>Ga0302311_10001039_pt1 | contig 33419 bp, 28 predicted proteins | sample III_Palsa_N1_3_FD_200449 | JGI IMG/M metagenome (GOLD analysis project Ga0302311, IMG submission 200449) | Peat permafrost microbial communities from Stordalen Mire near Abisko, Sweden - III_Palsa_N1_3 | ecosystem: Environmental > Terrestrial > Soil > Palsa > Peat permafrost | place: Sweden... | reverse complement strand
GGTGGCCGCGCCAAGCGCGGCCACGGCATCGACCGTGGTCATGGATAGCCGGGACTTACGCCCGGCTAAGACCGAAAGGGAGGAACTTCCGAAGCTTGGGCGGCGCAGTTTCAGCTGAGTCGTTGTGCGCAGAAAAACTGGCGTGTCAGGACCTCGCAGTGGGCTTAATCACCGCGCCGCCATTTCTGCGCCCGACGCCATTTCGCCCGGACGCGGCTCGCGAAATTCAAGAGGTGACCCCATGCGCTATCGCCAGCTCGGCCGTTCCGGCCTGTTCGTTTCCGAAATCTGCCTCGGCGCCATGACCTTCGGCGGCGGCTCCGGCGGCATCTGGTCGATGATCGGTGACCTGGACCAGCAAGCCACCAACGCCGTGATCGGCAAGGCGCTGGAAAGCGGGGTCAACTTCATCGACACCGCCGACGTCTACTCGATGGGCGTCTCGGAGAAGCTGGTCGGCCAGGCGCTGAAGGACCTGGGCGTCAAGCGCTCCGACGTCATCATCGCCACCAAGGCGTTCGGCGAGATGGGACCTGGCCCGAACGACCGCGGGGCCTCGCGCGGCCACATCATGGACGCGGTGAGGGGCAGCCTGGAGCGGCTCGGCCTCGATCACATCGACCTCTACCAGATGCACGGCAACGACATCGTCACCCCGCTCGACGAGACGTTGCGCGCGCTCGACGACCTCGTGAGCCAGGGCCTGGTGCGCTACATCGGCTGCTCCAACTGGGCTGCCTGGCGGATCGCCAAGGCGGTCGGGATCAGCGACCACGGCGGCAAGGCGCGGTTCGAGACAGTGCAGGCCTACTATTCGATTGGCGGGCGCGATCTCGAGCGCGAGATGGTCCCGATGATGACCAGCGAGGGCGTCGGCCTGCTGGTCTGGTCGCCGCTGGCCGGCGGCTTCCTGTCCGGCAAGTTCGAGCGCGAGAGCAAGGGTCCGCAAGGCGCGCGCCGCACCAGCTTCGACTTCCCGCCGATCGACAAGGAGCGCGCCTGGCCGATCATCGACGCCATGCGCGGCGTCGCCCAGGCGCACGATGTCTCGGTGGCCCGCGTGGCGCTGGCCTACGTGCTGGCCAAGCCGTTCGTGACCAGCGTGATCATCGGCGCGCGCAACACCGAGCAGCTGGAAGACAACCTCGCCGCCGCCGACCTACAGCTGAGCGAGGACGAGCTGAAGCGGCTCGACGAAGTCTCGGCGCTGGGTCCGGAATATCCAGGGTGGATGTTCGCGAGGCAGGGCGGCAACCGCGTGCCGAAGGCGTTCGTGAAGGCTTAGCCGGGAGCCCATGGCGCCTTCACCTCGCTCCTCCCCGCTAGGCGGGGCAGGAGCAAAGTTCGGAAAGACTGACGGAGGGGGCGCAAGGCCCCCCGCCGAAGGGACTCAGTACCCGTTGATCCGCGCGTAGCGATCCCGGTGGTAGGCTTGGCCGCCGAAGGTGGCTTCCGCGGCGCGGGCACGCTTGAGGTAGAAGCCGGCGTCGTGGGCGTCGGTCATGCCGATGCCGCCGTGCATTTGCACCATCTCGTTGGAGACCAGGTGCAGGGTGTCGCCGACCTTGGCCTTGGCCAGCGAGACCAGTTCCGGCACGTCTGGGCTGTCGTTGTCGATCGCCGCCAGCGCCGCCTCGACGCAGGAGCGGGCCAGTTCGAGGTCGGTGAACATCTTGGCCGCGCGGTGCTGCAGCGCCTGGAACGAGCCGATTACCTGGCCGAACTGCACCCGGGTCTTGAGGTAGTCGAGCGTGGTCTCGAACGCCTGGATCGCCGAGCCGAGCATCTCGGCGGCAAGGCCGGCCCTGGCGCGGTCGAGCACCTTTTCCAGCAGAGCGTAGCCCTTGTCGGCTTCGCCCAACACCGCGTCGGCGGCCGCCTCGACGTTCTCGAAGCTGACGATCGCCGCGCCGCGGCTGTCGGCCAGCTTCAGCGCCTTGCGGCTGACGCCCTTGGCGTCAGCGGCCACCAGGAACAGGGTGATGCCGTCCTTGTCGCCGGCCTTGCCCGAGGTGCGGGCCGAGACCACTAACACGTTGGCGGCCATGCCTTCGAGCACGAAGGTCTTCTTGCCCGTGAGGCTGTAGCCGGCTCCTGACTTGGTCGCGGCCAGCGCGGCCTTTTCCGGCGCGTGGTGCGCGCCTTCCTCGATCGCCAGCGTGCCGACCGCTTCACCGGCGGCGATCTTCGGCAGCCAGGCTTCCTTCTGCGCGGCGCTGCCGCCGAGGATCAGGGCGCTGGCCGCGGCGAGCGCGGTGGAGATCAGCGGCGAGGCGGTCAGGGTGCGGCCGGTCTCCTCGAGCACCAGGCCGAGGCTCAGATAGCCGAAGTCGGAACCGCCGTATTCCTCGGGGATGATCACCCCGGTCCAGCCCATCTCCGCCATCTCGGCGAAGGCGGCCGGGTCGTAGCCCAGCGGCTGTCCGCTATCGCGCATCTTGCGGAACGCCGACACCGGGGACTTTTCCTGGGTCCAGGTGCGCGCCGCGTCGCGCAGCATGCTTTGTTCTTCGGTCAAAACGGCCATGTCTTGGTTTCCTCTAGTTCGATGACGGACCCAAGGGATCGGGCAGGCCCAGGATCCGCTTGGAAATGATGTTGCTCTGGATTTCCTGCGAGCCACCGAAAATGGTGGTGGCCTTGCCGCCGAGCCAGCCGCGGACGGTGGACAACTCGTTGGACGTGAACTCGTCACCTTCCCAGCCGAGACCCTGCACGCCCATCACTTCGAGCAGCAGTTCGGCGCGGTCCTGGCCGACCTTGGTGCCGGCGTTCTTCATGATCGACGTCGCGGCGCTGGGGCCCTGGTTCGACTTCGACTCGGCCATCATGCGGAAGGCGGTGAGCTGGAACGCCTTGGCGTCCATTTCGTGGCCGATGATGCGCGAGCGCAGGTCGGGATCGTCTATGCGCCCTTTCTCGTCCATGCCGACGTAGGTCTTGGCCGCCGCCGCCGGCGAGCCGCCGACGCCGAACATGTTGTTGCCGCCGCCGCCGCCGCCGGAAATGCCGCTGCGTTCGTGCTGCAGCAGCCGCTTGGCGATGGTCCAGCCGCCGTTGAGCGGCCCGACCAGGTTCTCCTTCGGCACCTTCACGTCAGTGAAGAAGGTCTCGCAGAACGGCGAGGCGCCGGCGATCAGCCGGATCGGCCGCACTTCCACGCCGGGATCGTGCATGTCGATCAGCAGGAACGAGATGCCCTCGTGCTTCTTGGTATTGTCGGTGCGCACCAGAGCGAAGCACATGTCGGCCCACTGGCCGCCGGAAGTCCAGATCTTGGAGCCGTTGACCAGATAGTGGTCGCCCTTGTCCTCGGCCTTCATCTGCAGCGAAGCCAGGTCGGAGCCGGCGCCCGGCTCGGAGAAGCCCTGGCACCAGCGCACTTCCTGTTTGGCGATGGCGCGGATGTGCTTCTGCTTCTGCTCCTCGTTGCCGTACTCGAGCAGGGTCGGGCCGAACATCATCGTGCCCATGCCGCCGACCGGGTTCCAGGCGCCGATCCGGTTCATCTCCTGCTGCAACGCGCGCGCCTCGGCCTGACTAAGGCCGCCGCCGCCGTAGGCCTTCGGCCAGGTCGGAACGCCCCAGCCCTTGTCGCCCATGGCCTTGGTCCAGGCCTTGACGTCGCTGTCGTCGGGGTTCTCGTCCTCGATGTACGCCATGGCGCTCTTGCCCTTCAGCGAGGCGGGGAAATTCACCTCAAGCCAGGCCTTGGCGTCCGCGCGGAAGGCGTCGATATCGCCTCCGAAATCAGCCATTTGAATTCACTCTCCGAGAGGGCCGGCCCCGCGAGGTCCTGGCCAGATGATCGAGCTTTAGGTGGATTAAACGAGGTCGGGAAGACCCAGCTTTGCGGTCCGCGCTACCTCGCCCCCGTCTGGCTGGTCGACATCGGGTCGGGCAGGCCGAGGATGCGCTTGGAGATGATGTTGTTCTGCACCTCGTAGGAGCCGCCGGCGATTGTGCCGGACTTGCCGCGCAGCCAGACGCTGACAACGCCGACCTCTTCCGGGGTGAAGTCGTCGCCGCCCCAGCCGAGGCCCTGATAGCCAAGGATCTCGACGCCGAGTTCGGCCGCGTCGACCCGCACCTTGGAGCCGACGTTTTTCAGCACTGACGAGGTGGTGCTGGGGCCGCGGTTGCTGCGGTTCTCCAGCGCCGCGCGCTGGCCGGTGAGGGCGAAGGCCTTGGCCTCCATCAGGTGCTGGGTCAGCCGCGAACGCAGGTCTGCGTCGGCGAGCCGGCCGCTGTCGTCGAGCCCGACATAGGTTCGTGCCAGTTGCGGCAGCGGCGCGCCGGGCAAGCTGCCGGGCTGGGCGCCGCCGCCCTGGGCGCCGGAGATGCCCTGCCGCTCGTGCTGCAGCAGGCGCTTGGCGACAGTCCAGCCGCCGTTGAGCGGCCCCATCAGGTTTTCCTTCGGCACCTTCACGTCGGTGAAGAAGGTCTCGCAGAACGGCGTAGTGTCGTTGATCAGCCGGATCGGCCGCGGCTCGACGCCGGGCGACTTCATGTCGATCAGCAGGAAACTGATGCCCTCGTGCTTCTTGGCCTTGGGATCGGTGCGGACGATGCAGAAGCACCAATCGGCCAGGTGCGCCCCGGAGGTCCAGATCTTCTGGCCGTTGACCAGGAAGTGGTCGCCCTTGTCCTCGGCGCGGGTCTGCAGCGAGGCCAGGTCCGACCCCGCGCCAGGCTCCGAGTAGCCCTGACACCAGCGCAGCTCGCCCTTCACGATCGGCGGCACGTGGCGCTGCAGCTGGGCTTCGTCACCGTATTCCAGCAGCGTTGGGCCGAACATGATCACGCCCATGCCGCCGATCGGGTTGGCCGCGCCGATTCGCCTCATCTCCTCGCCCAGCACACGCGCTTCGGCTTGGTTGAGCCCGCCGCCACCATGTTCTTTCGGCCAGGTGGGCGTGCCCCAGCCCTTCTCGCCCATGCGCCGGCGCCACAGCTCGATGTCGCCGGTCGGTTTCTCGCGCCGGTTCATCGCTTCCAGGATCAGCTCGGGCTTGTTCGCCAGCGACGGCGGGAAGTTCGCCTCCAGCCAGGTCCGCGCTTCCGCCCGGAAGCCCTCGAGTTCACCGCCACCAAAATCCGCCATGTCGTCCTCCCTAGGACCCGGCGGCCGCGGTCGTTGTGACGCCGCGGCTCGGCCGGCTCAAATTCAATCAGCTCGATTGGGTCGTGTCGGGCAAGCCCAGGATGCGCTTGGAGACGATGTTGCTCTGGATCTCCTGCGAGCCGCCGAAGATGGTCGTCGCCTTGCCGGAGAGCCAGCCGCGCACCGCCGTGCGCTCGTCGGGCGTGAAGTCGTCGCCGTCCCAGCCGAGGCCCTGCGTCCCCATGATCTCCAGCGTCAGCTCGGCGCGCTCCTGCTGCACCCAGGTGCCGGAGTTCTTCATCACCGAGGTGGTGGCGCTGGGGTTGAGGTTGCCGCGCGCCTCGGCCACCGCCCGGCTCAGCGTAAGCGCGTGGGCCTTGGCGTTGATCATGTGGGCGGTGAGGCGCGAGCGCAGGTCCGGGTCGTCCAGCCGGCCCTTGTCGTCGACGCCGATGTACTTCTTGGCGATGTCGGCGATCGACACGGCGGCCGCGCCGCGCATGCTGCCCTGGCCGGAGCGCTCGTGTTGCAGCAGGCGCTTGCCGACGGTCCAGCCGCCGTTGAGCGGGCCGACCATGTCGTCCTTCGCGACCCGCGCGGCGGTGAAGAAGGTCTCGCAGAACGGCGAGGAGCCGGCGATCAGCTTGATCGGCCGGGTCTCCACGCCGGGCTGGTGCATCGGTATCAGCACGAACGAGATGCCCTCGTGCTTCTTGGCCTTCGGATCGGTGCGCACCAGGCAGAAGCACCAGTCGGCGTACTGCGCGCCACTGGTCCAGATCTTCTGGCCGTTGACCTCCCAGTGGTCGCCCTTGTCCTCGCATTTGGTCTGCAGCGACGCGAGGTCGGAGCCGGCGCCGGGTTCGGAATAGCCCTGGCACCAGCGCTGCTCGCCGCGCGAAATCGGGATCAAATGGCGCAGCTTCTGCGCTTCGGTGCCGTATTCGAGCAGTGTGTGGCCGAACATGCCGGGGCCCATGCCCTGGATCGGATTGTCGGCGCCGATGCGGGCCATTTCCTGCTGCAGCACCCGCGCTTCAGGCTGGCTGAGGCCGCCGCCGCCGTATGCCTTCGGCCAGGTCGGCGTGCCCCAACCCTTGGCGACGATGCGCTCTTTCCAGAGTTTGGCGTCGTCGGTCGCCTTGACCGGGATCATCGCCGTCTCCCAGTCGACCTCGTCGGTGCGGCGCAGGGACTTGGGGCAGTTTTCCTCGAGCCAGGCGCGCGCCTCGGCGCGGAAGGTCTCAAGTTCGGTGGCGCCAAAATCGGCCATTGAAATATCTCCCAGACGTCAAATTCGGACGGCGGCGCTGGCCGCCGCTTCAGTTGGTTTTCGGATCGGGCAAGCCTAGCACGCGCTTGGAGACGACATTGAGGTTGATCTCCGACGAACCGCCCTCGATCGAGTTGGCCTTGGCGCGCAGCCAGCTTCGAACGCTCGCCAGCTCCTCCTTGTCGAAGCCCTCGCCGTCCCAGCCGAGCCCATTGGCGCCCAGCGCCTCGACGATCAGCTCGGTGCGCTCCTGGGCTATCTTGGCCCCGGCGTACTTCATGATCGAGCTGGCCGCCGACGGGCCCTGGTTGGACTTCGCCTCCTCCCCCGCGCGCCGCACGGTGAGCTGGAACGCCCGGTTCTCCATCTTGTGCTCGATCAGCCGGCGGCGCAGGTCCGCGTCGGCCAACCGGCCGGTGTCATCCAGGCCGACATACTTCTTGGCGTAGTCCTCCACCGCCATCGCCGCGCCGGGCGCGCCTAGGTTGCCGGCGCCGAGACCCGATGAGATCGCATCCCGTTCGAACTGCAGCAGCCGCTTGCCGACGGTCCAGCCGCCGTTCAGCGGGCCCCACTGGTTCTCCTTCGGCACTTTCACGTCGGTGAAGAAGGTCTCGCAGAACGGACTGGTGCCATTGATCAGCAGGATCGGCCGCACCTCGACGCCGGGCGAATGCATGTCGATCATCAGGAACGAGATGCCCTCGTGCTTCTTCGCCTTCGGGTCGGTGCGCACCAGGCAGTAGCACCAGTCGGCGAACTGGGCGCCCGAGGTCCAGATCTTGGAGCCGTTGACCAGATAGTGGTCGCCCTTGTCCTCGGCCTTGGTCTGCAGCGACGCCAGGTCCGAACCCGCGCCCGGCTCGGAATAGCCTTGGCACCAGCGCAGCTCGCCGCGCGCGATCGGCGGGATGTGCTGCTGCTTCTGTGCTTCGGCGCCGTATTCGATCAGCGTCGGACCGAACATCGAGACGCCCATGCCGCCGATCGGGTTACGCGCGCCGATCTTGGCCATTTCCTCGCCCAGCACGCGGGCTTCCTGGCGCGAGAGACCGCCGCCGCCGTATTGCTTCGGCCAGGTCGGGACGCCCCAGCCCTTGGCGCCCATCCGCTCGCGCCAGAGCTTGGCGTCCGGGCGCTCTTCCATGCCGCCGAAGGCCGCGGCCATCTGCGCCATCGGCGCGTCTTTCAGGCTCCGCGGGAAGTTCTCTTCGAGCCACGACCGGGCTTCCAGCCGGAAGGCCTCGGCGTCGCCGCCAAAATCCGCCATGACAATCCAACTCCGCGAACAAACGTTCGAATTTCAAAATACGTATGAGGCGCGCCGAAATTGCGCGCAAGTACGCCTAACTCGGATACGCCTACTTCGGATCGGGCAGGCCGAGAACCCGCTTCGACACCACATTGATGTTAACTTCGCTGGTGCCGCCCTCGATCGAGTTGCCCTTCGAGCGCAGCCAGCCGTGGGTGGCGATCAGCTCCGGTTCACTGAAGGCGTCGCCCTCCCAGCCCAGCGCCTGCGCGCCCATCGCCTCGACCATCAGCTCCGAGCGCTCCTGGGCGAACGAGGCGGCGGCGTACTTGATGATCGAGGTCGCCGCCGAGGGGCCGTTGCTGGCGCGCGCTTCGGCGGCGGTGCGCCCGATGGTCAGGCCCAGCGCCTGGAAGTCCATCTTGTTGCGGGTGATGCGGCCGCGCAGATCGGCGTCGGCCACCGCGCCGGTCGCATCGACGCCGACGTAGCGCTTGGCGATCTCGCCGAGGTCGCCCGCCGATCCGCCTGCCCCGCCGCCGCTGCCGAAGCCACCGGAGATGTTCTGCCGCTCGTACTGCAGCAGGCGCTTGGCGATGTCCCAGCCCTTGTTGAGCTGGCCGACCAGGGCGCCCTTGGGGATCTTCACGTCGGTGAAGAAGGTCTCGCAGAACGGGCTCTCGCCGCTGATCAGCTTGATCGGCCGCGTCTCGACGCCGGGAGAGGCCATGTCGATCAGCACGAACGAGATGCCTTCGTGCTTCTTGGCGGTCGGATCGGTGCGCACCAGGCAGAAGCACCAGTCGGCCTTGTCGGCGTAGCTGGTCCAGATCTTCTGGCCGTTGATCAGCCAGTGGTCGCCCTTGTCCTCGCACCTGGTCTGCAGCGACGCGAGGTCGGAGCCGGCGCCCGGCTCGGAATAGCCCTGGCACCAGCGGATCTGGCCCTGGATGATCTTCGGCAGGTGCTCGGCCTTTTGCGCCTCGTTGGCGAACTCCAGCAACACCGGCCCCAGCATCCAGATGCCGAACGACACCAGCGGCGGCCGATAGCGGCTCAGTTCCTGCTCCACCACCCGCGCCTTGTCTGGCGCGAGGCCGCCGCCGCCATACTGGGTCGGCCAGGCCGGCGCGGTCCAGCCCTTGGCGGCGACGCGCTTCATCCAGACGATCTGCGGGTCATCGGAGCCCTGGAAGGCGCGGCCGCCCCACATGGCTTCTTCGCGCCCCGCGACGGGGCTCGCCAGCTCGGACGGAGAGTTGGCCTTCAGCCAGTCGCGGACTTCGAGGCGAAAGGCGTCGAGCTCGCCGCCAAAATCGGCCATGTCCTCATCCTCCCCGCGGGGTTGTTTCAACATTCACATTAGCGCGCCCGCCCGCTCGGACAAGCTAGGCCAGCGTGCGGGGCGCGCGAATAAGCTATAGTCGGCCCGGCGGACGAGGCCGCTGAAGGAGACGGATGCGCCTGCTGCGCGAATATCGACCGGCGGCCGTTGCGCTGGCGCCCTGGGTGCTGGCGCTGGCCGTGGCCGCGGCGGGGGTGATGCTGCTGTTCTCCGGCGCGACGCCGTCGGACCCGATGCGCTTCCTGTGGCTGGCGCAGTACACGCCGCTGATCCTGATCGAGATCAGCCACTTCCTGTCCAGCATCCTCGGCCTCGCGCTGGTGATGATGGCGTTCGGCCTCAGCCGGCGGCTGGACGCGGCCTGGATGGCGGCGGTGCTGGTGCTGCCGGTCGCGGCGATGCTGGCGCTGCTGAAGGGCTTCAACTGGGAGGAATCGGCCATCCTGGGCGCGGTGCTGGTGGCGCTGCTGCCGTTCCGCGAGGCGTTCCCGCGGGCGGCCAGGCTGACCCGGATGGAGGTGACGCCTGGCTGGATGGTCTCGGCGCTGGCGGCGATGGCCGGAGCGGCGATCGTCGGCTGGTGGTCATTCCAGAACGTCGACTACGGCCAGCAGACCTTCCTCGGCGCGATCTTCGATCCCAGCGCCGACGCCGCCCGCGCCGTGCGCTCGTCCGCGGCGGCGGCCGTGTTGCTGCTGGCGTTCGGGCTGTGGCGGCTGATGGCGACGCCGGCGATGCCGCCGGTGGTCGGCGAGGACGATCCAGACTTCAGCCGGGTGCGCTCGATCCTCGCCGCGGCCGAGGACGCGGAGCCGGGGTCGAGCCTGGCGCTGCTCGGCGACAAGCGGTTCCTGTTCTCGGAATCGGGCGGCTCGTTCCTGATGTTCGGCGTGCGCGGCCGTTCCTGGATCGCGATGGGGCCGCCGGTGGGACGGCGGGGCGAGCGCAACGAGCTGTTCTGGCGCTTCCGCGAACTGGCCGACGCCCACGCCGCGCGGCCCGGCTTCTATGCGCTGGGGCCCGACGACCTGCCCGACCTGGTAGATCTCGGCTTCTCGATCCAGAAGATCGGCGAGAGCGCGGCGGTGCCGCTGGCCAGCTTCTCGCTGGAGGGCCGCCGCCGCGGGAACCTGCGCCGCAGCTGGCGCAAGACCGGCGAAGAGGGCGCGAGCTTCGAGGTGCTGGACGCGGCCCAGGTCTGCGCGGCGATGGACGAGCTGCGCGCCGTCTCTGACGCCTGGCTGGCGCACCACGCCGGCGACGAGAAGGGTTTCAGCCTCGGTTTCTTCGATCCGGCCTATGTCGCCGAGTTTCCGGTCGCGGTGGCGCGGGTCGACGGCCGCATCGTCGCCTTCGCCACCATCTGGACCACCGCCAAGCGTGGGCCGTTCTCGATCGACCTGATGCGCTACGCCGACGATGCGCCGAAGGACGTAATGGACTTCCTGTTCGTCGAGCTGATCGCCTGGGGCGCCGCCGAGGACTACCAGGCCTTCGACTTCGGCATGGCGCCGCTGGCGGGGCTGGAGGACCGGCCGCTGGCGCCGATCATGTCGCGCGTCGGCCGGTTGCTGTTCGAACGCGCCGAAGATATCTACAATTTCCAGGGCGTGCGCCGCTACAAGGACAAGTACGACCCGCTTTGGGTCCCGCGCTACATCGCCGCAGCGCGCAAGTGGGCGATCCCGCTGCTGCTGGCGGACGTGGGCCTGATCTCCTCCGGTGGCATGGCCGGGCTCACACGCCGGGGCCGCAAGGCCGAGGACCGCCCCGCCGAACCGCGGCGGGCGGCCTGACGAAGTAAGAAGGTACAACCGCGGAGATCGCGGAGATACGCGGAGGCGTGATTGAAGGAGCGAGCGATTGCTGGCTGCTCCTTTACTCGAATGCGGCATCCGCCGCTTAGCCAACGCCCTGCGTGCGAGGCACACTCGCTCCGCGGTTCGACTTCTTACGGATTACGGATGGCGCCGCCTGGCCCAGGTGACAGCGAGCGAGCGCTACCATCGCGCGAGCTGAGAGAGTGATGGAACCTGGCGACGCGGGTTTCGAATCGCCCTAAGCAAGGCCGCCTCGTGCAAAGGCGGTGTGCCTGCCTGTTTTAACTCCCGGTTAACCACACCAGAACAGCCTGCATGACTGTTGGACGACGCCGCCGTACGTCCACAGCTGTGTGCGATTGCCGCAACATGTTGGGTTCTGCGCTCGTTTACACACTAGGGATCGGTGGTTAGCGTCCGGACTCCGTGCTGGGAGATCGATTCGGATGACCGCGGGGGCTCCTCGGAACGCCAGATACATGGATGCCTCGAGCCGTGAAACGGCCGAGGATCTCGCTCGCCGTTCAGGCATGACCCTGAACGAGTGGGTGTCCCGCCTGATGGCCGACGGGCCGGAAGACGCCACCTCGCAGGACTACTTCAGCCAGTCCTCGAGCAATTACGTCGCCCAATCGCGCGACGTCGCGCCACGCTACGAAACCGCCGGCCATCCCGCCGACGAGATTGGCCGCGTGAGCCAGGCGATCGAGCGCCTGTCGGACCGCATCGCCACCGCCGAAAGCCGCCAGGCCCTGGCCATCTCCAGCGTCGAGCGTTCGGTGCGCGAAGTGATCGGCCGCCTCGAGTCCGCCGAGCGCGAGCAGATGCAGGTCGCCGCCCGCTTCGAGGGCGAGGTGCAGGAAGTTAAAGCCGAGGCCGCGCGCTTCGGCGACCGCATGCGGCGGATGGAGGAAGAGGCCGTCGGGCCGCGCTCCGCCGAAGCCCTCAAGGCGCTGGAAGGCGCGCTCGGCAAGGTCGCCGGCCACGTCTACGAGGGCGACAAACACGCCCGCGAGATGCTGGACACCCTGCGCGAGCGGGTCGAGCGGCTCGATGGGTCGGACCATGCCACCACTGACGCGATCCGCGAGCTGAAGCAGAGCTGCACCGTCCTCGACGACCGTCTCAACCTCGCCGCCGCAGGGAACGACGGCGGGGTCGAACAGGCCGCCGAGAATCTCTCCGCCCGGGTCGAAGCCGTCCGCGAGGATCTGGGCCGCCAGCTCGCCGCGTCCGCCGATGCGCGCTTCGACCGCGTCGAGCAGGCGCTGGCCGAGATGAGCGACCACGTGCGCACGGCCGAGCAGCGCTCGGCCGGCGCCGTCGAGCGCATGGGCCGCGAGGTGCTCGAAGTCGCCCAGTCGCTCAGCCGCCGCGTTCACACGGTCGAGCGCACCAGCGCCGAAGCTGCCGACCGCGTCACCGCCGAAGTCTCGCGCATGACCGGGGCGGTGGAAGACCGTCTGGCCCGCGCCGACACCATTCAGGCCCAGGCGCTTGAGAAGCTGGGCGCCGAGATCGCCCGGATCACCGAGCGCCTGGCCGAACGTATCGCCAACGCCGAGCGGCGCTCGGCGCAGGCGATCGACGATGTCGGCGAACAGGTCGCCCGCGTCACCGAACGCGTCGGCCAGCGCTACGAGCAGTCGACCAGCGAGCTGGTCGAGCGCATCCGCCAGAGCGAGGAGCGCACCGCGCGCTTGCTCGAAGAAGCCCGCCAGAAGATCGACGACCGTCTGTCCGAAACCCAGCGCCGGATCACCGACGCAGCGCCGGCGCAGCCGCGCTACGACGCCGACGAGGCCCTGTTCGGCGAGGCGCCGTTCCCAGGCTACGAGACCCCGCCCGCCGAGCGCCCGTCCTTGCGCATGCCGGAGCCGGCGTCGTTCGACGGCGCGTTGGATGACGAGGCGCCCGCCCACGCCGAGCCGACCTACCCCGAGCCAACCTATCCTGACTCAACCTTCGCCTCGCTGGCCCCCGCCGCCTTCGACGACGGCGATTTCGAGGCCGTCGCCAGCGCTGAGCCGGCGCCCGCTGTGGCACTGGCCCCCGAGCCGGCGCACGAGGCGCCGCACGAGGCCGCGCCCGTCCATCCCATCGCCGCGCGGCCGATGTTCGACCTCGACGACTTCGAACTGGAGCCCAATGTTGGCTTCGACGTCGACGACGAACTGATCGGCCCGGGAGCTCGCATGTCGGCCCCGGAGGGCGACATGCCTGCCGCCGCCGCCATGCCGCACGAGCCCCTGCTCGCCGATGACCTTGCGTCGGCGGTCCCGGCTCAGCCGAACCACCTGCTCGAAGATGACGAGGACGACGACGCCTACTTCGACGCGGCCGCCGCGCGGCGCGCCGAGCCGGACCCGGACCCCGAACCGCTCGAAGCTCCGATCGTCGAGAGCGCGGCGCTCACCACCCGCGAAGTGATCGAACGGGCCAGGGCCGCCGCCCGCGCGTCCAACGATCGCGACGCCGGCTCGAAAGCCCGCGGCCCCGGGCGCCCCGCCGATGAATCGGTGCTGCAGAGCCTGACCTTCGGCCGCTCGCGCAAGCGCACGATCGGCGGCGCCGCCAGCGCCCTGATGGTCGCCAGCATCCTGGCCGCGGTCGGCCTATCGGCCGGCGGCTACATGGTGTTCGACGGCAAGGCTGGCGGCAAACTGCCGAAGCGTGTCGCCGACGCCCTCTCGGTGGTGCAGGGCCAGGCGGTCGACGCCACCGCGCCGGCGCAGGGCAGCGCGCCACTTGCGGCCCTCGCCCTCGCCCCCAAGCCGGTGGCGCAGACCGCTCCTGGTCCCGACCTGTCCGCGGCCTATTCCGGCGCCGTCGCCAAGGTCACCGCCGGCGAAGCGGCCGGACTGATCGAGGTGCGCAAGCTGGCCGACGGCGGCTACGCCCCGGCCCAGTTCTACCTCGCCGAGCTGATCCAGGACGGCAAGGCCGGGCTGAAGAAGGACGCCACCGAGTCGCGCCATTGGCTCGAGCGCGCCGCCGAGGGCGGCGACCGCACGGCCATGCACAACCTCGCGCTCGACCTGCACGAGGGCATCGGCGGCGCGCGCAGTGCCGCCCAGGCCGCCGAGTGGTTCCGTCGCGCGGCCGAGCTTGGCCTGCTGGACAGTCAGTTCAACCTCGCCGCCATCTATGAGCACGGCGACGGCGTCAGCGTAAATCCGGCCGAGGCCTACAAGTGGTACCTGATCGCCGGCCGCTCCGGCGACGCCGAGGCCAAGGCCGGGGCGCTGCGGGTCCGCACTGGCCTTACGCCCGACGCCCGCGCGGTCGCCGAGCGCGCCGCGGTCGAGTTCCAGCCCGCCGCCGCCAACCCGGCAACCATGCCCGCGGCGACGGCGGCGCTTGCCTCGCCCGACCTCGTCACCGCCCAGCGGGCGCTGAGCCAGCTCGGCTACTACCAGGGCCCCACCGACGGCGTCGCCTCGCAAGCGTTGCACATGGCGCTGGCCGCCTACCAGCGCGACCAGTCCCTGCCGATCACCGGCGCCGCCGACCCGGCGACGGTCAGCGCGCTGGCGGTCTACACGCGCTAGCTAATCCGGCCGTAGCTGCCCCCAGCCGACGGCGTGCGTGCGGCGATCGCCGAGGGCGATCGCCAGCGGCGGGCGGCGGAACATGCCGCTGAAGGCGGCGTCGCGCACGTTCAGCCCGCCGGCGAAGACGCCGAACGCCGGCATCACCAACCGCTCGCCGTCGGTGACGAAGCAGCGGCGGCGCACGCTGCCAACGCGGCCCTTGATCCTGGCGGCCGGATGCAGGTGGCCGGCCACCTCGCCAAAGCGCGGCGCGGCGGCCGGTTCGTGCACCAGCGACAAGCCGGCGGCGCGCCAGGTGGCCGCGCTCTGGCCCGGCAGCGCCCGCGGCCCGTCGGCGTCGTGGTTGCCGACGATCCACACCAGATCGGCGACCGTGGCGATGGTCCTCAGGGTACGGACGTCGGTCTCGCAGAGCCGCTCTTCAGCCGCCCGGTCGTGAAACGTATCGCCCAGTAGAAGGATCGTCCGCGGACGGAGCTGGGTGGCCTCGGCGACCAGGCGCGAGAGGGTCTCGCGGGTGTCGTAGGGCGGCAGCATCTGGCCGCCCGCGGCGTAGGCCGAGCCCTTCTCTAGGTGCAGGTCCGCGACCACCAGCAGCCGCTCTGCCGCGAGCCACAGCGCGCCGGAGGCCCGCAGCAGCGCCTCGGCTCCCGCCAGCTCGAGCACGAGGCCGCCGCAGGGGCTCTGGGCGAAGGCGTAGCGGAACGATGGCTCGGCGCTCATCGGATCGCCTCGGCGATCAAGGTCTCGGCCGCTTCGGCCAGGATCATCTCGCCGGCCCCGCCCGGCGAGCGCTGCTTGCCGATCTCCAGGATCATCGGCACCGAGAAAGGCGAAAGGTGATCCAGCCTGGCGTGGCGGATACGGCCCTTGATCCGGGCCAGCAGGTCGCCGAGCCGGGTCACGTCGACCAGACCCCGCGCCGCGTCGGCCCGGGCGCAGCGCAGCAGCAGGTGATCCGGCTGATGCCGGCGCAGCACGTCGTAGACCAGGTCGGTGGAGAAGCTGATCTGGCGCCCGCTCTTCTGGTCGCCGCGGAACCGCCGCTCCACCAGCCCCGAAATCAGCGCGCAGGCCTTGAATGCCGCCTTCATCATCGAGCTTTCGAGAAGCCAGGATTCGAGGTCATCGCCAAGCATGTCCTCGGCGAACAGGTCGTCCAGATCAAGCGCGTCCATCGGCTTGAGCGACCAGATCGTCACCGCATAGTCGTTGCAGACGAAGCCGAGCGGGCCGGCGCCGACGCGCTCTAGCCGCCGGGTGATCAGCATGGCCAAGGTGGTGTGCGCCAGGCGCCCCTCGAACGGGTAGGCCACCATGAAGTGGCGCTGGCCCTGCGGGAAGGTTTCCAGCAGCATCTCGTCCTCGGCCGGAATGATCGAGCGGTCGCGCTGGATCTCCAGCCATTCGCGGGTGTCGTCTGGCAGCACGCCCCAATGCGCGCCGTCGCTCATCAGATGACGGACCTTCGCGGCCAGGAAGGTCGAGAGCGCAAACTTGGAGCCGCCCCATGACGGCATCTTCGGCGGCTTGTCGCCGGCGGGGCGGACCAGGACGTCCAGCCCGGTGACGCCGACCAGCTCCCAGACCTGGCCGGCAAAGATGAAGGTGTCGCCCGGCTCCAGCACCTCGAGGTAGCCCTCCTCCACCTCGCCGATCTTGCGCCCGACCGTCCCTCGCCGACGCCCTGATATCCGTACACTGAGCATCGTCGGAGAGACGATGGCGCCGACATTCATGCGGTGACGCAGCGCGGTTTCCTCATTGCGCACCCGCCAGAGACCATCCAACCCCTTCACGATCCGCTTGAAGCGGTCGTAGCTCTTCAGCGCGTAGCCGCCGGTGGAGACGAAATCGATCACCCCCTCGAACTCTTCCCAGCTCAGGTCGCGATAAGGGCCGGCGGCGCGGACCTCGTCGTAGAGCGGCAGTAGGTCGAACGGCTCTGAGCAGGCTAGGCCCATCACGTGCTGGGCCAGCACATCCAGCGCCCCTTCGCGCTCCGGTTCGGAATCCAGCGCGTTCTCGGCGATCGCCTCGCGGGCGGCCTGGCATTCCAGCATTTCGAACCGGTTGGCCGGCACGAACAGCGCCTGGCTGGGCTCGTCCAGCCGGTGATTGGCGCGGCCGATCCGTTGCACCATCCGCGAGGCGCCCTTGGGCGAAGCCAGCTGGATTACCAGGTCGACGTCGCCCCAGTCGATGCCGAGATCGAGCGTCGAGGTGCAGACCACGGCGCGCAGGGCGCCGCGCGCCATCGCCGCCTCCACCTTGCGCCGCTGCTCGGCCGAGAGCGAGCCGTGGTGCAGGGCGATCGGCAGATTGTCGTCGTTGAGCCGCCACAGCTCCTGGAAGGCAAATTCGGCCTGGAAGCGCGTGTTGACGAACACCAGCGCGATCCGGGCTTGCTTGATCGCCTCGTAGACCTCCGGCATCGCATGGTGGGCGGTGTGGCCGGCCCATGGCACACCGCCCTCCGACAGCAGCACATCGACCACCGGCGGTGCGCCGGGCGAGCCGCGCACGAGGTCGACCGCCTCCTGCGTCGTCGGCGTCAGCCAGCGCCGGATCACGTCCGGATCGTCGACCGTGGCCGACAGCCCGACCCGGCGCATCTCCGGCGCGAACTGCTGCAGGCGCGCCAGCCCGAGCGACAGCAGGTCGCCGCGCTTGGACGGCCAGGTCGCATGCACCTCGTCGATGATCACGCAGCGCAGGTCTGCGAAATAGCGCCTGGCCCCCTCCCAGGCGCAGAACAGCGCCAGCTGCTCGGGCGTGGTCAGCAGCATGTCCGGCGGCTTTACCCGCTGGCGCTGGCGGCGCGAGACGCCAGTGTCGCCGGTGCGGGACTCGGCCTTGATCGGCAGACCCATCTCGGCGATCGGCGCCATCAGGTTGCGCTCGACATCGACCGCCAGCGCCTTCAGCGGCGACAGATAGAGGGTGTGGACCCCCCGCGGCGCGTTACTGGGCGGCCGCTCGGCCAGTTCGATCAGGCTTGGCAGGAAGCCGGCCAGGGTCTTGCCGCCGCCGGTTGGAGCGATCAGCAGCGTGTGACGCCCGGCCCTCGCCTTCTCGACCATCGCCAGCTGGTGCGACCGAACCTGCCACCCACGCCCCTCGAACCACGCCTCGAAGCGCGGCGGCAGGGTCGTAAGGGCGCGGCCGTCGTCCATGGCCTTCGGCTATAACATGTTCCCGTTCTGTTTCGAGGCTTGCCGTGAAATCGATGATCGGCGAGCCTGGGCTTGGCAGGATTTGGGGCCGACGATGAAATTCCACACGACCGTCCTGAAGACCGGCGGCGCCACGACTGGATCGTCGTGCCGGACGCGATCGTCGAGGCGATTGGCGCCGGGAAGCGGCCGAAGGCGCGCGCCACAATCAACGGCTACGCCTGGCGCACCAGCATCGCGCCGATGAGCGGCCAGTTCTGGCTCGGCGTCAGCGCCGAAGTGCGCGCCGCAGCCGGGGTCGCCGGCGGCGACGATGTGGACGTCGAGCTGGAAATCGACGATGCGCCGCGCGAGGTCGAGGTCCCGGCGGACTTCGCCGCCGCGCTAGCCGCCCACCCCAACGAGAAGGCGAGATTCGAAAAGCTGCCCTACAGCCACCAGCGCCGGCACGTCATGGCGATCGAGGCGGCGAAGGCGTCCGAAACCCGGGCGCGGCGGATCGGGAGGGCGCTGAAGATCCTTCGCGACGGCTGAGCTGCTCCGCTCAGTCGAAGACGGCGGCGGGTCCGAACTTGGGAGAGTGGCCGAACCGATTTTCGCCGGGCGTGCCGTCCAGGCAGCCCAGTTCCACGAACAGCCAGATCCCGCCGATAAACGGGACGAAGCCGATGAACAGCCACGGCCACGATTTATCGCGGTCGTGCCAGCGCTTCACCTGGATAGCCAGCGCGGACCAGATGAAGGCGACCGGCAGGCCGAACGAGAACGGCAACAGCAACAGCAGACCGACGCCATTGCCTCTTGCGGCGGCCTGCGTGCTGATTTCGAACCACAGGCCCAGGAACATCAGCAGGGTCACGCTGATGTGCCCGAGCCAGTAGTCCCGCCGGCGCAACCGTCCGTCGAAGCTGAAGAAGAAGCGGAGCATCGGCGCGAAGGACGAAGGGCCGCTCGGCGCGGCGGCCTCGCGCGCCTGTGATGGATCGCTTCTAGGCGGCGCCGAACCATAGCCCGGATTGGCGGTCGCCATGGCCACGCCACGCCGGCCGAAGACAGGGGGTGTGGGCATGGCTCATGCTCCCGCTTGTTGGGCGCTAGATGCGCAGCATCAGGTTTCGAAAACGTGGATCGGCCTTTCTCAGAACCGTCGATGGCCAGGGTTCCCTTTTTGTTTCCGATGAAACGGCGTATCTCCCGGGCGTGAACGCCGTCGCCCCGAGTCTCGATCTGGCCCCTGCCCTGGTGGTGTTGCCTGGGCCGCGGGCGGGGATCGCCGATGGCGCGGGCGCCCGGCTGGCGCGGCCGCCGGAAGCGCGGGACCTGTTCGACGCCGGACCGGTGCTGGTGGCGCATGCCGGCATGACGGCGCGGCGGCTGCAGCTGAATGCGCCGCCGCGGTCGGCGCGGATCTTCGATGCGCTGGAGCTGTTCGCCTTCGTGTGGCCGGCGGCCTACTGCGCGCCGTCGGCGGCGGGACTGGCGCTGGCGTTGGGCCTGCCGGAGCCACGAGGCGCGGCCGAGCAAGCCGGTGCGCTGCGGGCGGTCTGCGCCCAGTTGCTGGCCGAGCTGGCCGAGAACCCCAAGCCCAGCCGCGACGAGGCGCTGGCGGTGGCCGAGACCCTGGGCCGGGCCAGCTGGGCCTGGGCGCCGGCGGCGATCGGCGCGCTGCGGTCGAAGCCGCTCGGACGGCCCTGGCGCGGCTCGGGCCTGGAGGTGTGGTCGCGGCTGCCGGAGTGGGAGGACCAGGCGCCGGCGGGCGAGGCCGGCTCCAAGCCTATCGACCCGGCCGGCGCGTCCCGGCGGCTGGCCGAATTGCTCGAACGCGCCGGGCTCGACGAAGCGCGGCCGACGCAGTCGCAGTTCGCCGCCGAGACCGCCTTCGCCTTCCAGCCGCGTGACAAGGAGGGCGAGCCGCGGCTGATGCTGGCCGAGGCGGGCACCGGCGTCGGTAAGACCCTGGGTTATCTGGCGCCGGCCTCGCTGTGGGCCGAGGCCAACGGCCCGGCTGTCTGGATCTCGACCTACACCCGGGCGCTGCAGCGGCAGATCGAGCGGGAGAGCCACGCGCTCTACCCCGATCCGGCGATCCGCGCCCGCAAGGCCGTGGTGCGCAAGGGGCGCGAAAACTACCTGTGCCTGCTGAACCTTCAGGAGGCGGTGAACGCGGCCCAGCTCGGCGGCGCCGACCTGATTGGGCTAGGCCTGGTCTCGCGCTGGGCCAGGGCCAGCCGCGACGGCGACATGACCGGCGGCGACTTCCCGGCCTGGCTGCCGACCCTGTTCGCGGTCGGCCCGGTTGCCCAAGCTTCGGCGCCCAACCTGGTCGACCGCCGCGGCGAATGCGTCCACGCCGGCTGCCTGCACTACCGGGTCTGCTTCATCGAGCGGGCGATCCGCGCCTCGCGGCACGCCGACCTGGTGATCGCCAACCACGCCCTGGTGATGACCCAGGCCGCCTACGACGGCGCCCGCACCGCCCGCGGCCAGCCGGCCGACAGCGAGACCGCGCACCTGAAGCGGATCGTGTTCGACGAGGGCCATCACCTGTTCGACGCCGCCGACAGCGCCTTCGCCGCCTGCCTGTCGGGCGCCGAGGCCGCGGAGATGCGCCGCTGGATCCGGGGGCCGGAGGGCCGCGGCCGGCGGGGACGCGGTCTGGAGGCGCGGCTGGGCGACATCCTCGGCGAGCGCGAGATGGCGCGAGACGCGCTACAACAGGCGGCGCGTGCGGCGGCGGCGCTGCCCGGCGAAGGCTGGTCCGGCCGCATCGCGCCGCCGAACGGCGAGGTCAGCCCGATCGGCCCGATCGAGGCGTTCCTGGTCGCGGTGCTGGAGCAGCTGCGGGCCAGGGCCGAGACGTCCGAACTCGGCATGGAATGCGCCGCGCGGCCGGCGCTGGACCTGGTCCGCGAGACCGCCGCGAAGGCGGCCGGGGCGCTGGCCGCGGTCGAGGCCCCGCTGCTGGCGCTGGCCCGGCACCTAGCCGCGGTGCTCGACGACGACTCCGACGAGCTGCCGACCAGCGAGCGGGCCAGGATCGAAGGCGCCCTGCGCGGTCTCGACCGGCGGGCGCGGATGATGCTGCCGGCCTGGCGCTCGATGCTGAAGGCGTTGGAGGAAGACGCCGAGGACGATCCTGACTTCGTCGACTGGTTCGACGCCAACTTCATGTACGGCCGGGTGGTCGACGCCGCCGCGCGCCGGCACTGGGTCGATCCCAGCCAACCGCTGGCCGCCGCCGTGCTGGCCCCGGCGCACGGCGTGCTGGTGACCAGCGCCACCTTGTCCGACTCCACCCTCGACGACCCCTTCGCCCTGGCGGAGATGCGCACCGGCTCGGCCCGCTTCGCCGACCGGCCGAAGACCCTGCGGCTGGCCTCCCCGTTCGACTACGAGGCCAACGCCCGCGCCATCGTCGTCACCGATGTCTCAAGGGACGACCCGCGGCAGGTGGCGGCGGCGATGCGCGAGCTGTTCCAGGCTGCCGGCGGCGGGGCGCTGGGCCTGTTCACCGCGATCCGGCGGCTGCGGGCTGTGCACGAGCGGATCGCCGCGCCGCTGGCCGACAAGGGCCTGGCGCTCTACGCCCAGCACATCGACCCGCTGGAGGCCGGCGCCCTGGTCGACATCTTCCGCGCCGAGGAGGATTCCTGCCTGCTCGGCACCGACGCGGTGCGCGACGGCGTCGACGTACCCGGCCGCTCGCTGCGCCTGCTGGTGTTCGACCGCATCCCCTGGCCGCGCCCGGACCTGCTGCACAAGGCCCGCCGCGGCCGTTTCGGCGGCAAGGGCTACGATGACGCCATCGCCCGGGCCCGCATCGCCCAGGCGTTCGGCCGCCTGATCCGCCGCGCCGACGACCTCGGTGTCTTCATCATGCTCGACGCCGCCGCCCCGACCCGGCTTTTCTCCGGCCTGCCGGAGGGCGTGACGCTGCAGCGAATGGGCCTGGTCGAGGCGATCGAGGCGACCGCGGCGCACCTAGGTCCGGCGCTGCAGGGCAACAGGTAGGGTCCGCCGCGCGTTGGGCCGGGGCGAGGACGCGCCGGAGGCCAAGCTGTGCAGCCCAAATATCCCCGACCAACCAGGCCCTGCACTGGATCACCGCCCTGTGCATGTTGACCATCCTGCCGCTGGCCTGGGTGATGACCAACGCCAAGGAAGGGACGCCGTTCTCCTCCGCCCTGTTCAACTGGCACAAGACGCTGGGCGGCATGGTGCTGCTGGTGACCGCCATCCGCATCGTCTGGCGCTTGCGCGATCCGCCGCCGCCCTACCCGCCCGCCGTCGCCGCCTGGGACCGGATGCGGGCGCATATCGTCTACTGGCTGTTCTTCGCGGTGCTGATCTGGATGCCGGTGACCGGCTTCCTGACCTCGACCTTAGGCGGCCACGCCACCAGGCTGTTCAACGCTATCCCGACGCCGCTGCTGCTGCCCAGGGACAAGGACCTCTCGGACCTGTTCGGCACGCTGCATTCCGCCGGGCAGTGGGCGGTCTACGGCCTGATCGGCCTGCACCTCAGCGCCGTCGCCTTCCATCTGATCTGGCGGCGTGACGGCGTGCTGGGGCGCATGTTGCCCGCTCACGCCACGTAGCCCGCGCCGGACGCCGCCGCGGACAGTCAGCGCGGCTTCGACTTCGCCGGCGCGCCTACCTCGATGCGGTCCAAGACGTCTTAGAGGGCCCGCGGCTCACCTGCCGCTTTCGCGCATGATCCGCGACGCCAGCCGGCGCGTATCGATTCAGATCGTGCGTGACGGAGACGGATATGCGGCCGACGCTGATCGCGACCCTGGCGATGAGCCTCACCATTCTCTCGACCAGCCGCGCCGCCGCCTGGGAGCCGGATGGATCGGCGCAGGTGGCGATGCGGTCGGCCGGCGCCTGGGCGGAGGTCGAAGCCGAGCCCGGCGGCGTCGGCCTGATCCACGGCGCCGTCGACATCCCCGCCCCGGCCAGGCTGGTCTGGCGGATCATGACGGACTGCCGCGAGACGCCGAAGCTGATCGCCTCGGCCGACCCCTGCCGGGTGCTCTCCGCCGACCCGGCCGGCGCCTGGGACGTGCGCGAACAGGTCACCCACGGCGACTGGATCGTGCCCACGATCCACAACGTCTACCGCTCCGACTACCAGCCCTACACAGCGATCCGCTTCCACAAGGTCGGCGGCGATCTGAAGGTGGAGGACGGCGAGTGGCGGTTCGAGCCGCTGAACGGCGGCCGCGGCACCCGGGTGATCTACACCAACCGCATCGCCGCCAAGATCATCGCCCCCGACGCCCTGGTCCGCGAAGGCCTCCGCCGCGACACCCCGAAAGTCCTGCTGAACCTCCGCCGCGAGTGCCTGGCGGCCCGATAGCCTAATTACCCCGCGTCGGTCGCCCCAACCTCGGTGATCACCGGGCGTCAGGAGGGGATAAGGAGCTAACCGCGCTTGTCTCGCCCGAAGTTTGGCTCCGAGCTTTCCTGGCCCGCCGCGACGATGCCGAGCCTGATCTCCCGGGTGCGGGTGAACAGCGCCTCCAGCTTCTCGCCCTCGCCCCAGCGAATGGCCCGCGACAGCGCCTGCAGGTCCTCGGTGAAGCGGCCGAGGATCTCCAGCACCGCGTCCTTGTTGCTGAGGAACACGTCGCGCCACATCACCGGGTCGGAGGCGGCGATGCGGGTGAAGTCGCGAAAGCCGCCGGCGGAGAACTTCATCACCTCGCCCTGGGTGACCTCCTCGAGGTCGGCGGCGGTGCCGACGATGTTATAGGCGATCAGGTGGGGCAGGTGCGAGGTGACGGCGAGCACCAGGTCGTGGTGGGCGGCGTCCATCAACTCGACCCGGGCGCCCAGCCGCAGCCAGAACTCGGTCAGTGTCTCCAGCGCGGCCTGATAGGGCGCGTCGTCGCGCTTCTGCGGCGTCAGGATCACCCAACGGTTCTCGAACAGGGTGGCGAAGCCGGCGTCCGGACCCGACTGCTCCGTGCCGGCGACCGGGTGGCCGGGGATCACGAACACCCCTTGCGGCGCCGCGGCGGCCATCGCCTCGGCCACCGCCCCCTTGACCGAGCCGACGTCGGTCAGCGTCGCGCCCGGCTTCATGCCCGCCGCCGCGGCGGCCGTCGCCTCACCCATCGCCATCACCGGCACGGCCAGCACGATCAGGTCGGCGTCCCGCACCGCTTCGGCCGGATCGGCGAAAACGCCGTCGGCGAAGCCCAGCGCCTCGATCCGCACGCGATGCGCCGTATTGGCGTCGGCGACCATCACCTCGCCCACCGCGCCGCCGGCCCGGGCCGCGCGGATCACCGAAGAGCCGATCAGTCCGCCGCCGATCACCGCCATGCGGGCATAAACCGGCTTGGCGGCGGCTGGTGCGGCTTGGGCCTGGTCAGTCATGGACGGCTCCTTGGAGGGCCCTGCGGCCGGAGACCGTCTTATTGCCGCCGACCTTCCGGGCGGCTGGGACGAGATTGACCTGCCGCTCAGCTATGGAAGCTGGCGGTAGTAGCGCTGGTGAAGGCGAGCGGCGAAGGTCATCGCGGGCCACCTAAGCGGCGGCGGGTCCGCGGTCAAGCCTCCGACCACAGCGGCGGCCGCTTCACCGCCCTCTTGACGACGACTCGTTCATGTTGGCTGCTAGGATTTGGCGTGCGTTCAGGCGCCGGTCTTTGACATCGTTGATCCATAGATAAACTGAAACCGGCGCGTCGGCTGAGCCCAAGCGCGGCGGGCAGGGGGACCATTATCAACGGTGATCAGCGGTCTCACGTGAAACATCTGGCTTTTTGAGAAGAACTGAAAGCGCCGTCGGGCGCTTCGCAAACGCACTTGTATTGCATTCAAAATTTGTATTTCATACAAGCGTGTTATGCTAAAAGCTGTGCCCCAATTCAAAGTCCAACCCGCCGAGAAGCCCGGCCAGCGGATGCGCTCGCGCCTGCTCGACGCCGCCGCCGCGCAGTTCAAGGCGCTCGGGCTGACGGATGTGTCCGTGGCCGATATCGCCGCCGACGCCGGCGCGTTTCCGAGCCAGGTGACCTACTATTTCGGAACCAAGGAGGCGCTGTTCGTCGAGGCCGCTTGCCGCGAGATGCTCTATCTCGCCCGCGACGCCGAGGAAGCCTCGTCGCATCCGGAGAACGAGGACGACTATCTCGAGACCATGGTGCGCAGCGTGATCGGCGCGCCAGGGCTGAACCTGTTCGTCGAGGCGCTCGCCCTGGCCCATCGCCGCCTCGACCTGCAGCCGCAGGTGCAGCGCACGTTCGAGCGGCTGGACGCCGAGAGCGACCGCGCGCTGAAGGAACACCGGGCGCGGCAACGTTTGCCGCCCGGCGACACAGCCGTCCACGCTCACCGGTTCTGGGTGATCGCGCTCGGCATGGGCGCGCGGGGCGGCGCTGCGGGCGAGTCGCCGGACTTCCTCGCTGCGGAGATGCTGGCCTTGATCCGCGGCGGCGCGGAGGGGCCCCGAGTGAGCCGACAACAAGCGTCAATGAAAACAGGGAGTCCGCGAGATGCTCAAGCAGAAGACCATCAGCCAGCGTGACCTGCCACCCGGCTTCGATCTGGACCGGCACATGGACGACCTGGACACCCAGGGCCTCACCGTCATCGAGGACTACCTGAGCCCTGCCCAGTTGCAGCGGTTCCGCGACGGTCTGGCGCCCTATCTGGGGACCTATCGTGGCCGCAACACGTTCGAGGGGCGCACCACCGAGCGAATCTATACGCTGGTCGGCCGCGGCGCCGTGTTCGAAGAGGCCGCGTCGGACCCGCGGCTGCTGGCGATCCTCGACCGGCTACTGGCGTCCAACTACCTGCTGAGCGCCGACCACGCGATCTGCATCTATCCCGGCGAGAAAGCGCAGAGCATCCATTACGACGACAGCTTCTACCCGTTCCCACGGCCGCGGCCGGCGATCAGCATTAGCACCATCGGCGCGATCGACGCCTTCACGCCCCAGAACGGCGGCACGGTGATGTACAAGGGCAGCCACCGCTGGCCGGCCGAGCGCGTCCAGGCCTTGAAAGTGGCGCTGTTCCGCGGCGAGACCACCTCCGATACGCAGGCGGTCGACTACCTGACCATGCCGGCCGGAGCGATCTGCGTGTTCCAGGGTACGCTCATCCACGGCGCCGGCGCCAACCGCTCCGATGCGCCGCGACTGGCGTATACCAACCATTACTGCGAGCCCTGGGCGCGGCCGCAGGAAAACTTCTATCTCGGCGTACCGAAGGAGAAGGTGCGCGGGATGAGCAAGGAAATGCAGATCCTGCTGGGCTACGAACTGCTGGAACCCGGCTCCATCATGGGCCAGGTCGGCGGCTACAACCCCGGCAAGACGCTAAATCCGGACTTCGTCCTGCCGGTGCTGCGCTAGGCTCGCCCCACCACCGCGAACAGCGGATCGCAGCGGCTGCCGTCGGCCAGCATGTGGACGCCGACATCGTTGAAGCCCGCGCTTCTCAGGTAGGCCTCCACCAGCGCCGCGTGGCCGCGGTCGTCGAGCCGCATCCAGATCGCCACCGCCTTGGTCGGGAAGCAGCGGTTGGAGAAGCTGACCACCAGCGGCGCGCCGGGCCTCAGCACCCGCGTCAGATCCTGGAACACCGGTACCGGCCGCTGCAGATACTGCACGCCGACGCAGACCATCGCCGCGTCGATGCTGGCGGCTTCTAGCGGCAGCGCCGGATCGCGGTTGAGGTCGTGGGTGAACCAGCGGGTCAGCTGTGGGTTGGCGGCCAGCTCCTCGGCGTTCATGCCGTGGCCGATCACCTCGCTGAAGGCTACGTTGTCCGGCAGGTGGCTGACGCAGCTGCTCATCAGGTCGAGCACCACGCCGCCGGCCGGCAGGGTGCGGCGGTAGAACGCCGTCAGCGCAGCGATGGCGCCGTCATCGATATGAGTGACTAGCCGCGCCTCGGCGTAGAACGCCGCGTCGTCGTCCGGATCGTCCTTCTCGAACGACCACGGCGGCAGGTCGGTGAGGGCGAGAGCATCGGCCATGGCGGCGCGCTATCTTGCACGGCCCAGGAACTCAGCCAGCGCCTCGACCAGGGCGCGGTTGTGCTCCTCGAGCCCGATCGTGATCCGGAGGTGCCCCGGCAGGCCGTAGTTGGCGACGCCGCGGACGATCAGGCCGCGCGAGGCCAGGAACGCCTCGGCTTCCGGCGCGGTCTTGCCGGGCGTCTTCGGGAACTCGACTAGGATGAAGTTCGCGGACGACGGGACCACGCTCAGGCCAAGGCCGCCAAGCTGCTGCGTCAGCCACGGCCGCCAGCGCTCGACATGGGCCAACGACAGCGCCTGGAAGTCCGTGTCGGCCAGCGCGGCGACGGCGGCGGTCAGCGCCGGGATCGAGACGTTGAACGGCGGTCGGATACGGTCGACGGCGTCGGCGATCGGCGCCGGCGCATAGGCCCAGCCGACCCGCAGCGCCGCCAGGCCGTGCAGTTTGGAGAAGGTGTGGGTGACGATGATGTTCTCGGCGTTCCGCGCCAGCTCCAGCCCGTCGGTGAAGGTAGGGTCGGTGCAGAACTCGGCGTAGGCGGCATCGACGACCAGCACCACGCTGGGCGGCAGCGCCTCGTGCAGGCGGCGCAGCTCGTCCTTGGTGGTGAAGGCGCCCGTCGGATTGGCCGGATTGGTGACGAAGACCAGCCGCGTCCGTTCGTCCACCTGCTCCAAGAGCAAGTCCACGTCGATGCGATAGTTCGGCTCGGCAGCGCTCTTCACCTCGGCCTGGCAGGCGCGTGCGCCGATGCCATAGGCGCCGAACGCGTACTGGCCCTGCACGATGTTGTCGCCGGGTTCGAGGAAGGTCTGGTTGATCAGGTGCAGCAGCTCGTCGGTGCCACAGCCCAGCACGAGCCGCTCAGGCTCGAGGTCCCAGCGTGCGGCGATGGCGGTGCGCAGGGCCGTGCCGCGGCCGTCGGGGTAGACGTTGAGCTCGCCGGCGGCGGCGACGTAGGCCTCGCGGGCGATCGGGCTGCAGCCGAGGATGTTCTCATTGCCAGACAGCTTGACCGGATCGGCGACGCCCTCGGCGGTCGCCTTGCCGGGCTTGTAGGGCGTGATCTCGAGGATGCCGGCCTTGGCCTGCGGCCGGCTGGCGGAGAAGCGTCCGAGGTCTGGGGGCGGCTGGGCGGTCATGGCGCGCCGCTCATACACGAGGGCGGCGTCGTTGCGCACCCCTCAGCAACACAGCCCTCAGAAGGCCCGGCTTTCAGAAGGCTCTGCTTTCAGAAGGCTCTGCTTTCAGAAGGCTCTGCTTTCAGAAGGCTCTGGGCGCCGGCGCCAGCTTCAGCGGTCCGAGCCAGGTCCCGCCATCACGGAAGGTGAGGCGCAGGTCGAGGGCGGCGGCTGTGGCGCTGGGATCGGCCGGGGGCGGCTTGCCGGTCTGGGCGACCGCAAGCACCCGCGCCTCGTCGCGCAGATGCGCTTCGAGCACGCCTTCGAGGCGGCCGTCGTCCGCCACGGCGATGCCGCCCTTGCGGACCTCCAGCGCGGCATCGCCCGCGGTCAGGGTCAGCTGGTGGACGTCGAACGTGCCGCCCCGGGCCGACCAATGGGCGATCAGACCGCGCCAGCTATCGCCCTGCAACCCCTCCGTATTGGAGATGATCCCATCCAGCTTGATCGCGACCGGCTTGCCGGCGGCAATCAGCCCGACCCAGCTCCCCGGCGACGCGACGCCGCCGTCGACACTAAGGAACAGCGCCGCCTGGTGGCGCGGCCCGGCGCGAGTGTAGAACTGCAGTGTCTTCGCAGCGATCAGCGAGAACGGCTTTGCGCCAGGCGCGGCGGCGAAGGTGAGGTCATCGCCTTCCAGTGAGATGCGCGGCGGCGCCTCGTGCCAGCCGTTGACGCTGGCCCGCAGCGCGCCGGCGGTGACGTTGACCGGGCCGCCGTCGGGTCGGGAAAACGTTAGGCCGCTTGGCGCATAGAGCACCCAGTTGGTCGGGGCGAAGGCGAACGCCTCGCTCTTCAGCGCCGGCAGCGCCACCGCCCAACCGGATGGATCGGCCAGGCGCAGGTCGGTGAAATCCAGATCCAGTCGGAACGGGTAGCCGCCGAGGTGGCGACTATGCCAGGCCACCGCCCAACCCGCCTTGCGCAGCGAGGCGGCCGCCGCGTCGAGCCGACTCTGCGTCTGGCCCATCATCCACAACCACGCCAGGCTCCAGCCCGCCGCGGCGAGGACCAGCGCGGCCCATGGCAGGTAGAGCCCAAGCCGGCGCGGCTTGCGGCGAGGGTTGGCGGCGCTATGGGTCTCTTGTGATCGGGGGTCTGTGGCCAAGTGACTGACGCGGGCGAGCATTGGGTGTTCGGTTACGGCTCGCTGATGTGGCGGCCGGGGTTCCCCTATCTAGAGCGAGCGGCCGCCACGCTCCATGGCCGCCGCAGGGCCTTCTGCATCTATTCGGTCCACCACCGCGGCACGCCCAAGCGTCGCGGGCTGGTGCTGGGTCTGGCCGCCGGCGGGGCGACGCGCGGCATGGTCTATCGCATCGCCGATGAACACTGGCCCGAGACCTACGCCTATCTGCGCGAACGCGAGCAGCCGACAGAGACCTATGTCGAGGCCCGCGCCGCGGTGCGACTGGCGGACGGCCGCCGTATCGACGCCCTGACCTTCCTCTCCGACCGCACCCACCCGCAATGGGCCGGCGTCCTCCCCCTCGAACGCCAGGCCGAGCTGATCGCCGGCGCGACCGGCGTCTCCGGCCGGAACGTCGACTATCTGTCGGACCTGGTCGAGCATCTGCGCGAAGCGGGGATCCGCGACCGGGCGATGGAGAAGCTGCTGGCGATGGTGCAGGAGAGAGAATCTCCTCACCCGTAGGAGGAGGGGAATCAAAGCTCCAGCAGCTTGTTCGAGGCCGCTTCGATGCGCTCCTGCATCTGGCGCATGAAGTCCGCGCGCTTCATGCCCGCGGGCAACGGCTCGAGGAACTCGAACACGATCGTCCCCGGCCGCCGCAGGATGCCGTGCGCCGGCCAGTGCACGCCCGAGTTGGTCGCCACCAGGTGCGCGGCCAGGCCGAGGTCGCGGTAGAGGCCGGCGACGCCGGGCTGATAGTCGCCGGCGACGCCCGGCTCGCCGCGGTGGCCCTCGGGAAAGATCAGCAGCTGACGCTCCTCGGCCAACCGATCCTGGCCGTCGCGCACCATCTGGCGCAGCGCCGCCGAGCCGCCGTCGCGGTCGATCACAACCATCTGCTGCTTCCAGGCGTACCAGCCGAAGAAGGGGATCAGCATCAGCTCCTTGCGCATGACGAAACACGAGTCAGGCAGGATGATGAATTGGGCGAAGACGTCGAACATGCACTGGTGCTTGGCGGCGACCAGCGCGCGTCCGGTCGGCACGTGCTCGCGACCGCGGACCTCCATCCGCACGGCGCAGCACACGCGCAGCAGGAACATCACGCCCCCGGCCCAGAGCTTGAACGCCCACGCGACGATGCCGCGCGGCAGCAACAGCGCCGGCAGGAAGAGGACGCAGAGGAACAGCGACCAGAGGTAAAACAGGCCGGCGAACACGAGCGAGCGGGCGAGGATCATCGGGCGCTCAAGCGTGTTTCGCCGCCGGCGCGGGTTTGGGGCTAAGGCCCAGCAGCGTCTCGCGGGCCAGCACCGCCAGGTATTTCGAGTACTCCAGGATCATGCGTTGCGCGCCGAGTTCCGTCTTCCACCAGCCGGCGGCGCTGACCTCCGGCGTGGCGACCGGATAGGGAATGATCTGCGCCTCCGGCATCGCCGACTTCAACTCCAGCCGGGCCCTCGGCATGTGATAGTCGACGGTGACCAGGATCAGGGTGGCGTAACCCTTGGACCTGGCCCAGTCGGCCGTCTCCAGCGCGTTGCCAAGCGTGTTGTTAGCCTCGAAGCCGAGATCGACACAGCAGTCGTAGACGGTCTTCGACGCGCCGGTGATGGTCTGCAACTCGCCGCGGGTGACGTGACGGCTGACGCCGCTGATCAGCATGCGCTTGGCCTTGCCCGCCTCGAGCAGGCCGAGCCCGGCGGCGATCCGCTCGCCCGAGCCGCCGGTCAGGGCGACGATGCCGTCGGCGGCCGGCGGATCGGCGGCAGGGGTCGAGCGGTCGATCCGCGCGGCGAAGGCCAGCAGGCCGGAACTCCACACCAGCAGGATGACGAAAATGGCCGCCAGCGTCCTCAAAGGTGCGTCCTCAAGGCCGGGTCCTCACGGGCGCTCGGCCAGCGCCGCAATCGCTGTGATCCGCGCCGTCACGGCCGCCACCAGCGCCGCCAGGATCGGGAACGGCGCCGGCGCGGCCAAATCGCGCCAGGCGATCGGCAGCAGGGCAGTCAGTTGCTCGTCGCCGGCGCTCATCGCTTTGAGCAGCACGGCCGCCAGCACGGCCAGCAAGGCGCCTGCGAGCCCGGCCTGGGCGGCGGAGCGGGCGAACCTCGCCTGGAACAGCCGCGCAATGAAGCCGTCGGTCGCGCCGGCCAGATGCAGCGCCTCGACCACGTCGCGCCGCGCCACCAGGCCCTGGCGGGTGGCGAAGGCGACGACTGCCCCCAACACGGCCAGGATCAATACAAACAATCCGGCGCCGGCGGCCTCGATCGACGCCCCGGCCCGCATGATCTGCTTGCTCCAGCGGCTGTGATCGTCGACGTCGGCGTCGATGCCGGCTGCACTCAGCGCCCGCGTCAAATCGGCCCCGCTCGCCGGCGCCTTGCGGTCCAGATCGACGGCCACCAGCCGCGGCGTTGGCAGGTCGGGCGGCAAGGCCCCCGCGCCGATCCAGGGCGCGATCAGGGCGTCGGCCTTGGCGGCGTCGAGCGCCCGCGCTTCGGCGACGCCCTTGACGCCGGCGACCACCTCGGCCGCTCGCGCCGCCTCCTCGTCCGCGGAGTCGGTACCCTTCGCCCTGACGACGATCGTCGCCGAGCCGACCAGCTCCGAGCGCCAGCCCGCCGCCGCACGCTCGCCGGCCAAGGCCCCCACCGCCGCCAGCCCAGCCAGGAACGACAGCGCCGCCACCACGAACAGCAGCGCCCAATCGCGCCCGTCCCCCTTCGGCAACAGCGGCGACGGCCACCACCGGTTGGCGTCAAACGCCAGGCTCATGGGGCGAGTCTCATGGCGACAGTTCTGGATTGAACACGGGGATCTGCGCAAGCCGCCCGGCGTCGAGGTTGAGCACCGGCATGCCGGAGCGGAGCACCAGATCGGTGTCGTGGCTGGCGATCAGCACGGTGGCGCCGACCCGGTTCAGCTCGGTGAACAGCCGCAGGATGCGCAGCGCCATCGCCTCGTCGACGTTGCCGGTTGGCTCGTCTGCCAGCAGAATGTCAGGCCGGTTGATCACTGCCCGGGCGATGGCCAGGCGCTGCTTTTCACCGCCCGAAAGCGCCGTCGGCATGGCGTGCATCCGGTCGCCCAGCCCCACCCAGGCCAGCAGGTCGGCGACGTCGGAGCGATAGGCGGCCGGCTTGCGGCCGGCGATGCGGGGCGCGAGTGCGGCGTTGTCGAACACGGTCAGATGCTCGAGCAGCCGGAATTCCTGGAACACCACGCCGATCCGCCGCCGCATTAGCGGCCGACCGGCCCGCTTCAGCAGCGCCAGATCCTGGCCGAAGATCTCGATCCGACCGCGAGAGGCCTGCTCGGAGAGGTAGATCAGTTTCAGCAGCGTCGATTTGCCCGAGCCCGACGGCCCGGTGAGAAAATGGAACGAGCCGCGCGGCAGTTCGAACGAAATGTCCTTCAGCACCTCGGCTTCGCGGCCGTAGCGCATCGAAACGCCCTCGAAACGGACCACCGACTGCTGAGAGCTCGGGTCCAGTGGTTCAAGTGGCCGGGCGATGGGCTTCCTGGACATGAGAGCTGAAATCGGCAACCTCGCCGAGGGTTTTGCTCGGGCGGCCGATTCGCTTGTCATGATACTGACCTGTCCTGAGTGCGCCACCGGCTATTTCGTCGAGGATGAGCAGATCCGCGCCGCGGGCCGGGCCGTGCGCTGCGCCGCCTGCGGGGCGGGCTGGACCGCGGTTCCGGAGCGGCCGCTGGACCTTGTCCCCGGCGCGGATGACGGCGCGCTCGCGAAGCTGCCGCTCGACGAGGCGTCCTCCGAACCCGGCGCCCTTACTGGCGACGACCTGCCCCGCGCTTTCCGCACCCGCGCCGAGGAAGAAAAGCGCAATCGCCAGGCGGCGATCACCGGCGCGGTGTGGGCGGGCGTGGCGATCGTGATCGCCGTGGTGCTGGCCGTCGCCATCGTGTTCCGCGAGGGCGTGGTCCGGGCCTGGCCGCAGACCGCCTCGGCCTACGCCGTGGTCGGCTTGGCGGTGAACCCGACGGGTCTGGTGATCGAACAGGTGCATGCCGAGCCTGCGCTGGAAGACGGCCACGCCGCCCTCGATGTCACCGGCGTGATCCGCAACGTTGTGGGCCGCACGGTGATCGCCCCGCCGCTCCGCATCACCCTGCTCAACGCCCAAGGCAAGCGTGTGGCGGGCCAGATCACCAGCTTCGCCGACCCGCACGTGCCATCAGGCGCGACGCGCAGCTTCAGGACCTCGATCCCCGATCCGCCGTTCTCCGCCGCCAATCTGCAAGTCGACTTTGCAGTGGGCGCCCAGTCGGCGTCGGGACAGGTGCAGATGACGCCAGCGCCCACGCCGCAGGCGTCCAGCGTTCCTCTGCGCGGCCCGGCGAGCGCGGCGCCGCCGCCCACCATCAACGCCACGCCGCTGCCGACGTCAGGGCCGCGGTTCGCCCCTGATGCGGCGCCTAGCCCGGCCCCCACAGCCGCGACCGTCGCCCCGCCGGTTGCGACGCCGCCGGCGCCCGCCCCGGCGACCAACAGCGCGCCCGCGACGCGATGAGCGCGGCGCCGCCGAACCTCGAGGTCCTGCTCAGCG
>Ga0302311_10001038_pt1 | contig 33442 bp, 29 predicted proteins | sample III_Palsa_N1_3_FD_200449 | JGI IMG/M metagenome (GOLD analysis project Ga0302311, IMG submission 200449) | Peat permafrost microbial communities from Stordalen Mire near Abisko, Sweden - III_Palsa_N1_3 | ecosystem: Environmental > Terrestrial > Soil > Palsa > Peat permafrost | place: Sweden... | reverse complement strand
GTCGGCCCGGCGATCAAGGATTCCTTCCGCAAGCTGGACCCGCGCTCGCTGGCGCGCAACCCGGTGATCTTCATCACCGCCCTGGTGTCGCTGCTGGCGACGGTGCTGTTCCTGCGCAGCCTGTTCAGCGGCGGCCAGCACCTGCTGTTCTCGGCCCAGGTGATCGTGTGGCTGTGGTTCACGGTGCTGTTCGCCAACTTCGCCGAGGCCATCGCCGAAGGCCGCGGCAAGGCGCAGGCGGCGAGCTTGCGCAAGACCAAGACCGAGACGGTAGCCAAGAAGCTGAAGTCCTCGGATGCCAAGGCGGTCAGCAAGGACTATGCACAGGTACCGGCGCCGCAGCTCAAGCCGGGTGACCTGGTGCTGGTCGAGACCAATGACATCATCCCCGGCGATGGCGAGGTGGTGCAGGGCGTGGCCACGGTGGACGAGTCGGCCATCACCGGCGAATCGGCCCCGGTGATCCGCGAGTCCGGCGGCGACCGCTCCGCCGTCACCGGCGGCACCCGCGTGCTATCCGACCAGATCGTGGTGCGCATCACCGCCGCTTCCGGCTCCAGCTTCATCGACCGCATGATCGCCCTGGTGGAAGGCGCCTCGCGGCAGAAGACGCCGAACGAGATCGCGCTCAACATCCTGCTGGCCGGCATGTCGCTGATCTTCGTCTTCGCCGTCGCCACCATCCCGAGCTTCGCCACCTATGCCGGCGGCAGCATCAGCGTCATCGTGCTGGTGGCGCTGTTCGTCACCCTGATCCCCACCACCATCGGCGCCCTGCTTTCCGCCATCGGCATCGCCGGCATGAACCGCCTGGTGCGCTTCAACGTGCTGGCCATGTCCGGCCGCGCGGTGGAAGCCGCCGGCGACGTCGATACCCTGCTGCTGGACAAGACCGGCACCATCACCCTGGGCAATCGCCAGGCGGCCGAGTTCATCCCGCTGCAGAACGTCACCGACAAGGAGCTGGCCGACGCCGCCCAGCTCGCCAGCCTTTCCGACGAAACGCCGGAAGGCCGCTCGGTGGTGGTGCTGGCCAAGGAGAAGTACGGCCTGCGCGGCCGCGAAGTGGCCGGGCTGAATGCACACTTCATCGCCTTCTCGGCGCAGACCCGCATGTCCGGCGTGGACCTGGACGGCCATGTCATCCGCAAGGGCGCGGTGGAAGCCATCGTCAACTACGTGCAGAGCAACGGCGGCGACGGCCCGCATGGCGTGCAGTTCGACAGCATCGCGCAGCGCGCCGTGCTGAAGGAGCTGAAGGACGCGGCGGACAAGATCTCCCGCGCCGGCGGCACGCCGCTGGCGGTGGCCAAGGACGGCCGCGTGCTCGGCCTCATCTACCTCAAGGACATCGTCAAGGGCGGCATCCGCGAGCGCTTCGCCGAGCTGCGCCGCATGGGCATCCGCACCGTGATGATCACCGGCGACAACCCGCTCACCGCGGCGGCCATCGCCGCAGAGGCCGGTGTCGACGACTTCCTGGCCCAGGCCACGCCGGAGGACAAGCTGGCGCTGATCCGCAAGGAGCAGGCCGAGGGCAAGCTGGTGGCGATGTGCGGCGACGGCACCAACGACGCTCCGGCGCTGGCCCAGGCCGACGTGGGCGTGGCGATGCAGACCGGCACGGTGGCGGCACGCGAGGCCGGCAATATGGTCGACCTCGACTCCGACCCGACCAAGCTGATCGAGATCGTCGGCATCGGCAAGCAACTGCTGATGACGCGCGGCGCGCTCACCACGTTTTCCATCAGCAACGACGTGGCCAAGTATTTCGCCATCATCCCGGCGATGTTCGCGGCGATCTATCCGCCGCTGAACAAGCTCAACGTGATGCACCTGGCCACGCCGCAGAGCGCGATCCTCTCGGCCATCATCTTCAATGCGCTGATCATCATCGCCCTGATCCCGCTGGCGCTGCGCGGCGTCAAGTACCGCCCCATCGGCGCCGGCCCGCTGCTGACCCGCAACCTGCTGGTCTACGGCCTCGGCGGCATCATCGTGCCCTTCATCGGCATCAAGGCCATCGACCTGTTCGTCAGCAGCGTCGGCCTGGCTTAAGGAGACTCTCATGCTCAACCATTTCCGCCCCGCCATCGTCCTGTTCGTGCTGTTCACCGCGCTGACCGGCGTGGCCTACCCGCTGGCCATGACCGGCATCGCGCAGAAGCTGTTCCCTCACCAGGCCAACGGCAGCCTGATCGAGCAGAACGGCAAGGTGATCGGCTCCAGCCTGATCGGCCAGAATTTCACCGCCGCGCAGTATTTCCACGGCCGCCCCTCGGCCACCACCGATACCGATCCGAACGACTCCACCAAGACCGTGCCGGCGCCCTACAACGCCGCCAATTCTTCCGGCTCCAATGCGGGGCCAACGGCGAAGTCGCTAATCGACCGCGTCAAGGACGATACCGCCAAGCTCAAGGCCGAGAACCCCAATGCCCCGGTGCCGGTGGACCTGGTCACCACCTCGGGCAGCGGCCTCGACCCGCACATCTCCCCCGCCGCCGCCGAGTTCCAGGTCCCCCGCGTGGCCAAGGCGCGCGGCCTGCAGGAAGAGGCGGTGCGTCAGCTGGTGGCCGAGCACACTGAGGGCCGCACGCTCGGCTTCCTCGGCGAGCCGGTGGTCAACGTGCTGGCGCTGAACCTGGCGCTGGACGCGCAGGCGCCGCTGAAAGCCGCGCCGGCCGCCGCCGACGCCGGGCACTGAGATGCGCGTCGTCGTGGTTCCCGCGGAACGGCCCGCCGCGCGCGGCTTCCGCTGGTCGCCGCTGAAAGTGCTGCTGATCGCCTGCGCCTACGCCGCGCCCTTCGCCCTGCTGTGCCTCAAGCTGCATGCGGAAATGCAGCAGGGCACGCTGTCGCTGGACAGCGGCGCGGTGCTGATGCGCTTCGTCGTGGTGGGCCTGTTCGCCCTGCTGTTGAGCCGCTGGTGCATGCATTGGATGAAGGGCGGGCGCTAGGCGCCTGCCCTGCCTGGCCAGGCGCGGTCGGGAGCAGCCGATTCATCGCGTAACCGCATTGCGGATCGTGTGGCGAAATAAATCACTCCGACTCCTTTAATTCGCCTTTTTCACCAGCAACCATTCCCCACCCGCACAAACGCTAACACCTCTATCGTCGACTCAAGCTGGCTTGGACCACTTCTCTACAGCATTTTCTAATGTTTATTAATTTAAGTTGCGCCTAACAACGGCAACAGAGAATAGTCCAATGCTGCAAATTGCCAACACTAGGCGTATGCCGGCAGTTGCCTCCATATAGGCTGTTATTCCATCAACAAATTGTCGCGAGCAAGAGCCAAAAGTTGCCGCTGAACCGGCTGCATCCCTAGCCACACTTTGAAATGGAAATATTAGTGTGCCAAGCATAGTGAGCAACACAAGCGAGCAACATACAACCCTCAGCCATCGATGGTTCGATAGGACAGCCGTAATGCTGAGAGTAACGACTACGCCTAATACTATAAGCACACTCACTTGTTACACCCACATGGAACAATAGGACCTGCTCCATTAATTTCATTCATTGCTCGATTATAACCGGCATCGATATACGGGACACTGTCCTGATCAAAGTTGAAATTTGATATATCCAGCAAATTGAATAGGAGCCCACCAGCTCTAACTCCCAAATAGCCACCAACACCAAAATAGCCGCCGCCATATCCTGCCAGATAATTCCCAAATTGCCCTGCATTATATGTTTGCCCCCCTGTCGTGAATGTGTCATTTGGTTGGTTAAGCTTAAAGTCAAAATATCCGGGGTTACCATGGTTTCCGATGGCATTTCCCAACTTGTTCCAGCCTTGCATATCATTGCGCTCTTGGTCTAGATAGCCTTGAGTTTCACACTCCGAATAGTTTTTCAGTCCTAAGGGATCAACATAACTGATCGGATTCCCGCCTACGTAAGAGTAGATATTCGGACCTCCTGAATACTCGATTGGATCTTCGGAAATAAATCTCTTGAAATTTTGGCTGTAATACCGCGCTCTGTAATACAACAACCCCGACCCATCATTCTCACGACCTGCGAATTGCAAATCATTAGTTGAGGTAACGCCACTAGCAGCAGTCTCACCATAGGGCTCATATTGGTAGTTCGTTTGGATCGCGCCAGTTGAGCCAGTCAATGCCACCTTCGAACCATCAGCATCCGCCAAGTAACTGTAGGTTGATCCGCCAGCGGTTCTGGAGAGGGCCGAGTCAATACCTGATGAATTGAGATAGCTGGCAGTTAATGTTCCCCCAACAACTTCTTGGATCTTGTTATACCCATCATAGACATACGTTGTCACAGTATTGCTGAGCTTGCTACCAACAGTCTTGCTTGCACGACGTCCAAACGGCTCATAAGCAAACGCATAGGTCTGCGTTTTGATGAGTGAACCCGTTTCCATTTCTGTCAAACGATTCATCGCATCAAATATATAAGTATTGGTGCCGTCCGAAGTCAGATTGCCATTTTTGTCGTACGTAAAGCTTGTCAATCCGAACATCGTCAACTGATTATCAGCGAATGTAGGGCGCAATAAGCGAAGCGCATTGCGCCGAATGAAGGGCCGCTAATCCGGCGCAATGCGCTTCGCTTACTGCGCCCTACTTGCTGGGTTTCAGTATTGGAGCCCACGGAGTCTTGCATTCCTCGAAGTGCCACTTTAGTGTCACTCAATGCGCACTGAACTGATTACTACCCTGAAGCGTCAGGCAACTAAACTTCTGTCTGAAGTGGAGCGGAGCAGGGAGCCGATTTTGATCACTCAGCATGGACTCCCAAGTGCCTATCTTGTTGATGTTGAGACGTATGAAACGCTGCAATGGCGGATGAGCCTGCTTGACGGTATTGCTCGCGGCGAGTAGGCGGTTTAAGACGGGCGCACTGTCTCTCACGCTCAGGCGCAACAGCGCATGATGCGATGGTTGAGATAATCTAGACCGAGTCAGCACCGGACGATTTGGATGCCATCGATGACTACATCGGGCTGGACAGTCCTTCATTCGGCGCAATGCGCTTCGCTTATTGCGCCCTACTCACCGCCCCCTTTTTCTGGCATGCCAAGCGAGCCGCGCTTCCGGACGGCCGTCTCCCCGTATCGAAGCTGAATTCGAAAATGGAATTCTTCCGCAACCTAAGCAAGAAACGACGCGATTACGTCGCCTTTCTCGATTTCGTCGAGGAATCCGAGAACGCCCTGCGCGAGCTTGACGCGTCCAACGATGCAGTCTGGGGTTTCAGGAGCGCAGTCCGCTCGCACGGCCCGCAACCGGGGATGCTCGGGTTTTCATGCCTGGATGGACGCCGCGTCACGGCACGCGCTCAGGTCGTGGGCACATTGAATACGGCGACAGGCGCTTGGCAATGGGCCTGGGACAGCTCGTCCATCGACCGGACCTTGACCGTCGCCGCCGGCAAGACCCGGGAATTCGGGGTGGAGAAACGCATGGAGCGGCTCACCACTCCGCGCTTTGCCGCAACCCTGATCGAAGCCTGGGGCTATTGTGCCGTCGCCTGTGCGCTCGCCGGGGCGCAGGGCGCCTTCACCGAAGCTTCCGGCCCGGGGCTCATATTCTTCATCTTCGACGAAATCGTGATTACAAACGCCCTGCGGGATGCAGCGGCCGGCAGCGTTGAATCGTCATCGGGCAGTCTCCAGGACTTTCCCCAATCCGGCATGTGACTGCCTCGTGGACTCTGCGGTACGCTAGAAGCAGGGGTGGCGCATAAGGCAGTCGAGGCAGTGAGCAGCCCGCGTGCGTCATGACAGCGTTCAATCAGGATTCAGGGGGATTCCGATGTCGTTCCTGCAAGCTGCGGGTCTGGCGGTGCGCTTGTTCTCGTTGTGGATTTTTCTCTATTCGTTCCAGGCCCTGATGGTGGCGTACACGCTCACCGGCCGCGCCCAGGCCGGGACGGTTACGCCGTTGCATGCCCTGGTATTGCTGACGCCCGGCGTCGTTGCCCTGGCGCTCGGCATCCTGCTCTGGCGCTTCCCGCTGGCGGTGGCGCGACTGCTGGTGCCGAGGACTTCCGACACGGCCACCACCATCACCTTGCAGGAAGCGTGGCAGCTGGGCAGCGTCATGGTGGGTTTGCTGGTGCTGGCCCATGCGGGGCCGCTGTTGCTGCGGGCCCTCGCCTTTGCCTATTACAGCGCCGGGCACGATTTCGGTGGGCCGTTGCCGGAGCAGCGGGCAACGCTGGTTGAGGCGGCGACGAAGACCCTGTTCGGCCTGTTTCTGGTGTTCGGCAATCGCGTGATCTACCGGCGCTTCGGTGCGGCTGGCTGAAGCCGGGAGCGGTCAATCCGCTTTTTTGAAATCGCCCATGCGCCGATGCAGGGGCGCCGCCATGGCGTCCCTGCCCTCTACCAGGTGAACGTGGTCCAGGTGCCGACGTAATCGACATTGCCGCCGCCCGCGGCCTTGACGGAGTCGCTGGCGAACAGGTGCACATAGGACAGGGTGCAGACGAGGTGGCGGCCGGCTTTCCACTCCAGCGCGGTTTCGGCGGTGTTGCCGATGTAGCGCGAGCCCGCCGCGGGCTTCAGCTCGATATTGCCGGGCGGCGCATAGACGCCGTCCTTGATGCTCTGGCGCCACAGCAGGTCGGTGGCGACGGTGGCGGTGAGCGATTGCAGCGGCACCAGCTGCAACGAGGGATGCAGGTCGGCGACATTGGTCGGGCGGATGATGCTGGCGTCGTTGAAGTAGCCGGACTTGAAGTACAGCGGATTGAAGCCGCCGAAGCGTCCGTTCGGAGCGCCGGAATCGCCGCTGGCGATGTCCGCCTTGAAGCCCAGGCGCGGCCGCCAGGGCGTCGCCGCGAAGGTATAGCCGGTATCCGTAGCCATGGTCCAGGCGAGGATCTCGCGCTGGGCGAACTTGCCGATCTGCAACACCGGCTCCCAGTCGTAATCCCAGCCGCCGGCGCGGCCGAACCAGCGCGAGCCGAAGCTGTGGCGCAGCTCGGTGCCGGCGCCGCTGGTGTAACGGGCGGCGACGTTGCGATAACCGAGGTAATACAGGTCCATGCTGGCCGGCAGGCCCCAGCCCAGCGGCGTGGTGCTGTAGATACCCCAGAAAGCCTGGCCGCCGTTCTCGGTGTCGAGGTGATACTTGTTCTCCATGCCCGGATGGGTGACGAAGGCGTAGATGCGCGCCGGCCCTGCCCCGCCGATCAGTTGCACGCCGTCGAACTTGAACGGGATGTTGGGCGCGGCGCGGGTGGCGATCAGCCGTCCCGAGCCGTAGCTCATTTCGAAACGGCCGACGCGCGTGGTCAGGCGCGGGCCCTGCGGCGAGGGATCACCCAGGATGTAGTCGACGAAGCCCTGCTGGATGTCGAGCGGATTCTGGTCGACCGGCGGCGCGGTCTGCTGCTGCCCGAACTGCAGGCCGGAGATGCCCTGAGTGAAAAAGCGCAGGCGCTGGTTGACATGCAGGTCCGCATCCAGGGTGACGCGCTGCAGCAGGTAGGACTGGCTGGCCGGCGCCGGCCCGGTGCCGAGCCCGGCGTTGTGGTAGTTCTCGTAGCGCTCGCGCAGCTCGCCGCCCAGGCTCAGGTAGCTTTGCTGGTCGCCGCTGTTGAGCGGGATGTATTTCACCGGATCGAAGAAATCATGGCGGTTCTTCGGATCGGCCAGGTAGTCGTAGCGCTCGTTGTAGCGCAGCAAGGTGTACGGCGGCGGGTTGGGATCGGGCGCGGCTTCCGGCACGTATTCCGACAGGATCGATTCGGCAGGATCGACTGTCGGCACCGACAGGTCCGCCGGCGCCGCCAGGGCGGCGAACGCCGGCAGCATGAGTATCAGGCCGATGCCGCCGGCGAGCCGTTTCATGTGCGGCTAGTGCGGCTTCACGTCGTGAATTTCGGCGATATAGCCGCCGGGGAACTGCACCATGGCGGTATCGCGGTCGCCCGCGTCATAGGGCGGCACCAGCACGGTGGCGCCGGCGGCCTTGGCCTTGTCCAGCGTCTCGGCCAGGCTCTTGACTTCATTGCCGGTGAGCTCGTGCCCGTAGGGATACGGGATATGGCCGTCGGTCACCAGCACCTGCATCTTGCCAAAGGCTGACTCGATGCGGATGCGCCGGTAGGTTTCGCCGGCGCGGCCGATCTCGCCGGCGTCGGCCTTCCGGTTATCGGAGGTGACCTTGCCGCGCGAGAAGCGCAGGAAGTCATGCACGAAGACGTCGGCGCTATCCTTCGACACATAGACGCGGTTCTCCGGCACCGTTTCCAGGGCGCCATAGGACGGCGCGGTGGTATGCCAGTAGAGCTGCATCTTCACCCCGCCCGGCCATTGGATCACGGCGTCGAGGCCGATGGGGTCCTTGAACGTATCGACGATCACTTCGGCGCCGGCCGCGCGCGCGGCCTTGAGCGCCTGGTCCATGTCGGTGACCAGGTAGCCGGTGCGCTCCTCGCCGAAGGGATAGGGGATCGGCGTCTGGAAGGCGAAGGTCGACAGGTTGCCGACCGGCGTCCACACGTATTGCGCCTGGGTGCTGCTCGGCACCGGCATGATGTTGGCGGTGATGCGCGGCGAGGGCTTGCCGCCGAAGGTGGCGATGATGCTGTTGACGAAGGCATCGTAGTCGGCGGTGGCGATGTAGACATGCGTCGTGTCGTACTGAGGGGCGACCGCCACGCCCGCGGCGTGCGCGGCGTCCTTGGCCAGGGCCGGCGCCGCGCCCAGGACCAGCAGGGCGGCGGCGAGCATGGCGCGGCCGCGGAATGAAATGGGACGCGAAGGACTGGACATGGCAACACTCCTGTTGACGAGGTTGTGATCAGGCAAGGCAAAGGCTCCGGACATCATTCACGACGGCAGTCGCGGCGACGCTGCATTCGCGCGGACCGCGCTGCCCATTTCCGCCTGCGCGACCAGCATGAAACCGCCGACCAGGCCGAAGTGTTCGAGGAAGGAATTGAGATCGGCGAAGCGCTGCTCGCCGCTCTCGCCCCAGAACGGATGGCCGACGAAGGTGGCGGCAAGCGTGAATCCCGCCAGTCCCAGCGCGCCGAGTGCGGCGGCGCGCCCGCGCGCGAACAGCATCAGCGCCGAACCGCCAAGCTGCACGGCGATGGTGGCGGCGGCGAACAGGGCCGGCGGCGACAGGCCGAAGTGCGCCTGTTCGGCAATGGCGCCGTGGAAGTTGAACAGCTTGGAGACGCCGCTGTAGACATAGGCCAGGCACAGGCCGGCGCGAGCCAGCCAATATAGCGTCGCGGCCGCGGGCTTCATGCGCGCGGCTCCGGCGCCTGGCGCAGCCACAGCACCCCGCACAGCGCGGCAACCGGCAGCAGCAGGGCGCTGAAACCGCAGGCGTGATACAGCAAAGCGCCGGCGGCGGCCCCGGCGGCGAAGCACAGCACCGGCGGCGTCAGCCTGACGACGCGGCCGCGCACCATCGCGGCATCGGCAGCCAAGGGCCGGCGCAGCAGATGCGTCACATCCACCGCGAACTGGGTGACGTTGCCGGTCATGACCGTGGTCGGCGGCAGGTCGGCCAGCAGCAGGCGCGCACTGGCGTTCTGCACGCCCATGGCGCAGACGCCGAGCAGGCCGGCCAGCACCGCCAGCGGCGCGTCGGCATCGGTCACCGGCGAGGCGGCGATGCCGGCCAGGCTGAAGCCGGCGAGCAGCAGCATCTGCGTCAGGGTCAGCACGGCCAGCGCCGGCCGGCGCTGGCGCTCGCAGGTGCGCACGTACATCGTGGAAGCCGACACCGCCACGATGAATACCGGCAAGGCCAACAGCTTCGCCAGCAGGCCGTTGTGCGAGCGGATCAGGGCCGCGCCGAGCAGCACGAAGTTGCCGGTGACGTGGGCCGTGAACAAGCCGAACAGGGCGACGAAGCCGACCGTATCGGTGAAGCCGGCGACAAAACTGAGCAGCGCCGCCGCGATGGCGGAGCGCTGTGCGGGTATCTCGCTAGCGCCCATCGAGCCACCGGCAGCGCGGCTGGCCCCTCGATACGCCGCGCTGCGCGCGGCACTCGGGGCGAACGGATAGTGTGGTGAACTTGTGGGATAGCACACTACGCCGCCCAGCAGGCGCAGCCCAGCGCGCCCCAGAAGCCGCCCTGCGCGCTGTCGTCCACCGCCGCGGCATGGGCGCGGCCGTGGGCGTGGCCGTGCACGGTGCAGGCTTTGGCGCAGCCGCAAGTACTGGCGGCGACGGCATGCATCGCCGCCGCATTGCCGTCCGCCTTCCAGTAGCGGCTGCCGAAATTGGCGGGCGACCAGTCCGGCAGGGGCGGTGGCGGCGGCGTGTCGAGCGGCTTGAAAGCGCCGTCGGCGTAGACCACCTTGCCGTTGACCACGGTGAGCAGGGAGACGATCTGGCGGATGCGCTCCTCGGGCACGCTGAAGTAGTCGTCCGACAGCACCGCGAAATCGGCCAGCTGGCCGGTCTTGATCTGGCCCTTGAGGCCGATCTCGTTGGAGAACCAGCCGTTGGCGCGGGTGTACAGCTCCAGCGCGGTGGCGCGGTCCACCGTATTGCCGGCGGGATACAGGCGCATGCCGCCGAGCGTCTTGCCGGTGCTGAGCCAGTACAGGGCGTTCCAGGGGTCGTAGCTGGCGACGCGGGTGGCGTCGGTACCGGCGCCCACGTTGATGCCCATTTCCAGCATGCGCTTGATCGGCGGCGTGCGCTCGGCTGCCCTGGCGCCGTAGCGCTCGACGAAATACTCGCCCTGATAGGCCATGCGGTGCTGCACGGCGATACCGCCGCCGAGTTTGGCGATGCGCTCCAGGTTGCGGTCGCTCACCGTTTCGGCGTGGTCGAAGAACCAGTGGATGCCGGCGAGCGGGATGTCGCGGTTCACTTTTTCGAACACGTCCAGTGCGCGGCCGATCGATTCGTCATAGGTGGCATGCAGGCGCCAGGGCCAGCGCTTGGCCGCCAGCACGCGCACCACCTGCTCCAGCTCGTCCTCCATGCCGGCCGGCAGCTCCGGTCGCGCCTGGCGGAAGTCCTCGAAGTCGGCGGCGGAGAACACCAGCATCTCGCCGGCACCGTTGAGCTTGTAGAAATCGTCGCCCTGCTGATAGCTGTTGGCCGAAGTCCAGCGGGTGAAGTCGGCCAGCTCTTCCTTGGGCTTCTGCGTGAACAGGTTGTAGGCGATGCGCAGGGTCAGCTGGCCCGCGGCGCGCAGGTCCTCGATCACCTTGTAGTCGTCCGGATAATTCTGGAAGCCGCCGCCGGCGTCGATGACGCTGGTCACGCCGAGGCGGTTCAGCTCGCGCATGAATTGGCGCGTCGAGTTGACCTGGTACTCGTAAGGCAGCTTGGGGCCCTTGGCCAGCGCCGAGTACAGCAGCATGGCGTTGGGCTTGGCCAGCAGCAGGCCGGTGGGCTCGCCGGCGGCATCCTTGACGATCTCGCCGCCGGGCGGATTGGGCGTGTCGCGGGTGTAGCCGGCGGCGCGCAGGGCGGCGCCGTTGAGCAGGGCGCGGTCGTACAGGTGCAGGATGAACACCGGCGTATGCGGCGCCGCGGCGTTCAGCTCGTCCAGCGTCGGCAGCCGTTTCTCGGCGAACTGCAATTCGGTGAAGCCGCCGACCACGCGCACCCATTGCGGCGCCGGGGTGCGCGCCACCTGCTCCTTGAGCATGCGCATGGCGTCAGCCAGGGAGGGCACGCCGTCCCAGCGCAGCTCCATGTTGTAGTTGAGGCCGCCGCGGATGACGTGCAGGTGCGAATCGATCAGGCCGGGGATGACGCATCGGCCGGCGGCGTCGACGACCTTGGTGCCCGGCCCGGCCAGTGCCATCACCTCAGCCTCCGCGCCCACCGCGACGAAGCGGCCGCCGGATACGGCGAGCGCCTGGGCCTGCGGCTGGCTGCGGTCGACGGTGGCGATGCGGGCGTTGCGCAGAATCAGTTCGGGTGCGGTGCTCATTGCGGTGCTCCAGGCTCGGACTTGGCGGGAGGCGTCGGTGCGGATGGCTCGGCGGACGGTTGGGACGCGCTTGCGGCCGTGGCCACCGGCGGCGGCCCGAGCAGGCGCTTGGCCACCGGCACCAGCTGCTCGCCGATAAGGATGCCGAGCAGGCCCACCAGGGCGATCACCGGCGGCGCCGGCGAGCGCACCTTGAGCAGGGCGTAGATCACGCCGACCAGGATGCCGGCGCCGAGCGAAACCAGGTAGGGCCGCATGGACGTGCTACTTGCCCTGGATGAAGGACAGCAGCTCGGCGTTGACCTGGTCCTTGAGCGTGGTGCACAGGCCATGCGGCGCGCCCTTCACCACGACCAGCTTTGCGTTCTTCACCAGCTTGGCGGAAAGCGGGGCGGAATCGGCGAACGGCACGATCTGGTCGTCGTCGCCGTGCAGGATCAGGGTGGGCACGTCGATCTTCTTCAGATCCTCGGTGAAGTCGGTTTCGGAGAAGGCCTTGATGCAGTCGATCAGGCCCTTGAAGCCGCCGAGCATGCCCTGCAGCCAGAACGAGTCGCGCACGCCTTCGGAGACTTTGGCGCCCGGCCGGTTGTAGCCGTAGAACGGCAACGACAGATCCTTGAAGAACTGCGAGCGGTCGGCCAGCACGCCGGCGCGGATGCCGTCGAACACCTCGATCGGCAGGCCGCCCGGGTTGGCCGCGGTCTTCAGCATCAGCGGCGGCACCGCGCCAATTAACGCCGCCTTGGCCACGCGGCTGGTGCCGTGACGGCCGAGATAGCGCGCCACTTCGCCGCCGCCGGTGGAATGGCCGACGTGGATGGCGTCCTTCAGGTCCAGCGCCGTCACCAGCGCCGCCAGGTCGTCGGCGTAAGTGTTCATCTCGTTGCCGTTCCAGGGCTGGCTGGAGCGGCCATGGCCGCGGCGGTCGTGGGCGATGCAGCGGTAGCCGCGCGAGGCCAGGAACACCATCTGGTCCTCCCAGGCGTCGGCGCTCAGCGGCCAGCCGTGGCTGAAGACGATGGGCTGCCCGCTGCCCCAGTCCTTGTAATAGATGCTGGTGCCGTCCTTGGTGGTGATGGTGCTGGCCATGGTCGAATCTCCGTGCCCTGCCCGATGGGCAGGGTGTTGCTGGAAGGTCTGGCACGCGCGGTGCGCCCAGCGCCGATGACATCTACAGCCGGCGCCCCGACAGGGCGCCAGCCGCAGCTTACTGGTTACTTGTGCGGCGCGGGAACCACGTAGTCCGGATACTTGGTCGGCGGCGCACCGTGCACCATGGTGTAGGCGTATTCGACGCCGACGCCGTAGGCGCCGCAATGCGTCTTGGCCAGGTCCATCACCGCGTCGTAGGTGTCGCGGTGGGCCCAGTCGCGCTGCCATTCCAGCGTCACCGACAGGGCGGTGACCGGCTTGGCGCCGGCCTGGATGACGCGCTTCATGGCGTTGTCGTGGGACAGCGCGCTGACGTCGCCGCAGCAGTCCTCGACCACGTAGACCTCGTAGCCGTCGTGGATCGCCTGCACCGTGGGCAGGGCCACACAGGTCTCGGTCCACAGGCCGGCGAGCACGATCTTCTTCTTGCCGGTCTTCTGGATCGCGGCGACGAAATTGGCGTCGTCCCAGGAATTCATCGAGGAGCGCTCGATCGGCGCGGCGCCGGGGATGGCGGCGAGCAGCTGCGGCCAGGTGTTGCCGCTGAAGGCCTTGCTCTCGACCGTCGACAGCACCAGCGGTACGCCGAAGATTTTCGCGGCCTTGGCCAGCAGGATGTTGTTGTTGATCACCGTCTGGCGGTCGAAGTTCGACACACCGAACAGCATCTGAGGCTGAAGATCGATCATGGCCACCACACAGTTATCCGGTGTGAGCAGGCCTTTCTCGCTGCGCTTCTGCGGCATGGGTTTCTCCTTTGGCGGTGACTGGCCGGGGCGGCTGATCCCGGCCAGCCTCCGGCCGGCCCGCACTCACCCCGTCGCCTGATCCTGGGCGCTTTCCGCCATGGGCGCTTGTAGGATCGTGCCGCTATTTGTAACGACCTGCTGTTTTGTCGCCCGGCCCAGCCTTAGCGGTGCGCCCGCCGGAATGCGCTGGGCGAGGTGCCGGTGATGCGGGCGAAGCACTTGGCGAAGTGGCTCTGGTCGGCGAAGCCGGCGGCCTGGGCAATCTCCGACAGCTTGAGATCGGTGTCCCTGAGCAGCCGCGTCGCCTTCTCGATGCGCTGGCGTACCGCGTATTGCTGCGGCGCGACGCCGAGATCGCGCTTGAAGGCGCGCGAGAAGTGCGGGGTGGACAGGCCGGCGATGCGGGCCAGGTCGGTGACGCGGATCTTCTGGTCGAGATGGGCGTCGATGTGCTCGCGCACCCGGCGCAGGGCGCCCGGCGGCAGGCCGCCGGAGGGAGAGGCCTTCTGCTCCAGGTGGCGCAGGCCGGACAGCAGGGCGATGCGCGGCCGCGTGTGCAGCTGCGAGGAAACCAGGCTGCGCCACACGCCGCCGGCGGTTTCCGGCGGAGTGGCCAGGCCCTGCCACAGTCCGCCGCCGCAGCGCGCCAGGCGCAGCGGCACATCTTCCCAGCCCGAGCCCCAGCCAGAGCCCTTGAGCAGCGCGGGATTGAAATCGAACAGGCTGCGGATGCCGATGCCGGCGCCGATGCGCGCGTCATCCAACGCCAGGGCGCGGCGCGCGTTGCGGTCGGCTGCGGCGATGCGCAGGTCGGCATCCAGCGCCAGCAGCAGCGCCGCGCCGCCGAGGTCCGCCGGCTCCAGCGCCAGCACCCAGCGCGCGCGGTTCAGTTCGCGGAACTCGCGTTCCTCGATGGTGCGCGCCGCGTCGACCGCCACGGCCAGCGCCAGGGCATAAGAGTGATCGGACAGGGCCGGCGCGTAGCTGGCCAGGGTCAGCACCGCGCTCAAGCGGCCCTGCGTGTCGAAGATCGGCGCGCCGGAGCAGCTCAGCTCGGCGTAGCGCTGGCGGAAGTGCTGCTGGCGGTGCACGCTCAAGGAGCGCTGCTCGACGATGCAGGTGCCGATGCCGTTGGTGCCTTCGGCCTGTTCGGCCCAGCGCGCGCCCGGACAGGTGCCGAAACGGGCGAAGGCCTCCGCATCCGCCGCGCCGCAGTAGCGCTTGAGGATGACGCCGTTGGCATCGGCCAGCAGGGTGGCGTAGCCGATCGGCCAGACCATGGCATGCAGGCGTTCGAGGGATTCCTGCGCCGTGGCGATGGTGCGTTCCAGCGGCGCCCGCAGCAGCCGGGTCTCGGCCGCGCAAAGGATCTCCGGCCCCTGGCCGCCGAGCGGATTGAGCCGATACAGGCGGGCGCAGCGGTCCCAAGAGACGCTGAGGTCATCGGCGGCGGCGCCAGGCGCTGCGCCCGCGGACGGAGAGTCCCGCAAGGCTGCGGCCGGCGGTGCAAGGTCTTCGCGCATCTGTCGATCCCCTTATGCAACTTTCCCCATCGCCAGGGCTGCGGGCCATCCGGATTCCGGGCGACCCGCAGCTCCACCTGCCCGCTCCCCGGGCTACTGCTGCGGCAGATCGAACACCAGCACTTCGGCGTTGCGGCCCTGCCCGAGCTTCAGCACCGGGGTGTCGCTCAGCTTCAGCGCGTCGCCTGCGCCCAGGCTAATGCCATTGGCTTCCACCGCGCCGCGCGCCACGTGGACGTAGAGCCGGCGGCCGGGAGCGGCTTCGAGCGAAGCCTGTTCGGCGCCGTCGAACAGGCCGGCATAAAGCCGCGCGTCCTGGTGGATCCGCACCGAGCCCTCGGCGCCATCGGCCGAGGCGATGAGCCGCAGGCGGCCGCGCTTGTCGGCGTCGGCGAAATGCTTCTCCTCGTAGCTCGGCGCAATGCCGTGCACATTGGGCTGGATCCAGATCTGCAGGAAGTGCACCGGCTGGCTCGGCGAGGGATTGAACTCGCTGTGGCGGATGCCGGAGCCGGCGCTCATGCGCTGCACGTCGCCGGGCCGGATCACCGAGCCGTTGCCGATGGAATCCTTGTGCGCCAGCTCGCCGGACAGGACGTAGCTGATGATTTCCATGTCGCGGTGACCATGGGTGCCGAAGCCGCGGTCGGGCTGCACGCGGTCTTCGTTGATGACGCGCAGGGGCCCGAATTCGACATGCTGCGGATCGAAATAATCGGCGAAGGAAAAGCTGTGGAAGGACTTGAGCCAGCCGTGGTCGGCCTGGCCGCGTTCGTTGCTGCGTCTGACTTCGTTCATGGTGATCTCCTGTGGTGGGGATCAAGATATGCTCGAATAATCGAATAAAAAAGCGCAAAATTCGGATCAAACTCATTCACAAATCGAATGGATTAATCCCATGCAACTGGCAAGAACTTCCCTGGAACAGTGGGCCGTGCTGGCGGCGGTGGTCGACCAGGGCGGCTTCGCCCAGGCCGCGGCGGCGCTGCACAAAAGCCAGTCGGCGGTGAGCTATGCGGTGGCGCGGCTGCAAGAGGCACTGGATGTGCCGCTGCTGGAAGTGGAAGGGCGGCGGGCGGTGCTGACGCCGCACGGCCAGACCCTGCTGAAGCGGGCGCGGCCGCTGCTGCGCGACCTGGAAACGCTGGAAGCCCTGGCGCAGAAACTGAAGCAGGGCTGGGAAGTGCAGCTGCGCCTGGTGGTGGACGTGGCGTTTCCGCGCGAGCGCCTGCTCAGCATCGTGGCCGAGTTGCAGCAGCTCTGCCCGAACACGCAGATGCAGCTGTCGGACGCGGTGCTGTCCGGCGCCGAGGAGGCGATCACCGACAACAGCGCCGACGTGGTGGTGACGTCGCGCCTGCCGCCGGGTGTGCTGGGCGAGTTCCTGGTCAGCATCAACTTCATCGCCGTGGCCAGCCCCGGCCATCCGCTGCTGCAGCTGCAGCGCGAGCTGAACATCGAGGACCTGGTGCGCCATGTGCAGGTGGTGGTGCGCGACTCCGGCGTGAAGAGCCCGCGCAACGACGGCTGGCTCGGCGCCGAGCGCCGCTGCACCGTGAGCAGCATGGAAGCCTCCCTGGCCACGGTGAAGGCCGGCCTCGGCTTCGCCTGGCTGCCCGAACACCTCAGCGCCGAGTCCCTGCGCAGCGGCGAGCTGCTGCCCCTGCCCCTCTCCGCCGGCGGCACCCGCGGCGTACCGCTGCATCTGGTGCAGGTGCGGCCGGAGCTGGCCGGCCCCGCCGCGCGCACCGCCGTGGAATGCTTCCAGCGGCATGTGCCACGTGGACGGGAAGCTTCGCGGGAGTAAGCACGGCCAGCCTCCATGGCGCGGGCTTGCGCCGATGCCCGCTGTTTCCCGCATCGCATCGGACCTATGATGCAGGCCTCGCTGCAGGCAAACCGTTCTCGGGCAAGGCAGGCACGCCATGACTCTTCGATTCGATGCAATCGTGATCGGCACCGGCCAGGCCGGGCCGGCCCTGGCGGCGCGGCTCGACGCTGCGGGCATGCGGGTGGCGGTGATCGAGCGCCAGCGTTTCGGCGGCACCTGCGTCAATACCGGCTGCATGCCGACCAAGACCATGGTGGCCAGCGCCTATGCGGCTCACCTGGCGCGGCGCGCGGCGGACTACGGCGTGACGATCGGCGGCGGGATCGCGGTGGACATGCGGCGCGTGCATGCGCGGGCGCAGGCGGTGGCATCGACTTCCAGCGGCAATGTCGAGCGCTGGATGCGCGGGCTGAAGCACGGACAGGTGTTCCAGGGCCATGGCCGTTTCGTCTCGGCGGACACGGTGGCGGTGGGCGCGGAGCAACTGAGCGCGCCGAAGATCTTCATCGACGTGGGCGGGCGCGCCCAGGTGCCGCAGCTGCCGGGGCTGGAGCACGTGCCCTACCTGACCAACAGCAGCCTGATGGCGGTGGACTATCTGCCCGCGCATCTGCTGATCGTGGGCGGCAGCTATGTCGGGCTGGAGTTCGCCCAGATGTTCCGCCGCTTCGGCTCGCAGGTGACGGTGGTCGAGCGCGGCGCGCGCCTGCTGCCGCGGGAAGACCCGGAAGTGGCGAAGACGGTACAGGAGATTCTGCTCGCCGAGGGCGTGCGGATCGAGACCGGGGCCGACTGCCTCAGCGTCGAGGGAGAAGCGGGACATGTCGTAGTCAGCGCTGCCTGCGGCGCAGGCCAGCGCCGCTTCGAGGGCTCGCACCTGCTGCTGGCCATGGGGCGCCAGCCGAACACCGACGATCTGGGCCTGGAACTGGCCGGAGTGCAGCACGACCAGCGCGGCTTCATCCAGGTTGACGAGCAATGCCGCACCACCGTGCCGGGCATCTGGGCGCTGGGCGAGTGCAACGGCCGCGGCGCCTTCACCCACACCGCCTACAACGATTACGAGATCGTGGCGGCAAGCCTGCTGGACGAGCCGCCGCGCAGCCTGTCCGACCGCATTCCCTGCTATGCGCTGTTCGTCGATCCGCCGCTGGCGCGCATCGGCCTGACCGAAACCGAAGCGCACAAGCTAGGCCATCGGCTGCTGATCGGCACCCGGCCGATGACGCGCGTGGGCCGCGCGGTGGAGCGTGGCGAGACGCTGGGCTTCATCAAGATCGTGGTGGACGCGGACAGCGAGAAAATTCTTGGCGCCTCGATCCTGGGCGTGAGCGGCGACGAGGCGATTCACTGCCTGCTGGATACGATGTATGCGGGCGTTTCGTACAAGACCGTGGCCCGGGCGGTGCATATCCATCCGACCGTGGCGGAGCTGTTGCCGACGGTGTTGCAGGATCTGCATCCGGCCTGAGGTGCGTAAGAGGCTGTCCCCTCTCCCGCTTGCGGGAGAGGGTGGCCCGAAGGGCCGGGAGAGGGGCTGTGAAGCTGATGAAAAGCGCCCTCTCCCCCAACCCCTCTCCCGCAGGCGGGAGAGGGGGAGTTATATGCTACTAATACAAGCATGCGCTAACGCCCCTTGAACACCGCCTGACGCCGCTCGGCAAACGCGGCAACCGCTTCGCGCGCATCCTCGCTGTGCATGATCGGCTGCAAGTCGGGATAGAGCCGCGCCAGCGCGGCGCGGTCGCCTTCGACGCGGGCGATGCGCGAGGAGGCCAGCGAGGCTTGCACGCCGAGCGGCGCGGCGGCGGCGACGCGTTCGGCGATGGCGATGGCGCGCGGCAGGGCCTGGCCCGGCTCGGTCAGCTCCTGCACCAGGCCCATGCGGTGCGCCTCGCTGCCGCTGAACTCGTCGCCGGTCAGCAGATAGCGCTGGGCGTTGCCCCAGCCGATCTCCTGCACCAAGCGGAGGGTGGCGCCGCCGCAGGCGTAGAAGCCGCGCTTCACTTCGAGCTGGGCAAAGCGCGCGCTAGTGGAGGCAACGCGGATGTCCGCCGCCAGCATCAGCTCCACCGCCACGGTGAAGGAGATGCCTTCGGCAGCGACCACCAGGGGCTTGCGCAGGCGCTGCGATTCGTCGAGGCCGAAGGGCTCGATCGAGCCTTCCGCCAGTTCGGCCAGCTTGCCTTGCGCCAGTTGCGGCGCCCACTGGGTCAGGTCGAGGCCGGCGGTGAAATGCTCGCCGTGGCCGAAGACCACGCCGCAGCGCAGCTCCGGGTCGCGGTGCAGCTCGCCATAAGCCTCGGCCAGCCGGTGATAGGTATCGAGGCCGAAGGCATTGCGCTTGGCGGGGCGGTTGAAGCCCATCAGCAGCAGGTGGCCGCGGCGTTCGATGGTCAGGGGGGCGTCGCTCATGGGGTTCATCCTGTGGTCATATTGAAAGCGGTTCGTACCGCCCTCGCCGCCCGGCATCCGGACCGGCACCGGGCGGCAGGCCGAGGGGTCGCCGGCCTTTGCCGATTTGCTATTCTGGCCGAAACCAACCACAACCATTTTTCCATGCCCATTTCCAAGCTGCGCGCCGCGCTGTGCCTGTGTCTGTGCCTGTGTCTGTGCTTATTTGGCGCAATCGGGATGTCCCCGGCCCAAGCCGGGGACACGCCGCCGGCTGGGGATAACGACGCCGCGCAGGCCGCCAGCAGCGAGGCGGTGCCGGACAACGTCGAGCGCTCGGTGGTGAAGGTCTTCACCACGGTGCGCTACCCCGACCCGTTCCGGCCCTGGACCAAGCAGGCGCCGCAGGAGATCAGCGGCTCCGGCGTGGTCATCGACGGCAAGCGCATCCTCACCAACGCGCACGTGGTGCTGTATGCCAGCCAGGTGCAGATCCAGGCCAACCAGGGCGGCGACAAGATCTCGGCCACGGTGGAAGCCATCGCGCCGGGCATCGACCTGGCGGTGCTGAAGCTCGACGATCCCTCGTTCTTCGACAATCATGCGCCGCTGGCGCGCGCCAGCAAGCTGCCGGCGATCAAGGACGCGGTGCTGGCCTACGGCTTCCCCACCGGCGGCACCTCGCTGTCGATCACCAAGGGCATCGTCTCGCGCATCGAGTTCGTCTCCTACAACATCCCGGTCACCGGCCTGCGCATCCAGATCGACGCGGCCATCAACCCGGGCAATAGCGGCGGCCCCGCGGTGGCCGGCGACAAGATGATCGGCCTGGCCTTCAGCAAGCTCGGCGGCGATTCGCAGAACATCGGCTACATCATCCCCAACGAGGAGATCGAGCTGTTCCTCAAGGACATCGCCGACGGCCATTACGACGGCAAACCGGCCATGTACGACTACCTGCAGACGCTGGAGAACCCGGCGCTGCGCAGCTTCCTCAAGCTGGACAAGTCGGTGGAGGGCATCGTGGTGCACCAGCCGTTCCACGACGACGCCGCCTACCCGCTGAAGGAATGGGACGTCATCACCCGCATCGGCGACACCCCGGTGGACGACCAGGGCAAGATCGCGCTGAGTCCGGACCTGCGGGTGAATTTCCAGTACCTGGTGCAGAAGGACGCGAAGGACGGCAAGCTGCCGCTGACCATCATCCGCGGCGGCAAGACCATGCAGGTGCAGCTGCCGGTGTCGGCCGAGCGGCCGATGCTGATCTCGGACCTGCGCGGCACTTACCCGCCCTACTTCATCTATGGCCCGCTGGTGTTCTCCAGGGCCAGCTACCAGTTCCTGGCCTTCCTCAGCAGCAAGGAAATCGTCACCGGCCTGGGCTTCATGCGCAGCCCCCTGGTGACCCAGATCGGCGACGCGCCCGACGCCAGCCGCGACGAGCTGGTGGTGATCGCCTCGCCTTACTTCCCGCACAAGCTCACCACCGGCTACAACAACGAGTCCGGCGCGGTGGTGCGCTCGGTCAACGGCGTGCCCGTGCGCAATCTGCGCCAGCTGGTGGCGCTGCTGCGCGACCTCAAGGACGAATTCGTCACCTTCGAGTTCGACAACCGCGGCAGCGAGGCGATGACCTTCCCGCGCGCCGAGATGGTGGCGGCCACCGACGGCATCCTCACCGACAACGGCGTGCGCGCGCAGGGCTCGCCCGACATGATGGCGGTGTGGCAGGGCAAGCCGGGCGAATAAGCCGGCCCCGATCCGGGCACGGCATCGGGCGACCGGATCGACGGCATATCAAGACTAACGTTGTCATCCGGTGCTGCAGCCGCCGGATGATTTCGCGCCGGGCTCGCGCCGACGCCGGCGTCAGTGGTGCAACGCAATGCTGTTGCACCCGATCGCCAAAATTCAAGCGGCTTCTCAGGAAATCGACGCAGGCCGTTGATTCCATGCGCGGGCCTGCGGGATTCTCTCTTGCCGTGGCGCAAGCGGTCCGGACCAGTACGATTTGTAAAGCTGCGGAAGTCGTTTGACAACGTTGTCATCGACTCCGATACTCGGCCGCAATAACGATAAGCAGCATCTTGCAAGGAAGCGGGAATTGGGTGGCGGCGCCTGCCTGGGCCTTGCCTCCGGTCGCGTCTCGGCCAGGGGCATCGCCGCGGTGGAAGCCGCCCGGCGATTCAAACCTCTGGAGGGATCCTATGTCTGCGAAACAACCGGCCGAACGGCCAAACCTTGCTGCAAAACTTGCCCCGGGAATCGGGCTGATCGGCGCTGTCGGCACGGCCTTGTGCGCCAGCCTGCTGGTCAGCGTACCGAGCGGAACCGCCCATGCCGCCACCGCGGCGGCGACGCCCAGCTGCGCCGCGGCGTGGAGCGCCAGCGCGGTCTATGTCGGCGGCGATACCGCCAGTTACGACAGCGTCAACTACCTGGCCAACTGGTGGACCCAGGGACAGAACCCGGCCAGCAACAACGGCGGCGCCGGCAGCGGCCAGCCCTGGACCTCGCAGGGCGCCTGCGGCAGCAGCAGTGGCGGCGGCAGCTCCAGCAGTTCGAGCAGCTCCAGCAGCGGCGGCGGTTCCAGCAGCAGCAGTAGCAGCAGCAGCGGTGGTGGTGGCAGCGGCGGCGGTGCGCTGCTGTTCAGTCCGTACAAGGACATCACCATCAATTTCAACTGGAACACCAACGTGATGCAGACCGCCGTCACCGGCACCACAATTCCGCTGGTGGGCAGCGGCAGCCTGGTCTCGACGCAGGAGCCGAACCTCGGCGGCATCACCCTGGCCTTCGCCACCGGCGAATGCGGCAGCGAGAACTGGGGCGGCGTGTCGCGCACCGGCTTCGCCTCCGCCAACATCCAGGCGCTGTCGAGCGCAGGGCTGAACTATGTTGTCTCCACCGGCGGCCAGGCCGGCGTATTCACCTGCTCCACCCAGGCCGGCATGCAGAGCTTCATCAGCACCTATCTGTCGTCGCAGATGGTGGGCGTGGACTACGACATCGAAGGCGGCCAGACCGCGGCCGACATCACCAATCTGGTGGCGCAGACCGCCTGGGCCGAGACGCAGTACCCCAACCTGCGCTTCTCCTTCACCCTGGCCACGCTGGCCGCTTCCGACGGCAGCTACGGCGGCCTCAATACGCTGGGCGACTCGGTGGTGAAGGCGATCCAGGCGGCGCACCTGCCGCGCTACACCATCAACCTGATGGTGATGGACTACGGCACCACCTCGGCGGCCAACTGCGTGGTGGTCAACGGCGCCTGCGAAATGGGCCAGTCGGCGATCCAGGCGGTGCAGAATCTGGAGCACAGCTACGGTATCCCCGCCAGCCAGATCGAGCTGACGCCGATGATCGGGGTGAACGACAGCAGCAGCGAGATCGTGTCGCTGAGCGATGTCGACACCATCACCAGCTATGCCGTGGCGCAGGGCCTGGTCGGCTTGCACTTCTGGTCGCTGGACCGCGACACGCCCTGCCCCAGCCCCAGCAGCACGGCTTTGGCGACCTGCAGCTCGGTGACCGGCAGCACGGCGCTGCAGTACACCAACCGCTTCCTGGGAGACTTGGGCAGATGAGACAGGCCCGGCTGCGGTAAGCGCGGAACGCCGCAGCCGGCAACGAAGCAACGCGGCAAGCACCAGCCCGGCGGACGCAAGTCCGCCGGGCTTTTCCGTTTATCGGACGGTACGCGGGATTAATCGCCGGTCGGAATCGACGGCGCCCGCAGATGCGCCGAACTCCGCACCACCAGCTTCGTCAACGCCGGCGCAAGCGCAATGACAAATATCAGCCTCACCCCCTGCAAGGCCATCACGAACGGCATATCCACCTGCGGCGACGAAGCCGCGATGATCGCCACCGAATCCATGCCGCCCGGGCTGGTGGCGAGATAAGCGGTCAGTGGATCGATATGCAGCAGCAGGGTCAGGCACCACGACAGCCCGGCACAGAACGCGATCAGCGCGAGCGCGGAGGCGATCACCGGCAATAAAGCATGCGCCACGTGGACCAGGGTATCGCGCCGAAACCCCAGGCCGATGTTCCAGCCGAGCATGGCGTAGCTGGCCGCCAGCAGCCAGCGCGGCAGCTCGATCCGCAGCAAGCCCGAAGCATGCAGTCCCGACAGCACCAGCATCGGCCCGAGCAGCGCCCAGGCCGACAGGCGCAGCAGGCGGCCCGCAAGCTGGCTCAGCACGGCGATCAGCAGCACCGCGGCCAGCATGGCCCAGTGCACCGGACCGAACCAGGACGCCGCGGCCGATGCAGGCGCGGCAGCGTGGCCGACGCCGAAGCGCGCCACCAGGGCCGCGGCCAGCGCCACCAGCAGGACCCGCGAGTACTGCATGAAGGCGATCAGCTGCACGTCGGCGCCCTGGGCCTCGCCCAGCAGCACCATGCTGCTGGCGGCGCCGGGCGAGGTGCCGTAGACGGCGGTGGCGCCGGGAATGACACCGCTGCGGCTGATCAGCCAGCCCAGCGCGGTGGCGCCGATCATGGTGGCCGCCATCACCGCACAGAACAGTGCCCAGTCATGGGCGAAGGCACTGAAGATCGCCGGGGTGATGACCGAGCCGATCATGGCGCCGATCACCGCCTGCGCGCCGATGTAAGGCAGGCGCGGCACCTTCAGCCCGGCGCCGTTCACACCGAACACGATGCCGCCGATCATCGGCCCGAGCAGCAGGGCCGCCGGCATGCCGGCGGCGCCCCAGGCCCAGGACAGCAGCGCGGACAGCAGCAGCAGGGCCGTCCATTGCAAGGGCAGCGGCCAGCGCGCCAGCAGCGGCCTGCTCACGGCAGCGGTCCCGGTGTTCACCCCAGGGTGATCGCCGCCGCGCTGGTGACGCGGGCGATGCGCGGCAGGATGTGCTGCAGGCTGAAGGCGTGCATTTCGGCGCTGCTGCTGCTGCACAGGTCTTCCGCGATCACCAGCTCGTAGCCCAGCTCCCAGGCGTTGCGTGCGGTGGACTCGACGCCGATGTTGGTGGAGATGCCGCCGAGCACGATGCCGCTGATGCCGCGGCGGCGCAGCTGCAGGTCCAGGTCGGTGCCGTGGAAGGCGCCCCACTGGCGCTTGGTGACGACGATGTCGCCGTCCTGTTCCGGCTGGTCGGGGAAATCATCCCAGCCCGCGGGCAGGCCGGCCAGGTTCGACGGCTGGTCCACCGGCTGGCGCGGTGCCAGCGCATGGTCCTTGCCGAACGACACGCGCACCCGCGCCACCGGCGCGCCGGCGGCGCGGAAGCGCTGCGCCAGCAGCATCGAGCGCTCGTACACTTCGCTGCCGCGGTGCGGCGCCACCGGCATGGCGAGGATGCCTTTCTGCAGGTCGATCAGGACCAGGGCGGTGGTTTTCGGATTAAGCTGCATGATGTTCTCCGCTCAAAGCCGGGGGCGCCTCGCGCCGGCCGGACAGGATCAGGTATGGATGTGGCGTTACACCACTTCATGAGGGTATCCTCATGTAACTGTATTATGAGGATGCACTCATAAATGTCAAGCCAGATTGAAGACGGCCGCGCCCGCGCGCCCAAGCGCGAGCGCGGCAAGCAAAGGGTGGCGGAGTTGCTGCAGGCGGCCACGGCGGTGTTCGCGGAGAAAGGCTACGAGGCGGCGACGATGACCGAGATCGCCGCGCGCGCCGATGCGCCGATCGGCTCGCTCTACCAGTTCTTTCCCACCAAGGGCGCGCTGGCCGATACCCTGGTGCAGAACTACGCGGCGCTGCTGCTCGGCGACCTGCAGGCGCTGCAGGCGCGCGCCGGCGAGCTGAGCCCGCAGGCGCTGGTCGAGGGCTTGTTCGGCCTGCTGCGAGGCCATCCGCGCGAGCGCGCCGCGGCGCTGCCGCTGGCCGAGGCGCGGATGGACGAGCGGGCGCGGCGCACCACCTTTCGCCACATGCTGCGCAAGAACATCGCCGCCATCCTTAGTGCACGCGCCCCCGGCCTTCCCGCCGAGGCGGCACGCGACATGGCGATCGTGATGGTGCAGCTGATGAAGGCCGCAAGTGCGCTCAGCGACGAGGATGGCCTGGCCGGACGCGGCGGCGCGCTGCGCGAGCTTCAGGCCCTGGCCGTGCAGTACCTCGAGCAGCGCCGCGGGAGCTGAGCCGCGCTCATTTAGAAAACGCGAGTTGGCTGCCCGCGGTGCACAGCCGATCAGCGTTACTTTTCTTACGCTTGCCGTTGGCTGCCGGCGTTCAGGGCAAGAGGTCGCGAATCATGTTTCTGGCCACGTCCTGACGCTGGTTTTTTGATTTTTGATCCGTGCGATAGAGCTCCTTGAGAAAGGCCTCGTCCCAGGGACTCAGGCTCATAGGCTTGTCCGCGCCGGAAGCGGTAAACAGGCCCAGGATTGTCGGAGCGTCCCGATAATCCGCGTCCAGGGAAACTTTCGTCAGTCCAGCCATCGCCACGTAGTCGGTCAGCTGTCGCAAATCCAGGCCGACCACGCGGCGGATATCGACGACGGCGATAATCGATGTGATCTGCTGGACGACGCCGAATTCCGAGCGCCCGACAGGAGCGATTTTGATTACGGGCACGGACGAGCCGCCATTGCCGAACATCGCCGCCGCCGCCGCGGAACCCGAGGCCCTGCCGTCGGTGCCTACCAGCTCGGCGTTGTACCAGATACGCACCGGCCGCGGCGTGTCGATGAACTCATGAGCGCCGCCCTGATCGCCAAACAGCCGGTCGTTACGCTCCCAGGCCGTGTTCAGCAGAGCCTCGGGCTGCGCGGTGAAGATGACAAAAAAATTGGGCCGACACCCTGTCTGGCCCATGCCGGCGCCGACCGATGTCAGGATATCGCTCAGATGATCGAAGACAAACTGGCCTTCCTTGCGCGGCCGCCCGGCAACCAGCGGACAGATCGGCCCATGCCAGAGCGGCACCGACTCATCGCCCTGCCAGGTGTCGCTGGTGGCCTTCCAGATGAAACGGCCCACCCGATGCTCCAACTCCGCCGGCGTACGAACGGTAACCGGCGGCAGGTTCGGAAGCTGCTGCGGGGAAGAATCAACGGCAGGCGGTTCCGCGGACTCGCCCTGGGATTGGGCGGCTGCAGCGGCCGTCAGCAGCGACAGAAAGACCGCAGTCATCGAGACAACTCGACATAAGCGGCCACACATAGTCCGGATTCGTCGCAAGGCCATTGTCAGGCGCTCCGTGCACTTCGGGTGAGAATGATGCGCCCGTAAATTGCCCCAACGCAATATCCGCTCCGCGGCGTGCCGCGCAACACGCCCGCCGGCTGATCTTTCAGGACAAACTCGCGTAGATGGAGAAGCGCCGCGTATCCCACCTTCCGCGACTAGCCGGATAGCTCCCGCCCTTGGATTGCCAGCTCAAGACCAGGACCGTACCGATGCCGGTACCGGGACCGGGACCGGCGATGGATTTTAAGATGAAAGTAGTGGGCTAGCGGCACCAGGGCGTGCGCGCCACCGGCTAATTCGTCGATCGCTTTCCATTCGTCATCCTGAGCGTAGCGAAGGATCTGGCCCAGCGCGCAATCTGACCTGACAGCCCAGATCCTTCGCTGCGTTTACCCCAGCTTAGCCGAGGAACTCAGGATGATAGGAGGGAGAGCTACGCCGCTTTCGCTCCGCGCCGCGCCTTCTTCCGCGCCGCGCCGCCCAGCTCCAGCACCTTGCCGCCGACGGTGCGCAGGATTTCCTGTGACAAGCGCGAATCGCCCGTCGCGCGCGCCATGTTCAGGGCGCCGTAGAGAGCGCTGAGCAGCAGCAGGGCCTGGCTGCGGCGCTGGCCGGCGGGCACGCCTTCGAGGGCTTCGACCAGCATGCCGATGTTGCGCTCGATCTGGTCGCGGAACGGCGCGTGCAGTTCATCGCCCCGGCGCGCCACGTCGGCGGAGAGGGCGCAGATGGTGCAGCCGAGGGAGCGGCTGTCGCGATGGGCTTCGCTCAGGTAGGTGCCGACGAAGTTGGCCAGATCGGGCTTGCCGTCCTTGAACAACAGCTCGCGCATGGTCTGGTCGCCCTCGGCCAGGGCGTATTCCACCGCCTCGCCGACCAGCTCCTCACGGGAAGCGAAGTGCTTGTAGAAGCCGCCGTGGGTCAGGCCCAGCAGCTTCATCAGCTCGGCCAGGCTGATGCCGTCGAGACCGTTGTCGCGGAATTGCCCGGCGGCGGTGCGCAGCAGGCGCTGGTGAGTCTGTGCCTTGTCGGCTTGCGAATGGCCCATCTGCGACCCTCCGAATCTGGATGTTGCACATCATACAGAAGTTGCGCCGTCCGGGTACGAGACCGTCCGTCGGTCATTTTCTGGATGTTATTTGACATCCTGTTTGGATGAGGCGTAATCTGGATCAAGGATTTCATCCGACATCCAGATTCAGCCAAGGCGGGGTTATCAAGATGAGCAAGACAAGCAAGAAAGGCACGGCGCTGGTCACCGGCGCTTCCACCGGCATCGGCGCCACTTACGCGGACCGCCTGGCGCGGCGCGGCTACGACCTGATCCTGGTGGCGCGCAACAAGGACAAGCTGGAACAGCTGGCCGCGACGCTGACCGCCGCGACCGGCGCCGAGGTGCGGGTGCTGCCGGCCGACCTGACGGTGGACAGCGAGGTGGCCAGGGTGGAAAAAGTGCTGCGCGAAGATCACAGCATCACCCTGCTGGTGAACAATGCCGGCAGCGCGACGCTCGGCCCGCTGGCCAGCGCCGACATCGCGCGGCTCGACGGCGAGATCCGCCTCAACATCCTCGCCCCGACGCGCCTGGCGCACGCGGTGGCGGCTGGCCTCGCGGCGCGCGGCCGCGGCGCCATCATCAACATCGCCTCGGTGATGTCGCAGATGGTGCAACCGGGCAATTCGGTCTATGGCGGCACCAAGGCCTACCTGCTGCACTTCAGCCAGGTGCTGGAGCAGGAACTATCAGCTGCCGGCGTGCGCGTGCAGGCGGTGCTGCCGGGCGCGACGCGCACCGAACTCTGGAACGGTTCGGGCGTGGAGCTGCATCAGCTGCCGCCCGAGATCGTGATGGAAGTGGACGAGATGGTGGACGCGGCGCTGGCCGGCTTCGATCAGGGCGAGAGCGTCACCATTCCGGCGCTGCCGCAGGCTGCGGACTGGCAGCGCCTGCTGGACGCGCGCGAGGCGCTGAAGCCCAACCTGTCGCGCAAGCAGGCAGCCCCGCGTTACAAGACCGCGAGCGCCGCGGCCTGAGCCTGATCCCGGCGCGGCGGCGGAGAGCATTCGCCGCCGCGCCGTTTTTATTGCGGCAATCTTTTCAGGAATTCGGCAACCGCAGCGTTGACCGCCACCGGCGCTTCCAGCGCGGCCAGGTGCCCTACGCCGGGCAATACCTTGAACATGCTGCCGGGTATGGCGTCCGCCATCGCCCGGGTTTCGGGCACCGGGAAGGTGCGGTCTTCCTCGCCGGTCATGACCAGCACCGGACTGGTGATGCCGCCCATCAGGGCGCGATGATCGACGCGGCGCGGCACCACGCTGTCGATGGCCCAGCACACCGACCGCGGGTTGACGGCGGTGACGGTGGTGCGGATGTAGTCCACCACCTGCGGCTTGGTGCGCTCGGTGGTCTCGCCGGCAAAGGCGGTGACGGCGCGGTCGATGAACATCTTCGGGATGGTGCGCAGGCGGCGCATGACGAAGGTCATCAGCAGGAACTCCAGCTTCTGCCGCAGGCCCGGCGCCGAGGCGGTGCAGTTCATCAGCACCGCGGCGCGCGTGCGCTGCGGATACAGTGCGGCGAAGATGCCGCCCATCATGCCGCCCCAGGAGTTGCCGACCAGGATGCAGTCCCCGATTCCCAGGTGATCGAGGATCTGCGCCAGGCATTCGGCGCATTCCTCCAGGGTGAAATGCCGCGTCAACGGATCGCTGCCGCCGTGGCCTGGGGAATCGATCAGGATCATCTGGTGAGTGGCGCCGAAATACTCCGCCTGCGCCAGCCACATCTCTCCGGTCATCAGCAGGCTGGGCCAGCACACCATGGCGGGACCGCTGCCGCCGATGTGGACGTTGAGGTGGCCGAGCAGGGTCGGGATGCGCTGGGTGCGCAGGGGAATGGTGGAAGTATTTTGGGTGGTAGGCATGGCGGGACTGATTCCGGTTCGGACAGGGATTCCAGGCAAGAAACAACTGTCATCCTGAGCGCAGCGAAGGATCTGGCCTGGCAGATCGGATTGCGCGCAAGGCCAGATCCTTCGCTGCGCTCAGGATGACATATAAAAACTCCGCTATAGCTTCAAGCATCGCAGCAACTTGAGATGCCCCTCACCCTAGCCCTCTCCCCACGTTCGTGGGGAGAGGGAACTTAGTCAGAACGCCATCAGCCAAAGCGCCCGTCACTAGTGCCGCGGATTCGCCTTGCGGCTGGCGATGGGGCTGCGGCTGCCGCGCGGCAGCGACAGCTGGCGCAGGCGCAGGGCCAGGTGCAGGCGCGGCAGCTGGCGCAGGTCGTCGAGACGCTGTTCGAGGATGGCTTCGATGCACTCGATGCGGTAGGCCAGCGAATTGGGATGGATCTTGAGGGCGGCGGCGACGGCCTTGCGGTGCGGGCCGTGCTCGAACCAGGCGCGCAGGGTTTCCAGCAGCATCGGCCTAGCGTCGATCTGCTCGAGCTGGCTTTGCAGCAGGCGCGTCAGCACCGGGGATTCCATCACCGTGTGTTCCAGCGCCACATCGGAATAGCGGAACACCGGCCCGCCCTGCTGGAAGTGGCTGCCGATCTCGATGGCCGCCAGGGCCTGGTCGGCGCTGCGGCGCCAGCCGGCGGCGCCGGCCTCGGGCAGGCCGATACCGACGGCATCGACGCCGCAGCCGGCATCGATCAAGGCCGCCACCTGCCCGGCGATGACGCGCTCCGCCGGCGGCCCGGCCGCCACCGGCGGCGCCGGCAGCCACAGCAGCAGGTAGCCGGGTCGCAGGGTGCGCAGCAGGCTTTCGGCGACGGCGCCGAGGATGCGCGCGGCACAGGACAGGGTGTGATCCAGCTCGAGCTGCTGCTCGTCGGCGGCGGCCTTCAGCTCGGGCATGCCCAGCGCCAGGGCGATGTGCGGCGCCGAAGGATCGAGGCCGAGACTGTGGGCGCGCTCGCGAAAGCCGTCGAGATTGTCGGGATCGGTATAGAGGATGCCGCACAGCTCGTGGCGCACCCGGTCGCGCCAGCGACCGCGCTGCTGCATTTCCTCGGCGTAGGTGGTGGTCAGCGTCTGCGCCAGCAGCTCGCCCAGGTCCATGAACAGCGGCGACACCTTGAACAGCAGCTCCTCGCGCATCTGCGGATCGATCTGTGCGCGCGCCAGCATCAGGTCCCACACCACGCGGAAGCCGACGCGAAACGCCTGCAACACCGCCGGCAGCGGCACGCCCTGATGGACGCGGCGCCGCACCAGGGTGGTGGTGGGGGTGAGCTCGCGCGCGGTGGGCAGCTTCAGCTCCAGCAGGTCGGCAAGGCAGACCTGGTGGGTGAAGACGATCATGTCGAGCACTTCCCGCTTGAGGGCGGGATCGCGCATCTTTTCATACTCGGGAATCTGCCCCTGGATCAGGCGCAGGGTCTGCTCGGCGTTGGCCTCGCTGTCGGCGATGATCCCGTTCAGCAGGGCACGCAGGCGCGGGCTGAGCGGCGCGCTGTCGACGCCGGCGGGAGCGGGCTTGGTCTGAAGGCGAGTGGCCATGGCGAGGCTTTGATGTTAGCCGATTCGCCGCAGGCGGTCCCTGCCCCGTCCTTGTGGGTACGCGGACGGCGCGAGGCGATTCGCACCGTTCCGGCTCCCCTCTCCCGCTCGCGGGAGAGGGGTTGGGGGAGAGGGCGCTTTTCCTGGCTCTACAGCCCCTCTCCCGGCCCTTCGGGCCACTCTCTCCCGCGTGCGGGATAGGGGAAGCGTGGGATGGACCCGAATCAAGATGCCCTAATTACTGGCCGGCGTGATCACCGTGCTGACGGTGCTCAGATCGGTCTTGGACACGCGCGACAAGTCGAGCTGCATCTGGGTAAAGGCGACCATCTCGTTGCGCATGCGGGTGAAGTCGATCTTGTCGGCGGTGGTCACGCCCCAGTTGAGCAGGTAATACGGGCCGGTGATGTAGTTGGCGGTGGGAATGCCGCCCTCGCCCCAGAAGTATTGCCCCTCGCCCGGCCAGACCGGGTCGTCGGCGGTGCCGTTGCCGCCGGGATTCTCCGGCTGCAGCACGAAGCCCGGCGCGGCGTTGGCGTTCTTCAGCATGTTGTAGGAGGCGTCCGCCAGGGCCTGGATCTTCGGGGCAAAGATGGCGCCCAGCTCGGGATTGCCGGTGGGCGCGAGCAGGCCGTTGCTGTCCGGCAGCCATTCCTGGGCGCCGAGATGCTCGACGGTGACGATGGAGGCGATGCGGGCGAGCACGCCGTCGCTCTGGTGGGCGTCGAGGAAAGTCTCGGCGCCGATGCCGCCGGCGAAGTGGCCGCTGGTGAGCAGGATCATGATGGTGCGCGGCAGCGCCGACTGCGGCAGCCGCGTCAGGTACTGGGCCATGCCGATGATGGCGTTGGGGCCGTTGTCCTCGACGCCGTTGGTGCCGTCGGTATGGCTGTTGATCACCGTCAGATCGGTGCTGGCGCCGGGGATGATGGCGACGATGTTGCGCGTGGTGACGGTCTCGATGGTGGCCGGCAGGGTCAGGGTCATCGGGGTGTTGCTGGCGGCGAGCTGCTTGAGCTGGGCGCCGACGTTCTCGTCCACGAACAGGCCCGGCGCGTCGCGCAGCTTGCGGTCGTAGGGGAAGTAGGTGCCATAGGCGGTCTGGTACGGCGCCGGAATGATGCCGATGGCGCCGGCCGCGCCGGCCGCGCTCAGCTCGTCGAGCAGCGTGCCCGGCATCGCCAGATAGGGACGGGCATAGGGCGCGGCCGGATTCACCGTATGGTTGGGATCGTAGATGTCCATCGCCAGCAGCTCGAAGGCGGCCAGCGGCTCGCTCGCCTGCGGCACGTCGAACAGGACGATCTTGCCGGCGGCGTTGGCAACGGTGGGCGCGGTGGACGAGTCCAGGTAGATCATCGGCGCGGTGACGCCCTGCGGCGGCGTGACGCCCGAATAGGGGATGTAGGCGGCGGTCGTCACCGGGCCGGCGGAAGGCCCGCTGGCGACGGCCAGGGACCAGCTGTCCACCGACCAGCGCACCAGCGGCACCGGCTCGAAGCTGATCTGGGTGACGCCGGCGCAGGCCAGGCGCTGCGCCAGGGTGTCGATGAAGTTCTCATGGGCGACGGTGCCGGTGGCGCGCAGGCCGCGGCTGTCCAGGTCCGTGCCCCAACTGTTGAGCTGCGCCGCGGAAATGAATTGCGTCGGGTCCACCGTGGCGGCGTCGGCCGCCGCCAGGGCGCCCTGCGGCCAGCCGGCCTGGACGGCGCAGAGGGACTGGGCGCTGGCCCCGCCGAGGAACCGCTGCCGCAGCCCGCCAGTGAGGCCAGACCGGCCAGGGCCAGGCCGGAAAACAGGACCGCGCCCAGGGTATTGCGCGCACGCGACCGCCCGCTGCTCATCCGATTCGACACAGGTTGCTCCTCTTCAATACGGCGGGCTTCGATACCGCCCCGCTTCGGTGCTGCATATTAGGAGGATGCGGCCCGGCTCCACCATCGTTGATTTGCCGAGGAGTTTGGTGAAAACGCCGAGTGCCGCTGGGATGGCGCGTGCAACCAGGCGGCCGGCGGTGGGGGGACGGCGGGAAAAAGGCCGCCGGGGATCAGCGTCTGTGGCTTAGCCGGGAGCGCCCTGCTGCATCATATAGCCGAAGCCGCGCACGGTGCGCAGGTTGATTCCGGTACCGGCCAGTCTGCGCCGCAGGCGGTGCACGTAGAGCTCGATGGCGCCATCGCTCAGGTCCCC
>Ga0302311_10001037_pt1 | contig 33452 bp, 23 predicted proteins | sample III_Palsa_N1_3_FD_200449 | JGI IMG/M metagenome (GOLD analysis project Ga0302311, IMG submission 200449) | Peat permafrost microbial communities from Stordalen Mire near Abisko, Sweden - III_Palsa_N1_3 | ecosystem: Environmental > Terrestrial > Soil > Palsa > Peat permafrost | place: Sweden... | reverse complement strand
CCCGGACGATCGGGTACATCGGTTACATGCAGTCCGTCAGTGACCTTGTTCGAATCCTTGGAAAATCGACCGACGTGAGGCTGGTCTGGGTCGCCACCGAGTCGCTCGGTCGTCTCAGGGCTACGGCTGCCAGCGATGCCCTGAACCGGTTGGCAAGCAGTCATTGGTATCCACCCGTCAGGCGAGCCGCCACGGTAGCGCTCGCGAATATCAAGGAAGGAAACGCCTACAAGTCGGTGCTAGGACGACAAAACTTCGCCTTCGAATTCTTCGCATACGAGGATATGGGCCGAGACATCCGCGTTTGCAAATCGCCTCTCGTCACCCGAAAACCTGAGCCAACCAACCGAAAGCTGTATGCGAGCACGGCGAAAGAGCAGCTTGCGAAGCTGGCGTACACGACTGTGATCTACAGCTATGGTCCGGCGGTGGAACCCAAATCGGTCGCCGAGGAAAAATCACAGGTCATCAAGGTGACGTCCGACAACGTCATGGAACATCGGATCCCGGAAATCCAGATGCCGAAGGTAGCCCTTCGTGTTGCGAATGGCTGGCTTGCAGGAAGTGATCGCGGCGAGTGGGGTGGCGAACTGAATTACATCGACGACAAAGGACTCAAACAGCAGGTCCTCAATACAAACGTGGAGGATGTCTATGCATTGGGAAGTCACATCGTCGCCGTGACCGGACTCGCGCACCTGACGATGAACCAAGGAATGATCTACCAGGTTTCACGACGCGCTGATGGAACATGGACCGCCAATCCATGGCGCGCGCTGCCCGGCGCGCCACATTCCTCATGGCTTGTAGAAAGCGGTGAACTCCTTGTAAACGTCGACGAAGGTGGATCGATCCTTGTTTCCGCTAACGGCTCCATGAGACTGGCGCCTTGTGCTGATACGAAATAAGCGTTTTTTGCGGCCCCGCATAGGCAAGACTTCATGCGCGGACATCCAGCTGCAAAGTTCCCGCTAAGGAAGGATGACTTAGACTGCGCCGGTCACATCTCCATTCGTGCGACCTGACGCAAGGAACATGTCGGCGGCCTTCTCGCCGATCATCGCGCAAGGCGCCTGGGTGTTGCCGCTAATCACGCGCGGCATGATTGAGGCATCGACCACGCGCAAGCCTTCGACGCCGCGCGCGCAATTCGGGATCGACCACGGATTCCAAAACCCGGGTCAGAGTGCACTTTCGAGCGACCGGTTCTGGCTGGTCAGCGACCGTTGGCAACCAATAGGCAACACAGCGTTCCGAGCCATCGGCTCCGCCAAGGCGTGCGGACCACGGCCGTGCGTGCCGACGCCTGCCCATCACCACGTCAATCCTCCCGAACCTCGCAAGCGGGGGGCGCGGACCCGGTTAGCCGTCAGCGGCGTGTTCACGCAGCAGTGCCTCCATCGGCTTCGCCTCGCTGAACAGCCAGCCTTGCGCATACATCACGCCAAGTTCGCGCAGAAAGTCGGCTTGCGGCTTGCGTTCCACGCCTTCGGCAATCACGGTAAGACCGAGCGAACGCGCGATGCGCACGATGTGCTGCGCGACCTCACTGGTGGCTGATTCGGTGCCGATGGATTCTATGAAGACCTTGTCGATCTTGAGGTAATCGGTCTTTAGTGTCGTGAGGTGAGAGAGGCTGGAGAAGCCGGTGCCAAAATCATCGATGGCCACACGGATGCCCAGCGCGCGGATCGCCGCTATGTTGCCGCTGGCATGCTTCGGATCAAGGAACGAATGCTCGGTCACTTCGGCGATCAGGTTTTTCGCCGCCATTCCGGGGCTTTCGAGCAGCCGGCGCAACTGCTCGACAATATGCTCGTCATGTATATCGAACGAAGAGAGATTGATGCTGATATAGGCCTCTGGATGCTGACGGATGAAGGCGGGAGCCTCGGCGGCCACGCGCGTCAGAACATAGGTGGTCAGCTGCCGAATCAGTCCACAGTCCTCGGCGACGGGAATGAATACGGCCGGCGACATGCCTTCAGCGCCATGGCCAGGCCAGCGCAGCAGCGCTTCGGCACCGACCATGCGACCGGAAGCAAGCTCGACGATCGGCTGGTAGTGGACAACAAACTCCCGCCTCTTCAACGCGCCGCGCAACAGGGCGGGCAGCGATGCCTGTCGTCGAAGCAGAGAGAGAATCGCAAAGGCAGCGGCCCCGCCCAGCAGCAGGCCAATCGGCACCAGGACCTTGGCAAACGCGACGCCGCGGGAACGCAGATAGGCCACCGGAATCGCGCTGTAGCTGGCCAGATCGTAGCCTGCTGACTTTCTGACTGTGACCAGTTGCTGACCATCGAAAAACGTCACCTGAGCTGCGCCGCCAAGCCGCCCTCGCCACGCTGAATTGAATGTGCCCGTTCCGGCAACGCGAATGCCACTGCTCTCGCCGAAGACGCCTGAGAAGAGATGGGTATTATCGAAAGGAATGTCGACCAGCACCTCGGGGAGTGCGGCCGCTGCATAGTTGTCCTTTTCGAATACCAGGAACGGCTTGCCGGTACCCAGGTCGTCCGCGGGCGAAACCCGCACGCCGAGCGTGCTCGTATAGGCAAATGGTTTGAGCGTGCCCACTTCACCCTGAGTTGCGAAAGACGAGCAAAGCACGTGGTCGCCCGAGATGTAGCCCACTGCTTTCACATAGCTGTAGTCCAATGCGATTTCAATCATCTGCTGCCGACCGGCATCCGAGCACGGCGCTGTCTTGGATGCCTGCATCCGGTGATACGCCGCCATCATCTGGTCAGCCATGGTCTGCGCCCGAACGAGCACCTCGCCAGCCACAAGTTGTGTCTGCGTCGACGCCTCGGAAATGCTCTCGCGATAGGCCAGGTAGAGGGAGGCCAGCACGGGCAAACCAACCGCCAGCAAGGTAATGGCGACGACGGTCAGCGTAGCGTGTCGACCCTGCATGCGATCGACCTGTACCCCTGAAATGCACGCCGGAAATCGACCGGAACAGTCATATAGTGCACCTGGCAATTCCAGTATGCACGACGACCCGGTCTGGGATGCATGCGGCGGAAAAAGGGGACGGGGGAGTCAAGTGATCTTGAAATCCATCTTGGGCCTAACTCCGATAGCCTGTACCACCGCTGCTACGGAGGGTTGTGCCCCAAGACACGGGCACACTCACTCCGGCCAACGGCTTTCGCATGGCTGCTTTGCGGCGTGCATTCGGGGTCGCTACCGGCCGTTGTTGGCCGACTGCAGCCAGCAGTGCGACCGGAAAACGGCGTATACGACGCTTACTTGGAGATAGTGCGACCTGCCGCAAGAATCATGTCCGCAGCTTTCTCACCGATCATCGCGCAGGGCGCCTGGGTGTTGCCGCTGATCACGCGCGGCATGATCGAGGCATCGACCACGCGCAGGCCTTCGACACCGCGTACGCGCAGTGAGGTATCGACCACGGATTCCGCGTCGTCGCCCATGCGGCAAGTACCGACCGGGTGATAGATCGTGTCGGCGTGGGCGCGGATGAGTTGGCGCAGGGTTTCATCGTCGTCGCGTCCCGTGCCGTAGATCGTGCGCCCGTTCCAGGCGGCCAGTGTGGGCGCAGCCATGATGCGCTGGCTGATCTTCGTGCCGGCGACCAGGGTGTCGAGGTCGCGTGGATCGCTGAGGAAATTCGGATCGATCAGCGGTGCATCGCTTACATCGGCACTCCCCAGGCGAACCTGGCCACGGCTGTGTGGACGCAGCACGCAGACGTGGATCGAATAGCCCGAGCCCAGGTGCAGCTTGCGGTTGTGATCGTCGACGATGCCGATGCAGAAGTGAAGTTGCAGGTCGGGCCGGTCGAGCGAAGGATCGCTCTTCAGGAAGCCGCCGGCCTCGGCCACGTTCGTCGTCAGCATGCCGCGCCCGTCGCGACTCCACGCACGCATGCTCATCATTCCCTGATACAGCACCGGCAAGGTGATGCCGAACAGGCCCGGCGCCTTGGCGCGCACGTTCAAGGTGTAGTCGACATGGTCCTGCAGGTTCTGCCCGACCTGTGCGCGATCCGCCACGACATCGATGCCGTGCTCGCGCAGGTGTTCGGCCGGACCCACGCCCGAGGCCATCAACAGTTGCGGCGAGCCGAACGCACCGGCCGAAAGAATGACCTCGCAACGCGCACTCAACGAATGCTCGACGCCGCCCTTGCGATAGACCACGCCGGTGGCACGCTTGCCCTCGAAGCGGATACGCCGGACTTGAGCGTTGGCGATCACCTGCAGATTGACTGGCCGCGCGCCGGCCGCACCGAGGTAGGCTTCGGCGGCGTTGAAACGGCGGCCGGCTTTCTGGAAGACCTGATAGGCGCCGACGCCTTCCTGCACCGCACCGTTGAAATCGTCATTGCGCGGAAAACCCGCCTGCACCGCCGCATCGATCAAAGCCTGCGTCGCCGGATTTTTCTCGCGCAGATCCTCGACCCTTAGCGGACCGCCGACGCCGTGCAGTGCCGCGGCGCCGCGCGCGTTGTCCTCGCCGCGCTTGAAATACGGCAGCACATCGTTCCAGCCCCAGCCGTGGCAACCCAGCGCTGCCCAGCCGTCGTAATCCTGCGGCTGGCCGCGCATATAGATCATCGCGTTGATCAGGCTGGAGCCACCGACACCGCGTCCGCGCGGCTGGAAACCCAGGCGCCCCTGCAGCGCCGCCTGCGGGGTCGTGGTGTAGGCGTAGTTCGCCGAGTTTTTCAGACCTACCAAGCCGGCGATGCCCAGCGGCACTTTCGAGAGCAGCGGCGTGCGCTCGGACCCGGTCTCGAGGATGGCGATGGTCAGGTCGGGTCGGGCCACGGCGAGTCGCGCAGCCACCGCGCAACCGGCAGGGCCGGCACCCACAACCACATAATCCACCGAGTCGGCCATCGTTCGTGTCCTCAAGGAAATCTTAGTGGGATGCAGGCTAGCCCCTGCACCATACGTGATCATGACGCGGCGCACTAAGCGAGTACCGATTCGGCTCGCCCTGTCTAGGCCGATGGCCTCACCCCTATATTAATTTCCCATAATTCGTTATGTATTAGATGAGGCTGGGCATCACATGCCCCACCTGCAAAATGGATGACAGGGGTTGTAAGGGGGCGACGGCAACTGCCGTCGCGCGTGCTCACGACAGCAGCGAACAACACTATGGAAACGATCTATCCAGCCGGACCTGCCGAGGTGCCGGCCGCTTTCACACGTCCGGGTCCGTCTTATCGGCGCCATGCATGGCTAGCCGTCGGCGGCCTACTGCTCTTCATCCTGCTCTACTTTGCGCTGACGGCCTGGTTTGTGTTGATCGGGATCAGCGAGCTGATGAAGCTCGTCGCGGGAGGCGGCTTTCTGGACAGCATAGTTGGCGCGAGCAGCCTATTCCTGGCGTTTTTCTTGATCAAGGCGCTGTTCTTCATCAAGAAGGGCGGACAGAACGGCGGCATCGAACTTGTGCGTGCGGAACAACCGCGCCTGTTCGCCTTTCTCGAACGAATCGCCGATGAGGCGGGTGCACCGCGGCCGCACAAGGTCTACGTCAGCGGCCGTGTCAATGCCGCAGTGTTCTACGACCTGTCACTGCTCAACCTGCTATTTCCTTCGCGCAAGAACCTGGAGATCGGCCTGGGCCTTGTGAACATGCTGAATCTCGGCGAGTTCAAGGCAGTCTGCGCTCACGAATTCGGCCACTTCGCCCAGCGCTCGATGGCGGTGGGTCGCTGGGTTTACACGACCCAGCAGATTGCCGCACATATCGTCGGCAGACGCGATGCGCTGGACACGTTCCTGCGGCAGCTGTCGAGGATGGACTTTCGCATCGCCTGGGTCGGCTGGCTGCTTGGGTTGGTCATCTGGGCTCTTCGCGCCGTAGTCGACGCCGTGTTCCGCCTCGTTGTGATCGCTCAGCGTGCACTTTCGCGGGAGATGGAAATGCAGGCGGACCTGGTCGCCGTCTCTCTCACCGGAAGTGACGCACTGGTGCATGCGCTGCACCGTCTGCAGATCGCAGATGACGCGTGGGACCGGACCATGAATTTCCTGCGTGGCGAAGTGGCTGCGAATAGTCCGCCCCGCGACGCATTTGCCGTGCATCAGGCGCTGGCCGACCGTCTGTGCCTGGTTTACAACGACCCCGACTACGGTCGCCGTCCCCAGGTACCGGTCGAAGGTGGAGCCGCGTTCCGCGTTTTCGAAGACGCGCTCGCGCAGCCGCCGCGGATGTGGTCGACCCATCCCATGAACCACGAGCGGGAGAAGAACGCCAAGCGCACCTACCTCGCTGCACCTGCGGACGAGCGCAGCGCGTGGGTGCTATTTGATGATGTCCAGAACCTGTGCGAGAGGATGACCCGCGAGCTACTCGGTCAGACCGAGCATGCCATCGCCGAGCCGACCGAAACGCTGAGAAGGCTGAAGGAGCAGTTCGGTCGCGAACACCTGAAGTCGCACTACCGGGGTATCTATCTCGGACTCTCCGCCGTGCGTCAGTCGGCACGAACCGAGGAATTGTATGAACGCGCATTGGTCACTGGGCCGCTGCAGCTGGACACGCTATATCCGCAGAACCTTGGCGACGAACTGGAACGCCTGCGCTCGCTCGAACGAGAGCATGCCCTACTGTGCTCGCTGCGGGACCGAGTCTATGACGCGCCGGACGGTGTCATCCGCTACCGCGGCAGGATACTCAAGCGAGGCGAGCTGCCGACCGCCATTGCATTGGTCGACAAGGAGCGCGCCGCAACGCGCTCCGATCTGGAGGCCGTTCTAAAGAATGCACGCAGTCTTCATCTGGCTGCAGCTGCAAAGCTCTCGCCTGCATGGCATGCATATTTGCTTGGCTTGCTGCAAGTGCTCCATTACGCCGATCACGCCGAAGCAAACGTACGGGATGCACGGGCTGGACTCGCGCGCGCCTGGCAGCGGGCAACCGCGCGCGGCAGCATTGATGAGCGTGGCGCTCGCAACATTCTGGCAAGCGCGAACGATATCCATCGCGCATTGACTCAGGTATTCAGCCACGCAGCCAGTGTGCATCCGGGAACGAAGATTCTTGCCGAACTGGGCAAGAGCAGCTGGTCGGCGGCGCTCGGTGCGTACGGCCTCAACACGCCTGCCCGAGCCAACATTAACGAATGGCTTCGCCTGATCGATAAATGGATCAATCATGCCGCCGGATGGTTGTCGGCATTACGGCGCACCGCGCTCGATGAGCTGCTGCTGACCGAGACCACTATCGCCGCCGCGACCCGTGGCTTGCTACCGCCCGATGCGCCAAGCGCAGTACCCTCGGTTCCCGAGAGTTATCACACCCTGGCACCAGGCAGTGAACGCGGCCGCCACGACAAGCTCGACTTCTGGCACAAGTTCCAGACTGCCAGTGGTTTCTTCCCGGGTCTCGCCCGCGCCGTGGTCGCCGTCACCATCGTCGGATCGGTACTCGCGCTCGGCTGGAGCGTGGGGCGTACTACAGTCACCGTGTACAACGGCCTGGCACGGGCAGTTGTTACAACGGTGAACGGCCATCGCGTGAGCTTGCAGCCGCATTCGCATGCGGACGTTTTGGTGAGTGGCAGTGGCGACATTCGGGTCGTCACACAGGCGAGCGACGAGCAACCGATCGAGGATTTCGTCGCACCCATTAGCCGAGCCGACACACAGCTGGTATACACCGTTGCTGCAGCCAGCCCGCTGCGGCAGTGGACGGCAACCTACGGCAACGTGGCACCGGTGGCGCCAAACGTGTTGACACCAAAACGCTGGCAGGCAGTCTGGGCCAAATACATTTTCAGTCCACCGCCGGAACGCATCGAGAGCAAGAGTGGTGGCAGCGCGCTGACCGTACTCGACGCTGCCGACAACGATATGCCCGAGTTCATCATGGGCCAAGTCCAGGACAAGCAGGCTGCTGCAACCATGCTCCTGGCACATGTGCGCTTCGATGCACCGGACTCGCCTTACCTGCTGAGCTGGCTGGGGCTGGCAAGTTCGCTTCCCGGGTTCAGCGATGCACTCGCGGCGAGGCGTGCACACTTTCCGAATGATGTCATCGTCATGCGCGCCGAGCAGGATATGGCCAAAGGCGCTGCACATGATCTTGTCTGCGCGCATGATCGTGCGTTGGCCGACGCAACGCCGACGCAGCCTGACCTTGCCTATCTGGTGACGCGCTGCATGCAGCCCGGACCCGAGCGCGACTAGAAGTTTGTGGAAGGACTCCAGCGTTGGCCAGACTCCGCCTGGTTCGCGAACGCCGCGGCAAGTGTCGATAGCGAGCACGCAAACTACCCTGCTGCGCTGGCCGACTACCAGATCGCGATGACGAAAAATCCGGCGCTACGCCCGGTAGATGCAGTCCAGGTGCTTCGCCTATTGCGCCTGACCGATCCGGCCGCCGCATCGCAACGGCAGGCTGAATTCGCGCGCATTTCCCCCATCGTGCACAACCTGATGCTGCTCGAACCCGGTGTACCGCTCCCAGAAGGTCCCTATCGTTCACTCGGCCTTCTGGCCAACGGACACATCGACGAAGCCGTAGCCGCAGCTGCCAACACTCCCATGGCCGCGCGGGTACTGCGGCTGGCAGCCGGTTCGCGAGGCGCCTCTGCCGAGTTACGTACACGCGCCACCAGACTTCCTGCGAGCGAAGGAGTCGACGAGCAGACCGTTTGGATTGCCTTGGCCGAGGGTGACAATGCCGACGATCCGGCCATTGCTGCCGTACTCGACAACATCGGAAAGGAGTACGACTCACCCGATACCGTTACAAAGGTACAGCGTTTCCTGGCTCTGTCCCGTAGCGGCAATACAGTCGCGGCGGAGCGTTCACTGGATGGCGTACCGTTTACGCTGCGTGCTCAGGCTTTCGTCGCTGGCGCGTATCTGCTTGGTGATCAAACACCAGAGACATGGAGGACCTATGCGCGCAGCGTTCTCTTCGCGGGAGAACGGCCATACATGGGCTAGTTCAAGCTTCGTGGCAATAAACGTCATCCGTGACAGGGTGCTGGTGCATAACTCGCGCGATCTCACCGGGCACGACTGTATCAATATCCGCTTTCTTACGGCGGTCTCAACCGGTCGATGCAACACACTGACGGCTGCTTAGGCAGCAGGAGTGTTGCATATGAAGCATCGAACCCGAATCCAGTACACGGAAAATCAGAAGTCCCAGATGTGGGATCGTTGGCAGCGGGGTGAATCGTTGCATCAGATCGCGCGGCTTTTCGATCGACACCATTCCTCAGTTCGCGGGATCCTCGCTGTGTCCGGTGGCATCCGTCCACCGTTGCGCAAACGCTCGCCGCGGGCATTGACGTTGCCCGAGCGCGAGGAGATCTCACGTGGCCTGGTGGCCGCGCAATCGATTCGTTGCATCGCCACTTCACTCGGGCGATCAGCCTCCACGGTCAGCCGCGAAGTTCGGCGCAACGAAGGACCGGAAGGCTACCGCGCCGCTCAAGCCGACCAGGCCGCGTGGGATAGAGCTCGCCGCCCCAAGACATGTAAGCTGATGCGGCATCGAACGCTGGCGCGACATGTTGCTGGCAAGCTCCAACGACGATGGTCTCCGGAACAAATCGCCGGCTGGCTCAAACGCCGTTCTCCTGACGAGGCGAGCGATCAGGTGTCACACGAAACGATCTACCAAACGCTGTATATCCAGTCCCGTGGCGCGCTGAAGAAGGAATTGTTGGCGCACCTGCGACGTACGCGTGCCATGCGTCACTCGCGCCACCACACGCAAAAGACGGACAACCACGGCAGGATCAGCGGTACCGTCTCGATCAGTGAGCGTCCGGCCGCCGTGGAAGATCGTGCAGTGCCCGGGCACTGGGAAGGTGACTTGGTGTTTGGCGATAGGAACAGCCAGATTGCCACCCTGGTCGAGCGGCAGACGCGCTATGTAATGCTTGTGAAGATCGACGGCAAAGATACGCAGACCGTCATTGATGCACTGATTAAGCACGCGCATTGCCTGCCTAAAGAGCTCTATCGATCGCTGACTTGGGATCGTGGAAAGGAGATGGCCGACCACTGTCGATTTACCCTGGCGACAGACATCCAAGTCTACTTTTGCGATCCGCAGCATCCCTGGCAGCGCGGTTCGAACGAGAATACCAACGGACTGTTGAGGCAGTATTTTCCGAAGGGCGTCGATCTCTCCGGCGTCACACAAGCCAAGCTCAATGCCGTGGCCAGACAGTTGAACGAGCGACCGAGGAAAACGCTAGGCTTCGAAACACCGGCCGAGCGATTTCACCAAGCTGTTGCATCGACCGGTTGAGACCGCCTACCCACGGCGGACTTTACGCATGGGGGTTCGTGCTGAGTAAGGTCGACGGTGGGTGGAAGATCGTGCTGTACACGTTCAACACCGATCCGGTACAAGGCGAAGGCTGAAGTTCGGATTGCAGTATGGCGTTGCCGCTCGACGCCACGCCACGTCTTTTGATCAACCATCAATCATCGGAGTTGCATGAGCATCGATCCACTCAGCGACGCGAAGATCATCGATTCATGGGGCAGGAATGCCGCGCCATGGACCACCGTCGTGCGTGGGCAGCAGATCGAGAGCCGACGTCTGGTCACGGATCAAGCGATCGTCGAGGCCACGCTGGCTCGCTCGCCGCGTTCGGTGCTCGACATCGGCTGCGGCGAAGGCTGGCTCGCCCGTGCACTGACCGCCAGCGGCATCGAGGTGATCGGGATCGATGCGATTCCCGCCTTGATCGAGCAGGCGCGACAAGCTGGCGGTGGTGATTTCCGCGTGATGTCGTATGAGGACGTGGCTGCAGGAGAACTCAAGCTGTCCGTCGATGCCGTCGTGTGCAATTTCGCCTTGCTCGGCGATGAGTCCGTTGTAGGGCTGTTTAACGTCGTCCGTTCACTGCTCAAACCACACGGCACGTTCCTGGTGCAGACCCTGCATCCAGTCACCGCGTGTGGCGATCACCCCTATCAGGATGGTTGGCGACAGGGCTCCTGGGCCGGCTTCAGCGCGGACTTCAGCGACGCAGCGCCCTGGTATTTCCGCACCATGGAAAGCTGGACGCGGCTTTTCCAGGAGCATGACCTGCGACTGCTGGAGATGCGCGAGCCGCTGCATCCGCAGACGCAAAAGCCCGCTTCGGTGATCTTCATGGCGCAGGCGGCGGATTGATCGACACGGATGCGGATATAAGCAAAAGTTGCAAATGAATCTGTTGACCGCACTGCAACAATCGCTCTAAGGTCGGTGCCATGTCGCCGCTTTCCACGTCAGCACGCATTCACGCTGCCCCGGTTTCCACCGGGCATCTGCCGTTGCCGGCGGGCGTCAACGCTCGTTCCATCGCCACCACGATTACGACTACCACCACGACTCGGTCGGGGTGGGTGTCCGTGCGCGAATAGGTTCTTCACTACGCAACGGCCCCGCCCTCGATGAGGCGGGCCGGTGCACTCCAAGCACAAGCCGATCCGCCAGCGAGCACGGGCCTCATAGGAGGTCATCGTGAATGTCTGTGCACCCCAACTTGCCGTCCCGCCACCCTCGTTCGGCTTCGCCGTGCCGACTGCACGCCGGCGGCGCGTGTTGGCGGTCGGCCTGATCGGACCCGGCCGCGTCGGCAGCGCGCTGCTCGCCCAATTGCGTGCCGCCCAGCCACGGTTGATGCGTGAAGCCGGACTGGAGCTGCAGCTGTGCGGCGTCGCTGCCAGCCGGCGGATGTGGCTTGACTGCGACGATCCCGAACTCAACCATGCCGGTCGCGAACATCACGACGAGCGTGCGCAGATCTGGCGACCCGGCAATCTCGACGAATTCGCCGCGCATGTACGCGGCAACGATGGCCGCCACGCACTGTTGATCGACTGCAGCGCCAGCGAGGTCGTCGCCGGGCACTACGCCGACTGGCTGGCCGCCGGCCTCCATGTGGTGACGCCGAACAAGCTGGCCGGCAGCGGTGCGCTGTCGCGCTGGCAGGCGATCCGCGCCGCCTGCGCCGACGGCACGCGCTTCCGCTACGAGGCCACGGTATGTGCGGGCCTGCCGGTAGTGCAGACGCTGCGCGACCTGCTCGACACCGGCGACGAACTGCTGGCAGTGGAAGGCATGTTCTCCGGCACCTTGGCTTGGCTGTGCAATCGCCATGATGGCCAGCAGCCGTTCTCGGCACTGGTGCGCGAGGCGCATGCGCTGGGCTACACCGAGCCCGATCCGCGCGATGACCTGTCCGGTCTGGACGTGGCACGCAAGCTGGTGATCCTGGCGCGCGAGGCGGGGTGGCCGCTGTCGCTGGAGGAAGTCGTGGTGGAGAGTCTGGTGCCGCCCGCGCTGGCAGCGTTGCCGCTCGAAGCCTGCATGCAGCGCTTGCACGAACTGGATCCGTTGATGTCCGCCCGGCTGGCCGAGGCGCGGGCCATCGGCGGCGTGCTGCGCTACGTCGCCAGCCTGGACCGCCACGGCCGCGCCCGCGTCAAGCTGGTCGTGCTGCCAGCGAAGCATCCGTTCGCGCATACGCGGCTGACTGACAACATCGTGCAGTTCACGACACGCCGTTACTGCGACAATCCGCTGTCGGTGCAAGGCCCCGGTGCCGGTCCCGAGGTGACCGCCGCCGGAGTGTTCACCGACTTGCTGCGCATTGCCGACTCGCTGGAGGTGCGCGCATGAACACCTTACTTCTGGAACCCGTCATGGCTTCACCGCGTCGCCCCAAACTTCCGCAGGTCGCCTGCGCCTTCGCACCCGCCAGTGTCGGCAACGTCGGCGTGGGTTTCGACCTGCTCGGCCACAGCGTGACCGGCACCGGTGATCGCGCCGAAGTGCGCCGCATCGACGAGCCGGTGGTGCGCATCGCGGCGATCCGCGGCTGCGTCACCGAACTGCCGACCGACCCACGCCAGAACACTGCTGGCGTCGCCCTGCTCGCGCTGCGCAAGGCGCTCGGCCTGCAGCACGGTTTCGAGCTGGTGCTGCACAAGGGCATTGCGCTGGGTTCGGGTATGGGTGGCTCGGCCGCATCCTGTGTGGCGGCACTGGTCGCCGCGAATGCGTTGCTCGCGCAACCATTGCCGCGTGAATCACTGTATGGCTTTGCGCTGGACGGCGAAGCGGTGGCTAGCGGCAGTCGCCACGGTGACAACCTCGGTTCGATGCTGCTCGGCGGCCTGGTGCTGGCCACCCACGAGCGTCTGCTGCGCATCGAGGTGCCGGCCGCGTGGCATTGCGCGCTGGTGCATCCGCATGTGGTGCTGGAAACGCGCAAGGCGCGGGCGGCACTGGCAGGCCACTACGAACTCGGCGAGTTCGTCGCACAAAGTTCGAACCTCGCGCTGGTGCTGGCCGGCTGCTACCGCGGCGACGCAGAGCTGGTGCGCGAAGGACTCAAGGATGTACTGGTCGAGCCACGCCGTTCGCCGCTGATCCCGAACTTCGCGCGGGTAAAGCAGGCAGCGCTGGATCATCACGCACTCGGCGCCAGCATCTCCGGCGCCGGACCCAGCGTGTTCGGCTGGTACGACAACCGTCGCGACGCCGAAGCGGCGGCAACCGCGATGCAGGGCGCCTTTGCCGAAGCCGCCCTGGATAGCGATGCCTGGGTGTCACCGATCGATGGGCCGGCTGCCGCCTTGATTCCCTCGCTTAAGGCCGATGCATGAGCGACGTCGAACCGCTGCGCTATCACAGCACCCGCAGCGTCGGTCCAACCGTGCCGATCAGTCACGCGATCGCCGCCGGACTCGCACCCGATGGCGGGCTGTACGTGCCGGAGGCATTGCCATCGATCGACCCGGCCGCGTTCGATCCGCACGGCTCGCTGGCCAACACTGCGACGACGTTGCTGACGCCATTCTTTGCCGGTGATCCGCTCGCCGATGAGCTGCCCGCGATCTGCGCCGAGGCGTTCACGTTCGACGCGCCGCTGCGCACGTTGCCGGTCCACCCGAATACCATGATGCTGGAGCTGTTCCATGGCCCCACGTCGGCCTTCAAGGATTTCGGCGCACGCTTCCTTGCCGCCTGTCTGCGCCGACTGCCGCGCAACGATGCACGGCGGCTGACGATCCTGGTCGCTACCTCCGGCGACACCGGCGCTGCGGTGGCCGCGGCGTTCCATCGCCAGCCGGGCGTACGCGTGGTGATCCTGTATCCCGACGGACTAGTCTCGCCACGCCAGGCACACCAGCTCGGTTGCTTCGGCGACAACGTCAGCGCGCTGCGCGTGGCCGGTCGTTTCGACGATTGCCAGCGCATGGTCAAGGCGGTACTCAACGATGCCACGCTGCAGGCGCAGTTGCCGCTCTCCTCCGCCAACAGCATCAGCCTCGGCCGGCTGCTGCCGCAGATGAGTTACTACGCGCACGCCGCACTGGGCTGGTGGCGAGAACACGGCACGTCACTGAACTTCATCGTGCCCACCGGCAACCTCGGCAATGCGCTCGCCTGTCTGTGGGTGCGTGAGCTGGGCCTGCCGATCGGCACCGTGCAGTTGGCCTGCAACTCCAACGCCACGCTGCCCGACTATTTTACCGGTGCCGCATACGCGCCACGCGAAGCGGTCGCGACATTGGCAAATGCGATGGATGTAGGTGCACCCAGCAACTTCGAGCGGCTGCGCTGGACCTTTCCTGACGAAGATCGCCTGCGCAACTTGCTGCGAGCCGATAGCGTCGATGACACAGCGATCCGCCAGACCATTACTCGTCATGCACGCGAACATGGCGAAATATTTTGCCCGCACACCGCCACGGCGATGCACCGGCTTGATCGCCTTCGCGACGAAGGTGACCACTCACCGCAGGCAGTGGTCGCCACCGCCCATCCAGCCAAATTCGAGGGCGTGGTGGAACCGCTGATCGGTGACACCGTCGCGGTACCCGCTGCACTGGCGGCCTTGATTCAACGAAGCGCCAGCGCGGAACCACTGGTGGCCGAAAATGCTGCCCTGAACCAGTGGCTTTGTAGGGAGGTCACCGCCTGAGTACCTGGACAGGGGTGGAATCCTCTGCGGACACGGACGAAGCCATTGCCAGACGACGAATAGTTTCATATGCACCCATATGGATGGATAGCCGTCCAAACCCGAATTGGCGGCTTAGAAGCGATCGTCATAAACAAAACGCTTGACAGTCCATGCGGGCATCGCTTACGGTCGATCACATGTCGCAGCGCAGCAGCCATTGCCGCACCACCGAAACCAACCGTCTCCCGACGGTTGCCGGTCTGCTGCAGCTTCGCGGCACGCTTCTTCTTGCCCTTGTACTCGTACTCCTTATTACCAACGGAGGTGCGGGCTGAGGGCATGTGTCCAGGTAGCTAGAAAATAACCTGAAGACTCCCAAAGAACCCCGCACCGGCAACGGCGCGGGGTTTTTTGTTGCCCTCGGCTCGCATCAGCGGAGCCAGCAATGAACCCCCAAGCGACAACAACCTCAGACGTAACAGCAACAACATCCAACAGCGGCCACGCTGACGCCGATCGCGTGCGCATCTTCGACACCACCTTGCGTGATGGCGAGCAGGCGCCGGGCTTTTCGATGGACCGGCGTACAAAATTGCGCATTGCACAAGCGCTGGAAGCACTCGGTGTGGATGTGCTTGAAGCGGGTTTCCCACAGGCGTCGCCGGATGATTTTGCCGCGGTCGCTGAAATCGCACGCACGCTGAAGAGCACCACGGTGTGTGCGCTGGCGCGCTGCCAGAGCGGCGACATCGACAGTGCCGCGCGCGCGCTGGAACAGGCGCGGCATGCGCGCATCCATGTGTTCCTGTCGACCAGCCCGCTGCACCGCGAGCACAAGCTGGGCATGAGCAAGGCGCAGGTGGTCGATGCCGCAGTGGCCGCGGTGGAGCGTGCCCGCGGACTGTGCCACGAGGTGGAATTCTCCGCCGAGGACGCGCTGCGTACCGAGCCCGAGTTCCTCGCCGAAGTGTTCAGCGCCGTGGTCGCTGCAGGCGCCACCACGCTGAATGCGCCGGACACGGTGGGCTATACCACGCCGGCCGAGATCGTCGAACTGTTCACCTACCTGCGCCGGCATGTGCGCGATGCCGACAAGGTGATCTTCTCCAGCCATTGCCACGACGACTTGGGCATGGCGGTGGCGAACAGCCTGGCCGCGGTGAGCGCCGGTGCGCGCCAGGTGGAATGCACGATCAACGGCATCGGCGAGCGCGCCGGCAACGCCGCGCTGGAGGAGATCGTGATGGCGCTGAAGGTGCGCGCGCCGCACTTCGGCGTCGGCACTCGCATCGACACACGCCGGCTGTATCCCACGTCACGCCTGCTGACCCAGATGACCGGGCAGGCGGTGCCACGCAACAAGGCGATCGTGGGCGACAACGCGTTCGCACACGAGTCGGGCATCCACCAGCACGGCATGCTCAAGCATCGCGGCACCTACGAAATCATGCGTCCGCAGGACGTCGGCATCGCCGAGACGAAGCTGGTCATGGGCAAGCATTCCGGCCGCGCCGCCTTGCGTCAGCGCCTGGAAACGCTGGGCCACACGCCGGATGACCCGGCGCTGGACGCGATCTTCGCGCGCTTCAAGACGCTGGCCGACAAGAAGCGCGAAGTGCATGACGAGGATCTGGAAGCGATCGCGCTGGGGCTGGATCCGGATGCCGCTGGTCCGTGGCGGCTGGTGCAGCTCAACACCAGCACGCATCTGGGCGGCAGTGCCTCGGCCTCGGTGAAGCTGCGCCACGACGATGGCCGCGAAGCCGGCGAAGCAGCGATTGGCGATGGCCCGGTCGATGCTGTGCTGCGTGCGATCGAACGCGCCACCGGCAGCGATCTGCAACTGACCGACTTCCAGGTGCGCGCGGTGAGCGAAGGCGGCGACGCCCAGGGCCAGGCCCAGCTCACTGCGCGTCATGCCGCGCGCGAGTGGCGCGGCCACGGTGTCAGCACCGACATCGTCGAGGCCACCGCGCTGGCCGCGCTGACCATCGTCAACCGTATCGAACGACAGCAGCCGGTCGCCACGCCGGTTGCTGTTGCCAACCTGTAATCCTCCGGGGAGCCTTCATGAGCAACACGCCTTTCCTCTGGCACAACGGCCGCATCAAACCCTGGGCCGATGGCTCCGTCCATGTCAGCACGCACGCCTTGCACTACGGCTCCTCGGTATTTGAGGGCGAGCGTGTGTACGCCACGCCGCAAGGCCCGGCGTATTTCCGGCTGGCTGAACATACACGCCGGCTGTTCGAGTCGGCCGCGATCTACGAGATCGAGATCGGCTACAGCGAGGACGAGATCAACGCCGCTTGCGTCGAGCTGATCCGCGCCAACGCGATGCGCTCGGCTTACGTGCGGCCGATCGTGTTCCGCGGTGCCGGTGGCCTGGGCGTGTTGCCGAAGGATGGCGCGCCGGTCGAGGTGGCGATCATGGCGCTGGACTGGGGCGCGTATCTGGGTGATGCGGTGGAAAAAGGCGCGGATGTGTGCGTGTCCTCGTGGCACCGCCCCGCACCGAACACCTTGCCGAGCTGGGCCAAGGCCGGCGGCAATTACCTCAACAGCCAGTTGATCGGGCTGGAAGCACGCCGCGGCGGTTACGACGAAGGCATCGCGCTGGGCCACAACGGCCTGCTCAGCGAAGGCGCCGGCGAAAATCTGTTCCTGGTCAAGCGCGGCAAGCTGCTCACCCCGCCGTCGAGCGCCGGCATCCTCGCCGGCATCACCCGCGATAGCGTGCTCACGCTGGCCGCCGATCTCGGCATCACGGTCGAAGAGCGCGACCTGCCGCGCGAGGCGCTGTACACCGCCGACGAAGTGTTCATGACCGGCACCGCTGCCGAGATCACGCCGGTGCGCTCGGTCGATCGCAAGCTCGTCGGTGCAGGTATGCCCGGCCCGATCACCAAACAACTGCAGCAGGCGTTCTTCGGCCTGTTCGATGGCCGTACCGAAGATCGCTGGAACTGGCTGAAGTATGTCGGTGCGGTCGTCCCTGACCGCGAGGATCAAGAAGCGGCCATCCATGGCCGCACTCCTCACCAACAGCCCGCACTGATGGAGGCCTCCGCATGAGTCCGCGCACCCTGTTCGAAAAAGTATGGGACGCGCATGTCGTCGTACCCGAAACCACCGACACGCCGGCAGTGCTCTACGTCGACCTGCATCTGGTGCATGAGGTGACCTCGCCGCAGGCGTTCAGCGAACTGCGCGAACGCGGCCTGCAACTGCGCCGTCCCGATCGCATGCTGGCCACGCTGGACCACTCCACTCCGACCTTGCCAACGAACGCCGACGGCACGCGTCCCTACGCAAACGCCGAGGCGCAGGCGCAGGTGACACAACTGGAAACCAACTGCCGCGAGTTCGGCGTCGAGCTGCACGGCTGGGACAGTGCCGACCGCGGCATCGTGCATGTGATCGGCCCGGAGCTGGGCGCCACCCAGCCGGGCATGACGATCGTCTGCGGCGACAGCCACACCTCCACCCATGGCGCGTTCGGCGCACTGGCATTCGGCATCGGCACCACCGAGGTCGGTCATGTGATGGCCACGCAATGCCTGCTGCAACGCAAGCCTAAGACCATGGCGATTCATGTGGACGGCCGCTTGGCCGCCGGTATCAGTGCGAAGGATCTGATCCTGCACATCATCGGCACCATCGGTGTCGATGGCGGTACTGGCTACGTCCTTGAATACCGCGGCGCCGCGATCGAAGCGCTGTCGATGGACGAGCGCATGACCGTCTGCAACATGTCGATCGAGGCCGGCGCGCGCGCTGGGCTGATCGCGCCGGACGAGACCACGTTCGCGTGGCTGAAGGGTCGCCCACGCACACCGCAGGGCGCCGCGTGGGATGCCGCCGTGGCGACGTGGCGCGCGCTGCGCAGCGATGACGGCGCAAGCTACGACCGCGAAGTGCGCATCGACGCCAGCGCAGTGAAACCCACCGTCACCTACGGCACCCATCCGGGCATGGCGATCGCGATGGACGCGCCGGTGCCGGCCGCGACCAATGCACAGGAACATCGCGCGCTCGACTACATGCAGAGCAAGCCCGGCCAGCCGATGCAGGGCACGCCGGTCGACGTGGTGTTCGTCGGCAGCTGTACCAACTCGCGTCTGTCCGATCTGCGCGAAGCCGCCAACGTGCTGCGTGGCCGTCGCGTCGCTAACGGCGTGCGCATGCTGGTGGTGCCGGGTTCCGAAGCGGTACGCCGCGACGCCGAGCGCGAAGGCCTGCACCAGGTGTTCACCGCCGCCGGTGCCGAGTGGCGCGTGCCTGGCTGCTCGATGTGCATCGCTATGAACGGTGACCTGGCCCAGCCGGGCCAGCTGGTGGTGAGCACCTCCAATCGCAACTTCGAAGGCCGCCAGGGCAAGGGCGCACGCACCGTGCTGGCCAGCCCGGCTACCGCTGCCGCATCCGCGCTGGCCGGTCGCATTGCCGATCCACGCGACTACGCCGTGCACGACAACCGCCGGCAGGAGCAAGCCGCATGAAACCCATTACCCGCATCCACTCGCGCACTGCCGTGCTGGCTGACGAGAACATCGATACCGACCGCATCATCCCGGCGCGCTTCCTCACCACCACCACTCGTGAAGGGCTGGGCAAGCTGTGCTTCAACGACTGGCGTTACCAGGCCGACGGCAGCGACAACCCGGCGTTTCCGTTGAACCAGTCGCAGGCGCAGGGCTGCTCGATCGTGGTCGCCGGACGCAACTTCGGCTGCGGCTCCTCGCGTGAACACGCACCGTGGGCACTCCTCGACTACGGCGTGCAGGCGGTGCTGTGCAGCGAGATCGCAGACATCTTCCGCGGCAACGCGTTGAAGAACGGCCTGCTGGCGATCGTCATCGACGAACTGGAACACCGCTGGCTGCTCAAGCATCCCGGCATCGAGCTGGTGATCGACGTGCGCGAGCAGTTCATCGCGCTGCCCGACGGCGGCCGCATTCCGTTCCGGCTGGAACCGTTCGCGCGGCACTGCCTGCTCAACGGCGTCGACCAGCTTGGCTACCTGCTACAGCACGCTGACGCGATCACACATTACGAACAACAGGAGAAAGCGGCATGAAGGCACACATCGTCACCCTGCCCGGCGACGGCGTCGGCCCCGAGGTCACCGCTGCCGCCGTGGCCGTATTGAAAACCGTCGCTGCGCGCTACGAGCACGTGTTCACCTTCGACGAGCAGTTGATCGGCGGTGCCGCGATCGACGCCACCGGCGCACCGCTGCCGGCCGAATCGCTGGCGGCATGCCAGCGCGCCGATGCGGTGCTGCTCGGCGCCGTCGGTGGACCGAAGTGGTCCGACCCGAACGCGTCGGTGCGCCCTGAACAGGGACTGCTGGCGCTGCGTGCCGCGCTGGGCGTGTACGCGAACCTGCGTCCACTGCAGGTGCATCCGGCGCTGGCCAATCTGTCGCCGCTGAAGAACGAGAAGCTGGAAAACGTCGACGTGCTGTTCGTACGCGAGCTCACCGGCGGCGCGTACTTCGGTGCAAAAACCCGCACGGCCGATACCGCCACCGACGAATGCAAATACACCGTCGCCGAAGTCGAGCGCGTGGTGCGCCGCGCGTTCGAGCTGGCGCGCGGCCGGCGTCATCACGTCACGTCGGTGGACAAGGCGAACGTACTGGAAACCTCGCGCCTGTGGCGCAGCACCGTGCAGCGCATCGCCGCCGATTATCCCGACGTGAAGGTCGAGCACCAGCTTGTCGACTCGATGGCGATGCTGCTGCTGACCCAGCCGAACCGCTACGACGTGGTGGTCACCGAGAACCTGTTCGGCGACATCCTCACCGACGAGGCCGCCGCGTTGGCCGGTTCGCTTGGCCTGCTGCCGTCGGCGTCGCTGGGTGAAGGCAAGGCCGGCCTGTACGAACCGATCCACGGTTCGGCGCCGGATATCGCCGGCCACGGCGTGGCCAATCCGGTCGGCGCGATCCTTTCCGCGGCCATGCTGCTGCGTCATTCGCTGGGACTGGAAGCCGAAGCGGTGGCCGTCGAGACGGCGGTTGACCAGGTACTGCGCCATGGTCCGCACACCCGCGACATTGGCGGCAGCGCTGGCACCGCGGCGGTGTGCGACGCCGTGCTGGCCGCGATCGAGGAATACGCCGACAGCGCCGCCGCGTTCTTCTGCGGAGCACGCGCATGCGGCTGATGCGAACGCACGACGCTCATCAACGCTTTCCCAACGGAGACGTATCCAATCGATCCGCGGACGTCTCCGTATTTTCTGCCGTCCCCTGCGTGCTTCCGGCACCGGATGCCCTCCATGCGTTCCCAAGGCGCATGTCCCTGTCCGCTTCGCCAATCGTCCTTGCACGCAGGGGACGCTTTTTCTTGCCAACTCAACGGAACACCCATGCGCAGTGACCTGATCAAGAGCGGCCCCGACCGCGCCCCCGCCCGCGCGATGCTGCGCGCCACTGGATTGGACGATGCGGCGATTGCCCGGCCGCTGGTCGCGGTGGTGCACACCTGGTCGAACGTGAGCCCGTGCAATCTCAACCTGCGCGAGCTGGCGGTCGAAGCCGCCGCCGGCATCCGTGCCGCCGGTGGTACGCCGATCGAATTCAACACGATCGCCGTGACCGACGGCATCGCGATGGGTACGCCGGGCATGCGTGCCTCGCTGGTCAGCCGCGAGGTGATCACCGACTCGATCGAGCTGGCGGTGGATGGCCACTGCCTCGATGCGATGGTGGTGCTGTGCGGCTGTGACAAGACCATTCCAGCCGCAGCAATGGCGCTGGCGCGCCTGAACATTCCCGGCATCGCGCTGTACGGCGGCAGCATCGCGCACGGCACACACGACAATCATCCGATCACCATCCAGCAGGTGTTCGAGGCCGTCGGCGCGCATGGCGCCGGCAAGATCGACGACGAGGAACTGAGCGCGGTCGAACGCGATGCCTGCCCCGGTGCCGGCGCCTGTGGCGGCCAGTTCACCGCCAACACGATGGCGATGGTGCTGACCACGCTGGGCTTGTCGCCGATGGGCTACAACGACATCCCCGCCACGCATCCGGCCAAGGGTGCCGCGGCCTATCGTTGCGGCGAGCTGGTGATGGAATGCCTCAAGGTCGAGCGCACGCCACGCGAAATGCTGACGCGTACCTCGTTCCGCAACGCCGCCCGCATGGTCGCCGCCACCGCCGGCTCCACCAACGCGGTGCTGCACCTGCTGGCGATCGCGCGCGAAGCCGGCGTCGAGTGGGCGCTGGAAGATTTCGAACCCGCCTCGGTGCACACGCCGGTGATCGCCGACCTGCTGCCCGGCGGCCGCTATACCGCGGTCGAACTGTTCGGCGCTGGCGGCAGTGCACGCGTGGCGCAGGAACTGATCGCCGCCGGCATGCTGGACGATGCGCCCACCGTCACCGGCCGCAGCCTGTTCGCCGAAGCCGCGGCCGCGCCGCGTGCCGAGACACAGGATGTGGTGCATCCAGTCACCCAGCCGCTGAAACCGCGCGGCGGCTACTCGATCCTGTACGGCAACCTCGCGCCGGAAGGCTGCATCCTCAAGCTCGCCGGAAAGAGTGGCAACTTCGAAGGCAGCGCCCGCGTGTTCGAGAGCGAGGAAGAAGCGTTCGCCGCCGTGCAGGGCGATCGCATCCACGCTGGCGACGTCATCGTGATCCGCAACGAAGGTCCCGCCGGTGGCCCTGGCATGCGCGAGATGCTCGGCGTCACCGCGGCGCTGGTCGGTCGTGGCCTCGGCAATGACGTAGCACTGATCACCGACGGCCGTTTCTCCGGCGCCACCCACGGTTTCATGGTCGGCCACATCGCACCCGAAGCGGTGCGTGGCGGCCCGATCGCGCTGCTGCGCGAGGGCGATCGCGTGGTGATCGATGCCGAACACCGCGAGCTGCGTACCACGGCCGATCTGGCCAGTCGCCGCGCCAGCTGGCAACCGCCCAAACCGAAAGTCACCCAGGGCGCACTGGCCAAGTACGCGCGGCTGGTCGGCTCCGCCTCCGACGGCGCCACCACCCAGTTGCATACCGCGATCGCCCCATCCAAGCACACCCACACCGAAACCACCGAAGGAGTTGCCGCATGAGTACCGCCCCCACCAACCCACTCGCCAAATCTCGCATCGCCGTGCTCGGCTACGGCAGCCAGGGCCGCGCGCATGCGCTGAACCTGCGCGACTCCGGCCTCGACGTCGTGGTCGGCCTGCGCCCCGGCGGCCCGACCTGGAAGCGCGCCGAGGCCGATGGCTTCGCCGTGGTCGAGCCTGCCAACGCCGTGCGTGGCGCCGACCTGGTGGCCGTGCTGACCCCGGACATGGTGCAGCCGACGCTATACAAGGAAGTGATCGAGCCGAACATCAAGCCGGGTGCCGCGCTGTTGTTCGCGCACGGCTTCAACGTGCACTTCAAGCAGATCACCCCGCGCGCCGACATCGACGTGATCCTGGTTGCCCCGAAGGGGCCCGGCGCACTGGTGCGCAGCGAGTATGAGCGTGGCCGTGGTGTGCCGTGCATCTGGGCGGTGCACCAGGACGTCAGCGGTCATGCCGAGGCGAAGACCAAGGGCTACGCCGACGGCATCGGTGGCGGCCGCGCGATGATCATCAAGACCGACTTCAAGGAAGAGACCGAAACCGACCTGTTCGGCGAGCAGGCCGTGTTGTGCGGCGGCGCCAGCGAGCTGGTGATCAAGGGTTTCGAGACCCTGGTCGAGGCCGGCTATCAGCCGGAGATCGCCTACTACGAAGTGATGCACGAGCTGAAGCTTATCGTCGACCTGTTCTACGAGGGCGGCCTCAAGCGGATGCTGGAATTCGTCTCCGAGACCGCGCAGTACGGCGACTACGTCAGCGGCCCGCGCGTGGTCGACGCCGGCACCAAGGCACGCATGAAGGAAGTCCTCACCGACATCCAGGACGGCACTTTCGCGCGCAACTGGACGGCCGAATACGCCGCCGGCCTGCCGAACTACAAGCGCTTGAAGCAGGCCGATCTCGATCATCCGATCGAAGTCGTCGGCGCGAAGCTGCGCGCGCAGATGCCGTGGCTGCAACCGGCCGCCGCCAAGACCGAAGCCGCGCCGCTGAAGAAGGTCGGCTGACAGCCAGCAACGGGCTTCCCGCCGGTCGTGGCGGGCAGCCTTTCTCATGCATTGAACGAGGAGGTTAACCGTGAAACGTTTCCATATCGCCCTGGCCGTCGCCGACCTGGAGGCTTCGATCGCCGACTACAGCGCACGACTCGGCCAGCCGCCGCAAGCGGTGGTCGTGGGCACGTACGCGATGTGGCGCACCGACCTGCTCAATTTCTCGATCAACCGGCAGCCCGAACGCGCCGGTCAGCTGCGTCATGTGGGCTTCGAGGACGACGAGGCCCGCGGGTTCACCAGTGATGCCGACATCAACGGCATCGCGTGGGAGAACTTCTCGGCCCTCGCGCAGGACTTGCGCATCGTGTCGACCTACGGCGTGCCGGCACGATCGGCCACCGAAGACGAATTGATCCGCAACTAGACGCTTCCGGCATCGGCCTGGCGCGACTCCGCTCGCCACGTCCGCCGCCCGAATCTCCGTCAAGCCGCCGGCAGCTCCGGCGAATCCAGGGAACCATTGTGACGACGCAATTGCTGACAGCCGACACCGCACCTCCGATCACCGCCAGCCACCATCCGCTTGCCGGCCACGCGATGAACGGTGCCGACGTGATCGTGCAGGTATTCGCCGACCAAGGCGTCGAGGTGATGTTCGGCTATTCCGGCGGCGCGATCCTGCCGGTATACGACGCCGTGTTCCGCTACAACGCGACACACCTGAAGGACAACGGCGATGAACCGATGCCGCTGATCGTGCCGGCCAACGAACAAGGTGCGGGCTTCATGGCCGCGGGCTATGCGCGCGCTTCCGGCAAGGTCGGCGTGGCCGTGGTCACCTCCGGCCCCGGCGCCACCAACATGGTCACGCCGGTGCGCGACTCGATGGCCGACTCGATCCCACTGGTGGTGATCTGCGGCCAGGTGAGCACGGTGGCAATCGGTAGTGATGCATTCCAGGAAGCGCCGATCAGCAACATCATGGGTGCCTGCGCCAAGCATGTGTTCCTGGTCACCGATCCAGCACAGCTGGAAGCGACCCTGCGCACCGCGTTCACCCTCGCCCGCAGCGGTCGCCCCGGGCCGGTGGTGGTGGACGTGCCGAAGGACGTGCAGAACACCGCGCTGAAGTTTCATGGCACCGGCGAGCTGGCGCTGACCGGCTACCGCGCGCGATTGCGGGCGGTGGAACAGTCCGCGCTGAGCGATGCCGACTGCGCCGCCTTCTTCACCGCATTGATGCAGGCAAAACGTCCACTGATCTACGCCGGCGGTGGCGTGATCGCAGCCAGTGCGGCGACTGCATTACGTGCATTCGTCGACACGTTCGGGCTGCCGGTGACCACTACCTTGATGGGCCTTGGCGGGTTCGACACCACCGATCCCTTGGCTCTGCATATGCTCGGCATGCATGGCACCGCGTATGCGAATTACGCGGTGGAGGATTGCGACTTCGTGTTGACGCTTGGCGCGCGTTTCGACGACCGCGTGGCTGGCGTGCCGGACAAGTTCGCACCGCACGCGAAGTTCATCGCACACATCGACATCGATCCGGCTGAGATCGGCAAAGTGAAATCGGTGCACTGGCATCATGTCGGCCCGCTGGTACGCGCACTGGAGCGCCTGACCAGTTACGGCCGCGTGCACCAGTTGCAGCCCTCGCTCGATGCCTGGCATACGCACGTGGCCGAGCTGAAGCGCGTGCATGCGTTGAACTATGACCGCAGCAGTGCGCTGATCCAGCCTTACGCCGTGCTGGAGGCGATCAACCGGCATACCGATGGCCGCGCGATCATCAGCACCGGGGTCGGTCAGCACCAGATGTGGGCGGCGCAGTATTTCGACTTTCGCGCACCACGGCATTGGCTCACTTCCGGTTCGATGGGCACGATGGGTTTCGGACTGCCGGCGGCGGTCGGCGCGCAGTTCGCGCATCCTGACAAGCTGGTCATCGACATCGACGGCGATGCCAGCATTCGCATGAACATCGGCGAGCTGGAGACCGTCACCACCTATAACCTGCCGATCAAGGTGGTGGTGCTCAACAACGTCGGCGATGGCATGGTGCGGCAGTGGCAGAAGCTGTACTTCAAGGGCCGCTTCGCCGCCTCCGACAAGAGCCTGCACAAGAAAGACTTCGTGCTCGCTGCGCAGGCCGACGGCTTCGCTTGGGCGCAACGGCTGGAACGCACGGAAGAACTTGAAGCGACGATCGCCGCGTTCCTCGCGTTCGATGGCCCGGCGTTTCTGGAAGTGATGATCGATCCGGATGCCGGCGTGTATCCGATGGTTGGTCCCGGCGCCAGCTACGCGCAGATGATTACGGGCGACTTCATTGCCTCACGCGCGGTGGCGGCCACGGGCGAGGCGGTCCCTTCGAACATGTTTTGAGCTTTTGATTTTCCCCTTGCCTGACCTGGAAACCTCCAACGACGTCATTCCCGCGAAGGCGGGAATCGCTCCACCGCTCTCAAGAGCGATTCCCGCCTTCGCGGGAATGACGAACAAAGAAGTTGCCTCCAGGAAAGGAACCAACTACCGGAGTCATTCGCCATGAACCACACACTGTCCATCCTGTTGCAGAACGAAGCCGGCGCGCTGGTGCGCGTGGCTGGGCTGTTCGCCGCACGCGGCTACAACATCGACACGCTGACCGTGGCTGCCACGCATGATCCCGCCGTCTCGCGTCTGACCTTGAGCCTGCAATGCGACGACGCCGGCATCACCCAGATCCTGCAGCAGACGCGCAAGCTGGTCGACGTGCTGCAGGTGGCGCATCCGGCAACGGCACTGGCGGCATGAATGCAGTCGCCGCACCTGCTGCCGATGACGATGCGGTAGCAGCCGACGATCTGCTGGCACAGATCCGTGCCGCGCGCGTTTACGACGTGGCGCACGAGTCGGCACTGGAATCGGCGCCGCTGCTCAGCGCCCGTCTCGGCCAGCCGGTGCTGCTCAAACGCGAGGACCAGCAGGCAGTGTTCTCGTTCAAGTTGCGCGGCGCGTACAACCGCATGGTGCAGCTGGACCCGGCGCAACGCGCGCGCGGCGTGATCGCCGCCTCCGCCGGCAACCACGCGCAGGGCGTGGCGCTGGCCGCGGCGAAACTGGGCATCCATGCCACCATCGTGATGCCGGTGACCGCGCCGCAAGTGAAGGTGGATGCGGTGCGCCGGCACGGCGGCGCGATGGTCGAGATCGTGCTGGCGGGAGACTCCTACAGCGACGCACAGACCGCGGCCGCGCTACTGCAGGCCGCGCGCGGCGCCACCTTCGTGCACCCGTTCGACGACCTGGCGGTGATCGCCGGCCAGGGCACCGTGGCACTGGAAATCCTGGACCAGCACCCAGGGCCGCTGCACGCGGTGTTCGTGCCGGTTGGCGGTGGCGGACTGCTTGCCGGCGTGGCCGCTTGCATCAAGGCGCTGCGACCGGAAGTGCAGGTGATCGGCGTGCAGGCAGTCGATGCCGACGCGATGGCGCGTTCGCTGGAAAGTGGCACGCGCGTAGCACTGGACGAAGTCGGCCTGTTCGCTGACGGTACCGCGGTGAAGCAGGCCGGCGCACTCACCTTCGCACTGTGCCAGCAGCATGTTGACGCGATGCTGCGAGTGGATACCGACGCGATCTGCGCCGCGATCCGCGACATCTACCAGGAAACTCGCAGCGTGCCGGAACCGTCCGGCGCACTGGCGCTGGCTGGGCTGAAGCAATATGTCGCTACTCACGGCGACAGCGGCGGCGCGCTGGTGGCGATCATCTCCGGCGCCAACATGAATTTCGATCGCCTGCGCTTCGTCGCCGAACGCGCCGAGGTCGGCGAGCAGCGCGAGGCGGTGTTCGCAGTGACGATCCCGGAAGAACGTGGCAGCTTCCGCCGCTTCTGCGCCACCCTGGGCCGGCACAGCATCACCGAATTCAACTACCGCATCGGCGATGCCAGCTCCGCACATATCTTCGTCGGCGTGCAGATCGCCAGCCGGGACGAACGCGAGGCGCTGGCGGCCGCATTCCGCGCGCAGGCGTTCAATGTACTCGACCTCACCGACGACGAGCTGGCCAAGCTGCACCTGCGTCACATGATCGGCGGCCGTTCATCGCTGGCGCAGCATGAACGGCTGTATCGCTTTGAATTTCCCGAACGCCCCGGCGCGCTCACCCACTTCCTTGGTCAGCTGCACCCGGACTGGAACATCAGCCTGTTCCACTATCGCAACCACGGCGCCGATTACGGCCGCATCCTGGTCGGCATCCAGGTACCCCCTGATGAGCATGCTCTGCTGCCGTCATTTCTGGCCGCACTCGGCTACCCGCATTGGGACGAGAGCGAGCATCCCGCCTACCGGCTGCTGCTGCGGCAGTGAACAGGACGGCACGATGCCGGCCGGAGCAATCACGCTGCATCTGCTGAAGTGATCCAGCACGCGTACAGAGCATGACGGCCACGCTAAACTCGGCGGATGGCCCCCCCTCCCCGCAAACGCCAGCGACGCAATACCGCGCCCGCCCCCACCGCCCGGCCACGGCCCGGTGCGGCGAAGCCCGTTGCCAAGCCGGTCCAGCCAGCCGATAGCTCGACCCGCGCCACACGTGTACTCAACTGGTTGCTGCAGACGCTGCCGACAAGGCAGCGCGAGAAGGCGCTGGACTATCTGGTGCTGACCCGGATGGATCGGCCGATCGGCGCACTGCTGCTGCTGTGGCCAACCTGGTGGGCGCTATGGCTGGCGGCCGGTGATTTTCCGCCATGGAAGCCGCTGATCATCTTCACCCTCGGCGTGTTCGCCATGCGTGCGGCCGGCTGCGCGATCAACGACTTTGCTGACCGCAAGCTGGATCCACTGGTCGCACGCACCGCCGGACGTCCGATCGCCAGCGGACGCGTAATACCGCGCGAGGCATTGCTGGTCTTCGTCGGGCTGCTCGTATTCGCCTTCGTGCTGGTGCTGTTCACCAACCGGCTGACGATCGAGCTGTCCTTCGCCGGCGCGGCGCTGGCGGCGATCTACCCGTTCACCAAGCGCTACACCTATATGCCGCAGGTGGTGCTTGGCGCCGCGTTCGGCTGGTCGATCCCGATGGCGTTCGCCGCCGTGACAAATACGGTGCCACCGGTGGGCTGGCTGCTGTTCATCGGCAACATCATCTGGTCGGTGGTCTACGACACCGAGTACGCGATGGTCGACCGCGACGACGACCTCAAGGCCGGCGCCAAGTCCACCGCGATCCTGTTCGGCGATGCCGACCTGCCGATCCTCGGCGTGCTGATGGGCACGTTCGTACTGGCCATGCTGTTCGTCGGCCAGCGCGCCGCGCTGGGCTGGCCATACTGGCTGAGCCTCGCCGTGGCTGCTGGCCTGTTCGGCTACCAGCTGTGGCTGATCCGCGCCCGCGCCCGCGATGCCTGCCTCGCCGCGTTCCGCCACAACAACTGGCTGGGACTGGCGGTATGGATCGGCATCGTGCTCGCGCTGGCAGTGCGCTGAACACCCGTATGCTGTCCAGCACCGAGTCCCGGTTGATCCGGAATCCGGTACGCCAAGCGCAGGTTGCCCACTTGCACGACAATCTCGCATTGTTGCGTGTTGCCTATTGGATCAGCCCCACATGAAGTCAACCGATTCGAGTCATAGGCTGACAGCCCGGGCCTTGCTGGCAGCGATGGTTGCCATCTTTCTTTTTCTGGTGTTCCGCAACAGCGGGCTCGGTCCATCCGTGCTTGGCGATGAATGGAGTTACAGCCTTTACAGTCGCTTGCTGCCCTTCTCGCGAGCGCAGGTACCTTCATTTCTCTACTATCTGATCTATCGCAGCAGCAATGTATGCGGCACGGAATTCGCCAGTTGCGCGCGCATGCTCAACGCCGGCTTTTTCGTGATGGCCGCTCCCTTCATGCTGCTTGTCGCACGGCGTCATATGCATCTCGGTCTGGCTCTGCTGCTGACCGTGGCGACCCTGCTCAGCCCGCTCTCCACGTACACGGCATTTTTCATGCCCGAGGCCATGTATTTTTTCATGTTCTGGGTGCTGGCGTGGCTGGTGCTGGAGGCAGCGCCGCGTGCTTGCGCCATCAACGGCCTGATGACCGGCGGCTTCCTGGGTGCCATGTGCCTGGTGAAACTGCATGCCGTTTTCCTGCTTGGCGGCTATTGCCTCTACCTGTTCTCCATGATGCTGCTGAGCCGTGGCGCAGGGATGTTTCGGATCACGATGCAAGGCATCGCGTCGGCCGTCGCAGCTTTCTTCGTGGTGCGGCTGGGAGTCGGCTATCTGCTCGCAGGCAGCAACGGACTGCACTTGCTGGGCGGTCTCTATGGTGCACAGGTCAACAGCAGTTTCAGCCATCCCGACCTGAAGTTGCTCTTGCACTATGGTGCGCAATCCGCTCTCGGCCACACCCTGGCTCTGGTCGTGCTTTATGCGGTACCACTGGCCTGTCTCTTCCAGCTACGTCGGCTGCCTGCCGGCGATGATTCATCTCCCGAAAGCGATCGACAGCGACTGATGGCATTCAGCATGGCGATGCTTTTCGTACTGGTTGCCGTGACCGTCTATTTCACTGCGAATGTTCCCGATGGCAACCCGCTGGAAGCGCTGCAGCGCCTGCACATGCGCTATTACAGTTTTGCGTTGCCGCTGCTGTATGTGGTGGCAGGCGCATGCTCCCGGGATGACACATCCATCAGGAGCGGAGGCAGCCTTCGTTATCTGATTGCCGCGATGATCGTGGGTGGCTTGTACATCTATGCCTGGCGCAATCAACTGCATGGCTTCACGCCAAACCGGATTGATTCGCCGGAGATTCATGGTGTCCTGGTCGATCATCACTTCTTCAACATCATGGCAGCGCTGGGATTGGGGTGTCTGGTCTCGTGGCTGATCAACCGCCAGCTGGGCTCGATTCTCTACGTCGTGTTCTTCGTGCCCATTTTTGCATTGGGTGCATCGAGCTACGTGGACAACGAGGCAGCCCAGCGGAAGATCCCTGACACCTACGACACAGCGGCGCGCACCGTCCACGACTTGCTTCCCGCATCCCGGCGAACCGGCATTGCCTTGTTCGGTGACAACATTTTCGGACTGGTTCAGGCGAATTTCGAGCTGGACTCCGCAGATGCCAAAGATATTGTGTTGTATCCCGGCCAGGCCATCGAAGCAGCCAACCTTCCTGCGGGCAGCCAGTGGGCACTGGTGATCGGCACCCATGCGATGGGAGTTCCCACGACGGCTGTGCAGAAGTTCGGTGACTTTGTGCTTTACCGGTTGGTGACACCGCTGGCGATCGATTTTCGCGACATCGATACCACCTTGGCTTCCGTCCAGGGACTTTCAGGCATCGAGGATTTCGGCCGCTGGTCGGACGCTGAAGAGGTTGTATTGCATATGGCCGAGCCGCTGCCAGCGTCGGTCAATCTGTCGCTCACCGCCGCAGCCTATGGTCCGAACATCGGGAAACCCTTCATAGTGACGCTGGGCAATGAGCAGCAGACATTCACGCTCACGGACGTGGTCCAAACAGTGCGCATCCAGTTTCACAATCCCGCTGGCCTCGACATGCTGCGTATCTCGGTACCAGCTCCAACCTCACCACGATCGCTCGGCAAAAGCTCGGACGACAGGCGGCTTGGCATAGCCCTTTCAAGCCTTAAGATCGAAAGTTCGTCGCAATCCCCTTGAGCAATGACATCGCAACGCCTGGAGGCATCCCCTTCCGGCGTTTCGTCGGCATGCTTCCGCATGCGAGACTCGCCGTGCTGCGGCAGCTGCCCAGATTCGGGCAACCTGGCAGATATAACAGGGTGGATACCGTGGCTTCGCTCCTCGAACGACTTCTGCCTCGGTTGCGCCGTCGCTCGTCAGCATCCGTAACGGATATCCCTGTCTCGGCCATCCAGGAACTGCTTGGGGATAACCGTGCCCTGGCCGAGGCCTGCGGCCGCCTTGATCTGCAGGGCTTGTTCGTCATCGGCGCAGCACGTACTGGAACGACCATCCTGCAGAACGCGCTGAACGACTCCGACGATGTGTTCCTGCTTGGCGAGCCTGCGCTGCACCATGACGCTGGAGGCGCCGATTTCGCCACTCGCTACAACGCCATGCACCGTGCCTGGCACAACCAGGAGAACAAGAGCAGCCACTGTCCCGGCTTTTTCGAGGGCGATGCCAGCTGGTATGCGTATCTACTGCATCTGGCTGGCCTCTATCGCCGCGTCGGTGCCAAGCTGGTCATCAATCCCGAGTACGCCGACGCGGAAACATCACGGATCTTCGACTTCTATTCCCGCTACTTCTACCGCTCTCATTACGTCTTTACCTTCCGCAATCCGCTGGACATGGTGATGTCCGTGCGCGGCCTGGCCGCCTGGAACGGTGCTGAGGGGGCCAGCCACGTGACGATCCTGCGCTGCTTCTATCTCGTGCTCCAGTTGTATCTGCGGATGTTGCGCAACCTCCCGCATGTGTCGGCGGTGTTCCATGAAAGCGTTGACGCTGACACTTTCAAGGCACTCGGCAACTCGCTTGGTGTCGACCTCAACGGCGCCGCGGCATATTACGACAGCAACAAAGTGCGCCATCATGCGCTGACCGAACTGCCCGAGGCCTGGCGCGGCGTCATGCAGCAGGCTGTGGCGGTGTATGAGGATCTTCGTGGTGAAGTACAGGCCGGTGGCGCGCTGTTGCAGCTCGAACAGAATTCCCGGCATATCGACGAGCGTCACTACACCGTTCTCGGCAAGCTGTGGCGACGTAGCGAACTGCTGCTCGACGCCCTGGAATAACGCCTGACTATTCACCCACACGGCGATGGCGCCCGCGCGAGTGCCCACACATCCACCCGCTGCACACCGGCGCGCTTGAGTACACGGGCACATTCGGCCAGGGTGGCGCCGGTGGTCATCACGTCATCGAGGATCGCCACATGCGCAGGCAACTCGAGACCTGGGTGCAACGCGAATGCGCCGCGTACATTGCGGCGCCGGCCGATGGCATCGAGTTCGGTTTGTGCATCGGTGCGGCGCAGGCGTTGCAGCACGTCGTGGCGCAACGACAAACCCAGTTCGCGCACCAGCGGACGGGCTAGCTCGAGTGCCTGGTTGTAGCCACGTTGGCGCAACCGGCTGCGATGCAGCGGCACCGTCAGCAATAGCTTCGGCAGGTCGATCGGACAAGATTCACGTCGCCACAATGTCGACAACACGCGGCCGGCGGCGAGATCGTTACCGAACTTGTAGCGTGACTCCAGTCGATCCAGCGGCCAGCCGTAACGGAACGGTGCCCATGCTGCGGACCACGGTGGCGCACGGCGCTGGCATTCGCCACACATCAGCGCTGCTGTCGCCAGTGGCAGCGCGCAGCGAGCGCAACAGCTGCGGTTGCGCGGGAGCTCGGCCGCGCAGTCGACACACAGGTCGATGTCATGATCACCGGCAGCGCCACACAACAGG
>Ga0302311_10001036_pt1 | contig 33459 bp, 34 predicted proteins | sample III_Palsa_N1_3_FD_200449 | JGI IMG/M metagenome (GOLD analysis project Ga0302311, IMG submission 200449) | Peat permafrost microbial communities from Stordalen Mire near Abisko, Sweden - III_Palsa_N1_3 | ecosystem: Environmental > Terrestrial > Soil > Palsa > Peat permafrost | place: Sweden... | reverse complement strand
GCACCACCGCCTCGCCACGCTCGGCGTCGAGCAGGATCAAGTCGTCGTCGTGGATGTTCGACAGTGCGTCGCGGGTGCCGACCAGCATCGGCAGGCCGAGGCTGCGTGCAAGGATCGCGCTGTGCGAGTACGGGCTGCCGGAACTGCCGACCACGCCGAGCAGGCCGTTGCCGGCCAGTTGCGCCATGTCGGCCGGCGCGATGCTGTCGGCGATCAGGATCTCGCCGACGCGCGCGGCCAGCTTGCGTTCTTCCGGGCTGGTCTGCCTTTGCAGGGCGGAGATCACCCGGTTGATCACCTGCTCGACGTCTTCCTTGCGGCTGCGCAGGTACGGATCGTCCATCGCCTCGAACACGGCCGACAAACGGTCGCGCTGTTTCTTCAGTGCGGCGCCAGGACGGTAGTGGCCAATCCGTACCAGGTCATCCAGCCCGCGCAACAACTCCGCATCGTCCAGCAGCAGGCTGTGTGCGTCGATGAACTCGTTGACCTCGCGTGCCAGGGCTCCATGCAGCTTGCCGCGAAGTTCGCGCAACTCCTGCCGCGCCGTGTCCAGTGCGCGATGCAGGTGACCGATCTCGGCCTCGATCTCTTCCTCGGCCAGCGGCCGGGTGTCGACGGTGTAGCGGCTCGGCTGCACCAGCCGGGCCCGGCCGAGCGCCATGCCGTGCGCGGCGATCGTGCCGTTGAGCACGTGCCTCATGGGCGCAACCTGTCATGCCGGATTGGCAGGGGCAGGAAGATCACCAGCTTGGCCGACGCATAACCCATTCATGTTCCTTCATCGAACTTGCGTTCGAACAGCGCGACTACGGCGGCCACGGCGGATTCTTCGTCCGGGCCGTCGACGCGGACGGTAAGCGGGGTGCCGATACCCGCGGCCAGCATCATCACACCCATGATGCTTTGCGCGTTGATCTCGCGACCCTTGCTGACCAGCCACACGGTGGATTTGAAACCCTGCACCAGTTGCACCAGTTTGGCTGATGCACGGGCGTGCAGGCCGAGCTTGTTGGAAACGACGATTTCTTGTTCAAGCATGATCGATGAAAATTCCCCCGCGGCCACCGCTGGCTGCAATCTCGGCCAGTTCGTCCAGTGGTTTATCCGCATAGTTGAGTACGCGCAGCAGCATTGGCAGGTTGAGGCCGGAGACGCAGCGCAGATGTACGCCGAGCGCGCCGAGCGACAGGCCGATATTGCATGGCGTGGCGCCATAGAGGTCGGCCAGCACCAGCACGCCTTCGCCCTGATCCAGCTCGCGTGCATGGCGCACCGTAAGCGTGCGCATCACGTCCGGGTCGGATTGCGGAGGTATTTCCACCGCTGCCACTTGCAATGGCAGTTTCGGCATCACGTGATGCGCGGCGGAGATCAGCGCCTGGCCGACCGCCTCGTGGGTCATCAGCAGCACGCCGACGCTCATGGCCAGCTATCCGCGATTCTTGCAAGCGGCATGATCTTTACTCCAGCTCGCGATGGAAGGTGAGCACACCTTCGCGGCGGTCGCGGTAATGGGCGGCGAGTTTCTCGACCAGGTAGACCGAGCGATGTCGGCCGCCGGTGCAGCCGACCGAGATTGTCACGTAACTTCGGTCGTCCTGTTCGAAGCGCGGCAGCCATGCATCCAGCCAGCGTGAGGTATCGGCAAAGTATTCGGCGACCAATGGCTCGGCGTCGAGGAAATCGCGCACGGGTGCATCCTTGCCGGACAGCGGGCGCAGGTGTGCATGCCAGTGCGGGTTCGGCAGGCAACGTGCGTCATACACGAAGTCCGCGTCCAGCGGCAATCCGCGGCGGAACGCGAACGACTGGAACATCAGGGTGAGTCCTTCGGTCGCCTGGGCGTAACCGGTCGCGACGAGACGACGCAGCTGGTGCACGTTGAGTTCGCTGGAGTCGATCACCTTCTCGGCAATCGCCATCAGCGGGCGCAACAGGCGACGCTCTTCGACGATTGCGTCGGCCAGTGAGAGCCCCCGCGTGGCCAGCGGATGGCGTCGACGGGTTTCGGAATAGCGCTTGATCAACACCTCGTCGCGGCAATCCAGAAAGATCAGGTGCACCTGCACGCCAGCGGCGGCGAGTTCCGACAGCACGGTCGGCATCTGCGCGAAATCCGCACCACGATTGCGCACGTCAACGCCTACCGCGATGCGCCGGTGCTTGCTGCTGCCTTCGGTCGCCGCATTGACCAGCTGCGGCAGCAGCGCCGAGGGCAGGTTGTCGACGCAGTAGAACTCGAGGTCCTCCAGCGCACGAAGTGCCACCGTCTTGCCGCCGCCGGACATGCCGGTAAGCACGATCAGATGGATCTCGTGCGGATCGACCAGCGGGTTGAGCAGGGGTACGTTGTCGTCGCTCATGAATTCACCACGGAGGCAGCCGGCGCAGCTGGTGGGCTTGGCGGTCGATGAAAGTTTGTGCGGGGTCGATGCCTTTGCTCTTGAGCGCGTGACTGCGCACGGCGGCCTCGACCAGCACGGAGAGGTTGCGTCCCGGAGCCACCGGGATGGTGATCATCGGTACCGGCACGTCGAAGATCTCGCGATGGCCGATATCGCCAGTGAGGCGGGTCAGTGCGTCCGTTTCTTCGCCATCGCGCATCGGTTTGAGATGAATTACCAGACGCAGGTACTTGGATGGCTTGACCGACATGTGGCCGAACATCTCGCGTACGTTGAGCACACCCAGGCCGCGCACTTCCAGCAGATCCTGCAGCAGTTCGGGACAGCTGCCATCGATCACGTCCGGCGCGATCAGGGTGAATTCGGTGGCATCGTCGGCGACCAGTCGATGGCCGCGGCTGATCAGTTCCAGTGCCAGTTCGCTCTTGCCGGAACCGGCTTCGCCGGTGATCAGTACACCGATCGAGAATACCTCCAGGAACACCCCATGCAGGGTGGTCTTTGCCGCCAGCATGCGCGCCAGGTGGTACTGCAGGTAGGTCAGCAGCTCATGTCCGCGCTTGGGGCTGATCCATAGCGGCGTGTTGGTTTCCTCGGCGACCTCGCGCAGGTCGGCTGGTACCGACTGATCCTTGGTCACGATCAGCGCCACCGGCTGGTAGGCGGCGATCTTGTGCATCACTTCCCAGCGCTGGCGCGAATCCAGGGCGTCGAGGAAGTTCAGCTCCTCGGTGCCGATGATCTGGATCTTGTTCGGATAGATGACGTTGAGGTAGCCGATCAGGGAAGGTCGACGTGACTGTGCGGCGCCGGGCTCGAGCGCACGTGTTTCCCCGCGCATGCCGGACAACCAGCGCAAGGCCATGCGTTCGTGAACGCCATCGTAGAGTTGTCGCGCGCTGATCCGGTCCAAGCGAAGATCCCTTGTGCCGCATGGAAAGCCCGGTGGGCCTGTGCGGCAACGTGACCATTGTGCCAGCTTGGACGGTCATGCGCCTTCGGTAGGAACGAAAGCGGCCCGCCGGAAGGGCGGGCCGCGGGAGGGATCAGCCGTACAGGCGAGCTTCGCGTGCTTCGTGCTGGTGCTTGTCGCTGACTTTTTCACGATGTTTGCGCAACTGGTTGACCAGCTTGTCAAACAGCATGTCGATGGAGGCATACATGTCGGCCTCGGTGGCTTCGGCATGCAGGGTGGCGCCGATCACGCCCAGTGTGCCTTCGGCGCGTTGTCGGAGCTTGTCGACTGACAGCACGATGGCGAGGCTGAGCAGTTTATCGTCGAGGCGCGTGAGGCGGTCGAGCTTGGCGGTGGCGTGTTCGCGCAGGGCCTGGGTCACTTCAATCTGCTGGCCGCTGAGTTGGAATTGCATAGGGCGCCTCCTCTGGTGGTGCAGTGCCGCTTTTCGCGGCGGGTAGACGTACCGTGGCCGATGTGGCGGCGGTACATCGTCAATCATTCTCTAGTCAGGTATGGGAACGCTTTGGTGATAACCAAGTTCCCGCCGATGCTTCATGCGAGGCTCAGCTGGCGCGCTGACGTTCGCTGGAGCTGGGAATGCGCAGTCCCTCCCGGTATTTGGCCACGGTACGACGGGCCACCTGTATGCCCTTGCGCTGCAACTCCTCGGCAATCGCCTGGTCGGACAGTGGTTTGCGCGCATCCTCGGCGCCAATCAGCTTGCGCAGCATGGCCTGGATGGCGGTAGCCGAGGCGCTGCCGCCATCCTCGGTGGAGACACCACTGGAAAAAAAGTATTTCAGTTCGAAGGTGCCGCGCGGGGTATGCAGGTATTTGCGGGTGGTCACGCGCGAGATGGTGGACTCATGCATGGCTACTTCCTCGGCCACTTCACGCAACACCAGCGGGTGCATCGCTTCGGGGCCATAGTCGAGAAAGGCGCTCTGCCGACGCACGATCGCCTCGGCCACCTTGAGCAGGGTTTCGGCGCGCGACTCCAGGCTCTTGATAAGCCAGCGTGCTTCCTGCAACTGGCCGCGCATCCAGCTGGCGTCTTCGCCGCGTGCCTGTGCGATCAGGCCACAGTAATGCTGGTTGAGTCCCAGTCGCGGCTGTGCATCCGGGTTCAGGCTGACTCGCCAGCGGCTGCCGTCACGCAACGCGTAGACATCCGGTGCCACGTATTCCACCGGGGTGGCGTCGAGGGCGGCGCCCGGGCGCGGATCGAGGCTGCGGATCAGCACGGCGGCGGTAGCCACGTCGTCTTCGCTGGCACGCAGGCGGCGTGCCAGCCGCGCGATGTCGTTGCGCGCGAGCAATTCCAGCTCGCTGTCGACCATGCGCAGGGCCAGCTCGCGTTGTGGCGTGCTCGGGTCGAACTGCTCCAGCTGCACGCGCAGGCAGTCGCGCAGATCCAGGCTGCCGACACCGGCGGGGTCGAAGCCCTGCAATCGCCGACGCACGGCGTCGATTTCCTCGATGCTCGCCTTAAGGTCTGCTGGCAGCACGGCCAGCACCCCCTCCAGTCCTTCGGTGAGGTAACCGGAGGCATCCAGTGCGTCGATCAGCACCGTGGCGATCAAATGCTGGCGGGGGTTGAACGAGGCCATGTTGAGCTGCCACAGCAGGTGCTGCTGCAGTGTCTCCGGCGCGGCGTTCTGCGGCTCGAAATCGTCGTCTCCGCGCGAACTGACGCTGCCGCTGCTGCCGACGCTGCTGCTGGAGAAGTCGATCGGCGATTCGACGTTGCCGCCATCGGCCCATTCACCGTTGTCGTCGTTGTCGGTGGTGCCGGCCGCAGCGACGCTTTCGGCGCTCGGATATTCGCTTTCGGCGCTTTCGCGATCGACTGCGTCCTCGTCCTCGATCTCTTCGGCGAACTCCAGCAATGGATTGCCTTCGGCGATCTGTCGCAGTTCGGCTTCCAGCTCCAGCTGCGACAATTGCAACAGACGTATCGCCTGCTGCAACTGGGGCGTCAGGGTCAGCTGCTGATGGAGGCGAAACTGTAATGCGGGTTTCATGCCAGCCGGGTCGAAGGAACTCGCGACCATCCTAGCGCTTGCCCGCAGACGCGGCCATAGCCGCATGCAACCGATTGCCGCGTAACGGCAAATCCAAGGTTCAGAGGCGGAATTCGCGACCCAGGTAGACTTCTCGCACCCTTTCGTCGGCGAGAATGTGCGCCGGAGTACCGCGGGACAATACCTCGCCTTCGCTCATGATGTAGGCACGGTCGCAGATTCCCAGCGTTTCGCGCACATTGTGGTCGGTGATCAGCACGCCGATGCCGCGTTCCTTGAGGTGTCGCACGATGCGCTGGATTTCGCCCACCGAGATCGGGTCGACGCCGGCGAACGGTTCGTCCAGCAGCATGTAGCGCGGCTGCGCGGCCAGCGCCCGGGCGATTTCGACGCGGCGACGTTCGCCGCCAGACAGGCTGACGCCTTTCTGGCCGGCAATATGGCTGATCTTCAGCTCGTCGAGCAGGCTTTCCAGTTCGCTGTTGCGCTGCTGCTCGCTCAAACCTTCACGCAGCTCCAGCACGGCCAGGATGTTGTCCGACACGCTGAGCCGACGGAACACCGAGGCCTCCTGCGGAAGGTAGCCGATGCCCAGCTTGGCGCGGGCATGCATCGGCAAGCCGGTGATGTCCTGCTTGTCCAGCTGGATCCTGCCTGCATCGGCTTCGATCAGGCCGACCACCATGTAGAAGCAGGTCGTCTTGCCCGCACCGTTGGGGCCGAGCAGGCCAACCACTTCGCCTTCGCGAATCGAAAAGGCAAAATCCCGCACCACTTTGCGTGCTTTGAAGCTTTTCTGCAGACCTTCGGCGGAGAGCATCGGTTACGGTTGTCCGTGCGTGGATGTCGAGGTGCTGGAAGCTGGTGCCGTCACTGGTGCTGTCGTCGGTGTGGTCGACGCACTCGACGCCGAAGCCGGTTTGGTAACGGCAGGCTTGGCGGGGTGCGCCGGCGCTGCGGTTGCGGGGGGCTTGGGTTTGGGCAGGATCACGCCGTGTACCAACCCATCGGCACCGGCTACGCCGGTGATCAATTGGGTATTGGAGTTGTAAGTCAGTTTGTCACCGTGGAACTCGCCGCGACCCTGCTGTTTCACCCAGGCGTTGGTGGTGAGTACGGCGATGCTGTTGATGTTGTCGTAGTCGAGTGTGAGGCCATCGCCCTGCACCAGTTGATCGTTCTCGTCCAGTTCCTGGATATGCGCCAAGTGCGCCGGACTGCCGGTAACCACGATGCGGGCGATCTGGGTGTCGCCGTCCAGATACAGCTTGGCCACGTCGCCGGTGACCAGCAGCGTGCCCTGGGTGATCTTCACGTTGCCAGTGAGAGTGGTGATCGTGTTCGGTGCGTTGAACGCGTTGGTGGTCTTCGCCACGTAGTTCATCGGCAGATCGCGATCGGATTTCTTGGCCAGTGCGAGCGCAGGCAGCAGGCTCAGCAGCGCTGCCGAGAGCAGGCCGATGGCGAACTTACGACTTGCGCTTGCGCGGCGGGAACGAGCCGTGGGTGTCATCGAGCAACTCCAGGTGATTGTCGTTGAGATTGGCACGCATGCCGATCCCGGCCATTGTAGTGGCGCCTTGGATCATGTGCGCCGGGGCCGCGGTTTCCATGCGGTTTTCCTTCGGCCACGCGGTGATATCCGTGGTGTACATGTCGGCGACGGCGGTGTCAGCGTAGGCTGCCCGATGCATGTGGACTGCCCCCTGCAGCTTGAGCAGGGTGCCTGGCTGGTTGACCCAGCCGTACTGCGACTCGCCATCCCAGTCGGGGACGCCAGGTTTTTTCGCCGGCATCTGGAAGGTCGGCGAATTGAGATATAGCGACTCATCACCTTCGCGGCGCTCCAGGTGCGGGGACTGCACTCGCAGCCCGGGCTGCCCGTCGACGTCGTATTCGGTAACGCGGGAGTTGATCAGCGTATAGCCGGAACGCGGCGGTCCGACAAAGTCGTGGTTTGCCGTTTCGGGCCCCAACCACCACTGCAGCGCCTGCAGAATGCCGGCTGCCAAGGCGATCGCGATGATCGCGGCCGGCAGGCGCCGGTCGCGCAGCCAGAGCCACAGTTTCACTGCCAGCGCTCCCGCTCGGCGTCGCTCTTGCCCTGCGCGTGCAGGATCAGGTCGCACACTTCGCGGGCGGCACCCAGGCCACCGCTCTTGCTGGTTTGCCAGTGCGCCTGCTCGGCGACCCACGGATGCGCATTGGCTACCGCCACCGCCAAGCCGGCAATGCGCATCGGTGGCAAGTCAGGCAGGTCATCGCCGATGAAGGCGACCTGCTCAGTTGTGAGATGCAGCGCGTCCAGCAGCTCCAGCAGGCTGGCGCGCTTGTCACTCTGCCCCTGGTAGACGTGGGCGATATCCAGTTCCTCGGCGCGTAGCGCGACCGGGTGGCTGATCCGTGCGGTGATCAGTGCCACCTGCACGCCGTTTGCCTGCAGCTGTTTCAGGCCAAGGCCGTCATGTACATGGAATACCTTGGTTTCGCGGCCATCCTCGCCGTACCACAGGCGCCCGTCGGTCAGGGTGCCATCCACGTCGAACACGGCAAGACGGATCCTGGCGGCACGGTCGAGGACGTCAGCGGGGAGGTCAGCCAGATACATGGGAGGTCGTGGGCTCGTGCCGGATGAAGGATGAGAACGCGTAATCAGACCACACGTGCACGGAGCAGATCATGAATGTTCAGTGCGCCGACCACGCGTTGTTCGTCATCGACCACCAACAAGGCGTGAATCTGGTGCTTTTCCATCAACTGGGCCGCTTCCGCGGCCAGCTTGTCGGCGCCGATGGTCTTCGGGCCGCGGGTCATCAGTTCGGCCACGGTGGCGCCACGCAAGTCCACACCTTCATCGTCCAGCGCGCGGCGAAGGTCGCCGTCGGTGAATACACCGAGCAGTCGCTGGTCGGCGTCGACCACGGCGGTCATGCCCAGGTGCTTGCGGGTCATCTCGACCAGAGCTGCAGTCAGGTTGGCGTCTGGCGATACCCGGGGCACGTCGTCGCCCGTATGCATCACGTCGCCGATGTGCAGCAGCAGGCGCCGGCCGAGGCTGCCGGCCGGATGCGAGCGGGCGAAATCGTCCGAGGTGAAGCCGCGTGCCTCCAGCAGCGCGATCGCCAGCGCGTCCCCCATGACCAGTGCCACGGTGGTGCTGGTGGTCGGCGCCAGACCCAGCGGGCAGGCCTCGCTGGAGATGCCGCCATCCAGATGCACGTCGGCCTGGGTCGCCAGCGAAGAGCTGGGCTTGCCGGTGATCGCGATCAACGGAATGCCCTGACGCTTGATCACCGGCAGGATGAACAGCAGCTCGTCGGTTTCGCCGGAGTAGGACAGCGCCAGTACCACGTCCTGCGGCAGGATCATGCCGAGGTCGCCATGGCTGGCTTCGCCCGGATGCACGAAGAATGCCGGGGTACCGGTGGAGGCCAGGGTGGCGGCGATCTTGCGCGCGACATGCCCGGACTTGCCCATGCCACTCACGATCACGCGGCCCTTGCAGGCCAGGATCAGCCGGCAGGCCTCGACAAAATCCGGCCCGATCCGCGATTCCAGGGCGTGCACGGCGCGTGCTTCGGTAGCGATCACCGTGCGTGCGCTGCGCGCGATGGCATCCATGTCCAGGTCGATCGGGGTGGTTGGGGTGCTGCGTGCGTTCATGGGGGCTCGGAAGAGGGAGGGCTGACGCCGGGTCGCCGTGGCGACAAGGCATCGGTCATGCCGATCTGCGGTCACTGTCGTTTCTGCGCCAGCGTATTTCCATTACCATGGCATATTCGCATTTTAACGTCATAAGTCCGCGCGTTGGATTCAACAAGCGACTGAATCCACCTTTTCGCCGACTCACGCTTCAGTATGGACTTACCCCCGATGGACTCAGCCAGCATCCAGGCAATGATCGAAAATGGCCTGCCCGGTGCGCAGGCCGAGGTCACGGGTGCCGACGGCGTGCATTTCGAAGCAACCGTGGTCGCCAGCCAGTTTGCCGGCAAGTTGCCGCTGGCGCGTCATCGGCTGGTCTACGCCACGCTGGGCGAATTGATGGGCGGCGCGATCCACGCGCTGGCGTTGAAAACCCTGACACCCGAGGAAATCGCGGCGCGCCGTTGAGAGCTGCAGCCGGATTCTCCCCAATTACCGAAGGAAAACGATGGCCAAGATCCTGATCAGTGGCGGCGTGCCGCTCCATGGCGAGGTCGGCATTTCCGGTGCCAAGAACGCCGTGCTGCCGATCCTTGCCGCCTGCCTGCTCGCGGATGAGCCAGTCAGCATCGGCAACGTGCCGCACCTGCACGACGTCACCACGTTCATCGAGCTGCTCGGCCAGATGGGCGTGCAGCTGGTACTGGACGACCGCATGAAGATGCATGTCGATCCGCGTACCACCAGCACCTGCGTGGCACCGTATGACCTCGTCCGCACCATGCGCGCCTCGATCCTGGTGCTGGGTCCGTTGGTGGCGCGCTTCGGCCAGGCCGAGGTCTCCCTGCCGGGTGGCTGTGCGATCGGTTCGCGTCCGGTCGACCAGCATATCCGCGGCCTGCAGGCGCTGGGTGCCGACATCACCGTCGAGAACGGCTACATCAAGGCGAAGGCGAAGCGGCTGAAAGGCGCACGCATCGTGATGGATATGGTCACCGTCACCGGCACCGAGAACATCATGATGGCGGCGACCCTGGCGCAGGGCACCACGGTGATCGAGAACGCCGCGCAGGAGCCCGAAGTGGTCGACCTGGCCTATTGCCTGATGGCGATGGGCGCCCAGATCGAGGGCGCCGGTACCTCGACCATGATCATCCATGGCGTCGAGCGCCTGCACGGCGCCGAGTACGAAGTGCTGCCTGACCGCATCGAGACCGGTACCTTCCTGGTTGGTGCGGCGATGACCGGCGGCAAGGTGCGTACACGGCATGCTCGTGCCGACACACTCGATGCGGTGCTGGCCAAGCTGGAGGAATCCGGTGCGCACATCTCGACCGGCGACGACTGGATCGAACTGGACATGGGCGGGCGCAGGCCGAAGGCGGTGAACATCAGCACCGCACCGTATCCGGCCTTTCCGACCGACATGCAGGCGCAATTCACCGCGCTGAACTGCGTCGCCGAGGGTACCGGCGTGGTCATCGAGACCGTGTTCGAAAACCGCTTCATGCATGCGCAGGAACTGCAGCGGCTCGGCGCGGATATCCGCCTCGAAGGCAATACCGCGGTGATCCAAGGTGTGCAGCAGATGAGTGGCGCACCGATCATGGCCACCGACTTGCGTGCGTCGGCCTGCCTGGTGCTGGCCGGACTGGTGGCCAAGGGCGACACCATCGTCGATCGCGTCTATCACATCGATCGCGGCTACGAGAACATCGAGGAAAAGCTCGGTGTACTCGGCGCGAAGATTCGGCGTCTGCCGAACTGAAGGATCACACTGGCAATGTGCTGGCGCCAGCCGGAGTGGGTGGCGCCAGCTAGCTGAGTCAGCCGGCGCGCCGCAGGCTCCATGCCAGCGCCAGCCAGCAGGGCAGCGCGAACAGCAGCCACGGCTGGTTCTGCTGCACGGTGCCGGGCAGCAGGTGCAGCAGGATTGCGATCAGGGCGGCGATCAGCTGCAGCGCGATCACGCCATCGATGAAGCGTGAGGCAGCGAGGCCGCGACGCGATCGCCACAGTGTGGGCAGCAGCAGGAACGCCAGCGGATTGAACAGCAACAGGTTGGCGTTGGCCCACGCCGAGTGATGCGCGGTCAGCGTCCACAGCACCAGCAGCAGGATGCCGACGAGGCCGGCCGCTAGCAGGTACAGCGTGCCGAGCAAGGCGTAACCGGTGTGCCACCAGCGTCGCGTCGCGACGATCAGCGCGGCGATCAACAACCCAGCCAGTGCTAGCGGCAGGCGCAGGTCGGGTGCGGTGGCTGGCGGTACATCGAGCCGGTTCGGTGACAGCAGCTGTTCACTCAGCAGCAGCGGCTGGCCGTTGTCGAGGTGTACATCGCGCAATTGCGCCTGCAGCACCATCGGCAGAAAACTTTCCTGCCACGCGTTGAGCGGCTGGTCGGCATACGGCCCCAGACCCAGATCCATGATCAGCATCAACCACGGTTGCGCGCTCATCAGGCGTGCGGTCTGCTGACGATAGGTCATGCCGCCGGCGCGCGCAGTGAGCTGTGTTTTCAATATCCCACCGAGTGCCTGGTTCAACGCATCGCGCACGCGGGTGGTGCAGTTGTCGGCGTAGTAGTCGTAGTTGTAGCCGGCGTTTTCCGGGCGCAGGTTCCACAGCAGAAAGTCGCGTAGTGCGCCGGCCTGGTCGGCATTCAGCGCCAGCCGCTGGCGGGTCACCGAACGGCCATCCTCTACATAGCTGGCCTGCTCGGGTGCGCTGTACCCGGCGTCCATCAGGTAATGCATGCGGCCGCGGGCGAAGTTGAGAAAGAAGTTCGACTCGTTGAAGTCGAACACGCCGTAGTTGAAGTCGACCGCTTCGCCCGAAACGCTGTCGCGCAACTCGATCGCATCGTGGCCGAAGCGCTCCCAGTAGGTTGCGCCGGGGCCGTAGGTGATCAGCGATACCGCGAGGTTGGCGCCGGGTGCATTGGCGATGCTGGCATGGGCGCTGGACAGCGTGCCGAACAGCAGCAACGCGAACAGCAGCAGGATGGAGCCGGTGCGATGCATGCGACGGGAGCCTTGGCAGGGGAGCGCGGGATGTTGTGCGAAGAGCGTGTCAGGCCGCCACGTCGTCAGTCAGCTGCAGGCGCCCGCGCAGCGAGTTGCTCATCGCTTCGGTGATCACCACGTCGACGAACTGGCCGATCAGGCGCGGATGGCCGGGGAAGTTGACGAAACGCATGTTCTGGGTGCGACCGGTCAGCTCGCTCGCATCGCGCGTGCTGGGTTTTTCCACCAGTACGCGCTGCACGCTGCCGATCATCGCCTGGCTGATCTTCTTCGCGTTGGCGTTGATGGTTGCCTGCAAGCGCATCAGTCGTGCGTGCTTCTCCGTCGCTGGTGTGTCGTCGGCGAGATTCGCCGCCGGCGTGCCGGGACGCGAGGAGAAGATGAAGGAGAAGCTCTGGTCGAAACCGATGTCGTCGATAAGCTTCATGGTCTTCTCGAAATCCTCAGCAGTCTCGCCGGGGAAGCCGACGATGAAATCGGAGGACACGCAGATATCCGGACGCACCGCGCGCAGCTTGCGGATCTTCTGCTTGAACTCGATCGCGGTATAGCCGCGCTTCATCGCGCTGAGGATGCGGTCCGAGCCGGCCTGCACCGGCAGGTGCAGGTAGTTCGCCAGCTGGGGCACATTCGCATACGCCTCGATCAGCGAGTCGGAGAACTCCAGCGGATGCGAGGTGGTGAAGCGGATGCGGCCGATGCCGTCGATCTGCGCGATCGCGTGGATCAGCACGGCGAGATCGGCAATGCCGCCGTCGTGGGTCGGGCCGCGATAGGCGTTGACGTTCTGGCCTAGCAGGTTCACCTCGCGCACGCCTTGCGCGGCGAGCTTGGCGACCTCGACGATGACGTCGTCGAATGGACGGCTGATTTCCTCACCGCGGGTGTACGGCACCACGCAGTAGCTGCAGTACTTCGAACAGCCTTCCATGATCGAGACGAAGGCGGTCGGGCCTTCGGCGCGCGGTTCGGGCAGGCGGTCGAACTTCTCGATCTCGGGGAAGCTGATGTCCACTTGCGGCAGGCCGCTGGCGCGCTGCTTCTCGATCAGCTCGGGCAGGCGATGCAGCGTCTGCGGTCCGAACACCAGGTCAACGTAAGGTGCACGCTTGACGATGGCGTCGCCCTCCTGGCTTGCCACGCAGCCACCCACACCGATCAGCACCGGCTTGCCATCCTTCTTGTGCTGTTTCCAGCGGCCGAGCTGGCTGAACACCTTTTCCTGGGCCTTCTCGCGGATCGAGCAGGTATTGATCAGAATCACGTCCGCCTCGGACTCGTCCTGGGTCAGCTCCATGCCATGCGACGCCTTCAGCACGTCGGCCATCTTGGCCGAGTCGTACTCGTTCATCTGGCAACCGTGGGTCTTGATGAAAAGCTTGCCGCTCATGGCGTGGGAATACCGTGGTTCGTGAAGCAGTAGGTGCAATCCGCTGAACCGTGCAGTTTACCTGCCTGCAAGCTGGCCTGCCAGTCGACCTGGCATGACAGATCAAGCACTTGCGGCAACTGGCGCGGTGCCGGGCGGGCGTCCCGGGTGTCGCGTGATCCAGGCATTCGGCGAACGCTGCATGGCGCACGAAATGGCGACGGCGCACTTGGCGCCAGAGGCGCGTGGCGGCACACTGCGTCCATGCTCGACGTTGCAAGCCACGGGGGAAGCGTCGATCGGCCTGCCGGGGGCTTCCCAATTCGCTCGATCCTGTTCCGGGTCGGGCTGGGCTGTGCGCTGCTGTGGGCCGGATGCTGGTGCAGCAGCGCGCGCGCCGGCACGCTTTACCAGTGCACCGGTGCCAGCGGCGAAGTGGCATTCAGCAGCAGCAAGGTCGGCTACCACGGCTGCAAGGCGATCAGCACCTATGCAGCGCCGGCGCCACGTCACCAGGAACTGCCGCCGCCACGGACCTCGTTGATCGGGGTGACGGGTTCGGTCGAGACCACCGCGCGCAGTCTTGCCGCCGATGGGAGCCGGCCGACCGCGCTCGCCAATGTTCAAGGCTCGGCCACGACCAGCGCGCGTGGACTCGGTGAGGCGAAGGTGCAGCGCGTTTCACTGGCTGCGGTGCAGGGTTCGGTCGAAACCACCGCGAAGCCGCCGTTGGCAACGGCCATCACCGGCACACCAGGCAAGTGGAGCTATCACGAATCTCGCGGTGCCGAGGCGCCGCTGCCAGCGATCGCGGATGCACCGGACACCCGTGTCCTGCGCGGTGCGGTCTATCGCATCGTGCAGGCGGACGGCAGTGTGGAATACACCAACCTGCAACCAACCGGCCAGAAAGGTCACACCGTGACCATGTTGTTCACCTACATCGCCAGTTGTGTTGCCTGCGACCTGCACTCAACGATCCGCTGGGGTAGTGTTTCACTGAACCTGATCGCCTACGCCGACACGATTCGCGCCGCCAGCATCGAGTATGGAGTCGACGAGGCATTCCTGCGCGCGATCATCCATGCCGAGAGCGCGTTCAATCCGCGCGCACTGTCGCTGAAGGGGGCGCAGGGCCTGATGCAGTTGATGCCGGCCACAGCCAGCGACATGGGTGTGCTGGATGCATTCGACACCGACCAGAACATCCGCGGCGGTGCACGTTACCTGAGCCTGCTGCTGCATGATTTCAACGGCAGCGAGCGACTGGCTGCGGCTGCCTACAACGCCGGCCCTGGCGCGGTGCAGCGCTACAGCGGGGTGCCGCCGTACGCCGAAACCCAAGTGTATGTAGAGCGCGTGGAAACCCTGCGCAAGCGCTACGGCGCGGTGATCCATCCACCGCTGGCTGCCGCGGGCGGACGCGGCTGAATCAATCGCCGAGCGAGGGCCCGGCGCTTGTCGGTGGTCGTTGGACCAGGGTGACCTCGACATGGAGCGGGACTCCATCGCGCAGGCCGGAGACCTTCACTACGCTGCCAGGCTTCAAGGCGGCTTCGCGCCGGCGTAGATCGGCTGGATCGAGGATGTCGTCATTGCCGATGCGCAGCAGGATGTCGTTGGGCTTGATGCCGGCTTGCGCCGCCGGGCCCCCGGGATCGACCTCGGTGACCTGGACGCCGCGCGCCGCTGCCGGCAGGCCGCCGTTGGCCGCCAACGGCACGAACGCATAATCGGCGCCCAGCCAGCCGCGCACGACGTGTCCCGTAGTGATGAGCTGATCCAGTACCTTGCGCGCGGTGGCCACCGGAATCGCGAAGCCGATGCCCTCGGCGCCGGAGGTCTTGCTGATCAGCAAGGTGTTGATGCCGACCAGCTCACCCTGGGTGTTGATGAGTGCGCCACCCGAATTGCCCAGGTTGATGGCGGCATCGGTCTGGATGAACTCTTCGGGGCTGGTACTGTTCAACTGGCGCCCCACGGCACTGACGATGCCCATGGTCACGGTCTGGTTGAGGCCGAGCGGGTTGCCGATCGCCAGCACCACGTCACCGGCACGCAGCAACTGGTGGTCGGCCATCTGGATCACCGGCAGATTGTTGGCGTCGATCTTCAATACCGCCAGGTCGGTTTCCTCGTCCGCACCGACGAGGGTGGCCTTGGCGACGCGACCGTCGTACAGCAGCACCTGGATGTCGGAGGCGTGGGCGATCACGTGGTTGTTGGTCAGCACGTAGCCCTGACCCTGCGCACTGACGATGACGCCGGAGCCGAGGGTCTGCTCGCTATGCTGGTAAGTCGTGGGCTGGCCGCCGAACAATTGCTGCAGCACCGGGTTGTCGTACATCCGTACGGCTGGCTCGGTGACGACCTTGTTGGCGTAGATGTTCACCACCGAGGGCGCCGCGGTGGCCACCGCGTCGGCGTATGAAACCGGGCCGTTGACCGTATGCGTGGCGACCGCCGTCGATGAGGACGGTGGCGTGGTCAGGCCGAAACGCGCGCGCAGACGCTCGCCACTGCCGGGCCAGAACAGGCTGATCACGAACGCTACCGCCAGGCCGAGGACGACGAAGCGGGCGATGAAGGCAAGCGTGCCGGCGGCATGTTTCATGTCGAAAGAAGAGGGTTCCGGCAAATCATGGCGAGGGTCACGGCGGATCGGCTTTCGCCGGGATGCGGTTTTATTGTACGGGGCAGGGCCTGACGCTACACTAACGCGATTTTTGCGGGGCCCAAAATCCCACCATGTGCAAGTACCGGAGAGCCTGATGGCGAACGAAGTCGTCGATCACGGCCGCCGCCGTTTCCTTACAGCAACCACTGCGGTGGTTGGTGGTCTTGGAATCGTGTCGGCAGCTGTGCCCTTCATCAAGTCGTGGGAACCCAGCGCGCGTGCGAAGGCCGCTGGTGCTCCGGTTACCCAGTCGTTGAAAAAAATCGAGCCTGGTCAGCAGTTGATCGTGGGCTGGCGCAGCCTGCCGGTGTTTATCGTCAATCGCACGCCGGCCCAGTTGGCGGCATTGCCACAGCAGGACCCGCGGCTGGTCGATCCGAAGTCGGACGGCAGCTCGGCCGCGCAGCAGCCGAAATATGCACAGAACGAGACCCGTTCGATCAAGCCCGAGTGGCTAGTGATGGTGGGTATCTGCACCCATCTGGGTTGCGTACCGAACTTCGTGGGCGAGATGAAGCCGGAGCCGTTCGATCCGAACTGGCAAGGTGGCTATTACTGCCCGTGCCATCACTCGCGCTACGACATGGCCGGTCGCGTCTATCAAGGGGTACCGGCGCCGAAGAACATGGAAATCCCGCCATATAACTTCATTGACGATTCGACCATCCAGATTGGTGTGGATCCGAAGGGAGCTGCGTAATGGCCAACGTATTCACGAAAATCGGTGACTGGGTCACCGAGCGCGCGCCGAACATGATGCCGATGTACCGCAAGCACATGACGGAGTACTACGCGCCGAAGAACTTCAATCTCTGGTACTACTTCGGTTCGCTGGCGATCGTGGTGCTGATCAACCAGATCGTCACCGGCATCTTCCTCACCATGAACTACAACCCGAGCGCGGCGGGAGCCTTCGACTCGGTGCAGTACATCATGCGTGACGTGGAGTGGGGCTGGTTGATCCGCTACATGCATTCCACCGGTGCCTCGCTGTTCTTCGTGGTGGTGTTCCTGCACATGTTCCGCGGCATCATGTACGGCTCGTACAAGAAGCCGCGCGAGCTGGTGTGGCTGCTCGGCATGCTGATCTTCCTGGTGCTGATGGCCGAGGCGTTCATGGGCTACGTGCTGCCGTGGGGCAACATGTCGTTCTGGGGTGCCAAGGTGATCGTGTCGCTGTTCGGCACCATCCCGGTGATCGGCAGCACCTTGGTCGAATGGATCATGGGCGACTTCCTGCCGGCCGATGCCACGCTGAACCGCTTCTTTGCACTGCACGTGATTGCGTTGCCGCTCGTGCTGCTGCTGCTGGTAGTGCTGCACATCGCCGCGCTGCACGAAGTGGGTTCGAACAACCCGGATGGCGTCGAGATCAAGAAGGGCCCCAAGGGCAACCGCTGGGACGCATTGAAGCCGGCCGACGGCATTCCGTTCCACCCGTACTACACGGTGAAGGATCTGGTCGGCGTGGGTTTCTTCCTGCTGATCGCGGCCTTCATCATCTTCTTCGCGCCGACCTTCGGTGGCTGGTTCCTCGAGCACGACAACTCGATCATGGCCAACAATCTGGTCACTCCGGCCGAGATCAAGCCGGTGTGGTACTTCACTCCGTTCTACGCGATCGTGCGCATGATCCCGTCGTTATTCGGCACGGCCGTGTGGGGTGTGCTGGCGATGTTCGGCGCGATAGCCGTGTTGTTCCTGTTTCCGTGGTTCGACCGCGGCCAGGTCAAGTCGATCCGCTACCGCGGCACCGGTTACAAGGTGGCGCTGGGCGTGTTCGTGATCGCGTTCCTCGGTCTCGGCGCAGTCGGAGCCGGCATCACCGCCGAAGTGATCCCCGAGTGGTTCGGCAATGTCGACCTGACGACCTGGGAAAACGCGTTTGGCCGTCTGATGACCCTGCTCTACTTCGGCTTCTTCGCGTTCCTTTGGGCCTACACGCATTTCGGCTGGGAAAAGACCAAGCCGGTTCCTGATCGGGTGACGATGCATGACTAAGCGGCAGATCACGATGAAGCATTTCCTCTCCTCGGCCGCGCTGGCGCTCGGACTGCTGGTTGGCACCATGCCGGCGCACGCCGAAGGCGAAGGCGGGCTGCTCAAGTCCGGCTCCGACGTACGCGACCAAGCCTCGCTGCAGCGTGGCGCCAGGCTGTTCTTCAACTACTGCGTCGGCTGCCACTCGCTGAAGTATGTGCGTTATTCGCGCATCGCCGAGGACCTGGGCCTGTCCGAACAGGAAGTGATGCAGAACCTCGATTTCACCGGCGCCAGGTTCGACGACCCGATTGTTTCGCACATGCCGCCGGAGTCGGCCGGCAAGTGGTTCGGCAAGGCGCCGCCGGATCTGTCGTTGGAAGTGAGTGCGAAGGGTGCAGACTGGGTCTACACCTACCTCAATACGTTCTACCTGGATCCGAAAAGCCCGATCGGCTGGAACAACACCACCTTGCCGAATGCCGCCATGCCGTTCCCGCTGTGGGAGCTGCAAGGGATGCAGACGGCGGTGATGAAGCCGGGTACCGACGAGGTGGAGAAGCTGGAATTGACCAAGCCGGGCAAGCTGACGCCGGCGCAGTACCAGCAGGCTACTCGTGACCTGACCAGCTTCCTGGAATACGCTTCGGAGCCGGCCGCCTTGCAGCGCCATCATTACGGCATCTGGGTGCTGCTGTTCCTGGCGTTCTTCACCTTGCTGGCCGCCATGCTCAAGAAGGAATACTGGAAGGACGTCCACTGACGCCGCCAGGGATCATCCGACTGCGGCGGCCACGAGCCGCCGCAGTCGTCTCATCGATGAGGAAGTGCGCATGGTTCAAAGCGTTCGCTCACGTACCGTACTGACGCTCTATACCACGGCGGATGACATCCAGTGTCATCGCGCGCGGTTGGTGTTGGCCGCCAAGGGGGTCAGCTATGAACGGGTGCTGGTCGATCCGGCCAAGCCGCCGGAGGATATGATCGACCTCAATCCCTATGCCAGCACGCCAACCCTGATCGATCGTGATCTCACCCTGTTCGACACCGCCGTGGTCTGCGAATACCTCGATGAGCGTTACCCGCATCCACCGCTGATGCCGATCGACCCGCAATCGCGCGCGCGCCTGCGCGTGGCGGCGGTGCGCATCGAGAAGGACTGGCTGCCTGAAGTGGATACCATCCGTGCCGGTGGTCGCCCGGTCGAGGCCGCGCGCAAGCGCCTGCGCGAGCAACTATTGTCCACTTTGCCGCTGTTCAAGGCGTCAAAATTCTTCCTCAATCCGGAAATGAGCCTGGCCGATTGCCTGGTGGCGCCGGTAATCTGGCGGCTGCCCTGGCTCGGGGTCGACCTGGGCCGTGAAGGCAAGCCGATCATCGATTATGGTGAGCGCCTGTTCCACAGCCAGGGTTTTGCGCGCAGCATGACCGACCAAGAAAAGGTAATGCGGCAACTCCATGAGCAAGAATGAAACCGTGCCGATGAGCTCCAATCGCCCGTACCTGCTGCGGGCGATCTACGATTGGATCAGTGACAACAATCTCACGCCCTACGTGCTGGTCGACGCCACTTTCAAGGGTGTGCAGGTGCCCCCGCAGGTGATCAAGAATGGCCAGGTCGTGCTCAATCTCGCCATGCGTGCGGTCGCAAGTCTGGATCTGGGCAACGAGTGGGTCAGTTTCCAGGCGCGCTTTTCCGGTGCCAGCCAGACCATCCACATCCCGGTGCAGGCAATCCTGGCGTTGTATGCCCAGGAAAATGGGCAGGGCATGATGTTTCCGGCTGATGAAGAAGAGGGTGGTGGCGACATGCCGCCTCCGTCAGCCCCGGAACCCGACGACACGCCACCTGCGCCCGGTGCTGGCGGTGACAAGCCCAAGCGTGGCGCACCGCATCTGCGCGTGGTCAAGTAACGGCTGCGCGATGCTGCGCCGGCGCTCATGCCGGCCGATCAATGTAGCCGGTCACCCGTGCGTGGGCGGGAGTGCAGCATCACGACATTGCTGGTCGGGACGGGCAGGGATGCTCCGGGAGCAGCTTCATGCGGTGGCAGCAATTCGATCGTTGGCAGACTCAGGCTGCTCAGCGAGTCGCCGAGCATCCACAGGCGACCGGGTTCGCGGTCGTGTCCGTCGATGCTTACCTCGAAGCTGTAGCAGCGTTCGAGCCGGTGCAGGCCATTGACGCGGCGAAGGCGCACGCCGCGCAGGCCGACCGTCTCGTCCAGCAGCTGCAGACCATGCTGCTGGCATTGCTGCCGTGCTTCCCGCATTGCGCGCTCACGCGCGACGCTGAGCTTCAGCCACAGCCCGACGATCGCGCCCAGCACCAGCAACAGCAGCAGGTTGGAAACATCACTCATGCCAACAGTGTGTGGGCGCAGGTGCCCGTGTGCAAGCCAGTGAATAGCTGGATCAGGTCAGCTGCAGCCGTAGCGACAGGTCGACTGCACGCACATGCTTGGTCAGTGCGCCCACCGAGATGAAATCCACGCCGGTTTGGGCAAACGCACCGATCGTCTGCAGAGTGACGTTGCCGGATACTTCCAGTGGCACGCGGCCGGCCGCGTGCTGCACAGCTGTGGTCATCTGCGGCAGGCTGAAGTTGTCCAGCATGATCCGATCCACGCCTGCATCCAGCGCCTGCGCCAGCTCATCGAGGTTTTCCACCTCGACCTCCAGCAACAGGTTCGGGTGCAGCCGACGCGCCGCCTGCACCGCGGCAGTAATGCTGCCGGCAGTGATGATGTGGTTTTCCTTGATCAGGATCGCGTCGTACAAGCCGATGCGGTGGTTGTAGCCACCGCCGCAGCGTACCGCGTACTTCTGCGCGAGGCGCAGGCCGGGTACGGTCTTGCGGGTGTCCAGAATGCGCACGCCGGTACCGGCGACGGCGGCTACATAATCGGCGGTTACCGTGGCGGTGCCGGACAGCAATTGCAGGAAGTTCAGCGCGGAGCGCTCGGCACTGACCAGCGAACGGGCATGGCCAGACAGGCGACAGATGATCTTGCCGGCATCGACCCGCTGCCCGTCATGCGTCTGCCAGTCGATCCGTACGGCCGGGTCCAGCTTGCGGAAGCAGGCATCGAACCATGCCGTGCCGGCAATCACCGCCGAGTCGCGACAGGTCAGTTCGGCCTGCGCACGGGCATCGATCGGCAGCAATTCGGCAGTCGCGTCGCCCTGGCCCAGGTCCTCGGCGAAGGCGCGCTCGATATCGGCGGCGACCAAGGTGGCATCCGGTGCCGTAGACGGTGGACTCATTCGGTATCCGTGGCAGGTGCAGGAGGGCTATCTGTCTGGCTGAGTCGGCCGACGATGGCGCTCAGCGCGCGATCGAACAGCGCATTGGCGGCGAGTACGCGGGCGTGGCCGTCGATCAGCAAGGCAGCCAACTCCTGTGGCGAGTAGTCGGCTACTTTCAGGCCGCGCCGGTTGACGAACAGATAGCGTCCGCTCATCGGGCTGATCCACGACAGCTTGGCGCGGGTCATCGCCTCCTCGACGTGACTGAACTCGAGCCAGGTACCCGGCTGCAAGGCCTGGACCTGCTGCCATTCGGGGCTGTCTGGTGGCACCACGACGGCGTCGTCGTCCACGTGTTCATCCAGCTCGGCGTCGCGGTCGATGACCGGCTGGATGCTGTCCGGGATCGCCAGCATCGCGGTGTCCTCGTCGACGATGACGGTCTCGCCAGTCTCTGCCGTTTCACCGAGCTGCTGCCGGTAGTAGGCATGCAACTGGCTCAGCAGGCGATCGATGTCGTGTTCCTGGAAAGCCACATTGGTCAGGCCCATGCGCAGCGCGCGTTCGATGCCGGGAATCATCTGCCGCAGTCGTTGCCGGCTTTCCGGATCCTGCGCGGGGCGTGTGCTGACGATGAGATCGTCGACGAAGTGCAGTGCGCTCCTGTACTCGGGCGAAGCCTCGCCCTGGCGCAGCAGGGTCAGCACCAGATGATTGGCCCATGCGCGTGCCAGCACGCCATGCACCAGTGGTGGAAGTTTGTGTTCGCCGATGCGGTCGAGGATTTCACGGGCGGCACGGCGGCGCGCCTGCTCCAGCTTCTCGCGTCCGCGGGTGGATTCGGCCACGCGTTGTTCGGCCAGTTCGGAACGCCGCTTGTTGACGTCCTGGAACTGCTGCAGGTCGGCCAACAGGCGCTCGAAGATGCCCATGTCGTCGTCGAAATCGTGCAGCAATTGCTCGACGATCGTTTTTACCTTGTCGTGCAGGCGACGGTCACGATCGGATTCCTCCGACCAGCTCTTGGCCTGCTCGGCCAGACCGTCCAGCAGCCGGCGCGCCGGGTGCTGGCGATGTGCAAACATCTTGCGGTCGAGGATCGCCGCCTTGAGATAGGGGATCTGCAACCGTGCCAGCAACACTTGCATCTCGGCGGGCAGGTTGCGGTCCTCCAGAATGAATTCGAACAGCATGCCGACCAGGTCGATGGTGTCTTCATCGATGGTGGCTACATGGCTTGGACGTTCGCCACGCAAGGCGCCAATCTGGCTCAGCAGCTGTCCCTTCAGCTGCATGACTTCGCGGCTGAGTTCGATCGCGTCGTTGGGCTGTGCGTAAGGCAACGGGCCGGCACTGGCGATCTGGCTTTGCAACACGCTGAGTGCACCAAGCAATTCGTTTGCCGAAGGCAACGGGCCGCTTGGCATCGCCGGCATCCCACCACTGCCAACAACGGTGGCACCGGTGGAACCGCGGCGGGCACTGAACAGCGCATGCAGGGTCTGCAACAGGTCGCTCGGTATCTCGCCGGCTTCCTCGGCAGTTTCCGCCGCCGCCCCGGCAGCTTGTGCGTTGCTGCTAGCAGTGGCGGCAGCTTTCGCACCACTACCGCGCACGATCTCGTGCCGCAGTTGCGGCAGCACGCCCGCGCGGGCCAGTTCGGTGTTGATTTCCTGGTAGAGCTCTTCCAGCGACGACAGCAGGTAGCGATCGAACAGCTTGTAGATGATCAGCTTGACGCGCATGTCCGCGCTGAGCTCCTGCAGCGCGAGGCGAAATGCCTGCGACAGGATGGCCGGTGCCACCGGGTTGCTGGTGTCGTCGATCTTGTGGCCACCGCAGATCACCGACAGTCGCTGGTTCACCGAGAACAGGTCGCGCGACAGGCGCGATTCGTTCTTGCTGATCATGCTGGTGATGGCCAGCGACTCTTCCAGTTCGTTGTCGGCCACTAGTGACAGCTCGACGGTGCCGGGGGTTGCCGGCGTGGGCACGCTTTGCTGCTGCGCAGGATGGGTCAGTTCGCCGAGATGCCGGCTGATCGCGCCAAGGAAGTTGCGCTCCACCGCCGGGCGGCGCTTGCGTACTTCGCGCATGCCGTCGAAGTAGTGCATCTGGGCGGCGTTGTTTTCGGCCTTCTCGGCCAGGTCGAACAGCGCGTCATCGACATGTTCGAAGGCGTTGCCGACCCATTGCTGCAGCCGCCGGTTGGCAATGCCACGCACCGCGTTGAGCAGCTCGCCCACACGCTCGCTGGCGGGGTCCATCCGCTGGCTCAAGTTGACAACTCTGGATGGATCACTGGCTTCGCTCATCGCCAACCCCCTGAAGCATTGCTAGTGCGGCTGAACCAACCGATGTGCCGCACGGATACTGACGATAAGTCAAAGCGTGTGTCCGTGTCATGCGCGGGCCGCAGCGAGTCATGGTTCGCAGGATTTTACGGCGTGACAGGGAAGGCCGTCAGTTGCAGGGTGCCGATGCCTTCCTCCGGCAACATCACCGGAATGCCGTCCTCGATCCGGTAGATCACCTTGCGGTCAGTGGTGATCAGCGCCTCGGTCACCCGCTCACGGATGCCTACGCCGGCGACGGAATCCACCTTGCCGGCCGCGATCGCGTCATTCAGGGCATCGAGCTCGTGCTTGCTCAGCGGGCGCACCGGCGTTTTGCTGACTGGGCAGCACAGGATGTCGAGTAGACGCTTGTCCATAATGGCTATTTGGCGTGTGCCGGGGCAGGATTAAAGCCCGTACAATAGCCGTTTTTGGATGGCTGGGCCATGACAGGAACAACCAAGGCGCCCCGTGTTGGCGTGGTGATGGGGTCGCGTTCGGACTGGGACACCATGCAGCATGCGGCCGATGTGCTGACCGAGTTGGGCGTGCCGCATGAGGTGCAGGTCGTCTCCGCGCATCGCACGCCGGATCTGCTGTTCAGTTATGCCGAGAAGGCAGTGGCGCGTGGTATCCAGATCATCATCGCCGGTGCTGGCGGCGCCGCGCATCTGCCCGGCATGTTGGCAGCCAAGACCCGGCTACCGGTGTTTGGCGTGCCGGTGCAGTCGAAGGCCCTCAACGGCATGGATTCACTACTCTCGATCGCACAGATGCCAGCCGGTATCCCGGTAGGTACCTTGGCGATTGGCCGGGCCGGGGCGGTGAACGCCGGTTTGCTGGCGGCCGCGGTGCTGGCTCTGCACGACTCCGCGCTGGCCACGGCACTGGAGGCCTGGCGCACACGCCAGACCCAGGCGGTGCTGGAGCAGCCGGATCCGCGTCAATGAACGATCGGCGCCAACCCGTATTGGGCATCCTGGGCGGTGGCCAGCTGGCGCGCATGCTGGCGCTGGCGGCGGCACCGCTGGGCGTGAAGACCTTGGTGGTGGACAGCTCGGCCGATGCCTGCGCGGGGCAGGTCGCGCCGCTGGTAGTGGCCGACTGGGCTGACTATGCCGCGCTGGAGACTTTCGCAGCAGAGGTCGACGTAGTCACTTTCGATTTCGAGAACGTGCCGGCCGAGACGGCGCACTGGCTGGCCGCGCGGGTGATGGTGTCGCCGGCACCGCAGGCTTTGGCGGTGGCGCAGGATCGACTGGCCGAGAAAACCCTGTTCCTTGAATGCGGCTTGCGAACGCCCGAGTTCATGGCGGTGGATACGCGTGCGGGACTGGATCAGGCACTCGCGGCGATCGGTGCGCCGGCGATCCTCAAGACCCGCCGACTCGGCTACGACGGCAAAGGCCAGTTTCGCCTCAGCAGCGTGGCGGATGCCGACGCCGCATGGGCGGCGCTTGGCGCACAGGCATCGAAGCATGGCCTGATCCTGGAAGCGTTCGTGCCGTTCGAGCGCGAGCTGTCCGTGATTGCGGTGCGTGGGCGCGATGGCGATTTCCGCACTTGGCCGCTGACTCGCAACTGGCATACCGACGGCGTGCTGGCGATGAGTCTGGCACCGGCGCCGGATATCGAGCAGTTGCAGCAGCGCGCTACGACACTGGCACGCACGCTGGCCGAACGGCTGGACTACGTGGGCGTGTTCGCACTGGAGCTGTTCGTCAAGAATGGCGAACTGCTCGGCAACGAGATGGCGCCACGGGTGCACAACTCCGGTCACTGGACCATCGAAGGCGCGCATACCAGCCAGTTCGAGAACCATGTGCGCGCGGTGCTTGGTCTGCCGCTGGGCGACACCGGCGCGCGCGGTGTGTCGACGATGTTCAACTGGATCGGTGAACTGCCCGAGGCGGCGCCGGTACTGCATGCCGTCGATGCGCATTGGCACGATTACGGCAAGCAGGCGCGACCCGGGCGCAAGGTGGGCCATGCCACGTTGTGCGCGCCGGATGCCGCGCAGTTAGGCATCCGACTGGCCGTGCTGGCCGACCTGCTTGGGCGCAAGGCGCAGGCTGCGCCGGTGTTGCAGCTGCTCGGCTGAGTTCGGGTTGGGTAGCAGCAACAAAAAACGGAGCCGCGAAGGCTCCGTTTTTTGTTGCTGCGGACGAATCAGGCCAGGTTGCTGGCCGCGAAGTCCCAGTTCACTAGGTTCCAGAACGCTTCCACATATTTCGGGCGAAGGTTGCGATAGTCGATGTAATAGGCGTGTTCCCACACGTCGGCGGTGAACAGCGGCTTGTCGCTGCCGGTGATCGGGGTGGCCGCATTCGACGTGTTGACGATGCCGAGCGAGCCGTCCGGCCGCTGCACCAGCCAAGTCCAGCCGGAGCCGAAGTTGCCGGTCGCCGACTTGGTGAACTCTTCCTTGAACTTGTCGAACGAGCCAAACGCCTTGGTGATCGCGTCGGCGAGCTTGCCGGCCGGTGCACCGCCACCCTTGGGGCTCATCGAGTTCCAGTAGAACGTGTGGTTCCACACTTGCGCGGCGTTGTTGAACACACCACCGGACGATTTCTTGATGATCTCTTCAAGCGAGGCGCCGGCGAACTCGGTGCCTTCGATCAGCTTGTTGAGGTTGGTCACATAGGCCTGGTGATGCTTGCCGTAGTGATATTCAAGCGTTTCGGCGGAAATGTGCGGCTCCAGTGCGTTCTTCTCGTACGGAAGCGGGGGAAGTTCGATCGCCATGAGTGGCTCCTTGACGGTGGCTGGGGAGATGGGCCGGCGCAGCGGGCGGCAGCCGGCGGCTGACTGATACAATATCGGTCTATCTGCATTGTAAAGATGAAACGCTGCGCTATGGACATCAACGAACAAATCAGGTCGACACTGGCCGAACATCCCATCGTGCTTTTCATGAAAGGCACGCCCGAATTCCCGATGTGCGGTTTTTCCAGCCGCGCTGCGCAAGCGTTGTCCGAAGCCGGTGTGACATTCCATGCGGTAAATGTGCTGGCCGAGCCGCAGGTGCGCGCCGCGTTGCCGCATTTCGCCAATTGGCCGACCTTCCCGCAACTGTTTATCCAGGGCGAATTGATTGGCGGTTGCGACATCATCGAGGATCTGAACTCCGCCGGTGAGCTGGCCCGCATGGCCAGCGACGTGGCCGGAGTGGCGCATTGATGAGCTTGCCTGTTGCCCGCTTGCCGGCGGCCTGGATGGCGTGCGCCGACACCCTGGCCGATCGCGTAGTGCTGGTGACTGGCGCCTATGGCGGTCTGGGCGGCGCGGTGGCGCGTGCGGCATCGCGTGCCGGTGCCACCGTGGTGGTGACGGGCAAGCGCAAGCGCCAGCTTGAGCAGCTGTATGACGCGATGCTGGCCGAAGGGCTGTCCGAGCCGGTAATCCATCCGCTGGACATGGAAGTGGCTACGCCGCGCGAGTACACCGCGCTGGCCGAGGGGCTGGAACGTGACTTTGGCCGGCTCGACGGCATCGTGCATTGCGCCGCCAGTTTCACCGGGCTGACCCCGATCGCGATGCACAAGCCGGACGACTGGCTGCGCGCCTTGCATGTGAACGTGTCGGCGCCGTTTGCGCTGACCCAGGCTTGCTTGCCGCTGCTGAATCAGGCCAGCGATAGCTCGGTGGTGTTCGTGCTGGACAACCCCGAGTTGTTGCAGCGTGCGCATTGGGGCGGTTATGGCGTGTCGAAGGCCGCGCTGGAGCGCTTCGTGGCGATCCTGCATGAAGAAACCGACAATGGTCCGCTGCGCACGCATGCGCTGCTGCCGGCACCGATGCGCACGGCGCTGCGACGTCAGGCGTATTTCGGCGAGGACATCATGCAGCGGCCGCCGCCGGGTGCCACGGCCGCGGCAGCCATCTATCTGCTCAGCGCACAGGCCATGGCGGCGCGCGGCGCAGTGCTGGATCTGCGCGTCGACTGAAAGAATTCACTGATATCGGATATCGTCGGCGCGGTGCTGGCCCCACTTAGGATGGAGTCGAGATGGAAACGCAGATGACCACGTTGTCCGCGGGAATCATGTTGTTCCTGATCATGGATCCGCTGGGCAACATCCCGTTCTTCCTGAGCCTGCTCAAGCACGTGCCACCCAAGCGCCGTCGTCGGGTGATGGTGCGCGAACTGCTGATCGCGCTGGGCGTCTTGCTGGCCTTTTTGTTTGGCGGCCAGCACCTGTTGCAGTTGCTGCAATTGAAGCCGGATTCGATCAGCATCGCCGGTGGCATCGTGCTGTTCCTGATCGGCATCAAGATGGTGTTTCCACCGACTGATGGTGGCGGCATCTTTGGCAAACCGGGCGAAGGAGAGCCGTTCATCGTACCGATGGCGATCCCCGGCGTGGCTGGTCCGTCCGCGATGGCGGCGCTATTGCTGCTGACCAACACGCAGCCAGGTCGTACTGCCGACTGGGTGATTGCGCTACTGCTGGCATGGCTTGCCACTTCGGTGATCCTGCTCAGCGCTACCTATCTGTTCCGCTGGCTCGGCGAGAGCGTGTTGACTGCACTGGAGCGCGTGATGGGCATGTTGCTGATTGCGTTGTCGGTGCAGATGTTCATGGCTGGCGTGGCGTCGTTCCTGCATCTGGCCGTCTGAACCTGATCGCCTGGAGCGGTGTTTCTACGGCATAGAGAGTCACTAGGCATCGATGTCATCGACCGCTTGTCACATTCGACCCTCACGATGGAGGAAGTCGATTCGAGGACGCGGTCATGCTGAGTATCGAGCAGTCTCTGGTCGAGCGCCTGCCCTGGCTGGCGCAATATCCCGGCATTCGTCGCCCGATGGCAGGTGTGCTCGGGCGACTGGCCGATGAGGATGGCTTCAATCGCGTACTGGATCGGGTCGGCACGGCCACCGGCTTTGATTTCGTCGAGCGCGTTTTGGACGTGCTCGGTACCAGCTATCACGTCAATTCACGCGAACGCGAGCACATTCCGGTGGATGGCCCGCTGCTGGTGGTGGCCAATCACCCCTTGGGTATGCAGGATGCGCTGGCGCTGCTGCAGTTGATCAGCTCGGTACGCACGGACGTGCGTATTCTCGGCAACGACTGGTTGGCAACGGTTCCACAATTGGGCCGGCTGCTGTTGCCGGTGGACGTGTTTGGCAAGGGGACTGCTTCACGTCTGCGTGGCATCTACCGTGCACTGGACAACGGCGAGGCGTTGATCGTGTTCCCGGCGGGCGAGGTATCGCGGGTGCGTGCCGATGGTGTGCGCGACGGGCGTTGGTCGGAGGGTTTTGCGCGGTTGTCGCTGCGCCGCAAAGTGCCGGTCTTGCCAGTCCATGTTGCCGCGCGCAATTCGACAATGTTCTATGGCATGTCGATGCTGGCCAAACCTTTGAGTACGGCGATGCTGCCGCGCGAGGCAGTGGCATCGGGTAGCCGTCGAATCGGTTTCAGCATCGGCGCGCTGATTGCGGCCAGTGAACTCGAGCAGCGCAGCGGGGGTTCGCCGACGCAGGCTGCCAAGCTCATGCGTCGGCATGTTTATCGGGTGGGACGGCATCGTGGCCTGATCTTTGGCGGGCAGGCACCGCTGGCGCATCCGGAACCGGCCGGACAGGTCGCTGCCGAACTGGCAAAGGCTGAGAAACTGACTGATCTCAACGACAGCAAGCAGCTGCTGTTGTTCAAGGGCGCCGTCGACAGCGTGGTATTGCGCGAGATCGGCCGGTTGCGTGAGTTGACTTTCCGCAAGGTCGGTGAGGGCACCGGTGCGCGGCGTGATCTGGATGCCTGCGATCCGCATTACGAGCATCTGGTGTTGTGGGATCCGCAGGCCTTGCGGATTGTTGGCTCCTATCGTTTTGGCCATGGCGGCCGGCTGCTTGCCGAGCACGGCATGGCCGGGCTGTATACCTCAAGCTTGTTCAATTACTCGCCGGCGCTGGAGTCCCGTTTGGCGCAGGGGCTGGAGCTTGGCCGTAGTTTCATCGCACCGGCGTACTGGCGCTCGCGTGCCCTGGACCAGTTGTGGCAGGGCATCGGCCTGTACCTGCAGCGCCATCCAGAGCTGCGTTATTTGTTCGGCCCGGTCAGCATGTCGGTGAGCTTGCCGCGTGAGGCGCGCGAATGGATTGCTGCGGCACATCAGCATTATTTTGGTGCTCCGGGGCTGGCGGCGGCGAGGCAGCCCTTCGTGGTTTCGGCTGAAGTAAGCCGCGGTGTACAGCTGGCACTGGAAGGCCTCGACGCCGCCGCTGGCCTGGGCAAGCTCAAGCATCATCTCGATGCGCTGGGTGTCAGCTTGCCGGTGCTCTATCGGCAGTATGTCGACTTGGTCGAACCCGCGGGCGTGCAATTCCTCGATTTTGGTGAGGATCCGGATTTCTCCGGCTGCGTGGACGGGCTGGTGATGCTCGATCTTGCCGCGCTCAAGCCAGCCAAGCGTGCGCGTTATCTGGGCAAGTCGGTCTGATTGCAGCCGTACTTCGGCAGGTCGGTGCGGTGATTGCCAGCCTCAGTACACGGAGATGGGTGGCGATCTCAGAAAGTGCTATCGGCGAAAGGACTGTCGCGCCCAGCGCTGACCATGATGTACGGGACATCAGGATGAGGACATGGCACTGGTCGTGGCGGTGCGTTATGGCCTGCCGTGGCAAATGGCATAGCCATTCAAGCCAATCGTCGACGGCTGGAAATGTTGTAAAATTGTTGTAAGGTAAAACTAAGACAATAGCGGAGAGCTTTCAGCTATATGCCATTCGTGCGTGATTGGCACGGAATAATCACAAGTAATTTCGAAAAATTGACACTTTTTGCCCGACTGCCGTGTTGGGTTTTTTTGTGCCCGCAATTTGCGTTTTTTCTTTCGCTTTTTATGAAAGATGTACGCACGAATTTACGATTTCGGCACTGATCAGATTGCTCTAACCCAGCTAACAGTGGCACTTGGAACGCTCCGAATTACCAAAGTTCCCCTTGCGTATGGTTGCTGGACGTGAATAAGCGAATAGGGATGTCCAGTGATTCGGAAGACCACGAAGAAGGCTGCTATGCGATCGGCCGTTGAACCGGTCATTCATTTGTTTGAACTTGCGAGATGGAATCCATAATGAAACGAACCTATCTATCGGCATCAATTGCGCTTGCTTGCTGCATGAGCATCGGTGCAGCCATGGCGCAGAGCGCGCCGGATCAGGCACCCGCGGCTGCCCCCCAGACGTCCGTACAGCGTGCCAGCGCATCGAGCACCTCCAACACAACCACCTCGAACGACACCAAGCGCGTACAGCAGCTGACGGCCGTGCAGGTGCAGGCCCAGTCGTTGTCGCTGGGTGGAGGCTTGATGTCGGTGCAGACCGCGCCCAAGGCAGTTTCCACGATCACCCGTGATGCGATCGAAAAGGCTGCACCGGGCGGCACGTTCGTGCAGATGATCGACAGCATTCCGGGCGTCGATGCTTCCACTGACGACTACACCGGCCTCGCCAACGGCAACTACAGCATCCGCGGCTTCACCAGCGACGAGATCGGTACCACCGTCAATGGCGCGCCGATCAACGACAGCGGCAACTACAAGGTCTATTCGACCGAGTACGGCGACGCAGAGAACTATGGCGACATCACCGTGCTGCAGGGTTATCCGGACGTGGACACGCCAATTGGCGGCGCAGCCGGTGGTTCGATCGCCTGGGTCACCATCGACCCTTCGCATACGGCGGGCGTGGACTTCAGCCAGACGTTTGGCAGCAATGATTACAGCCGCACCTTCTTCCGTCTGAATACCGGCGATACCGGTCCGGTGCGTTCGTGGTTGTCCTATTCCAACAACAGTGCCGACCTGTGGCGTGGTCCCGGCGACCAGAACGTGACCAAGGTGGACGGCAAGTCGCTGTGGACCATCGACGACAACAACTCGATCTCGGCATCATTCCAGTACAACCGCGAGTTCACCGACGAATACCAGAGTCTGACCAAGGCGCAGGCTCAGCAGGATTACAACCAGAGCTACAACCCGACACTGACGGGTAATACGACGACCGACAAGAATTTCTACCTGCTGCACACCAACCCCTTCCGCAGCTGGCTGGTCAGCATGGATGGCGAGTTCAAACTGAGCGATAACCTGCGTCTCTCGGTGGTGCCTTACTTCCAGTATGGTTTCGGCGGCGGTGGCGGTGGCGCTGTATTCACTGAATCGACGTCGACCGTCAACGAGTATCAGTACGCCAATCAGGATCTCAATGGCGACGGCATCATCGGTGGCAAGAACAACAAGGCGCTGGCGTATTCGCTGAATACGTCCTACACCATGCGCCCTGGTGTGATCGCCAAGCTGAATCAGGATTTCGGTGAGAACAACAGTCTCGAATATGGCGTGTGGTGGGAGCGTCCGCGTCAGGAACAAAGTGAGGTGTTCACACCCACTGATCCGCTTACGGGTGTTCCCTCCGACAACTGGGCCCAGACGGACCTGATTCGCTATCCGAACGGCGTGATACAGCGAGCCTACGACGAGTACACCACCACCGAAACGCGCAAGGTGTTCGCCACGGACACCTGGACGCCGAATGATCAGTGGACCATCACGGCGGGTGCCTCCTACCTTTGGGTGAACCGCACTGGCTGGGATTATGAATATCCAGGTTCGGTAAAGGGCTACGACACGGAATACGGCATTGCCGGCGTCAGCGCGACTTTCCACAAGGTGAGCCCGACCGCCGGCGTCAAGTATCAGCTGAATGAACAGAACCAGTTCTACCTCGGCTGGGGCAAGACGTTCCGCGCACCGATCAACGGTGCCGTCCTGCAAAATGACGCCTCGGCAAGTTATCCGGGCCAGACGGCGCCGGCGAGCAACTTCCTCAACAAACCGGAGACGGCGAGCACGGTCGATCTGGGCTGGCGTTTCTACAACGACACGTTCTCGGCCAGCGTCGACGCGTACGCCTCCAACCTCTACAACAAGCAGCTATCCGGCTTCGATGAGGTGAGCTTCGCGACGGTTTACCTGGACTTGCCCAAGGTGCATATGCGTGGCCTGAACACCGAGGCCAGCTACAAGATCACGCCGAGCTGGACCGTGTATGGCTCTTACGCGTACACCAAGGCGACGCTGGAAGATAACCTCAATTCGGAAGGTGACGGCATCTACGACACCCAAGGCAAGACCCTGCTGAATACGCCGAAGAACATGGGCTTCGTGCGGGTGAGCTACGACCAGGGACCGTTCTGGGCCAGTCTGGACGAGAAGTATCGTGGTCCGATCTGGGGTGACTGGTCCAATACGCAGCAGGTGGGCGGCTACGCCACGCTCAACCTCAGCGCGGGTTGGAAGTTCCAGGACTTCACGTCATGGTTCACCAAGCCATATATCAAGCTCAACATGTTCAATCTTGCCGATCGCCAGGCGCTCACCAACGCGAACAACATCACGGCATTCCTCGCGGCCAACCCGTCCGATATCAAGGACCAGAACGGCACGACCCTGTACGCCGCGGAACCGTACTACTCGTTGCTGGAGGGTCGTACGGTCATGGTTACTTTCGGCGCCTCGTTCTTCTAAGAAACAAAAAGCTCATACCCACGGCAGGCACTGCGTGGCTCATCAGGCCGGCGCCTTCGGGCGCCGGCTTTTTTGAGGGTGCTGCAACCCTTTGACAGAACTGCAAAAAATTACGAGTATGGCAAGTAGTTACGAATTTGTAATATTCTGCGCGTAACTTTAGGCCGATCTGGCGAAGCCAAGGTAGCCAGGCCTTAGCCAGCTTCTTTCAGGGAAACAAACCAAAAATCATTGTCTTGCAGAG
>Ga0302311_10001031_pt1 | contig 33519 bp, 31 predicted proteins | sample III_Palsa_N1_3_FD_200449 | JGI IMG/M metagenome (GOLD analysis project Ga0302311, IMG submission 200449) | Peat permafrost microbial communities from Stordalen Mire near Abisko, Sweden - III_Palsa_N1_3 | ecosystem: Environmental > Terrestrial > Soil > Palsa > Peat permafrost | place: Sweden... | reverse complement strand
TCTCCCGGGGAACTGCTGGGCGCCAATATGCGGCTGGTGAAATCCGGACGCCATGACGCTGCCTTTTATCGCGGCATCTTCAAGACAGTCGCCACCAACGGCTATTGGCAGGGCGAGATCTGGAACCGCCGCAAATCGGGCGAAATCTATCCGCAATGGCTGACCATCACACCGGTGAAGAACGATCTGGGGCGGACCACTCACTATGTCGGAAGCTTCGCCGATATCAGCGCCATCAAGCAGTCCGAACGACAGATCGACCACATAGCGCACCACGATGGCCTGACGGATCTGCCGAACCGGCTGCTGCTGACCTCGCGGCTGGCTCATGCGGCGGGCAGGGTCAAGCGGGACGGCGGCTATGGCGCGGCGCTGATGGTCGATCTGGACCATTTCCGCAACGTCAATGACAGCCTGGGCCACGGCGCGGGCGACGAATTGCTGCAGATCGCCGTCACGCGCATGCTGGGGCGGATCCGCCAATGCGACATGCTGGCGCGCATCGGCGGGGATGAATTCATGGTTGTGCTCGAAGACCTCGATAGTCCGCTGCACGCCGGCTCCGTCGCCCTGGCCCTGATCGAGGAACTGAGCCAGCCTTTCGTGCTGGGCAACGGCCAGGACATCTTCGTCGGCGCGAGCGTCGGCATCTGCATATTCCCCGACGACTCCACCGACCCGGCGCAAATTCTGCGCAACGCCGATGCCGCGCTGCATCAGGCCAAAGCCGCCGGGGGCGCCACCTACCGGTTCTATACCCCCGCCTTGACCGACCTTGCCAATGAACGGCTGGACCTCGAATCCCGCCTGCGCAAGGCCCTCGCCCATCAGGAGTTCGTGCTTCATTACCAGCCCCTGGCCGATATGGCGGACCGTCATATCGAAGGCGTCGAGGCGCTGATCCGCTGGATCGACCCGATCGAAGGCATGATATCGCCAGCCCGCTTCATCCCGCTGGCCGAGCAAACCGGCCTTATCGTCGATATCGGCAGCTGGGTTTTGCGCACGGCTTGCCTCCAGATGAAGCAGTGGCTCGATACGGGATCGCCGATCGAAATGGTGGCCGTCAATCTCTCGCCCCGCCAGTTCCGCCATCCCGATCTGGTCGGGCTGGTGCGCGACACGCTGGCGGAGATCGGCCTTCCGGCCCACCGGCTCGAACTGGAGATCACCGAAGGCGCCCTGATCGACGACGCCGACGACGCGGTGGCGAAACTCGCCCAGCTCAAGGCGCTCGGCGTGCGCCTGGCGATCGACGATTTCGGCACCGGCTACAGCTCGCTGGCCTATCTCAAGCGCTTTCCGGTGGACAAGCTCAAGGTCGACCAGGCGTTCGTCCGCGGCATTCCCGCCAACCGCACCGATTGCGAGATCGTCGCCGCGGTGATCGCGCTGGGCAAGGCCCTCGGCCTCGAAGTCCTGGCCGAGGGCATCGAGACCGAGGAGCAATACGGGTATCTGATGGCGCTCGGCTGCGATACGGCGCAAGGTTACCTGCTCGGACGCCCCGTCCCCGCCGCCGAGTTGAAAGCCTGACCCCATGCCGCTCTTCCGCCGCGCCAGGACCTGGCTCCGCATGCTCGGGCCCGGCCTGATCACCGGCGCGTCGGACGATGATCCCAGCGGGATCGCCACCTATGCCCAGGTCGGCGCGCAATTCGGCTACGGCATGGGCTGGGTCATGCTGTTCAGCTATCCGCTGATGGCGGGCATCCAGGAGATCAGCGCCCGCATCGGCCGCGTCACCGGCCAGGGCATCGCCGGCAATATCCGCGCCCATTATCCCACGCCCGTGGCGCAGATCGTGGTCGGGCTGCTGATCGCCGCCAATATCGTCAATCTGGGCGCCGATCTCGGCGCGATGGCCGACGCGCTGAAGCTGCTGATCGGCGGACCGGCGCATCTCTACGTCGCCGGTTTCGCCCTGCTCTGCGCCAGCCTCGAGATCCTCTGTCGCTATGTGCGCTATGTTTCGATCCTCAAATGGCTGACCACCACCCTGTTCGCCTATGTCGCCGTCGCCTTCGTCGTCCAGGTGCCGTGGCGGCACGTGTTGATCTCCATCCTGGTGCCGCATATCTCCTGGCAACGCGACGCGGTGGTGGCGATGGTCGCCATCCTGGGGACGACCATCAGCCCCTACATGTTCTTCTGGCAGGCTTCTCAGGAAGCCGAGGACGAACATGAAAAGCCCGGCGCGAGGCCGCTGATGACCGCGCCCGAGCAGGCGCCCCGCGAACTGCGCCGCATCCGCGTCGACACCTATTTCGGGATGGGGTTCTCGAACCTGATCTCGCTGTTCATCATCGTCACCGCCGCCGCCACCCTCAATGCCCACGGCGTCACCGATATCCAGACCTCGGCCCAGGCCGCCGAGGCGCTGCGCCCGCTGGCCGGCGAGTTCAGCTTCGCCCTGTTCGCCGCCGGCATCATCGGCACCGGCATGCTGGCCGTTCCCGTGCTGGCAGGATCGGCCGCCTATGCCCTGGCCGAAACGCGGGGCTGGCCCTCGGGCCTGGCTCGGCTTCCGCTCCAGGCAAAGGCTTTTTACGGCGCGATAGCCGCCGCCACCCTGATCGGCGTCGGCATCGATCTGGTCGGGCTCGACCCGATCAAGGCGCTGTTCTGGTCCGCCGTGCTCAATGGCATGGTCGCCGTGCCGCTGATGGTGATGATGATGCTGATGACCGCGCGCCGCGCGGTGATGGGGAGCTTCGTCCTGCCGCCTCTTTTGTCGCTCGTGGGGTGGCTGTCGACCCTGGTCATGGCCGCCGTGGTGGCGGCCATGCTGGTAACCTGGTGATCAGGCGATCCGGCCGATCAGGCTGCCCGGTTCGATCAGGTCGTTGACCTTGGCCAGGCGGGTCAGCCGTCCGCCCGCCGGCGCGGTCAGTTCGTGCAGGGAGTCCTCGATACGCACCTCCGCGACGACCTCGCCTTGGGCGATCGCGGCGCCGTCGGCGGCGCGCCACCGTTCGAGAATCCCGTCCGGCAGCATGCTGCTGGCCCAGAAATCGGAAGAAACGGAAATATCGGTCATGGCTGTCCTCCTGGTATGAAATCCGCCAGCAAGAATGCTGCATCGCCCAGCACGCGCTTTGCGCGCGATCAATCATCGGCCCTAAAACGCACGGCATCGAGACCGCGCTCGCATAATTCCCGGTGACAGCCGGCCTCCGATCGGGGACAAGCTGGCTGGAACGATAGGGATGCTTACCGAGTGACGTTAAGAAAAGGTCTGGCCATCGGCGTCATCGCGCTGTGCTTCAACACTATGGCACAGGCGGCGGCGCTGTCGCCAGAGGACGAGGCGATCTACCGGATGGCCTTCGACGCAGCGCATAAGCGGCACTTCGATGTGGCTCAGGCCGCGGCTCTCACTGCGCAGGACAAGCTGCTGGCCAAGGCACTGGAGTGGGACTACGACCTCGCCGCCAATTCCGGCGCCGAGTTCGGCCAGATCACCGGGTTCATGCGCGCCAATCCCGACTGGCCGCAACAGGCCGTGCTGGAACGCCGCGCCGAGGACTCCATCACCGCCGCCACGCCGCAATCCGCTCTGGTGGAGTGGTTCGGCCAGCACGCCCCAATCACCATCGACGGCGCGATCGTCTATGGCAAGGCGCTGCTGCAGCAGAACCGCGGCGATCAGGCCGCCGATCTGACGCGCAAGCTGTGGATCTCAGGCACGTTCTCCGACGCGCAGCAGCACGCCTTCCTCGATGCTTTCGCGCCCCTGATCCGCGACCAGGACAATATCGCCCGCCTCGACCGCCTGCTGTGGGAGCATCTGGACGCGGCGGCGCGGGAGCAGACCAGCCGGGTCGATGCGGATCATAAGCTGCTCGCCGAGGCGCGCCTTGCCTTGGCCCGGGACGCCTCCAACGCGGTCTCGCTGGCCTCGCAGCTGCCGGACAGCGTCAAGGACGATCCGGGTCTGATCTATGAAGAGGTGCGCTATCGGCGGAGCCATGATGATGATGATGACGGCGCCATCCAGCTGCTGCGCGATCCCGCCCACGACCAGATACGCCCCGATCTGTGGTGGACTGAGCGCTCCATCCTGATCCACCGCGCCTTGCAGAAGGGCAATGGCGCGATCGCCTACGACATCGCGCAGACTCACGGCCAGACCAGCCCCGCGGACTCGGCCGAAGCCGAGTTCCTGACCGGATGGATCGCCTTGCGCTTCCTCGGCGACGCCCGCCAGGGGCTCGACCATTTTTCGCATCTCTACGACCATGTCACGGTCCCGCACAGCCGCTCACGCGCCGCCTATTGGGCCGGCCGCGCCGCCGACACCCTCGGACAAGGCGACGAGGCGGTGCGCTGGTACGCTCTGGCGGCGCGCAATGTCACGACCTTCTATGGCCAATTGGCCGCGGGTCATGTCCAACCGGACCAGGATGAGGCGCTGCCGGCCGATCCCGAGCCTACTCCGGCCGATATAGCCCGCATCGAGCAGTTGGAAACGACCCAGACCGCGCGTCTTCTCGCCCAGATCGGCGAGGCGGATTTAGCCCGTCTCTTCCTGGCCAAAAACATCGATCTGGCGCGCACGCCGGGCGAGCGCGAACTCGTCGCCACTCTCGCCATCGGCCAGGGCCAGCCCGACATCGCCGTGGTCATCGCCCGGCAGTCCGAGCGCCAGGGCGCGCCGATGATCCAAGCCGGCTATCCGATCGTCGCCACGGCCGCCGACGATCCGGCGCCGGAACAGGCGCTGGTGCTGAGTCTGATCCTGAAGGAAAGCGCCTTCCACGCCGACCTGGTCAGCGGCGCCGGCGCACGCGGCCTGATGCAGCTGTTGCCGGGTACCGCCGCCCAGATGGCCAAGTCGCTGAAACTGGCGAACGCCGACAAGGACGCCATCGCTCCCCAGCTCATCCGGGATCCGGCGCTGAATGTCAGACTGGGGTCGGACTATGTCGGCAGCTTGCTGACCGATTTCAACGGATCCTATGTGCTGGCGGTGGCCGCCTACAATGCCGGGCCCAACCGGGTGAAACGGTGGCTGCCCGATATCGGCGATCCGCGAACGGGTGTGGATCCGATCGATTGGATCGAGAACATCCCCTATTGGGAGACGCGCGACTATGTCCAGCGCGTGCTGGAAGCGGCGCAGATCTATCGCCGCAAACTCGGCGCGGCGCACGGAGTCCAGCTGGAGCAGGATCTGAGGCGCTGACTGCGTCTTTTCTTCCTTTTTCCAGGGCCCGTAATGGGGACATGGGGGACCTTCAGGTTCCCCGTGGCCCCATGGAGGGCTGCGCGCTTGCGCGCCATCGGACGGCGGGTCTGATGATGCCGATGGGAGTTTAATTGCTCAGCCGTCTAACGGAATCCGCAGCGTGAGTGTTCCGCTCCGGTCCCACGCTGAAACAAGTTTTTCAGCGTGGGACCGGAGCGGCCTGGAATGCCGGCGCGGCGCTGATCGACGCCGCACTGCTTCCGGTCGATTGGCGGCTTTCGTGACCTGAAAGAGGCGAAGCCGTTACGCCGCCGCAGCCGCCATGGCGGCGCGGCGCTCGATCGCCTTGTTAATCCGCCAGGTCAGCGTCGCCGAAATCACCGAGGTGCCGATCACCACATAGCCGACCAGCGGCATGCCCACGAGATGGCCGTCCGGTTCCGCCGTGATCAGTTGCGCCGCGACCAGCGAGGCCAGACCGCCGCCCAGCTGCTGGACGGCGGAATTGACGGCGTTGAAGGAGCCGCGCTGGACCGGTTCGGGCAGGGTCGAGATCAGCGTCTGATAGGGGATCATCCGCGAGAAGATGCCGAGGAACATGATCACATTGACGGCGATCAGTTCGGGCAGCGGAGTCACGCCCAGATGGGTATAGAACACCACCGTGGTCACGGTGATCGCCGTGCCAACAAAGAAGACCGGCATCCGGCCGACCTTGTCGGTCACCCTGCCGATGGTCGGCGCGAAGAAGATCGTGCAGAGGCCAGTCACCAGATAGATGGTCGGCAGATCGGACAGGCTGATTCCGAGATTATGGACCGAGAAGGCGCTGCCGAACGGCATCAGCATATAGCCGCCGGTGGTTAGCAGCGCGGTGGTGCCGAACGCGAACGCGTAGCGTGGCTCCATCACCGTGTGGAACAGATGCGCCAACGGACTGTGTTCCTGCTTGATCGCGAGATGGTCGGCCACCGGCTTCAGGCGCAGCGCGATGACCAGCCCGCCCACCACGCCGAAGGCGGCGATGGCGAGGAACGGGGTGTGCCAGGTTCCATGGTTGGACAGATAGAGCCCGACCGGCAGACCCAGCACCTGGCTGGCGGCGAAGGCGCTCTGCACCACGCCCATCACCCGGCCGCGCTGATTGACGGCGAACAGATCGGTGATGATGGCCATCAGCACCGAGCCGATGACGCCGCCGAACAGGCCAGTGACGATGCGCGCCGCCAGCAGCGTCGGAAATGTCTGGGCCAGGCCGCACCACAGGGTGCCCACGATGAATCCCGCATAGAAGAACAGCAGCAGGCGCTTGCGGTCGAAGCGGTCGGCGAAACCCGCCGCCAGGAAGCCGGCGCTGCCCGCGCTGAAGGCATAGGCCGAGACCGCCAGGCCGAATTGCCGCGGCGTGATGTCCAGCGCCGGCATGATCACCGCGCCGAGCGGCGACATGATCATGAAATCGAGGATCACGGCGAATTGCAGGAAGGCCATCAACCCCGCGACGAACCGCTGATAGGGGGTGAAATTCGGCGTCGGCTGGTCGGTCATGAAAAGGACACCGCGGTCGGAGAGGCAGGGACTCCCTATATGCCGGTCCCTCGCCGAATTGGCGACTCAAGATTTTACGATCCGCAAGAGTTGTAACGCCGGGCATCAGCCCCAAATCTCCGGGCCAGCGAACTTTTGCTTAATAATGAGCTTCCTATGACCTTGTCGACCTCTTCTCATTTCGAGGGCTGCGACTTGAAGGCCCTGGGGTCGACCGAGATCCTCCTGCTCTCCCGCTGTTGGCGGGAGAGCAGGGTGAATATGGTGCATCGGCCCGATGAAAAAGTAGATCTCATCCTCAAATGCGATCCCGCCGGATGCGCCTGCGCCCAAGCTTTGCGCAAAGCCTGCCCGCCCGAGCGGCTTTCCTCTTGATTCGACTGGGCGCTCGATATATCTACTTATTTGATAGCTTTAAAATTATTTCACATAATATTAAAGCATAATACGCGTCGGTGCCGGCGCCTTGGGGAACCGAATGACCCTGCGCCCCCCGCCGAGAACGCTCTGGACGCTGCTGCGCCCCTTCCGCCGAACTTGGCTGACAGCGGTCGGGGCGCTGCTTCTGGTTCATGTGATCGAAGCCCTCATTCCTCTCTGCCTCAAGGAAGGCATCGACAGAATCGTCGCCAACGACCGCCGGTTGCTGGCGCCGGTCGCCGCGATCCTGGCCCTGACCGTCCTGCGTTATGCAACCTTGAGTTTCGGCCGCCGCCGCAACGCCCTGCTCTCGACGGAAATCAGTTTCGGGCTGCGCCGGGCGGTCTATGAGCGCTTGATGGACCAAGGTCCGGTCTTCTTCGGCCGCTACGCGCTGGGCGATCTGATGGCGCGGGCGACCAACGATATCGAAGCCATCTGGTTCTTCTTCCGCTCGAACACGCACAGGCTGGTCAGCATGCTGGCCCTCCTGATCGTGGCACCCGCCTTCATGGCGCTGCAATCTGGCGCCCTGACGATCCTGGTGGTCGCCCTGCTGGCGGCGCTGACCACGGTTTCATGGTTCCTGGCAGGCGCCATCCGCCAGCGGACGGGCGCGGTCCATGCCGGCTTCGGGACCCTGACCGAACAGGTGCAGCAAAGCCTGCGGGGGGTCCACACCATCCAGGCGCACGCTCAGGAGGAGCGCGAGACCCGGCAGTTCCGCCGGATATCGGACACATACGCCCAGGCGTCCTATCGGCTGGCCCGCTTCAACGGTCTGCTCAATGCGACGGTGGGCGCCGGCGGCTCGGCGATCACCCTGGCGGTCGTCGCCGTGGGCGGCTTGCGAGTCCAGGCCGGCGCCATGAGCATCGGCACCCTGACATCCTTCATCTTCTATCTGTCCATGATCATGTGGGTGGTGCGGCAAAGCGCCATTCCCGCCCGCCATCTGGTGCGCGCCATCGTCGGCATCCGGCGCGTTTCCGAGATCCTGGACGCGCCGCCGGAACTCACCGATACGCCGGAACCGAGCCCGCTCGACACCGTCCGCGGCCACATCGCGCTGGAAGACGTCGCGGTCCGCTTCCCGGACGGGACGGAAGCGTTGCGCGACGTCGGGGTCACCATCCAGCCGGGCGAACTGGTCGCCATCGTCGGCCGCATCGGAGCGGGGAAATCCACCCTTCTCCGCCTGCTTTGCCGCCGGTCGGATCCGAGCGCCGGCCGCGTCGCCCTGGATGGGCATGATTTGACCGCCATTCCGCTCCGCCAGCTGCGCCGGACCATCGCCTTCGTCGCCCAGGACTCGTTCCTGTTCGCGGCGCCGATCGGCGAGAACATCTCCCAGGACGATCCCGACCGCCCCGCGGAGGCGATCTGGCGGGCCGCCGAAGCGGCGGCCCTGGCGTCGACCATCCGGGCTTTTCCCAACGGGCTGGACACGCCGGTCGGAGAACGAGGCCTCACTTTGTCGGGCGGACAAAGGCAACGGACCAGCCTGGCCCGCGGCATCATCCGCGACACGCCGGTTCTGCTGCTCGACGATTGCTTCTCCGCGCTGGACGCGGAAACGGAGCTTCAGATCCTGCGGGCCTTGAGACGCTTGCGATCGTCGCGGACCACCCTATTCGTCACCCATCGCATGTCGGCCGCCCGGCATGCCGACCGAATTCTCACCCTCGACGAGGGGCGTGTCGTCGAATTGGGCACCCCCGCCGAACTGCTCGCGGCGCGCGGACTCTATGCCGGCTTCGTCGCGCGGCAGACCGAGGAAGCGGTCGCGTCATGACGCCCCATCCCTTCGACGGCGCTCCCACCGATCGGGTCCGGCTTCACCGCTTGTGGCCATGGCTCCGTCCCTACCGCCCGCACATGCTGGGGGCAGCGGCCTGTGGCGTGCTCGCCGCGGCGGCCGCGATCCTGGTGCCTGTCGTCACCAGCCGGGTAATCATCGACGAGATCCTGCTCTCCCGCGCCGGTCCGACCTTCGATTACGGCCAACGCTCTCTGGCCGATTGGCTGGCCGCCTCGACAGGCGTGCCGCCGCTGGTCGGGGCCGCCCTGCTCGATGGCCTGTGGATCGCCTTCGCCGGTCTGTTCTCCTATCTGTTCGCCAGAGTGCTGGCGCGGATCGCGTATTTCGGCCTGCGCGATCTTCGCGGAGCGCTGTTCGCGCATGTCACGCGGCTGCCCGCATCGTTCTATGACCGCGTCACGGTCGGACAAGTTCTGACGCGGATCACCACGGATGTCGAAAGTCTCAGCGACCTGCTGATCGGGCTCGGGAGCCTCGCCGGAGATGTTCTGCCGTTCATCGTCGCCATCGCGGTGATGGTCAACACGGATCTGACACTGACGCTGGAGGTCCTGCCGCTGCTGCCGCTCATCGCCTTGCTCAATCATGTCTTCCGGGGAAGGCGGCTGACCGTCTCGCACAGGATCAGAGCCAGCGTGTCGCGGATCAACGAGCATCTGCACGAGCACCTGTCCGGCATCGAGGTCGTGCAATTGTCCGGCAGCCAGGATCGCACGATCGCGCGCTTCACGGAAATCGCCGGAGAAGCCAGGACCTGGGAAAGCCGTGCGATCCGGATCGAAACCGTCTTCCTGCCGCTGTTCGAGAACCTTCCCTACCTCGCCATGGGCGTCATTTTAGGCTTTGGCGCCTGGCAGGCGCTGAACGGCCGGGCTTCGATCGGCACCATCGTGCTGTTCGTCCAGTTCAGCGACATGCTGTTCCGGCCGATCATCAATCTGGGCGACCAATATAACGCGCTGGCCCGCGCGGCACCCGCCTGCGACCGGATCTTCCGCCTGCTCGACTGGACGGAAGCCTTGCGGGTTCCGGCCACGCCGGCACCACTTCCCGACAAGGTGCGCGGAGAAATCGTCCTGCGAAACCTGAGTTTCGGCTACAAGGCCGACACGCCCGTGCTGAAGAGCATCGATCTTTCCATCCGGCCGGGCGAGTCTGTCGCGATCGTCGGGCCGACCGGATCCGGCAAGACCACCCTCACCCGCCTGATCAGCCGCTTCTACGATCTCGATGACGGCATGCTGTTCATCGACGGCGTGGACATCATGCGGGTCGAACCCGCCGACATCCGCCGGCGCATCGGTGTCATCCTGCAGGACTTCCATATCTTTCCGGGGACGGTCCTCGACAATGTCACGCTGGGCAATCCTGGAATCACCCGAGAGCGCGCGATCGACGCGGCGCGGCTAGTCCATGCGCTTGCCTTCATCGAGGCTCTCCCGCGCGGCTGGGACACACCTCTCGAGTCCCGCGGCGGCGCCCTGTCGCAAGGGCAGCGGCAATTGCTGGCTTTCGCGCGGGCCATCGCCCTCGACCCAGAGATACTCATCCTCGACGAAGCGACCGCCAGCATCGACGCCGAAACCGAACAGCTGATCCAATCGGCCATGCGCGGGATGCAGGCGGGCCGCACCACGATCATCATCGCCCATCGCCTGCAAACGATCCGCGAAGCGTCCCGCATCCTCGTGCTCGATCAGGGGCGCATCGTCGAATCAGGCACGCACACCGCCTTGATCGCTCTGAACGGTCTCTATCGAAAGCTCCATGAGCTGCAGAGTCGGAGAGTCCCTGATTAATCACATCGGTTTAGTGGACAAAATTATATAGAACAGATTTTTTTGCGTATTTTTACATTGATCCACCAAAAGAGTGCACATAGCATGGGTCATCCAACCGGGTGAGAAACCGACGCGATGACCGACGAGCCGATTGCCTCCGCCATGCCGCGACGGCCTATCGAATGGCCCACTTGGGGTTTGATCGTTGTGATCTATGGCGGATGGGGCGCGCTGACGTTTCTGTTCGATCGGCTGCCGCTGTGGATCGCCGGCCCCGCCGCCGCCTGGCTCTGCGCCTGGCACGGCTCGTTGCAGCATGAGATCACCCACGGCCATCCCACCGGCGACCGGCGGATCAACGCCCTGCTGGGCTTTCCGCCCCTGAGCCTGTGGCTGCCGTTCGAGCGGTATCGCGACCTGCATATGGCGCACCATCGCGACGAGACCGTGCTGACCCATCCGTCGTTCGACACGGAATCCTATTATGTCGCGGAGGAGATCTGGCGCCGCCGGGGGCCGCTGGGCCGCGCCGTGTCTCGTATCCGCAATACCTTCGCCGGCCGGGTGCTGCTGAACCCGCTGCTGCTGATCCCGTCATTCCTGATCCACGAGGCCGGCGCCGTCATCCAAGGCGCCCCCGGACCGCGGCGGATCTGGGCGGCGCAGGCGCTGGGCGTCACGGCCCTTCTCTCTTGGGCGCTGGCGGTATGCCACGTGCCGGTCTGGGCCTATCTGCTCTTCTTCGTCTATGGCGGGGCGGCCTTGTCGTCGGTGCGGTCCTTCGCCGAACATCGCGCCGCCGCCCGGCCCGAACATCGAACAGCCATAGTCGAGGACGCGCCGGTGTTCGGCCTGCTGTTTCTGTTCAACAATCTGCATGTCGTGCATCACACCGCGCCCGGCATGCCCTGGTATCGGATCCCGTCCTTCTACCGCGCCCATCGAGAGACCCTCGTCGCGGCGAATGGCGGCCTGGTCTATCGCGGCTATGCAGACGTCGCGCGCCGCTTCCTTTTCCGGGAACATGATGCTCCCCTAAACGAATGGACGGCGGCTTTAGCGTCAACAGGGGACATTGAATGAACAAGAAACCGGGGACGGCGGAAGGCCAAGGGATGCGGAACATCCAGCAGGTGCGCGGCAAGGCCGGCTTTTAGCCATGGCCGGCCGCTTCGCCACCCTGCCGATGTACGACCCTCCGGAGCTGCATCAAGCAAATGACGCGCTCTGGAGGGCCGTCGCCGAGCGGCTGGTGGCGGGCGGCTTGCGCAACGTGCCTGAGCAGCTGACCCGGAGCGATAATCTTCAGGAGCTTTGGCTGCGCGACGGACTCCTGCTGGGACAGACCTGTGGGTACCCGCTGACCACCGAGTTGGCCGGCCGGTTCACGGTCGTGGCGACACCGATCTACGCCGCGGAAGGATGCGAGGACGCGTTCCACCGCAGCGCGGTCGTCGTTGCCGCCGAATCTCCGTTCGAAGATCTGGTGGATCTGCGTGGCAAACGCTGCGTGATCAATGACTGGACCAGCAATACCGGCATGAATCTGCTGCGCGCGCTGGTGGCGCCCCTGGCCGAACAGGGCCGGTTTTTCGCAAGCGTCGCGGTCAGCGGCAGCCACCGGCAAAGCCTGACCCTGGTCGCCGAGGGCGCCGCCGACATCGCGGCGATCGATTGCGTGACCCTGGCTCTCTTGGCGCGGATCGATCCGTCTCTGACCGCGAGGATACGGATCCTGGCGTGGAGCGCCCTCTCGCCCGCCCTGCCCTTCATCACCGCCCGCGATACCGATCCGGCGACCCTCGGCCTGCTGCGCGCCGCTTTGGATGACGTTGCCGCCGATCCGGCCCTCCTCCTCGGCGGAGTCCGGCATCTGCCGCCGGAGATCTATGACGACGTCCTGAAGTATGAGCGCTCGGCCGCGGACCAGGGCTATCCCCGGTTGGCATGAACCAGCGCCACGCGTGCGCTTTTCTCGTCGTCCGCCTCACTCCGTCGCGTTGTCGGCGCGGTCGAAATCGACCGGTGGGAACCAGCTTTTGAGCGGCGCGACGAATTCGTGCCACGCCTTCGGCTCGGCAAGGACGGCGTCGATCCGCCGGATCGCCTTGTCCCCCCGCGCCCCCTTGGAGCAGGCGACGTAATAGGGTTGCGCGTCCGAGGAGCCGGCGATTCTGTAGCTGATGGTGGCGAAGTCGCTATGGCTGGAATGCTTGTAATAGGTGAGCTGCTCGGGCCAGACGAAGATGAAATCCACCCTGCCCTTCTCCAGCAGCGTGAAGGGGTGGCGCATCTCGACGACTTTCTCCAGCGCCACGGCATGGTCCTGCGCATGGTTGAAACTGTCGATCGCCTCGCCATAGGTCGCGGTGTCGGTATAGGCCCCCCGCAGGTCCGGCGACGCCTTGAGCTTATCCAGTTCCACCTCGCCATTCGCATCGAGATAGGGGCGGATACGCTCGGCCTCCGCGCTCCGCATGGCGAGTTGAATGATCGGCGTATAAATACCCCTTTTCGAGAAAAGAGCGAGCTTGAGACGTTCGTCCGTGATCGAGGCGCCCAGGAAGCAATAGCCGTCGGCGCGCGGCAATTCGTGCCAGATCCGCGCCAGCGGAGCGGTGACGACGCTCTGCGTGAAGCCGGGCAGCATCGTCTGGAGAACGGCCAATTGCCGATCGAGATAGCCTTGCCCCTCATATTCGCCCGACGCGATATAGGAGGGCGGAAATTCCGGATGCAGCCAAGTGATGTGATCGCCGGCCTGTCCGGCGGCGGAGGCCAACCCTATCAAGGCGGCCAGGAGGATCTTAGGGCTTTGCATAACGCCCTATGTTCGCTTCTCCGCCGCCGCGCAGAAAGCGAAAAAACGCTCCCGCTGTGCAGTCTCGGAATCGCGCTTCCAGGCGGTCAACCCCGCCAGAAGGTGATGACCAGCCCTCCGGCCATGATCAGCGCACCGCCGACCAGCACCGGCAGGTCGGGGCGTACCCCGAACACGGCGAAATTGACGATCTGGGCGACCAGGAAGAAAAGCGTCACATAGACGCCGAGCAGCTTGCCGAAATCCCAGGGCGGCAGATTGACCGAAACGCCATAGCCGAACAGAACGGCGGCGCCCGCCGCCATCAGAATCACGCGGGTCCCCAGAGACGTGGAATGGAGACCCAGGCGGACCAAGGCGTCGCCGCCCGCTTCCAGACCCGCGGCGATCATCAGCAAGCCATAAGCGATGAAGAGGCTCATTCTTTCCCCTGAAAAAGCTGAGCCCGATCATCATGTCGATCGCATAAAAATTCGATACGAAAAGCCTTTACGCGGATTTTGCACCTCTCCACATGGCGCCTTTAGCGTCGCCGGGCCTATGGTGACCCTGCCTGAAAGGTCGGGCCGCCAGATGAGTCGGCCCGTAGGAGTCCGTTAAAATGAATGCCGCGTTCTACGCGGACCTTCCGCGTTACATCGTCTCGGCCGATAGCCTCGGTTATGCCATCCGGCATGTATCGCGGCCGCCTCGGCCGCACTGCGTATGGGTCGTCGACCCGATCAGCAGGAAGCCGATCGCCGTCTGGACGGCCGAGACCGACTACCTGATCTCCGTGAAATAGCCGAAGTCCGCTCATGAAGACGATCATCCTGGCCCTCTCGCCTGAAGAGCTCCGGCCGCAGGCCGCGCGGGCGGATCGACACCGACCGATTGCGTAATCGTCGTCGCATCGAACCGTCCCTTCACGCACCGGGCCTGCCCCGGCAAACCGAGACTCGTCATGGCCAAAATTTCCTTCACCCTCGCCTATACCAAGATCAAGGCGGCGCCGCCGGCGACCGCCGCCGAATTCGAAAAGCCCTTCGCGACGCTGGAAGAGGCGCTGAGCTTCTGTGCCCAACTGGCGAAGCTGGGCGGAGAGCCTCTCTACATCGTCAAACTCGACCACGGCGCGGAATCCTCTGTCCTCGAAGGGGATGATTTGGATCTCGCCCTACGGTGCCACCGGCCCGGGCGCAACGCGGCCTGAAAGCAGCCAACCATGTCGCAGGCAATCCTCGTCGGCATCCAGCTTCCGGGCGTGAGCGATGCCGCTCACGCCGCCGGCCTCGAAGAACTCGGCCATCTCGTCAAGACGCTCGGCTACGCGGTGGTCGGCACGCTGTCGCAGAAACGCGACGCGATCGATGGCCGGACGGTCCTCGGAAAGGGGCGGATCGACGATCTCGCGGCGATCGCCGAAGACCTGGATGCCGTTCTGGTCGTCGTCGACCTCGAAGTCTCGCCGAGCCAGATCCGCAATCTCGAACAGGCGATCGGCATACAGGTGCTCGACCGGACCGGCGTGATCATGGAGATCTTCCACCGCCATGCGCGCAGCCGCGAAGCCAAGCTGCAGATCGAGATCGCGCGGCTGAAATATATCGCGCCGCGCCTTCGCGACATGTCCGGCGGCGGCGAGCGTCGTCAGGGTTCGGGCTCGGGCGAGTCCGATCTCGATCTCGATCGGCGCACTGTTCGCGATCGCCTCGCCGAGGCGCGGCGCGAACTCGCGGATCTTCAACGGGAAAGCGATCGGCGACGGGCCGCGCGCGGCGACCAGTTGCGCGTCGCGCTGGTCGGCTATACCAATGCCGGCAAGTCGTCCCTGATGCGCGCCCTGACCGGCAGTGACGTCCTGGTCGCCGACCAGCTTTTCGCGACGCTCGACACGACGGTGCGCGCCTTACGCCCGGAAACCACGCCCCGCGTGCTGGTCACGGACACGGTCGGCTTCATCAAGAAACTGCCGCACGATCTGGTGGCGTCCTTCCGCTCCACCCTCGCCGAGGCGCTGGAAGCGTCGCTGCTGATGTTCGTGGTCGATGCCTCCGACCCCGCCTATCTGTCGCACCTGGCCGTCACGCGCGACGTGCTGTACGAGATCGGCGCGGGAAGCGTTCCGTCATGCCTGGTTCTCAACAAGATCGACCGCGTGAGCGAGACGGACCGCGCCGCCCTGCGGGAGACGCATCCCGATGCGTTCCCTCTCTCGTCGCTGGACCCCGCGGACGTCGCGGCGTTGCGCCAGACGATCATCGATTTCTTCGAGGCGTCGATGGTGGATGAGCATATCCGGGTGCCCTACGCCAAACAGGCGCTGATCCGCGACGTCTACGAGACGACCCGCGTACTCTCGCAGGAATCGGACGCTACCGGCCAGATCTTCAAGGTGCGAGGACTACCGGACGCGATCGCGCGATTGCGGAAGATGAGCGCCTAAGCAGTCGGCTCGGCGAGAGGAGTGAAGCGCGATCTCCTCTCGCCGGCCGGTGCGTCAATCGAGACGGGCTTCGGGCCCGGACGGGCCGACGCCAGCCCCGGACGTGACGATCGCCAGGGCGATGTCATCCATATCTTCCGGCGTCAGCTCAAGCGTCGCCGCATCGAGCCAGCCATCGACCTGAAGCGGATGGCGCGCACCGACGATCGCGCCCGTCACCCCCGGCCAGGCGAGCGTCCAGGCGATCGCTACGGCGGCGACATTGGTGCCATGCCGTTCGGCGATGGGTCGCATCGCCTCCACCAGGCTCAGGTTCCGCTGCAGCGCCGGCGCCGTGAATTCGGCATTGCGGGACCGCCAGTCATTGGTCGCCATGGCCACCGCCCTCGCCGCCGTGAAGCTGCCGCTCAAGAGGCCGGCCTGCATCGGGCTATAAACGATAACGCCGGTTTGATGCTCGCGGCACCAGGGCAGTTCGGCGCCGCCGAATTTCCGTTTGATCGCCGAAAAAGGCGGTTGCAGCGTGTCGACGTGACCGAGCGCCTCGGCCGCGGCCAACTGGGCGACGGTGTGATTGGACAATCCGACCGCGCGGACCTTGCCCTCCCGCTTCATGTCGAGCAGCAGCTGCCAATAGTCTTCGATCGGCGTCCCGTCCTCGGCCGGCCAATGCATCTGGTAAAGGTCGATCCTCTCCAGCTTCAATCGGCAGAGCGACGCTTCCAACTCGCGGCGCAGGCTGTCCGGCGCCCCCACCTGCTTCGGCCCGCCCCGCGGGTCGGTCGGGTTGGGAATCAGGCCGCATTTGGTGAAGACATAGGGACGCTCGCTGGGAGGGATATCGGCCAGGGCGGCGGCGACGACCTCCTCGGAATGGCCGAGACCGTAGATCGCCGCGGTGTCGATCCAATTGACACCCCGGGCGACGGCATGACGGATGGCCGCCACCGAATCGGCATCGTCCTGATCTCCCCAGCCGACGGCCCAATCGCCGCCGACCGCCCAGGACCCGAATCCGACACGGGTGATGGCCATGTCGGTCAAGCCGAGCGGCACGGTCGGAAGGGTCGATTTGAAATACATCATGCACTCCTGTGTCTTAAGGACATGCGGGGAAGATGGGGCGCCCCTTTACATCTTTCAAACAGAATAATATGATCACACTATTCTCATTTTGTGATTAGTAGAGCAACTCCATGGATCTCAGGCAACTCGAACATTTCGTCGCGGTCGCCGGCGAGCAGAGCTTCACGCGGGCGGCGCTGAAGCTGAACATCGTCCAATCGGGCCTGTCAGCCTCGATCCGCGCGCTCGAGGAGGAGCTGGGGGTGGCCCTGTTCATCCGCACCACCCGGCGGGTCGACCTGACCCCGACCGGCCGCGCCTTCCTGATCGAGGCCCGCCGCGTGCTCGCCGCCGCGTCCGACGCGCGCCGCATCGTCGAGGAGATGCAGGGCCTGCATCGCGGGACCCTGTCGATCGGCATGATTCAGGGCATCGCCCCGCTGGTCGACGTCGCCGCCCTGCTGGGACGGTTTCACACGGCCTGCCCCTCGGTCGATATCCGGCTGATCGCGGGGGATTCGCTGTCGCTGATCGACGCGGTGAAAACCGGCGAACTCGACATCGCCTTCACCCAGTTCCTCGGCTCTCCCCCCTCGGGCCTGAACGCCTGGATGCTGGCTTGCGAGGAAATGACCCTGGTCTGTCCGCCCGGTCATCGCTTCAACGGTCGCACCGACCTGATGCTGAGCGATCTGACCGAGGAGAGCTTCGTCGATCTTGGGGCCGATTGGGGCACTCGCCAGCTGATCGACCGGCATTTCGCCGAGTCCCGCCTGACGCGGCGCACCGGGTTCGAAGTCAACGATCTGTCGACTCAATTCGATCTCGTCGCCCATGGGCTGGGAATAGCGCTGGTCCCGAACGCCGTCATCCCGAACGCTCCGGCCTTCGGCACCGCGCGGTTGGCCGGGCCGGAAATGTGCTGGGAACTGGTCATCATGTTCGCCGAGGACCATCAGCGCCACCCGGCCAGCGCCGTGGTACGGCGATTCCTCGATCTGGTGCGCGACTCCGTTATCGTGCTGGACGAAGTGGCGACCAGCGCCGCGGAGTGAACCTCACGGCGGCAGCGTTATGGCGATCGCCTTGTCGGCGCCGCGGTCGCCGACCCACAGCACGTCGCCGGCCGGCTCGATCGCGGTCGGCTTGACCAGCCCGTCGAGCAAGGTCACCACCTTGGCCTGGTCGCCCTCGATCGTCACCATGCTGGCCCGGCCATTGGCGTTCTCGGCCAGGAACAGCTTGCCATGGGCGGCGCGCATGCCGTCCGGCCCCTTGATCGGCCGATCCGGCCAGATCTGCTCGGGCGTTCCCGCCTTGCCCGAGGCATCGAGCGGAATGCGATAAAGATTGTTGGAAATCACATTGTTGGCATAGAGCACGCCATCCAGGAAGGTGATGCCGTCGATGCCGTCCAGCTTGCGGTCCTCGATCAGCAACTCCCCTTCCGGCGCGCCGGGACGGACGCGATAGATGCGGCTTCCCAGCGTGTCGCTGACATAGAGCGCGCGGTCGGGGCCGATGGTGAAATCGTTGCAGAGATTAGTGTCGCCCGGCAACGCCCAGCGGAATTTGGCCTTGCCGCTGGTCAGATCGAACGAGCGCAAGGTGGTGTGACGGTTCTTGCTGTTGGGCACGCTGGCGATCTGGCAGGCCCACAGACTATTGCTCCCGGCGTCGGCCAGCACGCCGAGGAAGGTCACCGCCCCCTCCGAACTGGCGTCGATGAAGATCCGGGCGTGAGTGTCGCCCTTTTGGGCGCGATAGATCACCGGCTTGGTGGCGCTGCCGAGGATCAGCGAACCGTCCGGCGCCACAGTGACGCTTTCCGGCTCCGACTGCGGATCGGTGGCGACGATGGCTTGCGGCGACGCCGCCGGCGCGGCCGAGGCCAGCACCAGCAGGACGGCGGCAAGAGGAGCTATGCGGATCATGGCGGGCCTCACTGCGCTGCGTGACCGACCGCCCAGACATAGGCGGCGACGGCGGCGACATCCTGTTCCGAGAGCGACGCGCCGCCCAGCGGAGGCATGACCCCGGTATAATTCCGGGGATGGGTGACGCCGGTGGTGACGATGTGGGTGATCGAGGGCAAGCTGCCGTCGCTCTGGACCCAGACACCGCTATTGAGGGCGGGCCCCACCGAGGTTCCGCCGGCATCCGATCCGTGGCAGCCGCTGCAGGTGCCGTCGCTGGCCTCGCCATGGAAAATGCGGTCGCCGAGCGCCACCTGCTCGCGCGTAGCACCCGGCGGCAGAGGCAGCGAGGCCGTGGCGCGGCCGGCGTCCGGATGCATGCCCTCGGGCGGCAGGGGCGAGTTCGCCGAAGCGGCGGCGACGACCGGCTCGGGAGCCGGAGCCAGCCGGGCCGTGGCGGCGGCGCCCCGATAGGTGACGCGCCAGATCCGGCCATGTATGTCGTCGGCGATATAGACAGCGCCGTCCGGCCCCATGGCCAGGCCCGTCGGCCGGAAAGCCGCGCGGCCGGGATCCTTGTGGGCGCCGGCGAAACCGTCGGCGAAGACGATATAGGGGCCGGACGCCTTGCCCTTGGCCATCGGCTGGAAGACGACATTATAACCGCCTTGCGGCAGCGGCGCGCGATTCCACGAGCCGTGGAAGGCGACGAAGGCGCCGGCGCGATAAGGCTCGGGGAACTGGGTGCCGTTATAGATCAGCAGATCGTTCGGCGCCCAATGGCCGGGGAACGCGGCGACGGGGGCCAGCTTCTGGCTACAGACTCCCGCCGTCTTGCCGCCATCGCCGCCATATTCCGGCGCCAGCACCAGCTTCTTCTGATTCTGATCGTAATAGCATTCGGGCCACCCGTAATCGCCGCCCTGGCGCACCTGCACCACCTCTTCGGCGGGCAGGTCCGCGCCCTGTTCGACGGTATAGAGCTTGGGCCAATTCTGCGAAAGCTGGTCGCGCCCATGCTGGGTCGCGAAGAGATGCCCGGCGGCATCGAAGGCGAAACCTTCGCCATTGCGGATGCCGGTGGCATAGCGCTCGGCGGGGGAGAAGACCTGGGCCCTCTTGTTGGCGTCATAGCGCCAGGTGCCGCCCCGCGTCTCGAGCTCGGTACAGGGCTGGATGCCGGCCGAGTTCGGCATCCGGTTCTCCGATTGGCAAGCATTGGTGGCCGACCCGGAATCGACGAAAATGTCACCCTTGGCGTCGATAATGAAGGGATGCATCGGATGATCGCCGGTCAGCGGCATGCCCGACAGGATCACTTCGGGCTTCCCGCTCGGCACCAACTCACCCGGCGCCAGCGGATAGCGTTCGATCCGATCATTCAGCTCGGCATAAACCGCATTCTTGTAAAAGGCGATTCCGGTGCCTCCGGCGGCGCCGTCGGATACGCTTTCGCCGAACCGCTTGACGATGTCGGCATGGCCGGTTCCCTTGCTGTCCTTCAGCGCCAGCAGAAATCCGCCGGGCGGCGGCGTGTCGTTGTGGTAATAGCGGCCACTCCAGCTATTGGCGTAGACGGTCCCGTCGGCGGTGACCACCAGATGGCGCACATGCCCCAGATTATCGGCGAATACCGTCGCGCAGAAGCCGGGTGACAAGGTGATGCCGGTATCTCCGGCCGGGCAGGCGGCAGCGCTCGGGGATCCCTCCTTGGCGGGCGCCGCTTGCGCCGCCAAGGCGAGCGCGACGGTCATGGCCGATAGGGCCAGGCCTCTGCCGGGATGGGTGAGACGCTGCTTCATGATCTGATAACTCCTACGACGGAACAGGCGGAGGTTAGGAGTCTCGACCCACCGTCGTCTAACAGATTGTTCTGCAGGTATTGATCACTAATCGTGCTTAATGAGGCGGAGCCAGTTCATCTGTGCCTGATGGCATCTCGCGAGGGCACGTCTGCCTTATTCTGCCATTTTCGTCCCGCATGATCCCCAAGAAGTCACCGCACCGAGCTTGTTCTCTGGTGTTTATGATCCTAGGTGTGACGATACCGATGGGAGATTGGCCATGCGAGATGGAGACCGGCTGGATCACCACCCGACCACCCGCTTCCTGCTGTGGAGCGGCGCGATCGGGCCGCTGCTGTTCGCCATCGTCTTTCTGATCCAGGACGCCACCCGTCCCGGCTACAACGCCTGGCGGACCACCATCAGCACATTGAGCCTGTCCGATCAGGGTTGGGTGCAGATCGCCAATTTCTACCTTCTCGGCCTCTCGACGCTGTGCTTCTCGGTCGGGCTCAAACGAGTCCTCAAGACCGGGCTGGCCTCCCTGTCGGGACCGATCCTGTTCGCCGTCGTCGGAATCGGCCTCATCCTGGCCGGCTTTTTTGTCACCGACCCGTTTCTCGGCTATCCGTCCTCCACCCCGGCCGGCCTGCAGGACAGCCTGCATGGGACGATCCATAATTTCGCCGCCCTGACCGTCTTCCTCGCATTGCCGGTGACCTGTTTCGTGATGGGGCGCCGATTCGCCCGCGATCCCGCCTGGCGGGTCTGGGCGACCATATCGAGGATTGCGGGGCTTCTCGTCCTGGTCTTCTTCGCCTGGTTCTTCAGCAGCATCTCGGCGGCCGCCGACGCGATCCCGGGGGAAGCCATTCACGCCGGCCTGCTGGAACGCGTCACCAGCATCATCGGCTGCCTTTGGATGTCAGGATTGGCGTTTCGGCTTGTTCTGCGACCGGCGGACGCCGCAGCTCGTTGAACACCGGCGACACTGACAAAACTCCCCCAGCCACGGTTAGCCGGGGGAGAGTTCAGTTTCGGGGATTGCAGCTTTTAACGCCGCCTATCCGGCAATCGTTCAGTGAACGGCCGCCTTGCTGTCGGCATGGGCGCCCGTACAACATTTCTGCGCGGTGCCCGTCGCCTCGGATGCCTTTTCGGACTGGGCGAGACCTGCCTTGTGATCGCCCGTGCCGTGAGAGGCCGCGGCCGAATGATGGATTTTCGCGGCCGCTTCGTGAGCCTCGGCTGCCTTGGTGTGGCTGGCAGTCGGTGAACTGGTCGTTTGCATGAGGTGCTCCTGGAGTCTGCTGCTTCGTTTATCGACAGGACTTGGTCGATGGGTATTGCGCGCGGCAGAATTTTCGGCGGGACGGTGAAGCAGGAAGATGGGCCGCCTCTTGCCGCGCACCGAACCCTAGGCCCAATCGTTCGGGCCCTGTAAGCGTCGGAATATGCCCAGGTAGCCCGGATAGCTCGATCGGATGATTTGTCGCGCGGCCTTCTCCGTTCAACCGCTGCGCAGCGGCAACCAGGCGAGCGAGTCGGTGAACACATAGAACGAGATTCCGACGACGAAGAGAACCACGCCGCCCCAGAACCAGGGCGAATGATGGAGCCGCCGGCGCTTTCCGGCCTCAACGGCCTGCGCCGCATATTTCTCCGCCAGTATTTGCCGCGTGGTCCTCGGCGGACCTTCAGCCGAATCCGTCTTGGCCCGATCGGTGGGCAGGTGCCTCGGCCCGCTGACCTCGGACGTGCTCGTATCCATTGACGTACCCTCCCATGAGCATCGATGCGATGCCAGCCGGTCGGCGAATCGCCCCGGACTCGACCGCTATTATAATGAATGCCGGCAGGATGCAGCAGAACCGGGAAGTACCCAGATCGAGAGAACCGATATCCGCCATGGCGTAGGTATTTCCAGTCGAGACATCCGGTCACACCAGATGCTGCCCTCCATCGACCGGAATCACGGTTCCGGTGATACGCCGGGCCCCGTCGCCCACGAGAAAGACCGCCAGAGCCCCGACATCGCCGATATCGACCAGATGCTGCTCCGGCGCTTCAGCCGCGGCCGCGGCGAGCATGTCGTCGAAATGCGCTATGCCGCTCGCCGCTCGGGTCTTGATCGGTCCCGGCGAAATGGCATGGGCGCGGATCCCCTTGGCGCCCAATTCGGCGGCGGTGTAGCGCACCGCGCTTTCCAGCGCCGCTTTCACCGGTCCCATCAGATTGTAGTTCGCCACCACCCTTTCCGAACCGCAGAAGCTGACCGTCAGCAGGCACCCGCCGGTCGGCATCAGCGGCTCGGCCAGATGGGCCATGCGCAAAAAGGAATGGCAGGAAATATCCATCGCCATCGAAAAGCCCGCCGGACTGCAATCGACGACTCGGCCGTGCAGGTCCGCGGCGGGAGCAAAGGCGATCGCATGCAAGAGAAAATCGAGCGCGCCCCACTCGGTCCTGACCTGCTCGAACACGGCCTCCAATTGGCCTGGCACGGACACATCGCACGGCAGCAGAATCTCGCAGCCCAGCGAGTCGGCCACCGGACGGACGAACGGCAGGGCTTTTTCGTTGAGATAGGTAGCGGCGACCACCGCGCCAGCCCGGACGAAGGCTTGGGCGCAGCCGGCGGCGATGCTGGACTCGTTGGCGATGCCGACGACGAGTCCGCGTTTGCCCTTGAGGCTGGTATCCGAGACGACGTCCATCACATCACCGCCGGCGGCGGTGTTTGAGCCCCACGCGCCATCAGGACGGCGAGCGCGCAGGACGCCAGCCGGGTCATGCCGCTGTCGGCGCGACTGGTCAGAATGATCGGCACCTTGGCGCCGAGGACCACGCCGGCGGCGTCCGCCCCGTCGAGGAAAGTCAGTTGCTTGGCCAGCATGTTACCGGCTTCCAGATCGGGAACCACGAGGATGTCGGCGCGCCCGGCCACAGGAGAGACGATGCCCTTCTCGGCCGCCGCGATGGGATCGACCGCAGTGTCGAAAGCCAACGGCCCGTCCAGCAATCCGCCGGTGATCTGACCGCGATCGGCCATCTTGCACAAAGCCGCGGCATGGAGGGTCGAGGGCATGCGCTCATTGATCGTCTCCACCGCGGCGAGAATGGCCACTCGCGGGTCCGCGATCCCGATCGCATGCGCCAGATCGATGGCGTTTTGCACGATGGCGGCCTTGTCCGCCAGGGTCGGGGCGATGTTGATGGCGGCGTCGGTCAGCAGCAGCGGACGCGGATAATCGGGGACGCCGAGAAGATAGACATGGCTGATCCGCCGCGTCGCGCGCAATCCGGTCCCCGCCGCGACCACCGGCCGCAGAAAATCCTCGGTATGCAGGTCGCCCTTCATGATCAGCGCGACCTCTCCGGCGCGCGCCAACGCGACCGCCTCGATCGCGGCGGTGGGACCGGTCGCCGCCTCTATCAGCCGGAATGCCGAGATGTCCGCGCCGCTATCCTTCGCCACCTCGTGAAGCCGCGTCGCCGGCCCGATCAGCACGGGGGCGATCAGCCCGGCCGTCGCCGCGGCGACGGCGCCCAGCAGCGAGAGGGAATCGACCGGATAGACCACCGCCGTCGCCAGCGCCGGGCCGCCCGCGGCGCGCGCGATCAGCTCATGGATCGCCTTATGATGGCTCAGCCGCACATCGGGCAGGATCACGCGCGGCCGGCGGACCTTCTCGGTCGGCGCTCGCGTGAAGGCGGTGCCGGTGATCACTGCCTGTCCCTGCTGGTTGGTGCAGACGGTATCGAGCACGACGTCGCCTTTTTCCGGCTTCTTCTCGCGCACCGTCAGCGTCACCGTCACCGTATCGCCGATGCTGACCGGATGGAGAAAGCGCAGATCCTGGCCGAGATAGATCGTGCCCGGGCCCGGCAGCATGGTTCCCAGCACGTTGGAGATCAGTCCCGCCCCCCACATGCCGTGAATGATGATGTGGTGGAACATGTCGGTTTCGGCATAGGCGGGATCCATATGCGCCGGGTTGACGTCGCCGGTGGCGACCGCGAACAAATCGATGTCGCGCTGTGTGACGGTGTGCGAAAGACTGGCCGTCTCGCCGATGGCCAACTCGTCGAAGGTCCGGTTCTCGATGTAGAGGCTCGGTGTGCCGTCCATGATGGTCACCTTTCCAGGATGTAGGTGCCCGGCGCGTCGCCCAGCTGTTTCGCACCGGGAATGCCCAGAGGCGGCGGCAAGATCCGCGGCTCGTCGATGGATTGGCGTTCGAGCCAAGCGCCCCATTGCGGCCACCACGACCCGTCTTGCGGCGCGGTGTCCTTCTCCCATTCATCGGGCCCTAGGGTCCGGCCACTTGGCTCCCGGACGCATAGGCGGAAATGCCGGTGCGAGTGTCCCGGTTCGCTGACGATGCCGGCATTGTGACCGCCCGACGTCAGGACGAATGTCACCTCGTGACGGTTTTGCAGATGCACCTTGAAGACCGAATGCCAGGGCGCGATGTGATCCCGTTCGGTCCCCACCGCGAACACCGGCAGATCGACGTCGCCCAGCTCCAGTGGGCGACCGTTCACCGTGAAGCGTCCTTCGGCGAGATCGTTGTCGAGAAACAGGCTGCGCAGATATTCGATATGCATGCGGGCCGGCAATCGCGTGCCGTCGTCGTTCCACGCCATCAGATCGAACGGGGCCGCCTGTTCGCCCAGCAGATAGTCGCGGATCGCATGCGACCAGACCAGATCGTTGGAGCGCAGCATCTGGAAGGCCCCGCCCATTTGCGCGCTGTCGAGAAAGCCTTGGGTCTGCATGATGTCATTGAGGAAATCGAGCTGATCGGTGGTGATGAACAGCTGAAGCTCGCCCGCTTCGGTAAAGTCGGTCTGAGTGGCGAACAGCGACAGGCTCGCCAGCCGATGGTCGCCATCGCGGGCCATGGTGGCGGCGGCGATGCTGAGCAGGGTTCCGCCCAGGCAATATCCGGCGGCATGAATGGTCGCCTTGCCGCAAATCGCCGAGACCGCGTCGAGCGCCGCCATGACGCCTTCCGAGCGATAATCGTCGAGCGAGGTCCCGGCCATGTCGGCACCGGGATTGCGCCAGGAAATCATGAACACGGTGCGTCCCTGCCCGACCAGCCAGCGCACCAGCGAATTGCCCGGCGAGAGATCGAGGATGTAATATTTCATGATCCAGGCGGGCACGATCAGCACCGGCTGCGCCCCCACCGTTTCCGTCGTCGGGCTGTATTGCAGCAGTTCGATCAGCGCATTGCGAAAAACCACCTTGCCGGGCGTCGCCGCCAGGTCCTTGCCGATCGAGAAGCCGCTTTGCGCTCCGCCGCCCCGGGTCGCCGCCTGGTCGCGCAGGAAGTTCCGCAGCCCGGCGGCGAGATTGGCGCCGCCGCTGTCGCGCGTGGCGGCGATCACCTCCGGATTGCACCAGGGGATGTTCGACGGCGACACCAAATCGAGCCATTGCCGCACCGAGAAAGCGACGATGCGCTGATTGGGCCTGCCGACCCCGTGCGGGCTGCGCACCAGCCGGTCCCACCATTCCTCGCCGAGCAGCACCGATTGAACCATCATATTGAATGGGAATTGTTTCCAGGCAGGATCGGAGAACCGGTGATCTCCGGGCGCGGCCTCGATCGCCGATTGCCCCATCAGACGGCCCCATTGCGCCTGGGCGAGACCGGCCAATTCAGCCATTTCAAACGGCGCGTTGACCGCGTGCGCCGCCCAATCGAGAAAAGCGATGCCCAGTGTGCTGGGCGAGCGGCCGCCGGTGAAATGGCCCTGCCACGCATGCAGCATCTGGTCGAGGACAGCGCCGGTCGTGGGGTCCGGCGATGGTGGGCTATCGGGAGTGGGCACGGGTGGAAGGGGCGCGGATATGTTCATGGCGGCGTTCCTTAAAGCGTTTGCGGGATGGAAGCCGCGTTCCGCAAGACTGAGCCATCCGGCCGCAGTGCCGGCAGGGTCGGAATACCCCGATCCCCCGGGGCCCCGCGAAGGGTACTTTCCGGCGCTGCCTATTTCCGAGGTCCGCATGGTAAGCCGGAGGCCAGAGGAGAATGCGGATGGAAGAGCTCTTGCCGAACGCAGTCCTCGCGCTCAACGCCGGATCCTCCAGCCTGAAGTTCGCCCTGTATGAATGGGACGCGGGCAAGGAGTTGGAGGCGCTGTCGGAAGGCGAGATCGAGGAGATCGACACGGCGCCGCATCTTGTGGCGCGGAACGGCGAAGGCGCGCCGTTGCACGAGGAACTATGGTCTGGCGATGCCCCCAAAACACGCGCGGACCTGCTCGACAGCTTGCTGCACTGGACCGATCGGCATCTCGGAAACACCAGGCTGATCGCCGTCGGCCACCGCGTGGTCCATGGCGGACGCGATTTCACCGGCCCGGTGCTGGTGACCGACGATATCGTGACGGCGCTGGAGGCGCTGACGCCGCTGGCGCCGCTGCATCAGCCGCATAGCCTGGAACCGATGCGGGCGATCAGTCGCCTCAGGCCCGATCTCCCCCAGATTGCCTGCTTCGACACCGCCTTTCATCACACCTTGCCGGCGGTAGCGACGCGTTTCGCACTGCCTCGCGCTTATGAAGAGGAAGGTGTCCGCCGCTACGGCTTTCACGGCCTGTCCTATGAATATATCGCCCGCCGATTGGCGATCGTCGCCCCGCATCTCGCCAGCGGCCGCGTGGTGGCCGCTCATCTCGGCAGCGGGGCCAGCCTGTGTGCCCTGAAGGAAAGCCGCAGCGTCGAGACGACCATGGGCTTCACGGCGCTGGACGGCCTGGTGATGGGGACGCGCTGCGGCACTCTAGACGCGGGCGTGGTGCTCTACCTGCTGCAGCAGAAGCATATGTCGGTCCAAGAGGTCGAGCATCTGCTGTACGAAAAATCCGGCCTGCTCGGCATGTCCGGCCTGTCCAGCGACATGCGTACGCTGCTCGCGAGCCAAGACCCGCGAGCGAAGGAAGCGATCGAGCTGTTCGTCTTTCGCATCGTGCGGGAGATCTGCGCCCTCGCCGCCTCGCTCGGCGGCCTCGACGGGATCGTGTTCACGGCCGGCATCGGCGAGCATTCCCCAGAGATCCGTATCGCCGTCTGCCAAGGGCTGCGCTGGCTCGGCGTGGCGCTGGGCCCCACCCGGCCGCCGCCCGGCACCACCCTCATCAGCACGCCGGAAAGCCTGATCGAGGTTCATGTCATTCCCACCGACGAAGAAGCGATGATCGCGCATCACACCCTGGAGACATTGTGAAAATCGCCTCCCCTCAGCTCGGCACTGTCGTCTCGGTCCGCGGCAGCGTCGTCGACGTCCGGTTCACCGGCTTGCTGCCGGCGATCTATTCGGTTCTGCGCGCCGGCGAGAACCGGGACATCATCATCGAAGTGCTGTCGCAGATCGATGCGCGCCAGGTGCGCGGCATCGCGCTGACGCCGACCCAGGGCCTGGCGCGCGGCACGCCGGTCGAGAACACCGGCGGGCCGCTCAAGGTCCCCGTCGGCAAGGAAATTCTCTCGCGCATGTTCGACGTGTTCGGCAACCCGATCGACCGCCGGCCGCCGCCGGCCGGCGTGGAGTGGCGAACCATCCACCGCGATCCGCCGCCGCTGGCCGGCCGCGCCACCAAATCGGAGATCTTCGAGACCGGCATCAAGGTCATCGACGTGCTGGTGCCGCTGGAGCGCGGCGGCAAGGCGGGGTTGTTCGGCGGCGCCGGGGTCGGCAAGACCGTGCTGCTGACCGAGATGATCCACAACATGGCCGGCCACCAGAAGGGAGTCAGCATTTTTTGCGGCATCGGCGAACGCTGCCGCGAGGCGGAAGAACTGTTCCACGACATGACCGAGGCCGGCGTACTGCCGAACATGGTGATGATGTTCGGCCAGATGAACGAACCGCCGGGCACGCGTTTCCGGGTGGGGTTGGCCGCGCTGACCATGGCGGAATATTTTCGCGACGACGAGCATCGCGACGTCCTGCTGCTGATCGACAATATCTTCCGCTTCATCCAGGCCGGCATGGAGGTTTCCGGCCTGCTGGGACAGATGCCCTCGCGTCTGGGCTATCAGCCGACCATGGGCACGGAATTGTCGGGCCTGGAGGAGCGCATCGCCAATACCGAGAGCGGCGCCATCACCTCGATCCAGGCGGTCTATGTGCCGGCCGACGATCTGACCGACCCGGCGGCGGTGCATACCTTCTCGCATCTTTCCGCCTCTCTCGTGCTGTCGCGGAAACGGGCGAGCGAGGGGCTGTATCCGGCGGTCGATCTTCTGCAGTCCAACTCGAAGATGGCGACACCGACCATCATTGGCCAGCGCCACTACCATCTGGCCCAGGAAATCCGCAGGACCTTGGCCAGCTACGAGGATCTCAAGGACATCATCGCCATGCTCGGAATGGAGCAACTGTCGCCGGAAGACAGCAAAATCGTCGCTCGCGCGCGCCGGCTGGAGCGGTTCCTGACCCAGCCCTTTTTCACGACCGAGCAATTCAGCGGAATAGCGGGCAAGGATGTCAGCCTCGCGGATGCCCTCGATGGCTGCGAGCGCATCCTGGCCGACGAGTTCAAGGATCTGCCCGAAAGCGCGCTTTACATGATCGGAACGGTGGATGAGGCGCACGCCAAAGCAGCGGCGCAGGGAGCGAAACATGCCGCCTGACCGGATGAATTTGCGGATCCTCCTGCCCTTCCAGAGCTTTCTCGACATCGGCGGCGTGTCCAGCATCGTCGTCGAGACGCGAGACGGCTCGCTTGGGGTGTTGCCCCGCCGGCTCGACTGCGTCGCGGCGCTGAAGCCGGGAATTCTGACCTACCGGGCCGAGGGCGCGGGTGAGGCGTTCGTCGCCGTCGATGAGGGCATGCTGATCAAGGTGGGCGGAGACGTGCGCGTGTCCGTGCGGAGGGCGACGGGCGGCAACGATCTCGCTCGGCTGCGCGAAGACGTCAAGCAGGAGTATCTGACCGCGACCGCCGAGGAGATGAGCATGCGCGCCGTCATGGCGAAAATCGAAACGACCCTGCTCAGCCGGCTGAGGCATTACCCGCATGACTGACTTCTCGGACCAGATCGGTGCCCAGGCGGCGCGCAAACTCAAGGCCCGCCGCGATGCGACGCGCGGCGTGTGGTCGGGACTCGGCATGATGGGGCTGATCGGCTGGTCGGTGGTGATTCCGACACTGCTCGGCATTGCGCTCGGCCTCTGGCTGGACGCCCGTCATCCCGGCGTCCACCCATGGACGCTGGCGCTGTTGATGGCGGGACTGAGCATCGGCTGCTTCAACGCATGGCACTGGGTCGCCAAGCAAAACAGAGCGATGCAGGACGAAGGCGAGGAGAGCGATGAGTGACGCCCTGCCCCTGATCTCTTCCTTGGGTGCCGGCGCGGCGCTCGCCATCCTTTTCTTCGGCGGTCTCTGGTGGACCATTGCCAGGGGCATCGGGTCACAGCGCCCCGCCCTGTGGTTCGCCAGCAGCCTGCTTCTGCGGGCAAGCCTGGTGCTGGGCGGGATCCATCTGGTCGGACAAGGCGACTGGAGGCGGATGGTGGCCTGCCTGGTGGGGTTCGCCATGACACGACCGCTGGTGCTGTGGTCGACCCGCCATTTGGACCGGGAGGCGGCAAATGCACCTGACGCCTGACCAAGTGATCTACTGGCACTTCGGCATCTTCAAGCTCAACGCCACCATCGCCTTCACCTGGGCCCTGATGCTGGTGATGGCGGTCGGCGCGAAACTGATCACCCGTACCCTGTCGACCGAACAAAAGCGGTCACGCTGGCAGGATTTGATGGAAATCCTGGTCACCTCCATCGAGACCCAGATCAAGGAGGTCGGTCTCGAGCAACCGCGGAAATATCTCCCTTTTATCGGGACGTTGTTCCTGTTCGTCGCTTTCGCCAGCCTGTGCACGGTCATTCCCGGTTACCAGCCGCCGACCAGTTCCCTCTCGACCACAGCGTCCCTGGCCTTATGCGTGTTCGTCGCCGTGCCTCTGTTCGGCGTCAGAGAGCAGGGTTTCGGCGGCTATCTCAAATCCTACCTGCAGCCGACGATCATGATGCTGCCCTTCAACATCATCAGCGAGCTTTCCCGCACCCTGGCCCTGGCCGTCCGGCTATTCGGCAACATGATGAGCGGCACGATGATCCTCGGCATCCTGCTGACCATCACGCCCTTCATCTTCCCGCTCGTGATGATCGCGCTCGGTCTGCTGACCGGCATGGTCCAGGCCTACATCTTCAGCATCCTGGCCACCGTCTATATCGCGGCCGCCACCAGCTCACGGAAAGAGACACGCCATGGATAGCAACACCGCCATCGCCATCGCCTCGATCGTCACCGCCGGGGCCACCACCGGATTTGGCTGCATGGGGCCGGCGCTCGGCGAAGGCTATTCGGTGGCGACGGCGCTGACCGCGCTGGCGCAGCAGCCGGATGCCTCGTCGACCATCACCCGGACCCTGTTCGTCGGGCTGGCAATGATCGAATCGACGGCGATCTATTGCTTCGTCGTCTCGATGATCCTGATTTTCGCCAATCCGTTCTGGACCCATGTCATCGCCCAGGCGGCGAAATAGCCATGCTGATCGACTGGTTCACCGTCGCCGCGCAGGCGCTCAATTTCCTCATCCTGGTGTGGGTGATGAGGCGATTCCTCTACAAACCCGTGCTGCTCGCCATCGATACCCGCGAAAAGAAAATCGCCGCGGATATCGCCGGTGCCACTGCCAAGCTGGCGGCGGCGCAAAAGCAGGAGTCTCTCTTTCGCGACAAGAGCGAAGCGTTCGATCAGCAACGCGCCAGCCTGTTGCAAAAGGCCACCGATGACACCGCCGCCGAGCACCAGCGCCTGCTCGACGAGGCGCGCAAGGCCGCCGATGCGCTGGGCGCTAAACGGCAGGCAGCGCGGAACGACGAGGAACGCAGCCTGGCGCTGTCCATCGCCAAGCGAACCGGCGAGGAAGTATTCGCCACCGCGCGAAAGGCGCTGGCCGACCTGGCCTCGGCAAGCCTGGAGGACCGCATCGTCGAGGTCTTCGTCCTGCGCCTGCGCGGGATGACCGGAAAAGCTAAGGATGACTTGGGCGACGGCCTCAAGGCCTCATCCGGCCCGGCTCTGCTGCGCAGCGCGTTCGATCTGCCGGCGCCGCAACGCCTATCCATCGAGGCGGCACTCACCGAAATCTTCGGCACGAAAACCCTGGTCCGATATGAGGTCGCGCCGGAGCTCGTCGCCGGCATCGATCTGAGCGCCAATGGCCGCAAGGTCGGCTGGAGCATCGCCGACTATCTGAATTCGCTGGAGAAGAGCCAGCCCGCCCTGGCCAGCCGATGAGTCTCCAGGCCGAAATCGACCGCACCTTCGCCGGTTTGAACCTGGCGCGCGAGAGCTTCGTCCCGCAGCTGGCCGCTCGGGAAGTAGGCCGGATCACCAGTACCGCCACGGGAATCGCCAAGGTTTCCGGTCTGCCCGGCATAGGCTTCGAGGAGTTGATCGCGTTTCCCGGCGGCGGGCTCGGCATCGCGTTCAATGTCGACGAGGCGGAAATAGGCGTCGTGCTGCTGGGCGACTATCAGCATCTGCGAGCCGGCGACGAAGTCGAGCGGACGGGCCGGGTCATGGATGTGGCGGTGGGCGACGACCTGCTGGGCCGCGTCATCGATCCGCTCGGACGTCCGCTCGACGGCGCCGGCGCGGTAGCCGCCACGGCACGTCTGCCGATAGAGCGACCTGCCCCGCCGATCATGGACCGCGCCCCGGTGACCGTGCCGTTACAGACCGGCCTGAAGGTGATCGATGCGCTGATTCCGATCGGACGAGGCCAGCGTGAATTGATCCTCGGCGACCGTCAAACCGGCAAAACCGCCATCGCGGTCGATACGATCCTCAATCAGCGCGGCACGGGGATGGTCTGCGTCTATTGCGCCATCGGCCAACGGGCATCCGCGGTGGCCAAGGTAGTCGCCACCTTGCGGAGCCACGGGGCGATGGACTACACGGTGGTGGTGGTCAGCGAAGGCAACGATCCGCCGGGCCTTTCCTATATCGCCCCCTATGCGGCGACCAGCATCGCCGAGACTTTCATGGCGGCGGGCCGCGACGTGCTGATCGTCTATGACGACCTCACCCAGCATGCCCGGTCCTATCGCGAGCTGTCCTTGCTGCTGCGCCGTCCGCCCGGGCGCGAAGCCTTTCCCGGAGACATCTTCTATATCCATTCGCGCCTGCTGGAGCGTTCCACCCATCTGGCAAAGGATCTCGGCAACGGGTCGCTCACCGCGCTGCCGATCATAGAAACCGAGGCGCAGAATATTTCCGCCTATATCCCGACCAATCTCATCTCGATCACCGATGGGCAGATATACCTATCCCCCTCCTTGTACGAGTTGGGGGTCCTGCCCGCCATCGATGTGGGAAAGTCGGTTTCGCGGGTCGGCGGAAAGGCGCAGCGGGCAGCCTATCGGGCGGTTGCGGGGAACCTCAAGCTGGCCTATGCCCAGTTCGAGGAATTGGAGACTTTCGCCCGCTTCGGCGCGCGGCTGGACGACCAGACCCGCCGCATCATCGAGCATGGCCAGCGCATACGCGCTTGCCTGAAACAGCCGGAAAACGTCCCTCTCCCCCTGTCCGGCCAGATCGCCGTCCTGCTGGCATTGACCGAGGGACTGTTCGATCCGATTTCGCTCGACGGAATGGACGTCGCCGAAGCGGCGGTGCTCGCGGCCGCTTCCCGCATGCCCGCCGATCTCC
>Ga0302311_10001030_pt1 | contig 33526 bp, 30 predicted proteins | sample III_Palsa_N1_3_FD_200449 | JGI IMG/M metagenome (GOLD analysis project Ga0302311, IMG submission 200449) | Peat permafrost microbial communities from Stordalen Mire near Abisko, Sweden - III_Palsa_N1_3 | ecosystem: Environmental > Terrestrial > Soil > Palsa > Peat permafrost | place: Sweden... | reverse complement strand
CGCGGAGAACGTCGCCTCGCTGATCGCGGCGGCGTCGGTTCGCGAAGTCCACGCGACCTGCACCGGGCCGGCTCTGGCCCGGCCGCCTGGGGGCGACCAGTTCGGCTTCGGATATCCCCCCCAAGACGCCGAGACGGACCGCATCGCGCGGCTGGTCGAAGCGGCGAAATTAGCCTGGAGCGAGTTGGGATCGCCCTGAGTGGGCCGGGTTGCGGCTTTGCGCCTCCTCCGTCTCGTCGCGCTCTCGCGCGCCGATCCACCTCCCCCGCGTCGCTTCGCTATGCGAGTGAGGAGCAAAATCGAGCCGCTTGACTCCTCACCCGTGAAACGGGGGGACCGCGGCTGCGCAGCAGACGTGGTGGAGGGGGCGCAAGGCCGTCAGCTCCGACAGAGCCCAACGTGCTCTACAGCGTTTGGCCGATCGCCGCCGCCATCGCCGGATCCTTCACGGGCGCGCTCTCCAGGATCAGCCAGCGCGCCGCGAAGCCAATGATCGCCGCGCCGACGAGATACCAGGCCGGCGCCATCGACGAGCCTGTCACATGGATCAGCCAGGTGACGATCAGCTGCGCCGTGCCGCCGAAGATGGCGATCGACAGGGCGTAGATGATGGCGAAGGCGCCGCCGCGAATGCGCTTGGGCAGGGTTTCGGTCACCGCGGCGTAGAAGGCGCTGATGCCGAGGGCGCCGAAGAGGCCCAGCGCCACCGTGCCGGTGATCAGCGCCAGCGGGCTGCGCGCCTCGGTGATCCAGAAGAACACCGGCAGGATCAGCAGCACATAGACGAGGTTGGGCCAGATCATCATCGGGCGGCGGCCGATGCGATCGGAGAGCCAGCCACCGAAAAGGCCCGCGCCGACCGCCGCCATGTTGCCGAGCGCGGTGGCGAGGAAGGCGACGTTCGGCGCCATGTGCAACGTGTGCTGGGCGAAGGTGGTCATGTAGTTGAAGACGTAGGTCCCGATCGTGCCGGCGGCGAGCACCAGCAGGCCGAGCACGAGGATGCGGCTGTTGTCGCGGACGACGCCGAAGCCGGCGCGCGGCGCGGCGGCGGGCTTGGCCGTCACCTCCGGCATGTGCAGCGTCTCCGGCAGGCCGCGGCGGATCCAGAGGCCGAACGGCAGCGTCACCGCGCCGAGCAGGAAGGCGATGCGCCAGCCGTAGGCGTCGAGCGCATCCGGCGCCAGCACGGTCGAGAGCCCGACGCCGACCAGGCCGCCGACCGTGGCCGAGATGTTCTGGCTCGCCCCCTGCCACGACACCGCGAACCCGCGGCTTTTCGGCGGCGCCGCCTCGAGCAGATAGGCGGTGGTCGGGCCGACCTCGCCGCCGAGCGAGAAGCCCTGCACCATGCGCGCGATCACCGCCAGGATCGGCGCGGCGACGCCGATCTGGGCGTAGGACGGGATGCAGGCCAGGGCGACGATCGCCGCGCCCATCAGGGTGAAGCTCAGCATCATCGCCGGGCGGCGCCCGACGCGATCCGAATAGGCGCCGATGACGACCCCGCCGATCGGCCGGGTGATGAAGCCGGCGCCAAACGTCGCCAGCGACAGCATCAGGCTAGCGTAGGCGTTGTGCGACGGGAAGAAGGCGTGGCCGATCTGGACGGAGAAGAAGGTGTAGGTGACGAAGTCGTAGAACTCGAGTGCGTTGCCGACCGTCGCCGCGGCGATCGATCGGCGCCTTAGCGCAGCGCTCGCCTCCGCGGCGTCGATCATCGTGCTGGCAGACTGTCCGATCGCTTCCTCAGCCAAGGGCCGGCCTTTCGACAGTTCGCGTGGAACGGCGCGAATGAGGACTTATCCCGACGCAGGCGCCAGAGCATAGGTCCGCGATGTCCTATTCGCTCCGCGCTTGACCTAACATTGGGCAAGGCGCCTCTGGCGCGGCGGCGAGGCTCGCCGCGCGAAACGGCATCTGCAGAAAGTCCCGGATCGTCTCTGGCTCGGGATGCTCGGCGAGTCCGGTCTGAGGCCACTCGCCCGGGGCCGGAAAATAGGCGGTGCCGAAGAGCCAGTCCCAGAGGGTGCAGAACACCCCGAAGTTCTTGTCGAAGTGCCGTGGCTCGATGGAGTGGTGGATGCGGTGGAAGCGGTTGTCCTGGATCACCCGGCCCAGCGGGCCGAAGTGCAACCGGATCGGCGAGTGCAGATAGTTGCCCTGCCAGCCGAGCAGGAGGCCGATCACCGGCAGGGCGTAGGGGTCGGTGGTGACGAGGCCCAGCGGCAGCGCATAGAGCGCGATCTTGAACGCCTCCTCGGTGACGTGGTGATAGGCGGCGAGGCCGCTCATCCGGCGCACCGAGTGATGCACCGCATGGAAGCGCCAGAAGAACCGGTGCTGCACGCGGTGGCACCAATAGTAGACAAAGTCGCCGACGAACGCGGCGGCCAGGGCGCCGATCACGATGCCGACCGGGCGCGGCATGCCGGTCGGCGCCAGGCTCGGAAGCAGCGGCTTGACGCCGAGCTTCGACCAGACCGCCTGGAACAGCACCGCGGTGAGGACCGCGAACGGAACCCATACCACCCAGAAGCAGGCCGCCTTCAGCTGCGACGGCGCATTGGCTCTCAGCCGCGCCGCGACGGACGTCAGGGTCCGATCCCTGGGAAACAGCGCTTCCAGGGCCACGAACACCGCGAACAGCGGCAGCAGTGAAAAATCAAAGTCCGCGATTCCGGTGATCAGGGCGCGCGTGAAATCCATTCCTGTCCGTTCGTTGATCCGTCCCCGCGCCCCAGATGACAGCGGAGCGCTTAATAACCTGTCGATGCGGCCGCCGGTCCGGACGGCGACCGGCCCGGAAAGGGTTTGGCCGCCGCCGGCTTTTATGGTGACTGACCCTCCGCACTTGGGTCGAGCAGACGGTATTTGATGGGCGCCTTTGTTCGCTCGGCCTGGGCCTGGCCGGCGATCGCACTCTTGATCCTGGCGGTGTCGCTGGCGCCGTTCCTCGTCGTCGACGTACCGGCGGTGCTCGACTACCCGAACCATCTGGCCCGGTTCTACGTCCTCGCCCATCCGGACGATCCGTTCCTGTCCAAGGTCTACGTCGCCCACTGGGCGATCCTGCCCAATGTCGGCATGGACGTGATCGGCCAGGCCCTGCTGCGGGTGCTGCCGCCGAGCGTGGGCGGACGGCTGCTGCTGGCGATGAGTCTGCTCGCGCCGCTCGCCGGGGTGATCCTCTACGCCCGCGCCGCCTTCGGGCGCTGGACCTGGTGGTCGCTGGGCGCCGGCGCCATCGCCTACAACGGCATCTTCATCCTCGGATTCATGAACTTCCTGCTCGGCCTCGGCGTCGCCCTGGCCGGCGCCGGCGCCTGGCGTGTGCTGCGGCGGCGGAATCGCGACGTGGCCGCCGTCGTCAGCGGCGCCGTGATCGGGCTCTGCGCCTTCTTCTGCCACCTGCTGGGCTACGGCTTCTTCGCCATCCTGATCGGCGCCGAGGAGGCCGACGCGCTGCTGCGGGCCTGGCGGCAAAAGCGGCTCACGGCCCGCGCCGTGCTGGCCGCCTCGGCGCGGCTCGCGCTCTCGCTGGGCCCCGCCGCCGCGCTCTATGTGGTCACCCACCACGCCACCCAGCATGGCGACATCCTGTGGTGGAGCTGGCCCGGCAAGCTGGTGCAGTGGCTGGTGCCGTTCATGATCTACGACCTGCGGCTGACCATCCCCACCGCCATCGTGGTCATTGGGGTCACGGTGCTGACCTGGCGAGCCGCCCAGCGCGCGCCCGGCGTGCTGCTGGCGCTCGTCGGCTTGCTGGTTCTCTACCTCGTCTCGCCGTTCGCGATCGCCGGCGGCACCTTCGTCGACAGCCGCCTGCCGCTGATGGCGGCGCTGCTGCTGTTCGCCGGCGTCGCGCCGCGCGCATCGCCGCGGGGGGCGGCGATGATCGCCGCGGCCTTCGCCCTGGTCATCGTCGGCCGCGCGGGTCTGGTCGCCTACGATTGGCTGGGCCGCGCCAGCGACCTGGTCGAGCTGCGCGCCGACCTCGCCCACGTCCCACCCGGCGCCAACATCCTGCCGGCGCGCACCGACATCGATGAGACCCAGTCCGACCGCTTCGGCCGGGTGCTGCCCAACTATTCGCGCCTCGACGACCACCTCGCCGCCCTGGCGCTGATCGAGCGCCACGCCTTCTGGCCGCTGCTGTTCGCCGATCCGAACCAGCAACCCGTCGCCGTGCGCCCGCCCTACGACCAGATCGCCGCGCCGCTCGGCTGGTCGACGCCGTGGCCCTATCTCTTCAACGCGCCGGCCACGGCCGCCGAAGTGAAATTGCATCCGTATCTGCGCGATTGGCGGGCGCGGTTCGACTATGTGCTGCTGGTCGGCCCAAAACCGCCGCCTGGCCCGCTGCCCGCCGCCCTGACCCTGATCCGCGCCGGCGACGAAACCTCGCTTTACCGGATCGATCGCTAGCACGGGACGTCCGACCGGAGCCTATCGCGACGCCCCGTCGGCGTTGCCGTAGAATTGCCCTGACCACGACCGCCCGATAGGACCCTTCAGGTGAAAGCTGCCGACGACGGGCAAGCGCGAAAGCTGTAGCTTTGCGGTGGATTGGCGGAACGCGCACAGGGGGAAGCCGTTTGGCGAAGGCATGAAACAGAGAACCGCGGCGACGGCCGCCGCCCTCATCGCGCTTGTCGCCATCGGACTGGCGCTGCTCGTGTCGCGCCGCAGCCAGCCGGTCGGCAACATCGGCGTGCCGCAGCCCGCCAAGCCGGTGAAACTCTCCCAGTACCTCGGCGTCTGGTACGAAATCGGCCGCTATGAGAACGGTTTCGAGCGCGGTCTCGAAGGCGTCACGGCCGAGTATCGCGTCCGCGCCGACGGCCTGATCCGGATCGTCAACACCGGGCGCAGGGGCAGCCCGACCGGCCATGCCCGGGTGATCCAGGGTTGGGCCAAGGTGGTGGGCGGCAGCGACAACGCCAAGCTCAAGCTCTCGTTCTTCGGGCCGCTGTTCCTCGCCGACTACTGGATCCTGGACCACGCGGAGGACTACGCTTGGTCGATCGTCGGCGAGCCGTCCGGCCGCTACCTCTGGCTGCTCAGCCGCCGCCCCTATCTGTCGCCCGAAACGCGCGAGGCCATCTACAGCCGGGCGCGGCAACTGGGCTACGACACCGACCTGGTCCGCCAGACGGTCCAATAGCCGCGCGCGGCCCATCATGAATGAGAGTTGGCGGCAGGGCCGATATCGCTAAGCTTCGGCGCCAGGGACGAGGGGCGCGCGCCGGATGACCAGAATTTTCGCACTCGATCTGGCGCGCTTCGCCGGTCTCCTGGCTGTCGGTCTGTTGCTGGCCGACTGCAAACCGTCGGCCGCGAACACCACCGCCGCCAATACGGCGCCGGCCGCCAGCGCGCCGGCAGGCGCCGCGCCGCCGGCGCTCGCCGCGGCGCCGTCCGCGCCGGCCCCGGCCTTCCAGGTCGTCGTCACCCTGAGCCCGGCCGCGGCGGCCCAGATCGCCAGCGCCGGCCAGACCATCACCGTCCCGGCCGAGTTCTATGGCGTGCCGAGCGACGAGCACGAGCGCATGGCCGACCAGGGCCGGCTCGACCTCGCGCCGGAGCAGGACGTGGTGCTGCAGGGCGCCGGGACCGCCAACTTCACCGCGCCGCAAATCGATCAGAGCAAGCTGGGCTCGGTCGAAGGCGGCCAGGTGGACGTCGCCATCGACATCTCGTCGGGCAACCACACCACCCAGAACAACCTGCTCAACTGCGACACCTTCATGGACACCGCCCTCACGGTGGCCGAGGCCAAGCCGATCCAGCTCAATTGCAAGCTGATCGGCGAGCCCTGAGACCACCGGCGGCTCAGCTCCGGCCCACGCCGAGGCTCTCGCAAATATGAAACGGTGCGGTATCGTTCGCCCATGAGCGAGCGCCGCGGCGGGCGCGCCGCGAAACAAAAAACGCCTAGGGAAGAAAACACATGAACGTCGAACCCCTGCGACGGGTGGGCAGGCCGGATCAGCAGGCGTCCGAGGAACTGGTCCAGCACATCGTCGACACCGCCGCGCGGCTCTTCATCCGCCAGGGCTACGCGGCGACCTCGATCGAACAGATCGCCGCCGCGGCCGGCTCAGGCAAACAGACCATCTATCGCCGCTTCGTCGCCAAGGACGCGCTCTTTATCGAGGTGATCAATCGCCAGGGCCAGCGGCTGACCGAGATGGCCAAGGCCGCCCACGCGACCGGCGCCAGCCCGCTCGACGCGCTGCGCGGCATCGCGCGGTCGATGCTGGATTTCATGCTCGATCCCGAAAAGATCGGCTTGCACCGCGTGCTGATCGCCGAGGCGTCACGCTTCCCCGATATCGTCGGCGCGGTGCTGGAGAACTGCACGAGGCCATTCGAGGATCTGCTGCGCGCGGCGTTGCGGGATGCCCAGGACGCCGGCCAGATCCGCTTCGACGACGTGGAACAGACCCAGATGCAAATGACCGGCTTGGTGGCGGGCGGTCCGCTCCAAAAAATCTTGATCGGCCAGCCGCCGTTCAAGTCGCCAGGTGAGCGCGATGCCTATTTCGAGACCGCCTGGAAGGTGTTCCTACACGGCGTGAGCGGACCGTAGGCCGCCGAAACAATCGCCCTGGGTCGATGGGCCGCGGTCATTGGCGCCGTCCGCGAAAGACGACATTGTCGCCAGGTGCGGGGCAGGGCGGCGAAGAAGCTGAGTTGGGTGGACGCCCGGATGCGTCTCGGTCGCCCGCTGAGATGTCCGTGACCGCGTCCACTCGCACCCTCGGGTTCGCCGACCTGTTCTTCTACGCCGCGTCGGTCGCGCTCTCGATCCGCTGGATCAGCGTCGCGGCGGCGGCGGGGCCGGCGTCGCTGCCGATCTGGGCGCTGGCGGTGCTGGTGTTCTCCGGGCCGCTGATCGTGGCGACGGCGGAGCTGACCGGCCGGTTTCCGGGCGAAGGCGGCGTCTACACCTGGACCGGAGGGGTGTTCGGGCCGTTCTGGGGCTTCCTCTGCGGCTGGCTCTACTGGATGTCGAACCTGCCGTTCTTCTCCGGCGTGCTCGTCTTCATGCTCAACATCCTGGCGGTGGCGCTGGGACTGGCGGGCAAGCCGCTGCTGGACCACCCGTGGCTGTTCACGAGCGTCGCCGTGGCGCTCTCGATCGCGGTTGGAGCCGTCCACTATGTGGGCCTCGGCACGGGCAAGTGGCTCTCCAACATCGGCGGCGTCTCGAACATCGGCCTGGTCGCGCTGCTGGCGGTGACGGCGATCGGGGTCGGGCTGAAGCAGGGATCGGCGACCGACTTCGTCCACGCCAGCTATCGGCCGCCACTGGACGCCAACGGCGCGATCCTGTGGGCGACCATGGTGTTCGGCGTCGGCGGCACGGAAGCGCTGGCCTTCCTGCGCAACGACGTGCGCGGCGGCATGCGAACCATCCTCGGCGTGCTGGCCTGCGTGGCGCTGGTGCAGATCGCCTTCTACCTGATCGGAACCGGGTCGATGCTGGTGATCCTGTCGCCGCAGACCGCGACGCGGCTTTCCGGCCTGCCCGACGCCCTGATCCTGGGGCTGAAGACGCTGGGGCTAGGTCCGATCGCGCCGCTGGTGCTGTTCGGCGGCTTCCTCTGCTCGCTGGGTTCGTACAGCGCCTGGTTCGGCGTGGGCGCGCGGCTGCCGTTCGCGGCGGGGATCGACGCCTACCTGCCGGCGGCTTTCGGGCGCCGCGATCCGAAGTCGGGCGCGCCGGTGGTCTCGATCGCCGTGCAGGCCCTGATCGTCGCCGTCATTGTGGTGGTCTCCCAGGCAGGCGATACGCTGAAAGGCGCCTATGACTTCCTCGTCTCCATGTCCGTGCTGAGCTACACCCTGCCGTTCCTGTTCCTGTTCGCCGTCTACCTGGTCGCGCAGCGGCGGCCCGCGCCGGCCGAGGCTTGGCGCATGCCGGGCGGTCGGAGTGCGGCGCTGGCGGTGGGCGCGGTCGGGCTCGTCGCCACCGCGGTCGCGGTGGCCTGCACCCTCGTCCCCAGCCCCGACGCCAAGGACCAGATGGGGGAGATGTTGAAGCTGGTGTTCGCCTCGGCCGTGCTGATCCTGTCCGGCGTCGCCTTCTACGCCGCCGCCCGCTGGCGCGCCGTCCCGCGGACCTCGCCATGAGCGCCGTCGAGCAGTTCGCGGCGCCGGCGATGGCGCAGAGCCTGCCCGCCTGGCTCTACACCGACCCCACCTTCTTCGCCCTGGAACGTGAGCGCCTGTTTCGCGCCACCTGGCAGATCGTCTGCCACCTGAACGACGTCCCTGAGGCCGGCGACTACCAGGCGTTCGATTTCCTGGACGAGAGGGTGGTCACCCTGCGCGGCGCGGACGGCGTGGTGCGCAGCTTCCATAACGTCTGCCGTCACCGCGCCTCGCGGATCGCGGACGGGACCCAAGGCAACTGCGGCCATCGGCTGGTCTGCCCTTATCATGCGTGGAGCTACGCGCTCGATGGCCGGCTGGCGGCCGTGCCGCGCTGGCAGGGGTTCGAGGGGCTGGACCTGGCCGAGCACGGCCTGGTTCCGGTCGAGCAGGAGATCTGGCGCGGCTTCGTCTTCATCCGTCTCGAAGCGGGCGGTCCCGGCGTCGCCGAGATGATGTCGCCCTACGCCGCCGAGATCGACGCTTATGATTTCGAGTGCTTGCAGCCGCGCGGCAAGGTGGTGCTGCGGCCCCGCCCGGTGAACTGGAAGAACGTCGGTGACAACTATGCCGACGGCCTGCACATCCCGGTCGCCCATCCCGGCCTGACGCGCCTCTTCGCCGGCAGCTATGCGGTGGAAGCGCGAGCCTGGGTCGACAAGAGGTCGGGCGTAATCACCGAGACCCCGTCCGCGAACTGGTCGGAGCGCGGCTACCAGGCCCTGCTTGGCGGCTTCGAGCGGCGTAGCTGGAACTACTACAAGCTCTGGCCGAACATGGCCTTCGACGTCTATCCGGACCAGGTCGACTTCATGCAGTTCATCCCAGTCTCGGCCACCGAGACCCTGATCCGCGAGATCGCCTACGTCCATCCGGACGACCGCCGCGAGACCCGCGCCGCGCGCTATCTCAACTGGCGCATCAACCGGCAGGTCAATGCCGAGGACACGGTGCTGATCGAGCGGGTGCAGGCCGGGATGGCCTCCTCAAGCTATGTGACCGGGCCGCTGTCGCCGGCCGAACCGTGCCTGGCGGCTTTCGCCGAACGGCTGCGCGCGGCGATCCCCGAGGCCGCGTCGCCGCATCCGCCGGCGGGCGCCTGATGCAGAGCGATGTCGTCATCATCGGCGGCGGCCATAACGGCCTCGTCTGCGCCTTCTACCTCGCCAGCGCCGGGCTGAAGGTGACGGTGCTGGAACGGCGCGGCGTGGTCGGCGGGGCGGCGGTGACCGAGGAATTCCATCCCGGCTTTCGTAATTCGGTCGCCAGCTACACGGTCTCGCTGCTGAACCCGAAGGTGATCGCCGACATGGACCTGGCGGGCCACGGCCTCACCATCGTCCATCGTCGCGCCTCCAACTTCCTGCCGCTGAACGAGCGCGAATATCTGATCGTCGGCGAGGGCCGCACCAAGAGCGAGGTGGCGAAGTTCTCGCAAGCTGACGCAGAGCGGCTGGACGCCTACAACGACCGGCTGGAGATCATCGCCAACGTGCTGCGCGAGCTGGTGCTGACCACGCCGCCGAACGTCGAGATGGGCGGCGGCCTGGCGGGGCTCGCGGAGCTGCTGAAGGGCGTCTCGCTGGGCCGCAGCCTCAGCCGGCTGGGCACCACCGCGCGGCGTGACCTGCTGGCCCTCTTCGCCCAATCGGCCGGCGACTGGCTCGACGGCTGGTTCGAAAGCAGCCCGATCAAGGCCGCCTTCGGCTTCGACGGCATAGTTGGCGCCTACGCCAGCCCCTATTCGCCCGGCACCGCCTATGTGCTGCTGCACCACGTGTTCGGCGAGGTGAACGGCAAGAAGGGCGTCTGGGGCCACGCCATCGGCGGCATGGGTGCGATCACCCAGGCGATGGCGAAGGCCTGCGCGGCGCTGGGCGTCGATATCCGCACCGACGCGGCGGTGGCCGAGGTGGTGATCGAGAAGGGCCGGGCGGTCGCGGTGGTCACCGAGGCCGGCGATCGCTTCGACGCCCGCACCATCGTCTCCAACCTCAATCCCAAGCTGCTGTTCCAGAAGATCGTCGATCCGGCCGCGCTGCCGGCGGATTTCAACGAGCGGATCGACCGCTACCGCTGCGGCTCGGCGACGCTGCGGATGAACGTGGCGCTCTCCGAACTGCCACGCTTCACCTGCCTGCCGGAGCCTGGCGATCACATGACCGGCGGCATCATCATCGCCCCCACCCTCGGCTACATGGAGCGCGCCTACGCCGACTGCCGCGCCCACGGCTGGTCGAAAGAGCCGATCGTCGAGCTGCTCGTGCCCTCGACCCTGGACGACAGCCTCGCGCCCCCCGGCCAGCACGTGGCCAGCCTCTTCTGCCAGCACGTGGCCCCGGCGCTGCCCGACGGCCGCTCGTGGGACGACCATCGCGACGAGGTCGCCGACCGGATGATCGAGACCGTCGATCGGCAGGCGCCGGGCTTCAAGGCCTCGGTGATCGGCCGCCAGGTGCTGACCCCGCTCGACCTGGAGCGCACCTTCGGCCTCGTTGGCGGCGACATCATGCACGGGGCGCTGACGCTGGATCAGATGTTCTCGGCGCGGCCGGTGCTGGGCCACGGCAGCTACCGCAGCCCGATCGCCGGGCTCTACCAATGCGGCGCGGGAACGCACCCTGGCGGCGGCGTCACCGGCGCGCCGGGCCACAATGCGGCGCGGGAGATACTGAAGGACTTGGGTCGGCGTCCGAGACGGCGCGCCTGACGTGTGAAGGGGTTGGGGTTGCGATCGCGCGTGCTTAGCTGAGAGCGCCACCCACCCGGAGCCAGCCCTTGTCCGATCCCGTCCTGCTATCGCCCTTCAAGATCGGCGATCTGACGCTGAAGAACCGCATCGTCGTCTCGCCGATGTGCCAATACAGCGCCATCGACGGGGTGGTGACCGACTGGCACCTCGTGCACCTGGGCCGGTTCGCCCTGGGCGGGGCGGCGCTGGTGTTCGTCGAGGCGACCGGGGTCGAGGCGCGTGGCCGCATCAGCCCCGGCGACGTCGGGATCTGGAACGACGACCAGGCGCGGGCGCTGGCCCGGATCGCCGAATTCCTGAAGTCCAACGGCGCCGCCGCCGGCATCCAGCTCGCCCACGCCGGCCGCAAGGCCTCGACCCGCCGGCCCTGGGATGGCGGCGCCGAGCTGAACGCCGAAGATGCGGCCAAGGGCGAGCCGGCCTGGGAGACGCTGGCGCCCAGCGCCATCCCGTTCTCCGACACCTACCCGCTGCCAAAGGCGATGAGCACCGCCGACATGGGCGAGGTGATCGTGGCCTTTCGCGAGGCGACCCGCCGTGCGCTCGACGCCGGCTTCGACGTGGTCGAGATCCACGCCGCGCACGGCTATCTGCTGCACGAGTTCCTTTCGCCGCTCTCCAATCACCGCACCGACGCCTATGGCGGCGACCGCGCCGGGCGGATGAAGTTTCCGCTCGAGGTGGTGGAGACGGTCCGCGCGGTCTGGCCGAAGGGCAAGCCGCTGTTCATGCGGGTGTCGTCGGTCGACTACACCGACGGCGGCGTGACCATCGAGGACACGGTCGAGTTCGCCAAGGCGGCCAAGGCGGTGGGCGTCGACGTCGTCGATTGCTCGTCCGGCGGCAATACGGCGACACCGCCGAAGCTGCGCCCCGGCTATCAGGTCCCGTTCGCCCGGGCGGTGCGCAAGGGCGCCGACATCGCCACAATGGCGGTCGGGCTGATCCTCGACGCCGCGCTGGCCGAGGCGATCGTCGCCGGCGGCAAGGCCGATCTGGTGGCGTTGGCGCGGCCGGCGCTGGAGGACCCCAACTTCGCAATCCACGCCTCGGCCGCGCTCACCGGGTCGCCCGACTATGCCCTGGCGCCGACGCCGGCCAAGAGCGGCCTCGACCGGCTGGCGCAGTCGCTGCGGCACATGGAAAAGGCCTGACTCCGGTCAGGGCGTCTTGTCGACCGCGTCATAGACCGTGAGCGAGTGCTCGAAGGCGTCGGGCTGCAACGCCATCGCCCCCACGAACGGGCGGCTGAGCACGAAGGTGATGCAGAGCAGCAGCGCGAACAGCGTTGCCATGACGCCGACGCCCACGACCTGCGGCCAGGCGCGGTCCATGTAGAGGAAGAACGACAGGAGCAGCACGAGGACGCCGCTGCCGATCGACGCCAGCCACATGATCGCTGGCAGCGACTCGCCGGCCTGGAGCGTGCGCCGGTTCCGATCGGTCTGCACCTGCCCGACCAGTTGCAGCGCCGCCTGGTCTATGGCGGCGTCGCTCTGGCGCACGTTGGGTGGAATGTGTCCGAACAGCCGGTACATGCCGAGCGCGGCCGCGCGCGCCTTCGGGCTGGCGCCGCCCGTGGCCGCCTGGATCGGCCACTCCTCCTTGACCACCGCCTCGGTGTACTCGCGGATCAGCGCGCGCATCTCTCCGCCGGACGTGGGCTCCATCCCCGTACTCGCCCGGTAGAGCGTGGCCAGGGTCGAAGCCTCCTCGGCCGCATTGTCATGGGCGGCGTCATAGGACTCCCATACCGCGACCACCAGGAACGCCAGGAACACGGCGTAGATGGTGCCCGCGGTCAGAAAGATCGGCACCAGGACATCGTTGTGACCTTCGGCGACCTGCCGGGAAACGAAGCGCCGGGTGATCAGAAGGCCGATCGCGGCGAATGCGATCGCGCCGATGACGGCAAGCGCCAGAGTCAGAAAAGCCGCCATCGATGCCCCCGGCCGCCGGAGAAAGGTGCACGAAATTAGCCGTCCGGCCCGGTGGCAACCATGCCGCGGACGCGCGAATTGACGGGTCATTACGACGCATGCGGACGACTTCGTCCGCAGAATTCACAGCTCCTGGCGGCTCTCGGACCGGAACGCGGGATAGGGACCCAGGCACAGCAGCGTCGCGGCGGCGGCGGCGAACAGGCCGGCGGCGGTCCAGAGGCCCACGCTATAGCTGCCCTGCCGGTCGTAGAACCACGCCAGGGCCGGCCCGCCCAGCCCGGCGCCCAGGTAGAAGCAGGCGCTGGCGACGGCCAGGGATCGGGTGAAACGCTCGAGCGGCATGTAGCGCGATATCAGGAACGGCAGCAGGTCGAACTCGGCGCCCGCCGCGAGGCCGACCAGCGCCGACGCGAGCGCGGCCGTACCGGGCCGCACGCCGCCATGGGCGAGCACCGCGCACGCGGCGGCGGGCGCCAGCACGAAGATCGCCGCCACCGCCGGCGCCCAGAACCGGTCGATCAGCGCCCCGCATGAGACCCGGCCAATGACCACGAAGACGCCGACCCAGCTCGTCGCCAGCACCGCGTCGGCGCGGGAGACGCCGTGGCTGGTGAACACCTTGATCAGGTTGGGAATGACGCCGGCGACGCCGCCCGCGATCACGAGGAAGGCGCCGCCGATCAGCCAGAGCCGCGGGTCGGCGAGCCGGGCCGGCAATCCGGCCGCCGCGCGATGGTGATCGGGGGTCTCGTCGCGGAAGAACAGCCAGGTCGTGGGCACGGCGATCACGATCGGCGCGGCGCCCAGGCAGACGTAGGCCCAGCGCCAGCCGACCGCGTCGATCAGCTCGCGCGTGATCTGCGGCCCGACGATCCCGATCACGCCGGTCCCGAGCAGCGACAGGCCGAGCGCCAGGCCGCGGCCGGCGACGAAGGCGTGGGTCAGCGCCCGGCTCCAGGTGATCGCCAGGGTGCCGGTGCCGAACAGCGAGATGAAGAACCAGTTGAGGTAGAAGCCCCAGAGTTGGCCGCCCTGCAGGCCGAGGCACATGAAGGCCACGCCCAGAAGCACCAGCGAGCCCAGGGCGACGGCGCGCACGCCGATCCGGTCGGCGAGCCAGCCCACGCCCGGCAGCACCGCCATGGTGGTCAGGTACGAGATCGTCAGCCCGAGCTGCACCTCGCCGACGCTCCAGCCGAACGCCGCGTGCAGCGGGTCGACGAAGACGCCCAGGGTATAGAACGGGATGCCAGAGAGGCTCATCCCGAAGCCGACCGTGCAGGCCGCCAGCAGCCGCCAGTTACGCCGCAGTTCGGACCAGGCCTGGTCGGCGGGCGCTACCAACAGTCCAGGTCCGTCGAACGCTACGCCTAATGAGGCCGGATCGCCTGGAAGATGACGATCGACTGGTCGTGGGTGTCCATCAGCCCGCGGCCGGGCACGAGCTTCAGGGTCCAGCGGTCGCGGCCGATCACCACGGTGTAGATGCGCGCGTCGGGATCGAACAGTTGCCAGCGGCCTTGATGGCCGTCCGTCGTCATCACCGCGCCGCCCGGCGCGAAGCGGATGCCGAGCCCGTCGCACTGGAAGTCCGGCGGGCAGGACATCACCGAATAGGTCCCGACGATATCGTTCGGCGACGGTCCGCCGCCCGCGCCGGCCACGATGGCGGGACCCGAGATGTCGATCGTGTAGTCGCCGCCGTTGCGCACGATGTTGGAGCCCATCGGCTGGATCTCGATGATCCAGACCCCCGACTTGTCGTACTTGCCCGGCCATTGCAGCTGGGCGGCCTGACCGGTCGAGGTGAGCGCCTGGTGGCCGATCACCTTGCCGCCAGGCCCCAGCACCAGCACGTTGACCGTCGCGGTCATCGGGTTGCCGAAGATGCCCATCGAGGTGAACCGCACGGTGATCGTGGCCGCGCCGGGATTGTAATGCAGCGCCCAGAACTGGGCCCCGGTCTGGTTGTCGATCGTGCCGTGGTTCTCACCCGGCTGCAGCGGCGTCGGGTTGCGCGGATCGAGCGACTGGGCCTGGCCTTGCGAGGCCAGGCCGAAGGCGACGAGCGCGCCCACGATGAACGCGGTCCAACCAGCCTTGCGCATCGCCATCCCCCGTGGCCGACGGCCGGAGAGCCATCGGTCCGGCTCAGCTTGGCACGTCCGGCGCGGCGCAGGAAGCGCGGCGGCCCTCAGTCTGCGCGGGCCTGCTTCGCCGCCAGATCGCCCTGCGCCTCCGTCGCGACGTCGTTCCAGGCCTCCCAGGTCTCGATCCGCCGCGCATATTCGGCGCGGGTCATCGGCAGGCCGCCGGATCCGAAGAAGATGCGCAGCGGCGGCTCGGCCGCGTCGACCACCTTGAGGATCGCGGGGCCTGTGGCGTCCGGGTCGCCGGGCGTGCTGCTACTCCGGAACTGGGCGATCGCCGCGTGGACGGCGTCGTAGGCGCCCAGCGGCGTCGCGCGCTTGGCCGAGGGGCCGCCCCATTCGGTGGCGAAGCCGCCCGGCTCGACGATCGTCACCTTGATCCCGAAGCCCTGCACCTCGCTCGCCAGCGCCTGGCTGAAGCCCTCCAGCGCCCACTTGGAGGCGTGATAGAGGCCGATGGTCGGGAAGGCGTTGACCCCGCCGATCGACGAGACCTGGATGATGTGGCCGGAGCCCTGGGCGCGCATCTGCGGCAGCACGGCTTGCGTCACCCAGAGCGCGCCGAAGAGATTGGTCTCGAGCTGGGCGCGCGCCTCGGCCTCGCTAACCTCTTCGATCGCGCCGAAGAGGCCGTAGCCGGCGTTGTTGACCGCCACGTCGATGCGGCCGAACCGGGCGATCGTCTCGGCCACCGCCGCGCCGATGGCGGCCTTGTCGGTGACGTCGAGCGCGATCGCGGCAACCAGGTCGCCGTACTGCTGGGTCAGCGGCTGGAGGGTGGATGCGTCACGCGCCGTCGCCGCGACGCGGTCGCCGCGCGCCAGCGCGGCCTCGGCCCAGACGCGGCCGAAGCCCTTGGACGTGCCGGTGATGAACCAGACCTTGCTTGCCATGATCAGTTTTCCTCGAATGCTGAAAGTTTGATGGGGTGAGAGAGCGAGCGCTCAGAAGCGCTCGCCGACCATTTCCTCGCTCTTCGCCCAGAGCGCCTTGGCGTGCTCGGGATCGAGCGCATAGGCGCGGACGCCGGCGCGCAGGCCCGGATCGTCGACGATCTCGGCGACGTGGCAGTCCTCGCAGAAGTGAGCGGCGACCGCGTCGGCCGGCGCGACGACGCCGGCCCAGACCGAGGTCGCGGCGCCTTGCGGGATCGACTTGTAACTGAAGGCCGGCGCGCCTTGCGGCTGGTTGGCGTTGATGCTCGCGATCAACGTCTCCCGCACCTCGGCCGTCATGTAGCGGCCGAGTTCGGTCTGGATGCCGCCGGGGTGCACGGCGGTGGCGCGCACGCCGGCTTCCCGGTGGCGGCGGTCGAACTCTACCGCGAACAGGATGTTGGCGGTCTTCGAGCGGCCGTAGGCGACGAACTCGGCATAGGGGGTGTGCGCGAAGTTCGGGTCTTCGAGATCCACGTCGGCGAAGCGGTGCCCCGAGGAGGACAGGTTCACCAGCCGCGAGCCCGGCTTCATCAGCGAGGCGATCCGGTTGACCAGCACGAAGTGGCCCAGGTGGTTGGTGCCGAACTGGGTCTCGAAGCCGTCCGAGGTCTCGCCCTTGGGGCAGGCCATGACGCCGGCGTTGGCGATCACCAGGTCGAACTTCCGACCGTCGGCGACGAGGGCGTCGGCGCAGGCGCGCACGCTGGCCAGCGAGGCCAGGTCGAGTTCCACCAGTTCGAGCCCGCCGCCGTGGGCCGCCTGGGCGACGACTTCCTCGGTCGCGCGCCGCGCCTTGGCGAGGTCGCGCGCCGCGCCGACCACCTTGGCGCCATGCGCGGCCAGCACGCGGGCGGTCTCGACTCCGAGCCCGGCCGAAACCCCGGTCACCAGGATGCGTTTGCCGCTGAGATCGACGCCCTCCAGCACCTCGTCGGTGGTCGATGTCGCTCCAAAGGGTCCAGACATGGGTCTCTCCGTTGTTCGGTTGCGCGAGATCGGGCGCCGCTCGCCAAAGCCGAGGCGTTCATTGCCAAACACCGGCCCAAGGCTTAAACGGAGGATCTCTCCGATTAGATATACGGAGGTACCCTCCGCTTATCAAGGGGCGAGCCAGTGAGTATCGAGGCCGAGAAGGCCAGTCCTCGGACCCAAGGCCTTAGGAAGACGCGGCGCAAGCCCCGCGCGGACGGCCAACGCAATCGCGAGCGGCTCATCGATGCGGCGAAGACGGCGTTCGCGGACGTCGGCGCCGATGTCAGCATGGGCGAGATCGCGCGCCGCGCCGGCGTCGGCATCGGCACCCTCTACCGCCACTTCCCGACCCGCGACGCGATCGTCGAGGCGGTCTACCGCCGCGAGGTTCGGCAACTGGGCGCGTCGGCGACCCGCCTGCTGGATCAGGCGCCGCCGGGCGAGGCCCTGCACGAGTGGATGCGCCTCTTCGTCGACTATATCGCCACCAAGCGGGTGATCGCCTCGGCGCTCAGCGCGCTGGTCGGTGGGACGAGCGACCTCTTCGCCGCGGCGGGCGTCATGATGACGGACGCGATGTCCCTGCTGGTCCAGCGCGCGGCGGCGGCGGGCGACATCCGCCCCGACGCCGATCCCAACGATCTGCTGCGCGCCCTGCTCGGCTTCACCTACGGCGCCACCAGCCCCGGCTGGCAAGCCAGCGCCCTGCGCCTGATCGATATCCTGATGGACGGGCTGAAGCCGGTTCCGGGTGAGAAGCCGACCGCGTCGTAGTCCAGCGGCCCCCGAGCAGGCCGAGGGAGGTGTCGCTCGCTGCCGGCGGTGGCTACGCGCCGGTGACTTCGCGTGACGCGTGGCTTCTCGCTGATCCGCGGTCGCCCCGCCCTCGGCGCGTCCTCCCGAACTATCCTTCCGCCGGCAATCGCGGCAATCGAAGCGATCGCTGGGGACTAGCTTCACCAGGCCCTTGCGCCGGGCCGTCTCGCGCCCAAATCAGGGGCGACATGCCAGTACCCCGCCGCGCCGGCGCGCCCAAGCTTTCGACCGTCCCCCAGCTGATCCGCGCCAATTCATGCACCCGGGCGCTCAATGTGCTCGGCGACCGCTGGACGCTGATGATCCTCTTCCTGACGTTCCAGCGGGTGCGCCGGTTCGAGGAGTTCCAGGGGCGGATCGGCATCGCCCGCAGCCTGCTGACCGACCGGCTGCGGCGGCTGCAGGCGGCCGGCGTGCTGAGGCGGGAGCGCTACCAGGCGCGGCCGGTGCGCGAGGAGTATCGGCTGACCGAGATGGGCCTGGACCTGTTCAGCCTCGCCCTGACGATCATCCGCTGGGAGAAGCGCTGGTTCTACGATCCCGCCAATCCCGCCCACCGTCTTAGGCACAGTTGCGGCAAGGAATTTACGCCCGAGTTCCGCTGCGGCCATTGCAGCGAGCTGGTGATTCCACGCGAGGTGCGGGTCGAGGATGGTCCCGGCGCCGCGCTGGAGCCGGCGGCGCCGCCCCGCGCGCACCGGCGCTCGATCGTGCCGGCCACGGAATTGAACCAAGGCAACCCGACGCTCGACCGCGCCTTCCAGGTGCTGGGCGACCGCTGGACCTCGCACGTCATCGCCGCGGCCTTCCTCGGACGGCGGCGGTTCAGCGAGTTCGAGGATTCGCTCGGCGTGGCGCCGAACATCCTCTCGGGCCGTCTGGCGCGGCTGGTGAAACTGGGAGTGCTGGTCCGCAGGCTCTATCAGCAGCGGCCCGACCGCTGGGAGTACCGGCTGACGGACGCGGGCCGCGACCTCTATCCGCTGATCGCCGAGCTGATCCGCTGGGGCGACCGGTGGCTGGACGACGGCAACGGGCCGCCACTGATCACCTACCATCAGAGCTGCGGCTGCCGGCTGGAGGCGCAGATCGTCTGCGACCAATGCGGCGAGGCCGTCACCGCCTTCAATGTCGCGCCTGCATAGGGCGCCGCGTCCGTGTTACGGGCAGCGCATGGCGAACGGATGGCTGATCGGGGTGATGGTGGAACTGGCGGACGAGCCCGTCGCCCTGCGCCACTTCTTCGCCGTCGGTCACGCGGATCGGGCCAAGGCCGAATGGCGGGCGATCGACAGCGCGCTGCTGATCGGCAAGGTCGCCAGCAGCCCCGTCGGCGGGCTGGAGCCGGTGCACGCCGTCGCCGAGCTGTCGGCCAAGACGATCGGCGCCCTGGCGCTGAAGCCCGCCGAGGTGCGCGCGCTGGGCTGGCGCTGGCCGCGCCGCTGGATCACGCTGGAGCCGAGATCCGCGGAATGACCGCCGCCTAAACGATCGGCGAACCGGGCTCTCATGGCTCCGGCGTGCAGGCTGGGCTTGCCCAGGCGTCGGCGCGGCCTAGATTCATGGAGGGGCCGGAGGCGCGAACATGACGTCACCATTCGACGATTTCGAGGTTGAGCGGGCGATGCGCCCATCGCCGGGCGCCCAGACGTTCGACCTGGAGGCGGCGCTGGACTCGCTGGTCGTCCTTCACGCCCGCGTTCCGGAGGACGCCTACACCGCCGAGACCCTCGGCGTTCAGCGCCTCGGCAACGGGATCGTCATCGGCGAGAACGGGCTGGTGCTGACCATCGGCTACCTGATCACCGAGGCCGACGATGTCACCCTGATCACCAACGACGGCCGGCCGGTTCCGGCGCATGTGCTGGGCCAGGATCAGGTGACCGGGTTCGGGCTGGTGCATGCGCTGGAGCCGCTCCGGCTGCCCGCGCTGCCGCTGGGCGACTCGCGGCGCCTGGAGGCCAACGAGCGCATCGTGCTGGCCGGCGGCGGTGGTTTGGCCCACGCGATGGCCGGCCGGCTGGTCGCCCGCGCGCCGTTCGCCGGCTATTGGGAATATCTGCTGAAGGAGGCGCTCTTCACCCGGCCCGGCCATCCGCATTGGAGCGGCGCGGGCCTGATCGGACCCTCGGGCGAGCTGATGGGCGTCTGCTCCCTGCAGATGAATGAGCAGACGTCGGGCGGCGACGCGCCGCTGATCAACATGAGCGTTCCGATCGAGCTGCTGCCCCCCATCCTGGACGATCTTTCGCGCGGCCAACTCGTCCGCGCGCCGCGGCCCTGGCTCGGGGTCATCTCGCAGGAAATCGCCGGGCAAGTGACCGTCGTGGACGTATCCGCCGGCGGCCCCGCGGCGCGCGCGGAGCTGCGCAGCGGCGACATCATCCAGGCGGTGGGTGGGCAGCGCGTGACCAGCCTGGCGGAGTTTTACACCCGGTTATGGGCGCTTGGCCCGGCCGGCGTCACCGCGCCGCTGCGGCTGAAACGCGAGGACGACGTGTTCGACGTCGAGATCCGCACCGCCGATCGCAGCTCGCGGCTGCGGAAGCGGCGCCTCAACTGAGCCCAACCGAACTTCAACGCGCGTCCGCCGTTCGTAAGCATCATCGCCGCGATCTTCCTGCTCCTGCTCTTCGTCCCCGTCGTGACGGCGGTGCTCGGCTACGCGAAGTATGGGGTGGTGGGCGGCCTGGTCGGCGGCTTCGGCGGCCTCGTCGTGGTGCTGATTGGCGGCGGCATCCCCTTCGCCCTGCTGCTCAAGGACGAGCGACGCAAGTACGACGCCAAGGAAGCCGAGTGGCGGCAATGGATGTCCCGCGGCCGGCCGGATTCCGACCCTGACCGGCGCTGAACCTCGTCTCTATCAATCCTAAGTCAACAGTCATTGACATAACATCGATCCGCGCGGATGTTGCGCCTCGGACGCCGAATGGCCGTCCGCCGACACCAGGGAAGACGCCATGAACATCGCCGTCAGGATCGACGCCAGCCAGGAAGCCGCGCAGGCCGAGGCGCTGCCGCTCGCCGAGATCAACCCGGCCAATGTCGAGCGTTTCCAGGCAGACGGCATCTGGCCCTACTTCGCGCGGTTGCGGCGCGAAGATCCGGTCCATTTCACCGCCGAGAGCGAGTTCGGGCCCTATTGGTCGATCACCCGCTGGAACGACATCATGGCGGTGGACACCGATCACGAGGCCTTTTCGTCCGCCGACGGCATCGGGCTTCCCAACCGCAAGGCGATGGAAGAGCAGGAAAAGGTCATGGCCCAGATGGGCCGCCCCCGCCGCCGCGGCGGCGCCGGCTTCATCACCATGGACGAGCCCGAGCACAGCGTGCACCGCAAGGCGGTCAGCCCGACGGTGGCGCCGGCCAACATCGCCCGGATGGCGCCGGTGGTGCGCGAGCGCGCCGGCCAGATCCTCGATTCGCTGCCGATCGGCGTCGAATTCGACTGGGTCGACCTGGTGTCGAAGGAGCTGACGGCGATGACGCTCGCCACCCTCTTCGACTTCCCGTTCGAGGACCGGCGCAAGCTCACCTATTGGTCGGACGTGTTCACCAACATGCCGGGCCACGGCCCGGTGAAGAGCTGGCAGCACAAGGCCGAAACCGCCATCGAGTGCTTCGGCGCCTTCGATGCGCTCTGGAACGAACGGATCAACGCCGAGCCCGGTATCGACCTGATCTCGATGCTGACCCACAATCCCGATACACGGACGATGGCGCAGGATCGGTACCACGGCACCGTGGTGCTGCTGATCATCGGCGGCAACGACACCACCCGGAACACCATCTCGGGCAGCATCTACGCCCTGAACAAGAACCCCGACCAGTACGCCAAGCTGCGCGCCAATCCTGAGCTGATCACCCCGATGGTCTCGGAGACCATCCGCTGGCAGACGCCGCTGGCCCACATGAGCCGGGTGGCCACGCGCGACATCGAGCTCGGCGGCAAGACCATCAAGGCGGGCGAGCGGGTGGTCATGTGGTACATCTCGGGCAATCGCGACGAGAGCGTGATCGACAATCCGAACGCCTTCATCATCGACCGCGAACGCCCCCGCCAGCACCTGTCGTTTGGCTTCGGCATCCACCGCTGCGTCGGCAACCGGGTGGCCGAGATGCAGCTCACCATCATCTGGGAAGAGATTCTGAAGCGCTTCCCAGTGATCGAGCTGGTGGGCGAGCCGACCCGCACCTATTCGTCCTTCGTCCACGGCTATGAGAGCATGAACGTGGTCATCCCGGCGCGGGCCTGACGAACCGGCTCGGGCAGGCTACACTCGCGGGCATGACCGACGCCCTGACCCTTGCCCGCGATCGCGCCCCGCCGCGCCGGCGTGACGCCCAGGCGACCCGGGCGGCGATCCTGGAGGCGGCCAAGACCCAGTTCGCGCGGCTTGGCTACGACCGCGCCGCCCTGCGCGACATCGCCGCCGAGGCCGGCGCCGACGTCGCCCTGATCAAGCGCTACTTCGGCGGCAAGGAAGCCCTGTTCACCGAGGCGCTGAAGGACTCGATCAGTCCCGACCGCCTGAGAGGCTGGGATCGGGCGTCGTTCGCCCGCGAGGTCGCCACGACCATGGCGGGCGCTGTGCCGGCCGACGAGGCGCGCACCCACAGCTTCCAGTTCCTGCTGCGCGCGGCGACGTCGCCGACCACCGCGCCGCTGCTGAACCTCGCCGTCCAGGAACGATTCCTCGAGCCGATCCGCGATTGGCTGGGCGGCGAGGACGCCCAGCCCCGCGCCCGCGTCCTGGCGGCGGTCTTCATCGGCTGCCTGGTCGAGCGCCTGATCCGCGGCGAGGCGCTGACCGGCCGCGAGCGCGACGTCTTCATCGAGCGCGTCGCATCGACGTTCGAAGCGCTGCTCGGCGACGGCTAATCCATGACGACCCTGACGGCACGTTTGGACCGGGCGCTCGACGCGTTGCCCGGGGCCTATCCCGGACCCGGCGGCGCGGTCGCGGTGTTGCGCGACGGCGAGGTGCTGGCGCGCCACGCCTGGGGCTGGGCCAACGCCGAGCTGCGCATTCCGTTCACCCCGCGCACCCTCTTCCGCATGTGCTCGATCACCAAGCAGTTCACCTGCGGCCTCGTGCTCGACGCCTTTCCGGACCCTTCGGCGCTCGACGCCGATGTCGCGAGCCGGCTGCCGAACCTAGAGCAGCCCCCGCCCCCCACGCTGCGCCTCTGCCACAATCAGTCGGGGCTGCGCGACTATTGGGCGCTGGCGATGCTGCACGGCGCGCCGGCCGAGTCGGCGTTCGGCGACGCCGAAGCGCACCGCGTGATCGCCGGCTCCCGCACCCTGCAGTTCACGCCGGGGACGCGGTACTCCTATTCGAACCAGAACTTCCGCCTGCTGTCGGATATCCTCGAGGCGCGCACCAGACGCAGCTTCGGCGAGCTGCTGCGCACCCGGATCTTCGACCGGGTCGGCATGGAGGGCGCGTTGCTCGCCGCCGACACGCGCGCCATGCCGGATGGGACGGAAGGCTACGAGGGCACGGTGGCCGGCGGCTTCCGCGCGGCTGAAAACCGCATCCTCTGGACCGGCGACGCCGGCTTGGGCGCCAGCCTCGACGACATGATCGCCTGGGAGCGCCACATCGACGCCACCCGCGACGACGAGACCAGCCTCTATCGGCGCCTGTCCGCGCCGGTGACGTTCGCCGATGGCGCGCCCGCCGGCTACGGCTTCGGGCTCGGTCGCGGCAAGGCGCTGGATCGCGCCGTCACCAGCCACGGCGGCGGTCTGCGCGGCTGGCGCAGCCATCGCCTCTACGCCACGGCCGAGCGCGTGTCGGTGGTGGTGATGTTCAATCACTTCGCCAACGCCTACGACGCGGCGATCGACCTGCTGGCCGCCGTGCTGGACGTGGCGCGGCTGGCTCGGGTCTCGACCCAGCCCGAGCCGCCCTGGCTCGGCGCCTATGTGGAGCCAGAGACGGGTCTGTCCGTGCGGATCGAGGCGGCGCCAAACGGCCGCGTGAACCTGCGCTACGGTCATCCAGGCCGATTGCTGGACCTGAATGAAGACGGGACGGCTGGGAATGACGACGGCCGGCTGCGGCCCGGCGATGGCGGCCTACGGATGGACCTACCGCAGGACAACCAGACCTCGCTGCTGCGTCCCTGCCCCGGCGAGGCGGCGCGCGACATTGCCGGCCGCTATCGCTGCTCGGAGCTGGACGCCGAGCTCAGCATCACCGATGCGGGCGGCGTGCTCTATGGCGGCTGCTCGGGGTTCCTCGGTCAGGGCCGGATGGAGCTGCTGGCGCCGATCGGGCCGGACCTGTGGGCGCTGCCGTGCCTCCGCGCCCTCGACTACACGCCGCCCGGCGACTGGACTCTCGCGTTCCGCCGCGACGACGCCGGCCGGCCGATCAGCGTGGAAGTCGGCTGCTGGCTCGCCCGCCACCTGGTCTACGAGCGGATCGGCGGCTGACAGCGCCGCTCACGTGAGGCCGCCGAGATAGTCGAGCGCCGGCAGGCTCGGCAGGAAGAAGTATTCGCCGCCGACCAGCTGGATGTAGGTCTCGACCTGCGCCCGCCGCCGCAGCGGCGTCGCGGGCAGCGTGAACGGCCCAGCGGGCCCCAGCAGCGGATCGGTCTCGTCGAACAGCACCGCGAAGGTCTGGTTCAGCATCCAGTTCTGCTGGACGAACTCGAACTGGCGCACGAGGTCGGTGTTGAGCGCCATGAACAGCAAGCCGCGGTCCTGGCCATCGTCGAGGCGTGGGTCCGCCAGCGGCGCGCCGAACTTGCGGCCGCGCCGCATGATGCGGTGGTTGTTGGCGGCGTGAAGCAGGTCGGGGCCGAGCTTGGGCGTCGGGGCCAGGCCGTCGCGCGGATTGGCCCGGCGGATGTGCGAGCCCATCGGACAGCCGAAGCCGTGCGGATCGCGGGCGAGATAGCCAAAGCTGTTCTGCGGCTGGCCGCCTTGCGGCGGCAGCGGACCGTTGGGCGAGAGCACATCGCCGTTCAGCGTCCGGCCGACCGCGCGCTGGGCGAGGCCGGTGGACTCGATCGCCGGGTCGGCCAGCGTCGCGACCGCCGTGTCCATCGAGCGCCAGAACCGGGCGACGTCCTGGCGCAGTTCGCGGATCACCAGATAGCTGCCATTGAGACCCAGGTCGCGAAACCCCTCGGGCGCGTTGCCTTGCGGCAGGGTGGCGGCCGCCGCCGACTCCTGGACCAGCGGGCCGGGCGCCGGCTCGCCGTGCGCATCGACATGACCCATCAGGATGTCCCCGGCCGCCATGCCGTGCCACGGATCGGGCGGCATCGGCGCGCCGCCCGGCGTCTGGATCGACGCGCCGAATGGCGTCGGCTGCGAGATTCCATCGGCGAAGCCGAAATGCTCACGGGCGATCCCGGCCTGGTCGAACATCAGCGAGGTCGCGATCTGGCGGCTCACGAAAATCCGGTTCGCCGCCAAGGCTGCGTGGGCCTTGGCGCCCAGCGCCGCGGCGGTGGCGGCGTCCTCGGCATAGAGCAGCAGAACCGCGTGCACGACCGCTAGGGTCGGGGTGTTCTTGGTCGTGCCGCCGCCCCACAGCGGTCCGCCGGCCACCACCAGCGAATCCTCGTCGCTCAGGCGGCGCCGCCGATCCGCCTGGAACAGGCCCTCGACGAAAGGCTCGGAGAAGCTGGAAAGCGCGGCGCTCTCCAGGCCCATGGCGGCCAGGCCGCTGTCGGTGAAGGCGATGGCCGTGCAGGGGCTGGTTTTGCCGGTGGCGTCAGTGATCGGGATCGCGGCCCGCAGCGCCTTCAGCCAGCCGCCGCCGGCCTTGTCCGGCAGGGTCAGGAAGAGCGCGGATCCGGCCTCCAGATGACCGAACGGGCTTACCAGCAGCCCCTGCGTCTGGGCCGCGCAGGCCGGATCGAGCCGCCAGCTCTCCGGCGGCGGCGAGCCTTCGACGGCTAGAGATCGAGCAGCCATGCCTGCGCCTCCGGTTCGGTCATCGTGGCCTGGCGCAGTCCCTGCGCCAGACGGGCCTGCCGTTCGATCTGGTTGACGGTGAGGCTCGGGTAGGCGCTGAACCAGAACAGGCTCTCGGTCATGGAATGGCGGGCCCAGGCCTTGAACTGGCGCCCGTGCGTGGCGCCGTCCTGCACGAGAAACCGGGTCGCTGGAAACCCGACGCCGCCCGTCCAGGCGAGGGTGAGGCCGCCGTGGGCCTTCTCGATGAAGTCGTCGAGATAGCTCTCCCAGCTGCTGTCGAAGTTGGAATGGAACATCAGCCGGCCGCCGTTGCTGACGATGGCCCAGTGGGCGAAGTGGATCGTGCGCATGCTGCCCAGGTAGCCGTCGTGGGCGATCACCCTGAGCAGCAGCCCCAGCCCCCAGAGCCCCGCACGCACGAGCACTGCCCGCAGCACGCCCGGCTTGATGTGGACGATGCTGATCATGTGGTTCTGCACCGTCTGGTCCTCGCTGCGTGCGATGCGCAGCAGCGCCGCCTCGTCCATCGGCGGATCGTCCTGCGACGGATCGCTCCGCTCCAGCAGACGCAGCCAGACCAGGACCCAGGTCGCGACGGCGGCAGGGCCCAAGACGGCAACCAGCGCCCAGAAGACCACCGGATGGTCGGCCGCGATCGTCGATCGCAGCGCTGAGCCCCAAGGCGTCGCGCTCCAAAGAATTGCCGCCAGCGTCAGCAGCGCCAGCGCTCCGGCCGCGCCGCTCGCCAAGGACCACCGTTGCGACGGCCCGTTCAGGTCGCGCAGGTGGAGGCCGAAGCTGATCGCCGCCAGCGCCAACATCGTCGGCAGCCAAACGGACTTGCACGCCAGGCCCAGGACAACGCCCGGCGCCAGCAACACAGCCAGGGCGACGACGATGAAGCCGGCCAACCGGCCAAGGTCGCCGAGGTTCTCCAGCATGCCAATGCGCGGCGGTGGCGTCGCGTTCAGCCAGGGGAATTGCGGCAGCAGGCTCGCTCGCAGGTCGGCGTGGATCGCCGCCGGAGTGAGGGCGCGCAGCGTCGGCGCGTCGGCGAGCGGTCTGGCGGCGAGGAACAGCGCCGCCTCGGCGTCGATGCGCGGCCGATCGAGGCCGCGGTTGCCCTGGTGGAACACCGCCGGCGTGATCGTACAGGCCGCCAGCAGCGGTGCGATCGGGGCGGTCGAACCGTCGGCGGTCACCGCCGCGAACAGGTCGGCCGCGCCGTCGCCCGGCGGCTTGGCGCAGCGGAACATGTCGCGCAGCCGTGGGCCGATCGCCGCTTCCAACAGGGCCCAGAACGGACCCGGGGGGCCGTCGAAATTCGCTTCCAGCACGAACACCGGATCGTAGGCGGCATCGTCGCTCACGGTCATCGACATGAAGTGCAGCGACGGGATCGCCTCGCGCAGCCGGACATATTTCGGCGTGGTCGCCTCTTCGGCGGCGCGAAAGTCCGAGACATGGCCCCGGAGCAGGGCGGCGCTCTGCGGTTGCACCTCGATCACCATGCTGAGCACGGTCTGGTTCATCGCCATCCCCCGTCCGGCGACACTGCACCAGTCAAGGTTGATCGGCAAGCGGCGGCCGGCCGCGATCCTAGCGGGGCAGGGCGCGCTCGAAGGCGTCGGCGATCTCGTCGGCCTGATCCCGCGTCAGGATCAGTGGCGGCGAGATGCGGACCGTATGGTCGTGGGTGTCCTTGCAGAGATAGCCCAGGGCCATCAGCCGCTCGCACATGGCGTGGGCGCCGCCGCCGTCGGCCGTCAGCTCCACCGCCAGCATCAGGCCGCGGCCGCGCACCGCCTTGATCGCGGGGTGACGGATCGAGGCCAGCTGGGCCTTGAGGTGCGCGCCGATGCGATCGGCGTTCTCGATCATGCCCTCTTCGATGAGCACCTTCAGCGCCATGCGCGCCACGGCGCAGGCGAGCGGATTGCCGCCGAAGGTCGAGCCGTGGTCGCCGGGCTTCAGCACGCCCAGCACCTCGCTGTTCGAGAGCACCGCCGAGATCGGATAGAAGCCGCCGGAGAGCGCCTTGCCGACCAGCGTCAGGTCGGCCTCGATCCCCTCGTGCTCCTCGGCCAGCAGCCGCCCGGTGCGCCCGAGGCCGCTCTGGATTTCGTCGAGGATCAAGATGACGTTGTGCGCGGTGCAAATCTCCCGAACCCGGGCGAAATAGCCCGCCGGTGGGACGATGACGCCGGCCTCGCCCTGGATCGGCTCGACCAGGAACCCGACCGTCTCGGGCGTGATCGCCGCCTCCAGCGCGGCGGCGTCGCCGAACGGCACGACCTTGAAGCCGGGGGTGAACGGCCCGAAGCCAGCGCGGGTCTGGGCGTCGGACGAGAAGCCGACGATGGCCAGGGTGCGGCCGTGGAAGTTCTCCGAGCAGACGATGATCTCGGCCCGGTTCTCCGGCACGCCCTTCACCTCATAGCCCCACTTGCGCACCGTCTTCAGCGCGCTCTCCACCGCTTCGGCGCCGGAGTTCATCGGCAGCGCCATGTGCGAGCCGGTGAGTTCGCAAAGTTCCTCGTAGAAGGCTGGAAGCTGGTTGTTGTGGAAGGCGCGGGAGGTCAGGGTCAGCTTTTGCGCCTGCTCGATCATCGCCGCGGCGATGCGCGGATGGCAGTGGCCCTGGTTCACGGCGGAATAGGCCGACAGGCAATCGAGATAGCGCTTGCCGGCGACGTCCCAGACATGGACGCCTTCGCCGCGCGTCAGCACCACCTCCAGCGGCTGGTAGTTGCGCGCGCCGTAGCGGTCCTCGCGGCGGATGAAGTCGGGCGTGGCGTCCGTTCGGCGTTCGAGGGTGATGGCGTTCATGGCGAACCTCAGGCTGGAGCGAGGGCGGGCTGGGATTGCTGGTCGAGGCGCAGGGTCATGCAGAACGCCGCGCCGCCGGAGAGGATGAAGGGATCCAGGTCGATCTCGACGACGCGGTAGCCGCGCGCCGCCAGTCGTTGGCGCAGGGCGGCCGGGGCGCGGGCCATGATCACCGTGCGGTCGATACACACGGCGTTGACGCAGAAGGCCGCGGCGTCCGCGTCGGTGGCGACGAGCCGGTCGTCGGACGCGACATTGGCCTCGATCCGCGCCAAGGCCTCGGCCGTGAACGCCGGCGGATAGTAGAGCACCTCGCCGCCGCTCAGGGGTCGGAAGCAGGTGTCGAGGTGGTAGAAGCGCGGCGAGGCCAGCTCGAGTGCGATCACCCGCCGATCGAAGGCGGCGGCGATGGCGGCGCCGGCGGCCTTGTCCGAGCGCTGGCCGTAGCCGGTCCAGAAGGTCTGGCGCGGCGCATCCCAGAGGCCATCGCCAGCGCCTTCGTGGAAAATGCCGGGTGGCAGATCGAGGATCTCCCGCACCATGCCCCGTGCCTTCAACGCCTGGAAGGCGGCGCGGAACGGCGCCTCCTCGCCCTGCCGCTCCGGGTGCTTGAAGCGCGCCAGCAGCACCTTGCCGTCCAGCGCCACGGCGGCGTTGGCGGTGAACACCAGGTCGGGCAGGCCGGCCATCGCGGGGACGGTCTCCACACGGGCGCCGGCGGCTTCCAGCGCGGCGCGCAGGGCGTCCGAGCCGGCGATGGCCTCGGGCCGCAGGCTCTCGGCCCAGGCCGACGGCCGCATCCACGGATTGATCCGGTAGGCCACCTCGAAGCGGCTCGGGTCGGTCATCAGGAAACTCGGCGGGGCGGCCATGCGAAACTCCTAACGCCCGGACTGGAAGCCAAGAGTCGCCCCGCGCGCTGCTAGCGGAAAGCCAACGAGGTGCTACATTTCAGACTATCTGGTATCGAATTGTCAGGCTGAGATAGCGAGTCGACACATGGACGATCTCGACCGCAAGCTCGTCGCCTTGCTGCGCCAGGATGCGCGCGCCCCGGCCGCCACGTTGGCGAAGACCCTGAAGGTCTCCCGCGCCACGGTGCAGAACCGCATCCAGCGGATGCTGTCACAGGGCGTGATCCAGGGCTTCACGGTGCGCGCCAGGCCCGACAACGAGGCCGGCCGGGTGCGCGCCATCACCAGCATCGAGGTCAAGGGCGAGCGCACCGAGGGCGTCATCAAGGCGCTGCGCGGCCTGCCGCAGGTGGTGGCGATCCACTCCACCAACGGCCGCTGGGACCTGGTGGCGGAGCTCGAGACGGCCAGCCTCGCCGCCTTCAGCCAAACGCTCGACGATCTGCGCCGTATCGACGGCATCTCGGCGACCGAGACCAACCTGCTGCTGAACAGCCACCTCTAGAGCGCGACGGTAACAGTGATCACAGATAGACTCGCCGCCCCTCTTGACGGCTGGAACGCGTGCGCCAAAAAGTGATCACAGAACGGCGGAAGTTGCGATGCCGGCGCGCGCCGTTATGTGTGGCGCCGATCTGAAAGGCCGTTGAACCCAAGGTGTCCGGATTGTCCGCCCACGCTCGTCCCGTCTCCGATCCGGCCATCGCCGACCCGGCCGAATTGCGCGCCTTCCTCGAGGCCCATCCGGGCGTCGAGTTCTTCGAGCTGATCTTCACCGGCATGTCCGGCGTGCCGCGCGGCAAGCGGCTGCGGCGCTCCGAGATGGCCGCCGTCTATCAGAACGGCCGCTTCCTGCCGGGCTCGATCCTGGTCTGCGACATCACCGGCCAGGACTGCGAGGACACCGGCCTGGTCTGGGCCGACGGCGACGCCGACCGCGTCGCCTGGCCCGCGCCCGGCACGCTGGTCCGCGCCCCCTGGCTCGGCGACGACACCGCCCAGCTGCTCACCTCGCTCTATGAGCTGGACGGGACGCCCAACGACCTCGATCCGCGCCATGTGTTGCGCGGCGTCATTGACCGGTTCGCGGCCGATGGGCTCACTCCGGTCGTCGCCTGCGAGCTCGAATACTATCTGGTGGGCGCCCAGCGCACCGCCGCCGGCGGGATCGAGCTGGCCGCCGTGGGTCCGGGCGGCGAACGGCCGGGCCTGCACGGCGTCTACGGCCTTCGCGAGCTGGAGGACGTCGGCGGCTTCCTGCGGGCGCTGTGGGCGGCGGCCGATGTCCAGGGCGTGCCGCTGGAAGGCGCGATCTCGGAATATGCGCCCGGCCAGCTCGAACTCACCCTGAAGCACGGGCCGGACGCCCTGCGCGCCGCCGACGAGGCGGTGATGTACAAGCGCATCGCCAAGGGCGTCGCCGCCGCCAGCGGCTGCGAGGCCACCTTCATGGCCAAGCCGTTTGCCGAACGCTCCGGCAGCGGCCTGCACCTGCATGTCAGCGTCGACGACTCCCAGGGCCGCAACATCTTCGCCAGCGAGGATCCGGCTGGCGCGCCGCCCCTGCGCCACGCGGTGGGCGGACTGATGGAGGGCCTCGCCGACGGCATGGCGATCTTCGCCCCCAACGCCAATTCCTACCGCCGCTTCCGCGCCAATTCCTACGCCCCGGTCGCCCCGACCTGGGGGGTGAACAACCGCACCGTCTCGCTCAGGGTGCCGGCCGGGTCGCCGAGCGGGCGCCACATCGAGCACCGCGTCGCCGGCGCCGACGCCAATCCCTACCTGGCGCTGGCGGCGCTGCTGGCCGGCGTCCATCACGGCCTGACCCAGAAGCTCGACCCCGGCCCGCCCGTCGTCGGCGACGGCTACGCCCATGCCGCCAAGAGCGGCCGGCGCCTGCCCGCCAACTGGTTCGCCGCCACCGACGCCTTCGCCGCCTCCGACGTGCTGCGCGACTATCTCGGCGCGCGGTTCACCCAGATGTTCACCATCGTCAAGCGCACCGAGCAGGACCGCTTCTTCGCCCAGGTCTCGCCGCTCGACTACGACTGGTGCCTGAAGAATGCCTGAGCCGCGCACCCCCCAATCAGCCACGGGGCGCCCCGTCGTCGGCGTCAGCTGCTGCACCCGCACCATCGGGACCGAGCCGGCCCAGGCGGTGATGAACCGCTATGTCGTCCACGCCCTGCGCTACGCCGACGCCGCCGGCCTGCTGGTGCCGGCTTTGCCCGACCTGATGAGCGCCCGCGAAGTCGCCCCGCGCCTCGACGGCCTGCTGCTCACCGGCAGCCCCTCCAACGTCGATCCGGCCCGCTACGGCCAGGCCGATGCGCCGGACGCCGAAGGTCCCTACGATCCGGCCCGCGACGCCATGACCGCCGGCCTGATCGAGGCGATGATCGAGCTGGGCAGGCCGGTGTTCGGCGTCTGTCGCGGCCTGCAGGAGCTCAATGTCGCCTTTGGCGGCAGCCTGCGCCGCGACGTCGGCCGGGGTGACGACGCGATCCCCCATCACGCGCCGGACGATGCCGCGTTCGACGCCATGTTCGCCCACGAACATCCGGTGAAGCTCACTCGCGGCGGTCTCCTGAACCGGGGCCTCGGCCGCGACGCGCTCACCGTCAATTCCGTCCACTTCCAGGCCATCGACCGCCTGGGCGCCGGCCTCGCCGTCGAAGCCACGGCCCCCGACGGCGTCGTCGAGGCGGTGTCGGCCAAGGTGGGCGCCGCCCAGGTGCTGGCGGTGCAATGGCACCCCGAATGGCGCACCGACGGCAATCCCGACTCCCAAGGCTTCTTCCGACTGTTCGGCCGCGTGCTGCGCGGCGAACCGGTCCAACAAGACGAGAGGACCCCAGCGTGACCCTTCGCAACTACGACATCGCCGAGCTGCGCCGCCTGGACGTCGCCCACCACCTGCCGGCCCAATCCGACTACAAGCTGATGCGCGAACTGGGCGGCGCCCGCATCATCACCCGCGCCGAGGGCAGCACCATCTACGACGGCGACGGCAATGCGCTGCTGGACGGCATGGCCGGCCTCTGGTGCGTCCAGGTCGGCTACGGCCGCGAGGAGCTGGCCAAGGCGGCCTACGACCAGATGCTGGAGCTGCCCTACTACAACACCTTCTTCAAGACCGTCGCGCCGCCCACCGTCCTGCTGGCCGCCAAGGTCGCCGAGCTGATGGGCGGCAATCTGCAGCACGTGTTCTTCAACAACTCCGGCTCCGAGGCGATCGACACGGTGATCCGCCTCGCCCGCTACTATTGGCAGGCCAAGGGCGAGCCGAACCGCAACGTCATCATCGCCCGGGTCAACGGCTACCACGGCTCGACCATCGCCGGCGCCAGCCTCGGCGGCATGAAGCACATGCACGTCCAGGGCGGCCCCTGGGTGCCGGGCATCGAGCATGTGATGCAGCCCTATCGCTTCAACGAGGGCTTCGGCGAGGACCCGGCGGCCTTCGGCGAGCGCGCCGCCCAGGCGGTGGAGGACCGCATCCTCGAGGTCGGTCCAGAGAACGTCGCCGCCTTCGTCGGCGAGCCCGTGCAGGGCGCCGGCGGGGTGATCATCCCGCCGGAAAACTACTGGCCGCGCATCGAGGCCATCTGCCGCAAATACGGCATCCTGCTGGTCTGCGACGAGGTGATCTGCGGCTTCGGCCGGCTGGGCCAATGGTTCGGCTTCCAGCACTTCGGCGTGAAGCCGGACCTGGTCTCGATGGCCAAGGGCTTGTCGTCCGGCTACCTGCCGATCTCGGCTGTGGGCGTCGCCGACCACATCGTCGAGACCCTGCGCGAGGTCGGCGGCGACTTCGTCCACGGCTACACCTATTCCGGCCACCCGACCGCGGCCGCCGTGGCGCTGAAGAACATCGAGATCATGGAGCGCGAGAACCTGGTGGGGCGCACCGCCACCGACACCGGCCCCTATCTCGCCAAGGCGCTGGCCGCCCTCGCCGAGCATCCGCTGGTGGGCGAGGCCCGTTCGCTCGGCCTGATCGGCGCGGTGGAGATCGTCGCCCGCAAGGGGACCAACCAGCGCTTCACCGGCAAGGAGGGCCCGGCCGGGGTGATGGTCCGCGACCTCTGCATC
>Ga0302311_10001029_pt1 | contig 33535 bp, 34 predicted proteins | sample III_Palsa_N1_3_FD_200449 | JGI IMG/M metagenome (GOLD analysis project Ga0302311, IMG submission 200449) | Peat permafrost microbial communities from Stordalen Mire near Abisko, Sweden - III_Palsa_N1_3 | ecosystem: Environmental > Terrestrial > Soil > Palsa > Peat permafrost | place: Sweden... | reverse complement strand
GATCGACAGGCTGATGACGTCGCTATGCGCCTGCGCCCCGCGCCTGACGAGCGCCGTCAGTCGCGCATTGAGTTCGCCGATGTCATAGGGCTTGGCGAGATAATCGTCGGCGCCGGCGTTGAGGCCTTCGACCTTGTCCCTGGAACTGCCTAGCGCCGACAGCATCAGCACCGGTGGCACTGGCCCCTGCGCGCGCAGATGTTCGAGCAGACCGGTGCCGGTGAGATCGGGCAGCATCCGGTCGAGGATGATCGCATCGAAGCCACCTTGCGCGAAGGCGCCGATCGCGCCGGCGCCCGTGGGACAGTGTGTGCAGTGATGTCCCAGCGCGTCGAGACTTCCGGTCAACTCCTGCGCGATCAGCGGATCATCTTCTACCAGCAGCAGTTGCACTGAAAGCGATCCTTGGGCGAATTATCGAAAACTGGCCCGTAGCGCTGGGATGTGACGGTTTCGCGGAAGCCGCCAATCATGAACATATCGCCGATAAAGCCCACCATGAGACCGCCTATACGGACTGATGCATCAGGCAGGGCACCATCGCCCAATGTGAGCCATTCTGACCGCCGACCACCGTCTCCGCGAGCATTTCCACCCTCGAACGCGTCCACTTATGCGACCGTGATCATGCGGCGTCGAACGTGGTCACCATCGACGAAGAGTTCGATGCCATCGATATACGACGCGTCGTCGGAGGCGAGGAGCTTCACCGCCTTGGTGATCTGCTCGGGTCGGGGATGCGGCCGGCCGGGATCTGGCTTACCATCCTTGATGCCGATCTGATCGAGAAACGGATCGAGCGCGCGGCGGTCTCATGGGCGATGCCGCGCTGACCATACGGTCGCATATGACGCCTGTTCAGACCCGCTGATCCGATGCGGGACATCAGCCCGATATGCGTGGCACCTTGCCGTCCGACGACCGTTGGGTATCTATGGAATACCGATCGCCCCCCATAGCCCCCGCCGAGAAGGTCATTGCGATCGGGCTGTTGACGCAGCGCGACCTCGATACGCTCGGTGTGGATTTCCGCCGTGTCTATCCGGTCGACGACCTGCCGCGTTTCGAAGATCTGCTTCGTTCGATCGACGAGGCCGATCGTGCGTCGCAGCGCAAGGGCGACAGCTGACCGAGGGCTGTCCCGCAACGCACGCTTAGCTGTCGATCCGCGTTACCTGCACCTGCTGGCCGATGAAATAGGCCTGGCCGAACGTAGTGAGGAAGCTGATGTCGGTGGCATCGCGGCCGACGCCGATCCGGACGATCCCTTCGGTCGGCGCCAGTTTCGTCGCATCGACGAGGTGCCATCCGCCCGCGAGCCAGACCTCGACGACGGCGTGGAAGTCCTGCGGCTCGAGCTGCCAGGCATAGGCGCCGACCATCCGCGCGGGAATGCCCGCCGCGCGCGCCATCGCGATCAGCAGATGCGCGAAGTCGCGGCACACGCCGCGGTGCGCAACGAACGTGTCCGCCGCGGTCGTGTCGCCATTGCTCGATCCCGGTACGTAATCGAGATGGTTGCCGATCCAGTCCGACATTGCCTGGATCTTGTCGCCGCCCTCGGCATCGCCGAACTCGCGCCGCACCGCGCTCTCGAATCGGTCCGACTCGCAATAGCGGCTCGGGAAGAGATAGGGGACGACCAGCGCGGGCAGATCCTTGAGATCGTCCGCCGCCAGGCCCGCGACCACGACGGGCGCGCGATCGACATCGACGATCGCGGTGTAATGTGCGGTGACACGGCCGGTGCCGCGCGCCCACGTCCGGCGACCGAGGCTGTCGTCGGCGGCGATCGGGCGCATCGGCTCGACGCCGCCCACCGTCAGCCGATCGGTAACCAGCCGCTGATCGTACATCTGCGCGACCTCGAGCGCGAGCAGCAGGTCGGCAGGCGCCGACAGCCCATAATCGAGATGAGCGTCTATCGAGAGGCGCATCGAAGAACCGATCTGTGAGAGGCGATCCGGCCGCTGCCGAATCACGCCATGTTTTGCCCGTTAGCGCCCCGGGCTACAAGCCGCGCTGGTGACGCCGTTTCGCGTCAGCGGGCGACGGGACGCGCGCCGGTTTCGACGAGCGATTGCTGCAGCCTCGCGATCAGCGCCTCGACGTCGTGCGGTTCGAACACCGCGAATAGCTGGTCGCGGTCGAGCAGGCCGTCGAGGCCGATCAGCTCGTAATCGAGCGGCGGCGACGGCTCGCCATCCTCGATCGCCTCGAGCGTGCCCGTCCAATCCCCCTCGCTCTCGTTGCCGACGAATTCGGGGATCAGGTCCTGCACGTAGAAATCGGGGCCTTCGCTCGCCTGCTTGATCGTCAGCGGCGCGAAGAAATGCGGCTCGTATTTGGCGAAGACGGTGCCGGCGGGCAGCGCGAGGAAGGTGGAGCGATCGATGATTCTCATAGGCGGACAACCTATCGGCTGATCGCGGCCGCCGCCAGTGCGACGCGCGTCTGGCCACGGCGCAAGAAGCACGGCACAGGAGCGCGTCCGCCCCGAATATCGAGAATCGCATGTGTTTTTCGCCGACTGCCAGTTTCGTTTCCGCAGGCATACTCGCCACGATCGGCGTCGCGACATGGCGCCACGTCCGCGCGCCGCGCACGCTGCTGTTCGCCTCGGTGCCGATGCTGTTCGCGATCCACCAATTTTGCGAGGGGATGGTCTGGCTCGGCTTCGAAGGCCGGATCGGCACGCTCGCGCGCGATCATTTCGCCTTCCTGTTCACACTCTATGCGCAGGGCATATTGCCGCTGCTGATGCCGGCGGCGGTCGCGCTGATGGAGCCACGCGGCTGGCGCCGTACCACGATCTGGGGGCTGACCGCGGTCGGCGCGGTGGTATGCGCATGGGACGCCTATGGGCTGATATTCGTCCCCAGCCGCGTCTTCGTCGATCATTTCTCGATCGCCTATCGCAACCCGCTGACGGGCAATCTGTGGATTTCGCTGCTCTATATCCTCGCCACCTGCGGTTCGCTGCTGCTGTCGCGCTACCGCGTCGTGCGCACCTACGGCTTGGTCAACGTCGTCGTGCTGACGATCGTCCAACTGATCCGCTCCTACGCCTTCGCCTCGGTGTGGTGCTTCTACGCCGCGATCATGAGCGTGATGATCTACTGGCAGTTCCGCCAGCGGATGATCGAGGTCGGCTCGCCCGCAAGCGAGCCGGCGATGGCCTGAACGCGGCGATCGGGGCGCGTCAGAAAGTGATCGCGCTCTTGATGCCCAATATGACGAGATCGGTAGCGTTGTCGTAGCCGCCGGGATCGACGACATATTGCACGTTCGGGCGGACGATCAGCCACGGCCTGATATTGACGCTGTAGTAGAGCTCCGCCTCATATTCGGAGCGCGCTCGCTCGCTCGTCGGCGTGGCGAGCAGTTCGGCCTCGGCGGCGCGCGAATTGACATGCGTACGCGCGAAGGCGACGCCCAGATCGTCCTTCGGGCGCGATGCGATCGGCCCGACGTAGAACAGGCCGGTGGCGATCTGGTTGTCGATCCGCTCGGTCGAGCGGTCGGTCTGCGTGACGTTGAAGAAGACGCTGAGCCCGCGCGTCGCCTTCGGACCGTCGGCATCCTCGCTATACGTGCCGGTGAGCTGCTGCTGGAGCAGGATGTAGCCGCCGTAGCGCCCGGTCTTCTGCACGGGATCGAGCCCGCTGATCGCGAACGGCTGACGGTTGGTGCCGGTCAGCACGTCGGGGGCGTTGGAACTGTTGTACCAGCCGCCGACGCGGTAGCTGCCGGGCAGATGGTTCGTGCCGAGATGCGGCGTCCAGCCGAATTCGACGGGGACCAGAACGCCCGTCGCGCCGCCGTGACTGATCGCGAAGTCGTTCTTGAGATTGTTGGGATTGTTCTCGTAGGCGCCGACCATCGCATACCAGGTGGGATGCTTGACGCGCAGCCGCGCGCCCCATTGCGCGACGGGATAATTGTACCAATAGTCGCCCGCGATGTTGCCGACGGGCGCGCCGCAGAAGGACAGATTCTCGAAGCTGCACGAGAAGCTCGAGAAGTCGCCACCCTGCACCAGCCGACCGGCCTTGATGTCGAACCCGCCGCCAAGCTGCTGCTGATACCAGAGCTCGGTCAGCCGCCACGTCTGGCCGCGGCCGTAGACCTCCTGCACCTGCTGGAGGTCAACGAGCCCGGCATGTTCGACGTCGTCGAGCGACTTGCCGCGACGATAGGTGATCGTTGCCTGGATCGTACCGCCCTGGAGCCCGAACAGCTTGTCGGTATCGATCTTGGCGCCGAATGCGAACTGGCCGGTCTCGGTCGCGTCATGGCGTGCGCCGCCCTGGATGTTGGCGGCGAACTCGCTGGTATAGCCGGCGGTGATGTCGATACCGTCGTCGCGCAGCTTTGTGCGTAGCCCACCCCACTCGCCGGTCAGCGTCGCCGGCGTCGTCGGTTGTTGCTGCGTGTCCGCCCCTTCGGTCGTGGCGGCAGGCACCTGCGACGCCCGCTGCGCGGCGACAGGGCCTGCAAGGCTCAGCACAAGCGCGCCAGCTGCGATACCAAGGAGCGGACGCATGGCTCAGCCCTCCGCCCGGTCGGCGAGGCCGAAGATCGCGATCACCACATAACAGACGATCGGGATCGTCAGCGCGGTTGCGATCGTCGTCGCGTCGGCGAGCGCGCCGGTCGCCAGCGGCAGGATCGCGCCGCCGACGATCGCCATGCACAACAGCCCCGATCCTTCCGCAGTCTTGGCGCCAAGGCCCTTGAGCGACAGCGAGAAGATCGTCGGGAACATGATCGAGTTGAACAGCCCGACCGCAAGCAGCGCCCAGCCACCGACCGCACCGCCGCTTCCCATCGAGATGGCGACCAGCACGCCCGCGAACGCCGCGAATACCGCCAACAGCTTGCCCGCGGGCACGCGCTGCAGCAGCGCCGCGCCGATGAACCGGCCGACCATCGCGCCACCCCAGTAGAGCGACAGGCGTTGGCCCGCGGTCTGCGCGTCGAGCCCGAGGATGCCCGGCTCCTGCAGGTAATTGACCATCATGCTGCCGATCGAGACCTCGGCGCCGACATAGGCGAACAGCGCGATCACGCCGAACAGCACGCGACGCTCGCCGAGCAGCTTGAGGCTGCTGGCGAAGCCGACCGCGTCGGGAAGCTCGTTGCGCACCGCGTTGCGACGGACCCAGAAAATCGCGGCCAGCACGACGAGCACGACGGCGATGCCAATATAGACATGCGCGACGACCGCGCTCTCGGCCTGGCGGTAGGCATCGAGCGCCGCGCCCGACAGCGTCTTGGGATCGGTCTTGGAGGCGGCGCCGAGGATCAGCGTCGATCCGATATAGGGCCAGATCGTCGTGCCGAGCGAGTTGAACGCCTGCGCGAAGGTCAGCCGGCTGCTCGAGGTCTTCTCGTCACCGAGCAGCGCGATGAACGGGTTGGCGGCGACCTGCAGGATTGTGATGCCGGCGGCGACCACGAACAGCGCAACGAGGAAGCTCGCATACATCCCCGACAGCGCCGCGGGCCAGAACAGCAACGCGCCGATCGCGGTGACGATCAACCCGGTCACGATACCGCGCAGATAGCCGATCCGCGACACCAGCGCGCCGGCGGGCACCGAGACGATGAAATAGGCGGTGAAGAAGGCGAATTGCGTGAGCATCACCTCGGCATAGCTCAGCGAATAGAGCCCCTTGAGCTTGGGGATCAGCACATCGTTGAGGCTGGTCGCCCCGCCCCATATGAAGAATAGCCCGATCACCAGCCACGCGAGCGTCCGCGACGTGCCGGTGTCGGATTTTTTTATATCGTCTTGCATCGCTCAACTCCCCTGAAGCGCATTGGCGGCTCTATAGCCGGCGATCGTGACACTGACAGTCCGCCGATCGCCAGCGGCCATCAGGCGCGATCTCCGCCGCGCTTCCCGATCACACATCGACATCGTTCCCTGACCGGCCGAGGTCCGCCGCGATCACAAGCGGCTTCGTTCGGTCGGACAGGCCATCCTGATCTTTATCAAGCTACACGCCGAACACCGGGTTGGCAAAAAGGTTTCACAGAAAAACGGAAATCGTCGCACCACCGTCATCATCGCGTCATATCCGGCGGTCATCGCGACCTTGGTCCCTCTTGTCTTCGCGGAGAATTTGCATGCCCTGGTCGTCACGAGCCGCGTCGCTGATCGCGAGTGCGATGCTGGCCAGCGCAGCGATCGCCGCGCCGACGCCTCTTTCGCCAACACCCGTCGCGCCGAAGCTGATCGTCGCGATCTCGGTCGATCAATATTCGTCGGAGCTCTTCCAGCGCTATCGCCCGACCTATTCGGCAGGCCTGAAGACGCTGGCGGACGGCGTCGCCTTTCCAATCGGCTACCAGAGCCATGCCGCGACGGAGACCTGCCCGGGCCATTCGACGATCCTGTCGGGCCGCCATCCCGCCGCCACCGGCATCGTCGCCAACGCCTGGTTCGACGTGAAGACCGGATCGACGATCTACTGCGTCGCCGCCCCCGGCTCGTCCGATCCCAATGCGCGCGGGCCGCAGAACATGCACGTCACGACGCTCGGCGACTGGGTGAAGGCCGCCGAGCCGGGCGCGCGCTCCTTTGCGGTCTCGGGCAAGGATCGCGCGGCGATCACGATGGCGGGCAAGCATGCCGACGGCGTGTGGTGGTGGTTCGACGGCGTCGGCTTCACCACGTCGGCCTTCGCCGGGCACGCAGGCCGCGCGATCACCGGCCCCGCGGACGCCTTCAACGTCGCGCTCGCCGCACGCTGGAAAGCCTCGCCGCCGGCCCTGTGGGCGCAACCCTCGGCGGCCTGCGCCGCGCTGGAACAGCCGCACCGCTTCGGCCAGATCGATCTTTCGGGCCATGTCCCGCCCGACATCGCGGCGCATGTCGAGGACAATCCCGCCTTCCTCGCGACCACCGATTTCCAGGACAATCTGCGCGCCTCGCCGCTGTTCGACGCGACCACGCTGGCGTTCGCCGAACAGGTGATCGCGCAGCAGAAGCTGGGCCATGGTCCGGCGACCGACGTGCTCGCGGTCAGCCTGTCGGCCAACGACTATATCGGTCACCGCTATGGCAATGGCGGCGCCGAGATGTGCGTCCAGCAGGCCTCGCTCGACGCTTCGCTGGGCCGCTTCGTCGACGATCTCAAGGCGCTCGGCGTCCCGGTGATGGTCGTGCTCACCGCCGATCACGGCGCGACCGATGCGGCCGAGCGCGAGCAAGAGCATGACGCCGATGCCTCGCGGCTCGACAGCGGCGGCTTCGTCGGCAGACTCAACAAGAAGCTCGAGGCGCAGCTTGCGCTCGCCTACGAGCCGATCGTCGGCGACGATCCGCAGCAGCTCTACATCAACGTCGGCCCCGACGAGGCGCTGCGTGCCAAGGTGCGCGATGCGACGGTCGCGTGGCTCAAGCAGCAGCCCGAGGTCCGCAACGTCTTCACCCGTGCCGAAATCGAGGCGGCGACCATAGCGCCCGGCACCACGCCCGATACGCTGTCGATGGTCCAGCGTTTCCACGAAAGCTACGACAGGGATCGCTCGGGCGACATCGCGGTCGCCTATCGCCCGCGCACCAGCTTCGGCATTCCGCGCGGGCCGGGCGACGTCGTCGCGGGCCACGGCTCGCCCTGGGATCACGACCGGCAGGTGCCGATCCTGTTCTGGTGGCCCGGCGTGACGCCCGAGACGCGCGCGACGCCGATCGAGACGGTCGACATCGCGCCGACGCTCGCCGCGATCGCGGGCGTCAGGACGCCCGAGGTCGATGGCCGCTGCATCGCGCTCTCGCCGGGCACCTGCGGGCGCTAGATCAGACGCACCGCCGCAACAATGCCGCGCCGGCGCGGATCGCCTGGCCCTCGACGATGTCGGCGCAGGGCTCGAATCCGACAGGCACGAACAGGATGATGGTCGAGCCATGCTCGAACCAGCCCATCTCCTCGCCCTTGGCAATGCGCGCGGTGCAGGCGATGCGGCGTGGGCCGCCCTCGCGCAGCGCCCTGGCCGTGTCGAGGAAGGCCAGGCGGATGCTAGCGACGAGAATCGCCGCCACGGGCACGAGCAGGATCGGCTCTCCGGTCGGGTCCAGCGTCGCTTCGATCACCGCGCGCTCGTTGCGGCAGAACAGCTTCTCGACGCGCTTGAGCGCGATCGGATTGACGTTCCAGCAGTCGCCCGAGAGATAGGTCACAGCCTCGACGGTGATGTCGTGCGGCGCGTGGAAGCGGTGGTACATCGCCGCGGTGAGCCGCAGCGTGACGAAGGTCCCGTCGCGGAAGCGCCCGATGACCGCCGGATCGGGGATCAGGTCGCCCAGCCGATAGGGAAAGCCCTTCACCTGATACAGCCGGTCGCCGTCGATCGCTCCATGCGCGCCGACGATCGCGTCGCACGGGCTGGCGACGACGTCGGGATCGGGATCGGCCGGCCGCGCGCCGGGGACGAGCGCGCGCGTAAACGCGTCGTGGAGGCTGGCGAAGCGCGGCGTCGCCGCATCCGACAGATCGACGTCGGAGAAGAAGCGCCATGCGCGCAGCGACAGATCGCGCACCAGCGGCTGACGGATGCGGCTGAACCGCCCCATCGCCTGCGTCGCGAAACGACGCGGCAGGCGGTTGGTCAGCAGGAAATTGACATCCTCGCGCAACAGGATTCGCATCAGGCCCGAGCGGAGTGTCATGCGCGCGTCACGCGCGTGCGGTGAAGCAGGCCATGGCTATTCTGCTCTTCACGGGTCTCGCCGGCGCCGCCGGTCTCGGCCTCGCCGCCACCAAGGGCCGCACGCGGCTTACGCTGTCGCGCGCCAAGCACAAGTCGCTCGCCGGCCATGTCCGGATGGGCAAGCGCATCGCGGGGCTGATTCCCTTCTACGATTATGACGAGGATCGCTTCTTCCGCGTCGATGACGCGCCCGACGACATTGTCGCGCAGCGCCGCGCCGGGTTCGAGCGGCTCGCGGCGGTCTACGCGACACGCTACGCCAAGACGCGCGCGCTGACCGCCGAGACGCGCGAGGGGCTGTCTGACCTGCAATTCACCGGCACCTACCGCGTGCCCTTCCAGTTCAGCCGGATCGTGCGCGAGCATCTCGGCACCGGCGCGTTCCTTGAGCGGTCGGACGGGCCGATCGTCACCGATCTCGACGGCAATCGCTTCCATGATCTCACCGGCTCCTATGGCGTCAACCTGTTCGGCTATGATTTCTACAAGGAAACGATCGCGCAAGGGATCGCCGAGACCGCCGCGCTCGGCCCCGTGCTCGGCGCCTATCATCCCGTCGTCGCGGACAATGTGCGACGGCTGAAGGCGATCTCGAAGCTCGACGAGGTCTCGTTCCACATGTCGGGCACCGAGGCGGTGATGCAGGCGGTGCGGCTCGCGCGCTATCATACGAAGCGCAAGCGCGTCGTGCGCTTCGCGGGCGCCTATCATGGCTGGTGGGGCGACGTGCAGCCCGGTATCGGCAACCCGATCGCCGCCGATCATACGCTGACGCTCGCCGAGATGTCCGAAGCGACTTTGAAAGTACTGGCGCGGCGGCGCGACATCGCGTGCGTACTGGTCAACCCGCTGCAGGCGCTGCACCCCAACAAGGGCGCGCCGTCCGACGGCACGCTGGTCGACAGCAGCCGGTCTGCGCATTTCGATCGCGCCGCCTACGCCGAATGGCTCCGGAAACTCGCCGCGGTGTGCAAGGCGAGCGGGATCGCGCTGATCTTCGACGAGGTGTTCGTCGGCTTCCGGCTCGCACCCGGCGGTGCGGCGGACTATTTCGGCGTCGCGCCGGACATGATCACCTATGGCAAGACGCTCGGCGGCGGCCTTCCCGTCGGCGTGCTGTGCGGGCGCGCCGCGCTGATGAAGCGCTGGCGCGACGACCGCCCCGTCGACATCTGCTTCGCGCGCGGCACGTTCAATGCGCACCCCGCGGTGATGGGCGCGATGAACGCCTTCTTGCGCCGCCTCGAAACGCCCGAGGTCAAGGCGCTCTACGAGGGGCTCGATGCCCGCTGGGATGCGCGCGCTGCGGCGTTCAACGCGCGGATGGAGGTGGAGACGCTGCCAGTCCGCGTCGCGCATCTGTCGACGATCTGGACGATCACCTACGAGACCCCGTCGCGCTACAATTGGATGCTGCAATATTATCTCCGCGCGGAGGGTCTGGCGTTGAGCTGGGTCGGCACCGGGCGGTTGATCTTCAGCCTCGACTATGACGACGCCGGTTTCGCTTTGGTGGTCGACAAATTCGTCGCCGCGGCGCGCGCGATGCAGGCCGACGGCTGGTGGTGGCAGGCGCCTGGGGTGACCAACAAGGCGCTGCGCCGCCAGGTGCTGCGCGAGACGGTGCGGGCGAAGCTGGGGCGGTAGGCACGAGCGGTCTCATGTGGCCACATACGATAACCGGTCGTCCTGAGTAGCCATTGAGCTTGTCGAAGGCCCGTATCGAAGGATGGGTGGCTGGGTGGCAGCCTCCCCTTCGATACGGGCCTTCGACAAGCTCAGTCCCTACTCAGGACGAACGGCTATCGTATGTTTGTCGCCTTCAAGCCGCGATGCGGTCGTCGTGATCTTCGACCCGTTCGCCCTTGAGCAGGCGCACGGGCGCGGTGCGGTAGATCTTGAAGTCGTTGAACGGATCGGTGACGATCTTGGTCGCCCATACGAGCCCGGTCTCGATGTCGCGCTGGACGAACAGCTGGAGCGAGCGGAAGACGATCGCGCTGACTCCCAGGCCCAGCCAGCCGATCCCGACATGGCGCAGATAGCCGACGAACCCCGTCGGCGCCTCGAGCGTGCCGAACAGGCTGGGTTGCAGCGCCAGCATGATCGGCACCGCCGCCCAGATGCTCATCAGCACCCATTTGCGGAACAGATTGTAGCCGACCTTGACCTCTTCCTTATAGTGGTGCGTGGCCTGGTTCTCGTGATCATAGCCCTTGGGCTCGAAGAAGAAGTGACCGGCCTGGCGGCTGGTCATCGCGACGCCCCAGGCGAGCAGGCTGGCGATCGCGGGGTCCTTGAACAGCAGCGCATAGGCGGTGAGGAAGGTGCAGGCGCTGACGAAGTGCAGGCTCTGGTTGACGAGGCTGTGATGATAGAAGCGGTGATCGTCCCACCGCTGCTCGGCGAGCTGCGCGCGGAAGCCCGCGGAGCCGTCGTCGGCCTCGAACTGCAATTTGCGGAGCGCCGCCATCAGGCATGTCCCTTGGGGCTGTCGTGCCGCGCGAAGCGGACGAGCGAGAAATGGCCGAGCGGCGGCAGCGCGCGCTTTTCGACCAGCGTGACGTCGCTGCGGTCCTTCGCCCAATCGGTATAGAGTTCGAACGGGAAGTCTGTGCGGAAGCCGAGCCGGCTGGTGACCGGCATCAGCCCCTTCTCGATCGTCTTGCGGATGCCACCTTCGGCACCGACGCGCGTGGTGATGATGATCTCGCCGCCGGGCTTCACGACGCGCACGAACTCGTCCAGAGCGCGCTCGGGATTGGGCACCGCAGAGACAACATATTGCGCGACCACCACGTCGAACGCGGCGTCGGGGAAATCGAGCGCCTCGGCGTCGCCGACCTGGATCGCCTCGACATTGGCGAGCCCCAGCCGGCGCACGCGCCGGCGCGCCTTGTCGAGCATCGGTTCGGAGATATCGACGCCGGTCAGCCGGCTCGACGGCTTGTAGCCGGGCAGCGAGATGCCCGTGCCGACACCGACCTCGAGGATCCGACCACCAATTTTTTCCGCCGCCACGATCGCGGCGGATCGTCCTTGCCGGAACACCGGCCCGAACACGAGATCATAGACCGGCGCCCAGCGATCATAGGCCAGCGCCACACTATCGGTACTCATCTGAGGCAGCATCGCGATCAGCGCTCCCGTGCCAGGCTAACGACGCTAACATGACGCCGTCTATCCGATCGCATCTTGCAGTCCTCGGTTTCAGTTTGGCGACAGGACCACTACATTTTGTTGTAAAGCCGATTGTAAGAAACCCGTCATCGCCGTTTCATCTTACTATCTTGTTGGACGCCTAAGGATGTGACGACTGGCGGCGCGGCCGTCGCAGATCAGGAGCGGCGCATGGCGTCCTTGCCGACCTTGCCGATCACCGCCCGCAAGGATGCGGGGGACCGCCGCGATCCGCGGCCGCGTCACGAGGCGCTTCCCGCCTGGCTGCGCGACGGCGAGCAGCGCGACCGCCATAAGCCGCGGCTCCGCTTCCGCACCGTGTGGATCTCGGACACCCATCTCGGCACGCCGGGCTGCAATGCCGAGCTGCTGCTCGACTTCCTCAAGTCGATCGAGTGCGAGACGCTGTACCTGGTCGGCGACATCGTCGACGGCTGGCAGCTGCGCAAGGGCTGGTACTGGCCGGCCGCGCACAACGACGTGGTGCGCTGCGTGCTCAAGATGGCCAAGCGCGGCGCGCGCGTCGTCTATATTCCCGGCAATCACGACGAGGCGTTCCGCGATTTCACCGGGTTGCATTTCGGCGACGTCGAACTTCTGCCCGAGGACATCCACGTCACCGTCGACGGGCGCCGCCTGCTCGTCCTCCACGGCGACCAGTTCGACAGTATCGTGATGTACGCGCGCTGGCTCGCGTTTCTGGGGGACAGCGCCTACACGATGCTGCTCAAGTCGAACGCGCTGGTCAACGGCGTGCGCAAACGGTTCGGCCTGCCCTATTGGTCGCTCGCCGCGCACCTCAAGAAGCGCGTCAAGAATGCGGTATCGTTCATCTCCAAATATGAGGAGGTGGTGGCCCAGGCCGCCGCCGACCGTCATGTCGACGGCGTCGTCTGCGGGCATATCCATTCCGCCGAGATCCGCCAGTTCGGCGATATCACCTATTATAACGACGGCGACTGGGTGGAGAGCTGCACCGCGCTCGTCGAACAGGCCGACGGGACGATCGAGATTCTCGACTGGGCCGAGCGACGCCGCGCGGAGGCGATGCGCGCGAAGGCGGCACCGGCGCAAGTCGCCGAGCCCGTCCTCGCATGAGGATCGCGCTGGTCAGCGACGCCTGGGCGCCGCAGGTCAACGGCGTCGTCCGCACGCTGACGACGACCGTGGAACGGCTGCGCGGCGAAGGCCATAGGGTCGATGCGATCACGCCCGACGGCTTCGCGACCGTCTCCTGCCCGACCTATCCGGAAATCCGCCTCGCGCTGCTCGCGGGGCCGGCGCTTGCGCGGCGGCTCGCGGCGTTCGATCCCGAGGCCGTCCACATCGCCACCGAAGGACCGCTCGGCTGGGCGGCGCGACGCTGGTGCCTCGATCGCGGCCTGCCGTTTACCACCTCCTTCCACACGCGCTTCCCCGATTATCTCGCGCTGCGGACACGCCTGCCCGCCGACTGGTTCTGGGCACCGGTGCGGCGCTTTCACATGCCTGCCGCGGCGGTGTTCGCCGCGACCCCCACGCTCGAGGCCGAGCTCCACTCGCGGGGCTTGCCCCACACGCACCGCTGGTCGCGCGGCGTCGATACCGCGCTGTTCGCGCCAGACGGCCAGACGCTGGCGGAATATGCGAACGTCGACAGCCCGATCCTGCTTCATGTCGGCCGCGTCGCGGTCGAGAAGAATATCGAGGCATTCCTGTGGCTCGACGTCGCGGGCACCAAGGTCGTCGTCGGCGACGGCCCGGCGCTCGCGACGCTGCGCGCGCGCTATCCCCACGTCCGCTTCCTGGGCAGCCTGTCTGGCGAGCGGCTCGCGGCGGCCTATCGCGGGGCCGACGTGCTCGTCTTCCCGAGCCGCACCGACACCTTCGGCCTGGTGATGATCGAGGCGCTGGCCTGCGGGACGCCGGTCGCCGCCTATCCCGTCCCCGGCCCGCTCGACGTGCTCGACGCGCCCGGCATGGGCGTGATGCATCACGATCTGGCCGAGGCGACGCGGCAGGCGCTGACGCTAGACCGCGCGCGCTGCGCCGAGGCGGGGCGGCGCTACAGCTGGGCGCGCTGCACCGCGCAGTTCCTTGGCGGGCTCGTCCACTGCCGCCTGCGCATCGCCGCCTGACGGCACGGAACTGTCACAAACGCGCGTTAACCTTCCCGTGAAACGGGAGATTCGCAGTGAACGCGACAGCAGCTAATGCGACAATGGAACGGCCGCAGATCGCCGGCCGGACCGATCTCGACAAGGGTCTGGGCCCGGCGGGCAAGATCGGCTTCCTCGCCGCGATCGTCGTCGCGATCGGCTACGTCGCCTCGAGCATCTACAGCGACGCCGCCGCCGCGCACGTCCACGCCGCCGCCTTCCTGCCTTTCGCGCTGCTGTTCGTCGCGCTGCTGATCGCGCTGGGCTTCGAGTTCGTCAACGGCTTCCACGATACCGCCAACGCCGTCGCGACGGTGATCTACACCAATTCGATGGCGCCGCAGGTGGCCGTCGTCTGGTCGGGCTTCTTCAATTTCCTGGGCGTGCTGCTGTCGACCGGCGCGGTCGCGTTCAGCATCGTCTCGCTGCTGCCCGTCGAGCTGATCCTCCAGGTCGGCTCGGACGCAGGCTTCGCGATGGTATTCGCGCTGCTGATCGCGGCGATCATCTGGAACCTCGCGACCTGGCTGTTCGGCATCCCCAATTCGAGCTCGCATACGCTGATCGGATCGATCATCGGCGTCGGCGTCGCCAACGCGCTACTGCACGGCCGCGGCGGCACGTCGGGCGTCGAGTGGAGCCAAGCCAGGACGATCGGCTATTCGCTGCTGCTGTCGCCGCTGCTCGGCTTCTTCGGTTCGCTGCTGCTGTTCTGGATCGCCAAGCTGCTGATCAAGAACAAGGAGCTGTACGAGGCGCCCAAGGACGGCGCGCCGCCGCCGTTGTGGATCCGCTGCCTGCTGATCTTCACCTGCACCGGCGTCAGCTTCGCGCACGGATCGAACGACGGCCAGAAGGGCATGGGCCTGATCATGCTGATCCTGATCGGCACCGTGCCCACCGCCTATGCGCTCAACCGCGCCGTGCCCGCGCAATATGCCGCACAATTCCACACCGACGCGACCGCGGCGCAGAAGGCGCTTACGACCCACGCCGCCGGCGCACCCGTTCCGACCGACCCGCGCGGCGGCGTGACCAACTTCCTCACCACCAAGAAAGCCGACGCCACCACCATTCCGGCGCTCGCGGCGCTCACCGGCGACATCGACCGGCAGGTGACGACCTACGGCACGCTGGCGCACGTGCCCGCCGGTGCGACCAAGAACATGCGCAACGACATGTATCTCGCCTCCGAAGCGATCAAGCACCTGACCACCGACAAGACCGCCTTCCCGGGCGCCGACGGCAAGGCACTCGCCGCCTATAAGGGCGATCTCGACAAGGCGACGCGCTTCATCCCGACCTGGGTGAAGGTCGCGGTCGCCTTCGCGCTGGGGCTCGGCACGATGGTCGGCTGGAAGCGGATCGTCGTCACCGTCGGCGAGAAGATCGGCAAGACGCACCTCACCTATGCGCAGGGCGCGTCCGCCGAACTCGTCGCGATGGCGACGATCGGGCTCGCGGACAGCTTCGGCCTCCCCGTCTCGACCACGCACGTTCTCTCCTCGGGCGTCGCGGGTACGATGGCGGGCAATGGATCGGGGCTGCAGGTCTCGACGCTGCGCAACATGGTGATGGCCTGGGTGCTGACGCTGCCCTGCTCGATCCTGCTCGCCGGCGTGCTCTACGCGATCTTCTCCGCGCTGTTCTGACGAGAGCGGGGCGGGGGCAGCGGCAGGCGCCGCCGGCCGCGCCCTACAGCACGATCTCGAAGCTGGCGCCGCCCATCGCGTTGGTAGTGAGGCCGATCGCGCCTTCATGCAGCAGCACGACCTGCCGCGCGAAGCTGAGGCCCACGCCCGTCCCGTCGCGCTTGGTGGTGAAGAACGGCAGGAAGACGTCCTCGACATGGTTCGCGGCGACGCCCGGACCATTGTCCGACACGGTGATGCCGACGCGCCCCGCCTGCAACGCCGCGATCGACAGACCCAGTCGCGGCACATCGCCGTGCGCGGCCGCGGCCTCGGCGCCGTTCTTCATCAGGTTGAGCACGACCTGCGTCAGCAGATCGGCGTCGCCGTCGATCAGATCGATATCGTCGCCAAACGCCAGATCGAGCGCCACACCCGCCGCCTGCGGCGTCGCGGCGAACAGGCGGACCAGCTGATCCGCCCATCGCCGCGCCGCGAACGGGTGGCGATGGACCTCAGGCGCACGGCTGAAGGTGCGATAGGTCTCGACGAAGTGCATGATCCCTTCCGCACGCCGCGCCAGCGTCTCGACCGCGAGCCGCGCGTCGCCCACCGCCTCGTCCGTGCCGTCGTCGATCTCGGCCATCAGCTCGGCCGCGCTCGCAGCTAACGAGGTGACCGGCGTCATCGAGTTCATGATCTCGTGCGTCAGCACGCGCACGAGATCGGTCTGCACCGCGATCTCAGCGGCGTTGAGCTCGCGCTGGATGATCTGCACCGAGACGATCCGCCACACCGCGCCGCCGCGCTCGACCGTCGTCGCCGCCAGCATCGCGCGCTGGGGCAGCCCGCCGACGAGCATCCGGCACATCCGCCGGCTATCGGGCAGCACGCCCTCCAGCGCTTCGACGAACTCGCTGCCATAGGGCGCGAAATCCGCGGCGCGCACGCCGTCGACCTGGCTGAACAGCCGGCGCGCGGCCTTGTTGGAAAGCTCGATCCGTCCCTCGCCGTCGATCGCGAGCAGCGGCGTCGGCGCGCCATCGACCAGCGCGCTGGCGAAGCGGTTCTCGGCGGCGCTCGCCGCGCGCTCGTCGCGCAGCCGCCGCATCGCGCGCTCGAGCGCATCGCCAAGCTCCTCGAAGCCGCTGCCACGGCCGGGTTTGGCGAAGCCCTGCGCGAGGTCGCCATGATTGAGCGCGGAGACGAAGCGTTCGAGCTCGACATTGGTCGATCGCACAAGCGACCAGATCGCCGCCGCGGCCCAGATCACGATCGCGCCGACGAGCAGGCTCGTCGCCGGCAGCGCCGCATGCAGCACCAGCCAGACCAGCGCCCCGATCGCCGCGACGAGGATCGCCGATCGGAACGCGAGCCGGACGGCGAAGCGCCGCCTAAAGTCCATGCTTCTCCATCCGGCGATAGAGCGTGCCGCGCGTCAGCCCGAGTTCGGCGGCGGCGTTGGAGATGTTGAAGGCGTGTTTCTTGAGCGCCGCCTCGATCAACTGCCGCTCGGCGCGATCGAGGTTGAGATCGGACGGTGCGACGCGCTCGACGGGCGCGGCCCGTGGGGACGCAGGCGCCGGCGCTGGCGTCGCGGCGGCGCGCGACAGCGGAAAGTCGCCGATCGCGAAGCGCGTGCCGTCGGCTAGGATCACCGCGCGCTCGGCGGCATGGCGCAGCGCGCGGACGTTGCCCGGCCAGTCGTAGGCGATGAGTTCGGCCAGCACCGCGGGCGGCACGTCGCGCTCGGGCTTGCCATATTTGCGGCTGTACGCGGCGATGAAAGTGTCGAGCAGCAGCGGGATGTCCTCGCGGCGCTCGCGCAACGGCGGCAGCTCGATCTCGACCGTGTTGAGCCGGAACAGCAGATCCTGCCGGAAGCGCCGCTCGTCGGAGAGCTGATCGGGCGGCAGGTTGGTCGCCGAGACGACGCGGACGTCGATCGGCACGGGACGATTGGCGCCGACCGGGGTCACCTGCCGCTGTTCGAGCGCGGTGAGCAGCTTCGGCTGCAGATGGAGCGGCAGATTGCCGACCTCGTCGAGAAACAACGTGCCGCCGTCGGCCGCCTGCAGCCGCCCGATGCGATCGCCGCGCGCATCGGTGAACGCACCCTTCACATGGCCGAACAATTCGGAATCGAACAGATTCTCCGCGATCGCGCCGAGATCGACCGACAGCATCACGCCCGCGGCACGCGCCGACAGCCGGTGCAGCTCGCGTGCGACCAGTTCCTTGCCCGTGCCGTTCTCGCCCAGGATCAGCACATTGGCATCGGTCGGCGCGGCGCGCGCGATCAGCGAGAGCACGCGCGCGATGCCGGGCGAGCTGCCGAGCAAGGGCGTGTCGCCATGCGCGCCGGCGATCGTCGAGACCTTGCCCTTTTCGACCGTCGTCTGGCGGCGCGAGTTACGCAGCGCGGCCGCAGTGCGCACCGTGGCGAGCAGCCGCTCGTTCGCCCAGGGCTTGGAGACGAAGTCGGTCGCGCCATGCTTCATCGCGGCGACCGCGGTCTGCACGCCGCCATGCGCGGTGATCAGCACGATCACCGCATCGGGATCGCGCTCGAGCATCCGGCCGAGCCACCGAAAACCCTCGGCGCCGTCGGTGGCGCCGCGCGCGAAATTGGCGTCGAGCAGGATCGCATCGGGCGTCCGCGTCGCCATCAGGTCGAGCGCCTGCTGCGGCTGCTGCGTGGTGACGACCTCCGTGAAGAGCTGGCGCAGCAGCATCTTGGCGGCCAGCAATATGTCTTCGTCGTCGTCGACGACGACGCAGAGTTCGAAAGGTTTGCTGCTCGCCATCGTTCGCTCTTCCCATGTCCGATGCGCTCCGACAATCAAGATGCGTGCCATTGCCCGTGCGCGGACAGGCCTGTGTCCGAATGCGGACAGGTATATCCCGGTGCCGCACGTGGCAGAACCGGCGCTTCCTCCCGCGATACCGGCCATTAAGCGGGTTGGCACGCATCCTGCTCAGTGGGGATCGACCGACATGGTGCCGGCCAGCCGAAAGGAACAAGCCATGCGCAGCTATTTCACCACCACGCTGTTCGCCAGCGTCAGTCTCGCGCTTACGATGGGCATCGTCGCGCTTTCGACCGCGCCCGTCGCCGCCGCGACGCTGCACGCCGCGCTATGATCGCCCCCGCCGACGCCGGTGTCCGCGCCCGGACACCGACTGTCCGGTTCCGGACAGCCACCCCCACCGCCTTCCCGATCGACAGGATTCCCACCGCGTGACCACGCCGGACCCGATCCCCTCCACCCAGACCGGCGCAGCGATGGATCGCAAGATCGTTTCGCCACGCACCGCCAACCGCAAGCGACTGCGGCTGATCCTCGCGGGGGTCGCGGTGCTCGTCGTCCTGCTGCTGGCGTGGCGGCTGATCCCGTCGAGTGGATCGACCGACGTCGCCTCCGCCGACATCGAGACGGGCAGCGTCACCAACGCGCCCTTCCACGATTATCTGCCTGTGCGCGCGACGGTAGCGCCCGCGGTCACGACCTTCGTCGGCGTCGTCTCGGGCGGCCAGATAGACAAGCTGCTGGTGCAGGACGGCACGATGGTGACCGCCAACCAGCCGCTCGCGACGCTCGACAACCCGACGCTCAAGCTCGACATATTGACGCGCGAATCCGCGATCGCCAGCCAACTCGGCACCGTGTCGGGCGACGACCTCGCGCTCGAGCGCAGCAAGCTCGACCGCGCGACGCAGACCGCCTCGGCAAGTTACGACCTGATCAAGGCGCGCCGCGATCTCTCGATCCGCCAGCAGTTGCACGACCAGGGCTTCGTCTCCGATGCCGGCGTCGCGAGCTACCAGGAAGAGAATGAGTATCAGCAGAAGCGCCTCGCGCAGCTCCAGACCGGCGAGAAGAAGGAGGATGGCATCGCCTCCGTCCAGGCATCGCGCCTCGCGGAAACGCGCGCGCGGTTGTCGGGCAATCTCGCCGCGGTCGAGGGCAGTCTCGACGCGCTGACCGTGCGCGCACCCGTTGCCGGGCGCCTGACCAACTTCGTCATCCAGCCCGGGCAAATGCTCAAGGCCGGTGACTCGGCGGGCCAGGTCGACAGCGAGGGGCGCTGGAAGCTCGTCGCCGACGTCGACGAATATTATCTCGGCCGCGTTGCGGTCGGCCAGCAGGCGGGCGGCGACGGCGATGTCCGCCTGGTCGTCACCAAGGTGCTCCCCGCGGTTGCCGACGGCCGCTTCCGCATCGAGCTGGGCTTCGTCGGCGCGCCGCCTATCGGCCTCAATCGCGGCCAGACGATCGACGTCCGCGTGACGCTGGGCAACACTCGCGCCGCGCTGATCGCCCCCGTCGGCGGCTGGCTCGACAGCGGCGGCGGCAGCTCGGCCTTCGTGCTCGATGCCGACGGCCGCCATGCGCACCGCCGCCCGATCAAGGTCGGCCGCCGCAATCCCGAAGAGGCCGAGATCCTATCGGGGCTTTCGGCGGGCGACCGCATCGTCACCTCAAACACCGCCGCCTACGACAAGGCCGGCATCCTCAACATTCGCTGAAACGACAGGACAAGCCCATGATCCGCCTCGAGAACATCCAGCGCCGCTACGCCTCCGACGAGGTCGAGACGACCGCGCTGTCCGACATCGACCTGCACGTCGCACAAGGCGAATTCCTCGCCATCATGGGCCCGTCGGGCTGCGGCAAGTCGACGCTGCTCAATATATTGGGCACGGTCGATCGGCCGAGCGCGGGGCGCTACATGTTCGGCGACCGCGATCTCGCGAAGCTCGACGAGGCGGCGCTCGCGCGCCTGCGCTCCGAGACGCTGGGCTTCGTCTTCCAGAGCTTCAACCTGATCGACGAGCTGACCATCCAGGAGAATGTCGAGCTGGGCCTCGCCTATCGCAAGGACAGAGCGGGCGACCGCCGTCAGCGCGTCGCAGCGGCAATGGACCGCGTCGGCATCTCGCACCGCGCGAAGCATTTCCCTCACCAGCTTTCGGGCGGCCAGCAGCAGCGCGCCGCGATCGCACGCGCGATCGTCGGCAACCCCAGCCTGATCCTGGCCGACGAGCCGACCGGCAATCTCGACACCGAGAACGGTGCGCAGGTGATGAACATCCTTGCGAGCCTCAACGCAGAAGGCGCGACGATCGTGATGGTCACGCACTCGCCGAGCCATGCCGACGCCGCCGCGCGCCGCATCGACATGCTCGACGGTCGCATCGTCGCCTCCGTCGCCCGCGCGATCTGAGCAGGACCAGCCCATGAACCGCTTCGCGCTCCTCACCTTCTATCGCTCGCTGGTCCGCCACAAGCTCTATGCCGCGCTCAACATCGGCGGGCTTGCCGTCGGCATCGCGGTGTTCCTCGTGCTCGCGCTCTATGTGCGCTTCGAGACGAGCTACGAGCATTGGATACCGGGCTACCGCCATGTCTATCTGATCGAATCGCGGACCGCGGACGAGATGAGCCACAAGTTCCGGCAGAACACGCCGGTCGCATTGTGGACCGCCGTCTCGCGCGATCTTCCTGGCACGATCGGTACGCGCATCAGCGATAGCAATGCGACCGTCATCAAGGACGGCGTCGGCATCAACGAGGATCTCGGCCTCGTCGATCCTGGCTTTCCCGATGTGTTCGACCTGCCCGTGGCGCAGGGCGACCTGCACCACGCGTTCGACGATCCGTCCAATATCGTGCTGACGCAGGCCGCCGCACAGAAATATTTCGGCAGCGCCGATCCGGTCGGCAAGCCGATGACCGTCGCGTTCGCCGGCAAGTCGCACATCTATCATGTCGCCGCCGTGCTGCGCGCGATCCCCAAAAACACCGCGTTCGAGTTCGACATGCTCGCGCGCATGACGATCTCGGAAGACAAGGCGTCGGACGACTATAAGTCGAACCACCAGTGGAATTACGGCAATCCGGAGACCTATGTCCGGCTGCCCGATGCGGCGGCGGCACGGCGCTTCGCCGACGAGATGCCGGGGCTGTCCGCCCGGCATGCGCAGAGCGAGACGCCCGACAATCCCGGCTTCAAGATGGATCTGAACGCGCAGCCGCTCGCCGCGGTTCATAGCGAGACGCCCGGCGAGGATATCGCGGTCGCGACGCTTGGCATCGTCGGCGTGCTCACGCTGCTGATCGCGATCGTCAACTACGTCAATCTCGCGACGGCACGCGCGGGGCTTCGCGCACGCGAGGTGGCGATGCGCAAGGTGCTCGGCGCCGATCGCGGCACGCTCGCGCGGCATTATGTCGGCGAAGCGGTGGCGACCGCGGCGATCGCCGCCCTCATCGGTCTCGTCGTTGCCGAACTCGGGCTGCCGTTGGTCAATGCAGCGAGCGGAATTACGCTGTCGATGCACTATTTCGGCGCCGACGGCGTATTGCTGCCGTTGGTCGCGCTGGTGCTGATCGTCGGCGTGGTCGCAGGCATCTATCCGGCGACTGTGCTCGCACGGATGCCCGCAGCCGCCGTGCTCGCCTCGGCGCGGTCGCCCGGAGGCGGGCGGGCCGGCACCTATGTGCGCGAGGCGCTGGTGGTCTTCCAGTTCGCGATCGCGATCGCGTTCCTGATCGGCACGATGGTGCTGGTCAGCCAGACCCGGCACGTCCGCAACGCGGATGTCGGCTATAACCGGCAGGGGCTGATGCTGGTCACCTCGCTTGGCAGTGCCAGTCTCAACAGTGCGCAGCGCGGCAGCATCTTGCACCGGCTGTCTAGCGTGCCGGGCGTGACCGCTGCGACCGTCGCCAACAATGTGCCGGGGCCCGAACCGTTCACCTCCGAATCGAGCGTGCCCTTGCCCGGTGTGCTCGGCAACGGGCCGTCGCTCCGCCAGTTCGACACGACGCCGGGTTTCTTCGACGTCATGGGTGCCAAGCTGCTCGCCGGGCGCCTATTCGACGCCACGCGCCCCGCGGACGTGAATCCCAATGCCCTGCCAGAGAATAAGAACAACCCGATCAACTTTCCTTATAATATGGTCATCAACCGAACTGCGTTGGCCGCGCTTCACATTCCGTCGCCGCAAGCCGCGATCGGCCGGACCTTTGCCGGACCGAACACCTCGACGCGCACGATCATCGGGGTAATCGACGACATGCGCTTCGATGATCCGCGCACACCGATTCCGCCGACGATGTACGGTTTTGTCCTGCGCGACCCGCAGCAGGCCATCGCGATCCTGCGCTTCTCAGGTGATCCGAAGGCCGTGCATGATGCCGCACAAGCAGTCTGGCGGCAGGAAGCGCCCGAGGTGCCGTTCCAGGCCAAGACCGCGATGCAGAATCTCCAGCATTATTACGATCATGACGACCATACCGCTCGCCTGTTCACGATCGGCGCGGTGCTGGCGGTGGCGATCGGCTGCGTCGGACTGTGGGGCCTCGCCTCGTTCAACACCGCGCGGCGGATCAAGGAAATCGGTATCCGCAAGACGCTCGGCGCCTCGTCGGCCGATGTCGTGAAGCTGCTCGTCGGCCAGTTTTTGCGACCGGTGCTGATCGCCAATCTGTTTGCCTGGCCGCTGGCCTGGTTCGCGATGCGCACCTGGCTCGCCGGCTTCGACGACCGGATCGCGCTGTCGCCGCTGTTCTTCGTCGCGGCGACCGTGCTGGCAGTCCTCATCGCGGTGCTGACCGTGCTCGCACAGTCGCTGCGCGCGGCACGCTCGACGCCTGCCTGGGCGCTGCGCCATGAATAGGCGTATCGCTCTCCTCGCCGGCGCCGCGCTGCTTGTCGCGGCGCCGGCGCAGGCCGAAACGCTGCGCGATGCGATCGCCACCGCCTATGCCGGCAACCCGACGCTCGCCTCTGCGCACGCCCGGCAGGACGCATTGTCCGAGGAAACCGAGCAGGCGCGTGCGGGCGGCCGCCTCACCGCGTCCGCCGATGCCGGCGGCGGCTACGACAAGTTCGACTTCGGCAAAGGCGGCGGCGCCACCGTCTCGGCGGCGCTGCCGATCTGGACGGGGGGACGCGTCCGCTCCGCGGTGCATGCCGCGAAGGCCGACGTGGCGGCGGGCGAACAGAATGTCCGCGACAGCGAGGCGCAGCTGATCACCGACGTCGTCGGCGCCTATGCCGAACTGCTCTACGACCAGCAGGCGGTCGACATCGCCAAGGCCGATATCGACCTGCTCGACCGCCAGGTCGCCGAGGCACAGGCACGCTTCAAGCTCGGCCAGGCGACCAAGACCGACGTCGCGCAGCTGGTCGCGCAGCGCGCCTCCGCGGTCGCCACGCTGGCCGATGCGCAGGCGACGCTCGACATGACGCAGGCGAGCTACCGCGCCACCGTGGGCAATGATCCCGGCGTGCTCGCGCCGCCGCCCCAGGCGTTTCCGTCGCTGCCCGGCACGCTCGACCAAGCGCGCAGCCGTGCGATCGCGGACAATCCGCAGCTCGCCGCAAGCCTGCGTGCCGCCGATGCGTCGGCCGCGCGGATCGATGCCGCGCGCGCCAACGGGGCGCCCAGCCTCGGCGTCGGGGCCGACTATGGCTATGATGACAATGTCGGCAACTCCAACGTGGGTGCATTCCCGCGCGCCGCCGCGGTGTCGCTCCAGCTCCACGTTCCGATCCTCACCGGCGGTCTGGTCTCGTCGCAGGTCCGCCAGGCGAGCGCTGCGCACCGCGCCGATCTGTTCGACGCCGACGCCGCATTGCGCGAGACGACGCGGCAGGTCGATTCCGCCTGGGCGGCGCTCGCCAGCGCGCACAAGCAGACCGAAGCCGATGCCGGGCGCGTCGATGCGGCCGATCTCGCGCTCAAGGGCGTCCGCGCCGAATATGCGTTCGCGCTGCGCTCGACGCTGGAAATCCTCGAGGCCGACGAAAGCCTGCGCGCCGCCCAGCTCGCGCTTGCCCGCCAGCGCAGCGATGCGCTGATCGCGGCGGCGGCGTTGCTGCGCGCCACCGGTCGCCTCGACCACGACTCGTTCTGAGCGCAGCCGCTCAGCGTCGCTGCCAGAGATCGAGGCGATAGCGGTCGCGCCGCTCGGCGTGGACGGGCACGACCGCCGGTCCCAGCGCGGCCTGGAGCGCGGCGACCGCCTCGTCGCCGCTCAGCGGATAGTCGGTCTCGCCGATCCAGTGGACGAGCAGGAGATGGCCGCCCGATCGCAGCGCGCGCGTGAGATAGGCGGCGAGGCGATCGACATCCGCCCGATCGAAATAATAGACGACCTCGGACAGCAGCACGACGTCGAAGCGCTCGTCGGGCGCATCCTGCGGCAGTTGGCGTTTCTCGAAGCGGATATGCGACTGTTCGGCGCAGCGCGCACGCGCCGCGTCGAGCGCGGTCCCGGATACGTCGATCGCGAGCAGATCGTCGCAAAGCGGTCCGAGTTGCGCGGTCAGCACACCGTTTGCGCATCCCACCTCGAGCGCATGGGCGAAGCGCGCCCCCGGAAGCGCCGCGAGCGTGCGGGCATATTTGGCGGCCTCATAGGGGCTGGTCTCGAACCCCCAGGGGTCGCGATCGCCTTGATACATCGCCTCGAAATATGCAGGCTCGATCGACGTTTCACGACGCATGCGACATCCTTCGCGACAGCAGAACGAGCCGGGGGCGTGCGGCGAGCGCGATCATCGCCCTCGGCAGGCGGAACGCGTCGCGCGCGCCGCTGATCCGCGTGCCGGTCTGGCTGCGGTGGCAGGCGATCGCGTGACGCTGTCGCGGACGGCCGCGCGCGACGTCCACCGCAGTCGAGCGATAGCCGCGCAGGTGCGTGTCGAGATCGGGCAACGTCCAGCCCCACACCATATATTCGTAGAGCACGCACCGCAGACGACGCGCGACGGCGATCGCCAGTTGCGCCGCAGCCTCATGGTCGCAATGCGGCTCGCCGCGCCAGGTGACCGCGACCATGCGGATACCGCGACGCCTGCACAGCGCGACGAGCGCGCGGACGCTCCGCTCGAACGCGGGGCTGCCCGGCGGATGCGGATCAGCATCGGGCCAGCCGAGCGGGATCGGCGGATGCGCGACACCCAGCCGGCGCAGCGCATGGCGCCCCTCCTCCGCGCGCGCGCGCGCCACCCGCGCGGGGCTCCAGCCCGGTGCATCGCAATGCGAGCCGGCGCCGTCGGTGAGGAAAGCGACCGACGCGTCGCCGCCCGTCGCGGCGATCTCGGCAAGCAGACTGCCCGTCCCCAAGCCTTCGTCGTCGGGATGCGGCGCGATGACGAGCCAGGGCCCCTGCCGCACCGCCTCGTCCGCCGGCATCCGTCGCGATCGCAGAACCAGCCTCGCCCAGGCGCGCGCGCCCGGCGCTACCACCAGCGATCCTCGCCCCAGCAATCATGATCGAGCCACGCCGCCGCCGCACGGTCGCGCGCCTGATCGGGCACGGGCTGCCGAAGATACAGCCCGAGATCGCGCGTGATCCGGTCGATCGGATTTCCAGTGAAAAAGGACGCAGTGCCGACCGCACGCGCCGCCGCCTCCATCATCGCCAGCCCCGCCTCCTCGACGACGCCGCGCGTCATCAGCACGAAGGCGACGGCATCGTCGGATTGCGCCTCGGCGAGCTGCGCGGCGCGGCGCACCCATTCGCCGGCGCTCCGCGCACCCGAGACGCACGCGGCAAACCGTGCGCGCTGGATCGGATCGGCGCCCTTGCCCGTCGCGACGAGATGGTCGCGCAGATGTCGCGCCAGCCCCTCGATCGCGCCGAGCTGGACCGCGGTGAACCGCCATGCGCCCGCGCTGAAGCGCGGCTCGGTCGAATAGTCGTCGGGCTCGCCGATCAGGCTCGCATCGTCGAGCACGATCCCCGAGAAATCGAACAGCCCGCTGATCGTCCCCTGCATGCCGCGCACGCGCCAGCCGCCGATATCCGCGCGATGCTTGTCGGCGCCGAGCGCGACGTTGACGAGATGCTTGGTGCCATCCTCGCGCAGCGCGGTCACCAGTGCCTGATCGACATGCCCGGCGCCGGTGGCGAAGCTCTTGCGCCCGTCGAGCCGCCAGGCGCCGTCCCCGGTCCGCACGATCGTCAGCCCTGGCGTCGGCTCGGTCGCCCACACGCCGAACAACGCGCCCTCGCCTGCGGCCCGCATCATCATGCGGCGCTGATCGACCGTGCCGTAGGTGGCGACCAGCTGGAGGCCGTTGACATGGCCCTCGAACAACCGGCCCAGGCTGAGATCGACGCGCCCGATCAGCCGCAGGACATCGAGCAGCGCCTGCGTCTCGCGGCCCGGCGTGATCTCGGCGAACGCCGTCCACGCCGCCGTCGCACGCAGCGCGTCCAGTCGCTCGCCCGGAAATCCCTCGCGATCCCAGCGCTCGGCTTCCCATCCGACGACGAGATCGCGCACCGGTGCAACGACATCGATGTCGAACGCACCCACCCTATGATCCATATCGTCGTCCCTCACCTGATGCGTCCATGCCGCCGATCACACGAACGCGGCACGGACAGGCGAGTTCAGTTCCGCGCCACCGTCATCGCTGCGCGAAGGCGAGTATCTGTGCTGCAAGCCGGGGCCAGTTCGCGAACAATCCCTCGCCGCGCGTCTGCGCCACCATGCGGTCGAGCCATTCGCGATCCCCCCAGGGTGGCTCGGCAAGCGTAGCGGACGGGATCAGCGCGGCCACCGCCTCGGAGGTCGCGCGTGCATGATGGATATCGGAGGCACCGCTGCGCAGCACGATCGCGGGTGCCGCAATCCCGGCGAGATCGGCCGCCGTTACGCCCGGCATCGGCGCGCCGTCGCGCGGCAGGAACGCGCCTGCCCAGCGCTGCATCGTCGCGACGAAGGCGACCGGATCCTGCGCGAGGATGCGATCGCGATTGGTGGGATTGCGCGCGATCTGCTCACGCCAGCCGGGCAGCGCGGCGACAGCCTCCATGCCACCCGTCGCCGCCGCGAACGCTGCATCGTGCGTGTAGAAATAGGCGACGCTGGTACAGCCGATCGCGCCGCCGCTGATCCACAGCAGGAACAGGCGGTCGACGACGTCGGGGTGGCGGATCGCGGTGAGCAATGTGTCGCGCGCGCCGCCCGATCCGCCGACCAGCAGTGCCGGCCCGAAATCGAGAGCGCGTACCAATCCGGCAAGCGCATCGGCATTCTGGATCGACTCGGTCTCGCCCGCGAAACAGACGTCCGACGCGCCGGTATTGGGCCGATCCCATATCAGCACGCGACAGCCGGCCGCAGCGAGCGTCTCCGCGAGGTGCCGAATGCCGGGCGTATCCATCGAGGAACGGCCGCCGGGCGTGATCGCGATCGTCCGCTCGCCCGTGCCGATCACATCGTAGGAAATGCCGATCCCGCCGATATCGATGCGTGCCATGCTGCTTCTTCTCCCGCCGTCAGCATGGCGCCGGCTGGGTCGACGAAATCAAGCGCGGATCGGATATCGCGGCGACTTATCGCGCGGGCGCCCCGATCAGGTGCAGCGCGATCTCGCGGCGGTGTGGCCGGCGGCGATGTTCGAACACATAGATGCCCTGCCAGGTGCCGAGCATCAGCCGACCGCCGAAAACGGGAATCTGGACCGATACGGCGGTGAGCGCAGCGCGCAGATGCGCGGGCATATCGTCCGGACCTTCGTCGTCATGTTCGTAGCGCGACGGATCTTCCGGCGCGATCTCGCGAAAATAGGCCGCGATGTCGCGCTGGACCGCAGGCGCCGCATTCTCCTGGATCAACAGCGACGCAGACGTGTGCCGGCAGAACAAAGTCACGAGACCTTCGACGATGCCGGTCGACTGCTGCCAGCGTGCAATATCTTCGGTCACCTCAAGCAAACCCTGGCCTCTGGTCTCGACAGTCAGGATTTTGGAATATTGGCGAATTTGTTGTTCGGTCATGCCGATGCAACGCGCCGGGCGCGGTGCCGATCCCGCACCGCGTCGGCGCGCATTCCGTGCCGCGTCATCGCTATGCCGCAAAGACCACGGACAATGGTGGCGACGGGTACAGCGATCAGCCGAAGCAAGATCGGTGTATCGGCGGCGGCCTCGATCCCTGGAGATTCGATAGGACTGGACAACATCTTCAATAGGTTTATGGGCGCGCGCATTGTCTTTGTAAGGATGCTTTCTTGACCGACACTCGTCTGATCGAACTGACCGCCGATATCGTATCCGCGCACGTCAGCAACAACAACACCGCAGCCGCCGATGTTCCGACGCTCATCCAGAGCGTCTATACCGCGCTGACCCAGGCCGAACAGCCGCCGGTCGCCGAGCCCATCAAGGCCGAGCCCGCCGTTCCCGTCCGCGCATCGATCAAGCATGACTATATCGTCTGCCTCGAAGACGGTAAGAAGCTCAAGATGCTTAAGCGCTATCTGCGCACCAACTACGACATGACGCCGGATCAGTATCGCGCGAAGTGGGGCCTGCCCCGCGACTATCCGATGGTCGCGCCGGCCTATGCCGAGCAGCGCCGCGGGCTCGCCAACGCGATCGGCCTCGGCCGCAAGAAGGTCGCCGACGTTGCCGCGCCGGTCGTCAAGACGGTGAAGAAGACCGCCAAGAAGGCGATCGACGCAGTCGAGGGTGCCGTCGCCGCGGAGCCCAAGAAGCGCGGTCGTCCGCCCAAGGCGGCAGCTGCCGCAACGCCGGCTAATGAAGCCGCCGACGCCTGATGGCAGCGAGGCCGGCGGGATCGCCGGCCTCGACTCCTTCCGTCCCGGCGGAGGCGGCGCTCAATCCTTGGGCGTCACCCACACATCGACGGGCGTGATGAATTTGCCCGGCGCCGGCTTGCCGATATCGACGCGTTGCGCAGTGACGCGCTCGCCGGTCTCCAGCGTGAAATCGGTACCGGCATAGGGCCGCCTTCCGAACAGGAAGGTCTGGATCGGCTTGCCCGTGGCGGCGTTCATGATCGTGGCTTTGATGCTCATGGCGCGGCCGATAGCGGCATCGCGGGCCTGCTGTCGATGTCGAACGGCGTGGCCGTCTCGAACGCCCCGACCAAGGCTCGCAGACAGGATGTCCGATCCTCCAGATCGGTCCGCAATATCGTGCCGGGCCGAAGCGCGAAGCGGTCGCGGTAGGTCTGGAGGAACGCGGCATGCGAGCCGACCACTGGCTCGTCGGTATGCCGGGCTGCCAGCCGCGCCGCGGTGACGCGCTCGTCGCACCAGAGCAGCACCGTTGGAAACCACAGACCCCACCGCGCCTCGAACACCGCCTGCGGGACGAGCGTGGCGACGGTAAGCCATCCCCGGTCGAGCACGACGCGCTCGGCGTCGCGATGCTCCATCATCGCCGCGATCAACGCCTCGCGCCCTATCGCCAGAACGCGCGCCTCCGATCCGCTGCGATAGGCGGCGATCAGCGCCCGGCCGGCAGCGCCGCCGAACGGCCGCACCACTACCGCACCGACGGCAATCGACAGGCTGTGCGCGAGCGTCGTCTTGCCGGATCCGTCATGGCCGTCGAGCGCGAGCAGCTTCACGCCGCGGCTTATTCGTAGGGATGCAGCGCGACCTGGTGCTTTTCGTCGTCGATCTCGAACCAGTAATGCCGCCCGATGCCCGAGCCGAGCACGCGCCGCGCGTCGCCGACCAGTTCGGCCTGCCCACCGGGGGACAGGCGGATGCCGGCGACTTCGGCCGTCCTTCGCAGCACCACCGATCGATCCTCCACCGCGGCGGTGACGCGCGCGCCCTTCCCCGCCTCGAGGCCGAGCGCGCGGCGCGCGCTGACGGGAAGCGTCACGATCCCGCCCGGCGAGATTTTCGACCGGCGATTCTTCACCACGAATTGCGTCATCTGTTCCTCCTCAGGCGGCTTCACTTAGAACATCGTCGTCGAACACGATCGCAGCGAGGCGTCGGTAGCGCTGCAGGACGGTCGCGGCATCGCCGCCCGATCGCCACTGGTCCTTGTCCAGCGCGTCGCTCTCGTCCGCCGCGTCCCTCCGGACGCGCATGCAATCGGGGCTGATCTCGCCGAAGATCGCGCGGCCCGCCGCATCGACGAAGAAACAGATATCGATCAGCTTGAGGCCCTTTCGCGCGAACAGCCGCTCGATCCATTCGAACGTGTCGCGTGCGAGCCGCTTGGCGCCGGCGACGTCGTCGATCCAGAGCGCGGCATAATCGTCCGGCAGCGGTTCGTCGGCGAGCGCGTGCCCCTCCTCGTCCGCCACGGGATGGCGCCAGTCGAAGCACACCAGCGGTGTGTCGAAGCGCTGCCAGCGCCGGAGCGGTGCGCCGCCATGCGCGGTCGGGTGCTGCGAGACATAGCGATAGCGATGCACCGGCGAGCCGATATGGTAGCGCTTGACGCGCACCTCGACATTGCCCGGCACGACGCGATGTTCGACCAGCAGCGGACCGTGCGCGCTCTCGACCAGCCCGAGAAACGCGTTGGCGAGATGGCAGGCGCCGGGCTCGCGCGCCATCAGGCGGAACAGCGCGGCGCAGAAGCGCGCCCGCGCCTCGTCGGTGCCGGGCGCCTCGCCGTAGCGCTGGTGCGTGAAGGAATAGACCGTCGGCAGCAGCTTCGCGATCGTCACCCGCGGGGTCAGCAGCCGCACCTCCTTGCTTTCGCCGCGCACCAGCAGCGGCAGCGTGGCGAAATCGAAGCGCAGCTGGCGGAGCACCTGTTCGATGATGCTCAGGCCCTGGCCGTCGATGCGGACGACAATCGCCTCGCCCGCCGGCCCGACGAGCCGGACCATGTTGCCGCCGCCGCCGACCCACCGCACGGCCAGATCGAGCTGCTCGCACTGGTCGAGCACAGTGTGCGCCGCCGCCGTCCGGCGGATACCAGCCCCATTCACCATCAGCCGTCTCCCGATACCGTTTCGACGATCCGCAGCTCGGCGTTGAGCGCGTCGAGCGCGCCGCCGGTGGCGATCGCGGCACGCGCCAACGGCCCCGAGGGATCACCCGCAAGCGCGAGCGCCTGTTCGCGCGGCGTGTCGAAGCCGGCGCAGTGCAGCAGCCAGTCGCTCACCATCGCCTTCGTCCGGCGCGATCCCGTCGCACCGAACGTGCCCTTCGCAATGTTCGCCGGGATCTTGGTGAAATATTGGTACAGATTGCGACGGTCGTCGCCCGCCGGCGACGGCAGCATCGCGCGCGGCAACATGCCGAGCTGCTGGCGCTGCCGGACCAGCCCGAAGCTCAGGTTGCGCGCGAGCAGCACGCCCAGCGGCTTGTGCGGCAGATCCACCGAACCGTGAAGGCAGAGCCCGTAGTCGCCGAGATTGTCACCCGACAGGCGCTGCATCGTCCACAATTCCGCCGGCGTGTAGACGCCGATGTTGAGCTCCTTGCCACGCCACGTCGGCTTGCTGTTCGCGAGCAGGCGCAGCGTGGCCTCGGCATCCTCGGTCACCACGAGCAAATCGATGTCCGCATAATCGTCGCTCGACACGCTGGAGCCATAGGCGATGATCGCCACCAGCCCCGGAACGCGCCGCGCGAACATCGGCACGAAGCCGAAGCGCGCGCGCCGCTCGCCCGTGTCGGCGGTGATGACGATACGCTCGACCGCGCCGTCGTCGGCGATCGCGGCAATCGTTCGCAGGAACAGCCGACGGATCGCGAGCAGCAGCTCGACCGGCGCCATGCCTCCCTCGGCCATCCCGCACACCTCGGCGCGCAGGCGCGCGTCATCGATCAGCGCAGACAGCACGTCGCTCGTCGCCGCCTGCCACAGCCGATCGAACTTGCTCTCGATCGTGCCGCGCGACCAGCGGCCCTGGATGATCGCCGCCGACATCGTCACCGCGGAGAGGAACAGGATCGACTGCTGGCGGAACGGCTCGGCATCGAACATCACCCGGTCGCGCCCGCCCACGAACCGAAGCGTTCTTCCGCCGTGGGCGGACGATGTCCGCACGACTGCTGCGTAAAAGGCGGGATGGAATAGCGACGACCATTCGAGCATCCGCGGCCCGACCAGCCGGGGGTTTTCGAGGCCGCTGTCGCGTGCCCATCGGCATGTCGACAGCAGCGCCGCCGCGTCGGGTTCGCCGTCGAACAGGATGAAGTCGACGACGAAGCCCGTCCCGCGCCACGACAGGGGATGGACGACGCGCCGCACAGTCGCGGGCTCGGGCGGCGCGCTTCGCACAGCGGGCAGGCGGTCAGCGCAGGCGGGCAGCGACGACATGGAGTCCGTCCGAGACGCCCGAATATTCGACATCGAAACCCGCCGCCCCAAGCAGCGAGATACAGCGCTGCGCAGGCAGACGCAGCTTGGCATAGCTGTGCTGGCCGACCTGCCAGCCGTCGCCATCGCGCAGCAGCAGCAGATCGGTGGTGGTCACCCACGCACCGGCGTCGCCGAGCAGCGCGAACAGCATCCGGTCCGCCTCGATCCGCACCGGAATGATCGTCGGCCCACCCGCCTGCCCAATCGGGCCGGACAGATCGCGATACGAGAGGAGGAGCCGGGTTCCGGTTCGGCCGAGACCGGCGATCGTCCGCATCAGCTGCCAGACCTGCTGCTCGCTCGCCAGATGCGTCAGGCTGTCGCCCATGCAGACCACCAGATCATAGGGCGCGCCGTCCGCATAGGCCGACGGATCGAGCACGTCGGCCTCGATCGCGCGGACGCCCAGCCCTTCGGCATGCGCCGTCAGTGTCTCGAGCAGCAGGGGCGACAGATCGACCGCGGTGACCGCGACGCCGGCCTCGGCGAGCGGCAGGCTGTACGCGCCGCTGCCGGCCCCCAGGTCGAGCGCGCGCGCCTCTGTGCCGGCGACGACGGCCAGGTTGGTCAACAGTCGCGCGGCGCGCGCGGACGCCGTCTCGAACCCGCCCTGCATCCAGTCGAAATGCGGCCCCAGGAATTCCTCATAATGGTAGCGGACGACCGCGGCGGTCGCGCCGCCCGGTGGGTGCCAGGAAGTTTGCCCCGCGACCGGCCAGGTCCGCGGCGCGTGCGCGGC
>Ga0302311_10001028_pt1 | contig 33546 bp, 30 predicted proteins | sample III_Palsa_N1_3_FD_200449 | JGI IMG/M metagenome (GOLD analysis project Ga0302311, IMG submission 200449) | Peat permafrost microbial communities from Stordalen Mire near Abisko, Sweden - III_Palsa_N1_3 | ecosystem: Environmental > Terrestrial > Soil > Palsa > Peat permafrost | place: Sweden... | reverse complement strand
CCGTTTCGGAGAGTTCGCGCACCACGAAGCCGGCGCTGACCAAACGATCGATCATGGCCACCATGGTGGCGCCTTCAACGGCAAGCCGATCGGCTAATTCCGATTGCGAGAGAGGGACGGGTGCCTTGGCGGCGACGGCAATGGTCATCCAGCTCGCCTGACTCACGCCCAGGTTTTTCAATCGTCGATCCACGGCCAACCGCCAAGAACGTGCCGTTCCATGAAGGGCGTCCGCGAACCTTTCCTCAAGGTCCGCCATTCAACGTACTCTAATTATTAGCTACCTAATCAATATATCATGATATTCAGCGGAACCCAAGCTGGCTGTCATGGTCCTTTAATATATGAAGAGCACAACCTTGGTTTCCACGGTGAGCTTTGAGGCAGGGACACTCCCGCGCCGCACGGTGGCCGATGGCCAGTCATTGAGCCTCAGTGACCCCGCGATGCTGGCGATAACGGACTTCACGCGTGAGTATCCGGTCACGGTGGCGGCCGATCGCCAGATTGATGACGCGCTCGGCGACATGGTGAGTCTCGGCGTGCGAGCGCTGCTGGTGCGCAGCGATCAGCGCGTCGTCGGACTCCTGACCTCGTATGACATCCAGGGCGAGCGGCCCATACAATTTCTACAGTCCTCGAACTCTCGCCACCATCACGAGATTCGCGTGGCGGATATCATGACGCCTTGGGATGCGCTCAAAGCCATTCACTGGGGCACGCTCCAGACCATGAGCGCGGGCGATCTGCTGCATTTGTTGGAGGAGGCGAATTTGACGCATGCCATCGTGGTCGAGGCGCATCGGGGCACTCCCTGTGTGGTGCGCGCGCTGGTATCGCGAGCTCGTTTGATTCGTCAGCTCACGAACGTCAAACCTGCGGAACTCACCCGGCTCATGGAATCGCGCCAGCTGAATTAGTTGCGAGCCCAGCCGATTGTCGCGATGCCCGCGAAGGTCATGGCCAGCGACCCGACGACATGAATGGCAATGGTACCCATTGCCCAGGCCATACGCCCGGCCTGTAACAACATGACCACTTCCGCCGAGAACGTGGAAAACGTCGTCAATCCCCCGCAAAAACCGGTTGTCACCAGCAGCCGCCATTCGACAGGAATGCCTGGATTCGCCGCGAACACCGCGAGGGCCATCCCAATGACATAGCAGCCGATGAGATTTGCCGCCAGGGTACCCGGCGGCACGATGGGAAAATACCGATTGAGCGTCAGCGCCAGACCCCAGCGCATGAGACAGCCCAACATGCCGCCCACGGCGACGGCCAGTATGGACTTCCACCAGGGCATCATTGCTGGCGGCGGCGGGAATTGACAGAGTGCATTGCACAGATCCTAATCTGTTTACGGGATCGAATCAAAAAGGGGGATAGGCCATGAACAAGAAGCACATCAAAACCGAACTGCCGGGGCCCAAGGCGCGCGAGTTGCTGGCGCGAGATGCCCTGGTGGTGTCACCGTCGTATCCCAGGGACTATCCCTTCGTGATGTCCCATGGCAAAGGCGCGGAAATCTGGGACGTGGACGGCAATCGCTTCCTGGATTTCGCCGCCGGCATCGCGGTGTGCAGTACGGGGCATAGTCATCCGACGGTGGTGCAGGCCATCAAGGATGCGGCGGACCGCTTTTTGCACATCTCGTCGGATTACTGGCATGAAGGCCAGGTCAAGCTGGCCGAGCGCATGAATGAACTGTCCCCAATGAAACAGCCGGCCATGAGCTTCTTTGCGCAATCCGGCACCGAGTCCGTGGAGGCGGCGTTGAAGTTGGCGCGCTATGTCACGGGCCGTGGCCGCTTCATTGGTTTTCTCGGCGGCTTTCATGGAAGAACCATGGGATCGCTGGCCTTCACCTCCAGTAAGTACACCCAACAGAAGGGCTTCTTCCCGACGATGCCGGGGGTCACCCATGTGCCGTATCCGAATGACTATCGCCCGTTGTTCGCGGGCAGCGACCAGGGCCGCGCCGTGCTGCGTTACATCGAAGAGGTTTTGTTCGTACACAATGTGCCCTCGCATGAAGTGGCCGCCATTCTGGTGGAGCCCATTCAAGGCGAGGGCGGATACCTGGTCCCCCCGGATGGGTTTCTATCGGGCCTGCGCGAACTCTGCGATCGCCACGGCATTCTCCTGATATTCGATGAAGTGCAGTCCGGGATCGGGCGCACCGGTAAAATGTTCGCCTCGCAGCACTGGGATGTGGCGCCGGACATCATGACCTTGGCGAAAGGCTTGGGCTCGGGTATGCCCATCGGTATGGTGGTGGCCAAGCGCAGCATCATGCAAAAGTGGTCTCGCGGCGCGCATGGCAATACCTACGGCGGCAATCCGGTGTGCTGCGCGGCCGCGCTGGCGACGCTGGATTTGGTCGAGCAGACTTACATGGCGAATGCCGCCAAGGTGGGCGAGTACTTCAAGCGGAAACTGCACACGCTGGCGGGCAAGTATGGGATTGTCGGCGAGATACGCGGGAAGGGGCTCATGATCGGCATGGAGTTGATCCTGGACGCGGCGAGCCGTACGCCCGCCAAGGAATTGTGCGATGCCATTATTACCCGCGCGTATCACAATGGGCTGATTCTTCTGTCCTGCGGGCAAAGCACCGTGCGGTTCATGCCGCCGTTGATGATTGGCGAAGCGGACGTGGACGAGGCGGTGGCGCTCCTGGATATCAGCATCGCGGGGGTGCTGGCGGGCGATGCACATTCGCATGCTGCTCGGGGTGCCGCGCACGGCTAGGGACGGGGCGCGGCTCACCGCGGCGTGAGGGCGGTGTGCCGGCGGTGACCCGGGTCGCCGGGTCTCATGGCGCGAGCCGCCCGTATTTCTTGAGCACGGCGCGCAACTTGTCGTGCGGTATCGCAATGACAAGGTGACCGTCGACGCCTGTCATGTCGGTCGCCGCCACCATGGAATTGATAATGGCTTCTTCGGTGGATTCGACTGTTGCGCGGAAAATAGGGTCCAACGAGTCGTTGGGCAGCATTTTCAAGTCGACGACATGCTCGGACGCTGCGGCGCCTGAATTCGCCGTGGAGAAGGCGATGAAAATATCGCCAGATTCATTGCCCGAGATGCTGCCGTTGCGGCCGAGTCCCAGGGTGACCCTATGCGCCAGGCGTTTCAGCTGATGCGAGAGTAACGGCGCGTCGGTGGCCACCACGACGATAATGGAGCCATGCTCCGTGATATCCGAGGGAATGAAGGCATATGGCGTGGGCGCCGGAATTTCTCGGCCCACTGGGATACCGGCAATGCGTAAATTCTCGCGCGTGCCGTAATTGCATTGAACCAGGACGCCGATGGTGTAGCCGCCATCTTTCGCATCGAGGCGGCGAGAGGCGGTGCCAATGCCTCCCTTATAGCCGTTGCAAATCATGCCGGTGCCCCCGCCGACGCTGCCTTCCTCGACCGCTCCACCATGCGCCGTGTCCAGCGCATGAAAGACGTCGTCGGGCTTCACGTGAAAGCCGTTGATGTCGTTGAGCCAGCCGTCCCAGGTTTCAGCCACGACCGGTAAGGACCACCAGTAGCCCGTGGCATCCGCGGTGCCATGGGTGACGCGCCATTGGATGGTGGCGTCGCGCACCACACCCACGCTGTGCGTGTTGGTGATCATGACGGGGCCTTCCAGAAATCCTGATTCCTCGATCCAAGCCGTGCCGGTCATTTCGCCGTTGCCGTTTTGAGCGAACCAGGCGGCGAACACGGGATTGGATTGGGAGTCCTGGCCACGGGGCAGAATTGCCGTGACGCCGGTACGAATGGGGCCTTTGCCGACGTCGAGCTTGCCGTCACCGGAAATCAACGTGGTATGACCGACCGACACGCCGGCCACATCGGTAATGGCGTTCAGCGGTCCCGGCGTGCCGTCGAAAGGCACTCCCAGGTTGCGGGCTCGCGCAGGAGGCTCGGAGGCATGCGCTATGAGTGGCGCTGCGCCCATAACCCAAGCCGCCAAAAAGGACATGGTTAATCGCCTCGAGTAGCTCGGCTGGCCCATGGCTCTCTCCCTCGCGCCGTTGTGGCGGTGCTAGACTAGTTACATGAATTATCGCCGAATTCACATGACATTGGGGCTGCTCGCGCTGCTTTGCGCTGCGGTTGGGCCGGGCATGCACACCGCCTCGGCCGAAGATAAACGCTTGTTCATTTACAACTGGTCGGATTTCATCGGCCCGGACACTATCGCAAAATTCGAGAAGCTGACCGGCATCAAGGTGACCTACGACATTTACGATGCCGAGGAAACCATGGAGGCGCGGCTCATGGCGGGCAGCTCCGGGTACGATATCGTGAGCGCGTCCACGGACTTCTTTAGCCGAGAGATCAAGGCCGGTGTGTACGCACCCTTGGATAAATCCAAGCTGCCCAACTGGAAGAACTTGGACCCGCGAATCCTGGCTATCCAGGCCGACTACGATCCGGGCAACGATCACGCCGTGCCCTACCTGCATTCCGTCAACGGCTTCGCATACAACGTCGACATGATAAAGGCTCGGATGCCTAATGCTCCCGTGGACAGCCTCGACATGCTGTTCAATCCGGAGGTCGTGGCGAAGTTCGCGGATTGCGGGGTGACTTTCCTCGATTCCGCGGAGGACGTACTGCAACTCGCCTTGACCTATCTTGGACTTGATCCGAATACCACTCGACGCGAGGATTTTGCGGCGGCGGAGGCCATGTTGATGAAGGTGCGCCCTTACATCCGGGCGTTCGACTCCACGGAGTACATGAACGGCCTCGCCAATCGAGAGGTCTGCGTCGCGATGTCGTGGTCCAGCGATTACGCCATGTCCAAAGCTCGCGCCCGGGCGGTGGGGGTGGAACTGAATCTGGCGTTCACCATACCGAAGCAGGGCGCCAACCAGACCTTTTCGGCGCTGCTCATCCCCGAGGGCGCACCGCATCCTGAAGCGGCCTACCAGTTCATCAATTTCATTCTACGGCCGGACGTGATCGCCGAAATTACCAACAGCATTTATTATGGTAACGATAATATCGCCTCGCGCCCCTTGATCGATAGGCATATTCTGGACGATGTAAACCTGTATCCGACGCCGGAAATCGAAAAGAGGTTGTACCGCTCGGCGGAAGTGAGCGCTGCCACCGAACGTATTCGTACCCGGACTTGGACCCGTGTCAAAACCGCCAAATGATTCAACGAGTAGGACGGCCATGAGCAAAATCGTCAATTTCCGGCGAATGGAAGACGGCACCCACGAGGACTACCAATTGCTCGAGACTTACGAGCGAGAGTACGTAGCGTCGCTGCCTGAGCGGATTCTCGATTCTGTGAAAAAACTGGATGGTTCGCTGGCGGGATATCCCGTGACCCGGCTGGAGCATTCTCTGCAGGCCGCGACCCGGGCGCTGCGCGACGGGGCCGATGACGAACTCATCGTCGCCGCGCTAATCCACGACGTCGGCGACGAGCTCGCGCCGTACAACCATGCCGAGGTGGCATCTGCCATTTTGCGGCCGTATGTGCGTGCCGAGGTGACGTGGATAGTCGAACAACATGGACTGTTCCAGACTTATTACTACGCGCATCACTCGGGTGGCAACCGCCATGCCCGCGACCGATTCCTGGACCATCCTTGGTATCAGGCGTGCAAGGATTTCTGTGCGAATTGGGACCAAAATTCGTTCGATCCAACCTATCAATGGGAACCCTTAAGCCGCTTCGAGCCGCTGGTGCGCGCTATTTTCACGCGGCCGGCGCACGATGCTCGGCATGTGGAGGACAAGGGGCCGAGAGAACTGCGTAGCGCGACGGGCTAGCCTTATTAAGCCACGCGGCCGGCCCAAACGGCGCAGACGCGCTGCCGCGGGGACCAGCTAGTGCTCGGCCATTTGCGCGTCGAGGAGGCGTTGCCGCTCCGAGCGCCGCATGAAATAACCCGCCAGCAGAACGCAGGCCCCCACCAGGCAAATAATGAGACTGGCGAGCGCGTTCACGTCTGGGCTCACGCCGAGCTTCACCTTCGAGAAAATCACCATGGGCAGCGTGCTGGCGCCGGGCCCGGAGACGAAACTGGAAATTACCAGGTCATCCAGGGATAGGGTAAAGCTCAGCAGCCAACTCGAGGCCAGCGCCGGCGCGATGGCGGGTAGGGTGGTATCCATGAAGGCGCGGACCGGTCCCGAGCCCAAATCCATCGCGGCTTCCTCCAGCGAACGGTCCGCGGTTTGCAGCCGAGACTGTACGGTGATGGTGACGTAGGCCGTGCAAAAGGCGATGTGCGCAATCACGATCGTAATGAAGCCTCGATGCGGCCAGCCGAATAGATGCAGCATGGACACGAACAACAGCAGCTGAGTAATGCCGGTAATGATTTCGGGCATGACCAAGGGGGCGTTGACCATGCCGGTGAGCGTCAGCCGAAGGCGAAATACCTTGAATCGGACCAGCGCGATGGCGGCGAGCGTGCCCAGGATCACGGCGCCCGTGGAGACCACCACGCCGATTTGCAGCGACAGCCACGCGGCGTCGAGGATTTGATCGTTGTGCAGCAGCTGGGTGTACCAGCTGGTCGAGAAGCCGCCCCAGACGCTCACCAGCGCGGAGGCGTTGAAGGAGTAGCCGATCAGCACCAGAATCGGAATGTACAGAATGGCAATGCCGATGCAGAGAATGGAAATCAGAAAAGGCGAAACGCGCTCCTGCATCAGGCCTCCAGCTGTTTGGTACTGTAGTGCTGGTATAGGGCTATCGGGCCCACCAGCAGCACCAGAAAGGCGATGGCGACGGCGGAGGCCACGGGCCAGTCGCGGTTGCCGAAGAACTCATCCCACAGCACACGTCCGATCATGAGGTTGTCGGGGCCGCCGAGCAGGGTAGGAATGACGAATTCGCCGATAGCCGGGATGAACACCAGCATGGAGCCGGCGATGATGCCGGGCATGGATAGGGGCAGCGTGACATCGAGGAAGGCTCGCCAGGGAGGACTGCCCAAGTCCGCGGCGGCTTCGAGCAGCGAATGATCGAGTTTTTCCAGGGTGGCAAACAGGGGCAGCACCATGAAGGGTAGATAGGAATAGATAATTCCCAGGTACACCGCCAGACTGGTGCGCATGATTTGCAACGGCGCATGGATGAGGCCCAGCCATAACAGCGTCGAATTGAGCAGCCCGGTCTCGCGGATGATGCCCTCCAGCGCATACACGCGCAGCAGAAACGACGTCCAGAAGGGCAGGATGATAATGAGCAGCAAAATGCTCTGGGTGCTCTTTGAGGTGCGGGCAATGGCGTAGGCCATGGGGTAGCCCAACCCTAAGCAAATGAGGGTGGAAAAGAAGGCTGTCTTTATCGAATAAAAATACGAAAGGCCATACACTTCGTCGGTGAAGAGATATTTGAAGTTGCCCAGGTTCAAGGTGACGTGGATATGCCAATCCGGCGTGATGGATAGAATGTCGGTAAAGGGGGGTACCCGCACCGCGGTGTCGGCGAAGCTGATCACCAGGGCGAATGCAAACGGAATGAGAAAGAACACCAGCAGGAACAGCAGCGGCGGCAGGATGATCAACCATTTTCCATACCGGCTCATGCCGTGACCTCACGCAAGAAGAAAGTGAAGGGGCCTGCGCCGCGCGCGCGTAACAGCCACGGCCGGCAGCGACAGCGCCTCATCGAGGCCTGTATATCGGCGCTGCACATCTACGGCCCCTCCCGGACAACCGTGGAAAAAGTGGTGGCCATCGCGAAAATGTCCCCTGGCATCGTGAGATTCTACTTCGACTCGAAGGCTGCGATGTTGGTCGCGTCCCTACAATTCCTGGCCGCCGAATTCGAGGAGCGCGTACTCGTGCCGGTATCGGCGCGCAAAGCGACCCCTGTCGCCGCACTCGAAATGATGGTCGATTTGTATCTTGATCCGGATATTGCCAGCCCGCGCAAGGTGTCTGTTTGGTATGCATTCTGGGGCGAGGCGAGCTCACGGCAGGAATACTACGACATTTGCGGACAGAAGGACGAGGGCTTCGCGTCGTTGGTTCGCGAACTCATCGAGCGGACCATCGCCGAGACGGCGCAGGTGCAGCTGGACGCCGATGGGGTGGCCTTGGGACTCATCGGTGTGCTCGAAATCCTGTGGCAGGATTTTGCGTTTCGCACCGAGTCGACCATCGATCGGGTCGCGGCCAAGAAGCGCTGCATGGCTTACCTGCGTTCGGTATTTCCCGGCAGCTTTGCCGCCGGCGAGGGCGGTGCGAGTGCCCCTGGCGCAGCAAGATTCCCGGGGTGGACCTATGGCAACCCGAAGATTCATGCGCTCGAGCGCAGTCGGCTGTTTCATGGCGCTTGGGCCGTGGTGGCGCACGAATCCCAGATCCCCCAGCCAGGGGATTTCTTGACCCTGGACACCGGCACCGAACGGGCGTTGGTGGTGCGCGATGCGGGCGGTGAAGTGCACGTGTTGCGCAACTCCTGTGCCGAATCGCCGCATGCATTGATCGCGAGCCGCAGCGGTCGCTTCGACTCGGTCATCGAATGCAAGGTGCATGGTTTGGCCTTCGGCTTGGACGGCCGCAGTCGCGGCGAGGCGCATGCGGCGTTGGAAGCGCTGGAAACTTTCTCGGCCGCGGGTCTGGTGTTCGCTCGATCGCCGCATCGAACGGGCGTGCCGGAGGCGGCGCTGCCGGCTTGGACCCCTGGCGAGGTGGGCTTGACCTTGCTGGGTGCTCCCATCGAAGTCGACGTGGCCGCCGACTGGAAGGCGGTTGTGGAGCAATGGCTGGAATTCTCTGCCACACGCTCCGAGTTGAGCGCGACGGAAGGCAGTCTGACCTGGCAGGTTGCAGCGCCCGGCAAGCACAGCTGGAGCGGCCGTGCGTATGCTCAGCTGGTCGAGTGCATTCCGCCCGGTGAATGGCGGCGCGAATTCTTGGCGCCGAATCAGCTCATCGAAACTCGGCCCGACGGTTTGTCCGTCATCCAGGCTCTGCCTGTGGCACCCGGCCGTAGCCGCGTGCGGCGTATGGATTACACGGCGCTCCCTCCGGAAGAGGGGGCACGTGCTGCGCAGTATTTGGCGCGCAGGCTGGGACCCTTTGCGCGACACAGCCTCCTCGAGGTGGCGGAGTCCATTCAGAGCGCCATCACTGAATTTGGTTATGAGAGCGCGGCCGTGGGTCGTGGCGCGCCCGCCGGGGCTGCCATCGTGTGGTTCAGGCGTTTGCTGGCTGCGCGCGTTCCGGCGCTGGCCTCGCAGCGCCCGCCGACCATGCTCTGAAATTTTCCGGCTACCCGAAGTGTGTTGGCGCGCTGGGAAGCCGGAACTCCGGAATGCGCGCGCGCAGCAGGTCGTGAAATTCGAGCATGCAGCCTTCGATGGTGGAGAGTGGGCCGGGCTGATAGCTGCTCGACTCGAGACCCCGCTGCACCCGCTCGCACAGCCACTTGTCTTCGGCATTCACTGACGCATTGATGCGGTCGCTCAAGTAGCGTACCGCGCGCATTTCTCGGCTCGCGCCGGGCAGGCCAAAGACACCGCCGCGAATAATGCATTTCCCGGGGCCCGCCGGAAGCACTTGGAAGAAATCCATCATGTCGGGGTATACATCGACGCCCAGATTCGGCAGCGCGCTGTAGAAGCGCCAGACACGACGCTGGTCTTCGGGTAGGTGCGTGGCGGCGTTACCGATCAGGGATTGATATAGTCCCTCGGACCAGCGGGGCGAGCGCTTGTCGCGCAACCAGCTGGCGCCGCGCGCCACCGTCGGTATGCGCTTCTGGTCGTCGTAGTCGGGCGTGAACATACGATACAGGCCCGGATGTCCCACGGGCACGTGGTAGGACTCCAGGTAGTTGTCCATGGCGATTTTCCAATCGACGTTCCAGACATCCGAGCTGATGGGGCTCAAGGGCACCATGTCTTGGCAGCGGTGCGGCGCGAGTTCCGCGGCGAAGGGTTCCCATACCTGCGATACGGGCGTCGGCAGCTCACCGTCGGCATCGCGCGCGAGGCAAACGAAAATGAAGCCGAAGGCAATATCGGTGGGAACCGTGCGTAGACCATGCGTGGAGCGGTCGAGTCCCGGGAAGCTCTCCTTCACCGGCATGCCGATGAGAGCGCCGTCCTGACGATAAGTCCAGCCGTGGTAGGGGCAGGTAATGGTGCCCGGGCAATTTCCCGCGCCGTCCAGCAAGCGTGCGCCGCGATGCCGGCACACATTATGGAAGGCGCGAATGGAGCCGTCGCGATCGCGCATCACCAGGACGCTCTCGGGTCCCAAATCGAAGGTTTCGTAGTCACCGGCTTTCGGGATGGAGTTGACGTGACAGACGACCTGCCAGCTGGGCAGCAGCACGCGCTTGAGCTCCAGGCGGGTCAATTCGGGGTGGTTGTACACCCAGGCCGGAAGGGCATGATGGAGGGCGGCAGCGGTGTCTTCCTGAAGCGCCGCGGCGGGCATGCTGTTCATGGCGTTTTCTCCGGCCCGGTTATATGGTCGTGTAATTTACGCTGGCGTGATGCGAGTTGGCAAGTCGAGAGCACGAAACTGCTGAAACTGGGGAAATAGCTGGGGCAAAAGCCTGTCATCCGAGGGGGCGCAGACCTCGGCGCCGCACCAAAATTATATGACCATATAAAAAAATATGGACGCCTGTTGCGGCGAATGATAGGGTCGCAGCCGTAACCTAAACGCCCGTCCCACGGGCAATCCGAGGGGAATTCCATGGCCAGAAAACTGACCAATAACAACGCTCATTTCAAACGCGCCGTGCAGCGCCTACCGCTCGGAGTCGCGTCGAATTTTCGCTATTGGGGCGATGATCGAACCATTTACGTGAAACAGGGTAAGGGCGCTCGCATTGTCGATCTCGACGACAATGTGTATGTCGACTACCGCATGGGCTATGGTCCCGCAATCTTAGGCTACGCCGATGAGCGAGTGGACGCGGCCGCGCGTGAAGGCATGAACGTGGGCGGTGTGTTCGCTTTGGGTACCGAACGCGAGCTTAACGTGGCCAACCGCATTTCAAAAATGGTGCCGGCCGCGGAGCTGGTGCGTTTCTCGAATTCCGGCACCGAAGCGGTGATGGCTGGCCTCCGCGTGGCGCGTGCCTTCACCGGGAAGGACGACTACGTCATTCTCGAGGGTGGCTACCACGGCCTCTTCGATGCGGCCATGTGGTTCACGCCCATGGACAAGTGGTCGCAAGTCGGCGATCCCGAAGTGAAGCCCTACAGCGAGGGCGTGCCCTTGAGCACCAAGAGCTTTGCGCACTTCGTGCAAGCCAACGATGCGAACCAGCTCGAGGATGTGCTGAGGCGCTTTGGTCATCGCATTGCCTGTCTCTTGATCGAGCCCATCATGGGTAATTGTCTCGGCATTGCGGCCGAACCCGAGTATTTGCGGGCGGCACGCCAGCTGTGCGACAAGCATGGGGTGGTGCTGCTCATCGACGAAGTGAAGACCGGCTTTCGCGTGGCGCGCGGCGGCGTGCAGGAGTTGTACGGCGTCAAGGCGGACCTGTGCACCTTCGCGAAGGCGGTGGCCAATGGTTATCCGATTTCGGTGCTCGCCGGCCGCGAGGATATTATGCGCAAGATCGGCCGCGGGGTTGCGCATGGCGGCACTTACACCGCGCATTCGGTGTCGTTGGCGGCGGCCGAGACCTGCCTGCAGATTCTCGACGAGACCGATGCGCTGGAGCGCATTGCCGAGTACGGGACGAAGCTCCGTAACGGCATGCGGACGGTACTCTCCGCGCGCGGCATTGCCCATAGCTTCGTGGGTCATCCGTCCATGAGCGGCCTGTACTTCGCGCATGAGCCGCCGCGCAACTACCGGGCGTGGAAGGGCAGCGACTACTCCTTCTACGACGCCATGGCGCAGGTGCTCCACGATGAAGGTGTGCTCTGCGAACCCGATTCGCGCGAGCCGTGGTTCGTATCGGCGGCGCACGATGAGTCCTGTTTGGATGATACGTTGCGCGCCTTCGAGTTTGCGGTGGACGCCACCCTGAAATCGACGGGCGCCACGCATAAAGTGCCCGCTTGAGCGGGGCGGGAATGAGCGGGGACGTGAGCCGCCGATCCGCGGCGGGGGCGCGGGGCGGCATGGACGCGATTATCGTGGGCGCCGGCCATAACGGGCTGGTTGCGGCCTGTTACTTGGCCCGCGCCGGTCTCAAGGTGCTGGTGCTGGAGCGCCAGCCTTTCATCGGCGGCGCGGCGGTGAGCCGTCAGCTGTACAAGGATTTCACGTACTCGAACTGTTCCTACGTGTGCAGTCTGCTGCGCCCGGAAATCATGCGCACCCTGGAGTTGCCCAAACACGGGCTGCAGGTCATCCCATACGAGGGTGGCTGCACCATGATGCAGGGCGGTGGGCACCTCGCGGTATACGACAATCACGACGCGCTGCGCCGGGAGATTTCGCGGCACTCGAAGCGCGATGCCGAGGCCTACGACCGCTATTCACGCGATGTGATGCGTCAATGCAAGTTCATCAAACCGCTGTTGATGCGCGAGCCGCCGGATCCGACTTCCTTCAAGCCGCGCGACATTCAGGAGCTGCTGTACCTGGGCAAACGCTTCCACGGCCTCGGCGGGGAGCGCATGTACGATACGCTGCGCTTCTGGACCATGAGCGCTGCCGACTTTCTCGATGAGTACTTCGAGAGCGAAATCGTCAAGGCGCACTTCGCGGGCAGCTCCATTATCGGCACTGCACTCGGCCCGCGCTCGCCGGGCACGGCCTATGTGCTGCTGCATCACTACATGGGCGACATCGACGACACGGTGGGTGCCTGGGGATTCGCGCGCGGCGGCATGGGCGCCATTACCAAGGCTTTGGGTTCGTCCTTAGAGGCCAGCGGCGGCACCATTCGCGTGGCCGCGCCGGTCACCGAGATTCTGGTCAAGAACGAGCGTACCGTCGGCGTGGTACTGGAAAGCGGGGAGGAGGTCCATGCGCCTCTGGTGCTGTCGAACATGGACGTGAAGCGCACGTTTTTGAAGACCATGGATGCAAAGCACCTGCCGGACGAGTTCGTGAAACAGGTGAAGAATTTCAAGATTCGCGGCTCCTCGGGCAAGCTCAATATCGCGCTCGATGGGTTGCCGCGTTTCCCGGCCATACCCGAAGGCTCGCCCAGCACCCGCGGCGACATGCATGTCACCGACACGCTCGAAATGATGGAGCGGGCCTACGATGATTGGAAGGAGGGGCGCTGGTCGCGTGCTCCCTACATCGACATGCTCATTCCCTCGCAGATCGACCCGTCCATGGTGCCGGACGGCAAGCACTACATGTCGGTGTTCGTGCAGTACTGTCCTTACGAACTTAAGTGCGGTCCCTGGACGGCCGAGAAGCGCCAGGCCTTCGGCGACACCGTCATCAACACCATCGCGCAACATAGTCCCAACTTCAAGGATCTCATTCTGCACGCCGAGATTCGCACGCCCTGGGACATCGAGAACGAGGTGGGACTCACGGAGGGGAATATCTTCCAGGGCGAATTGACCATGGACCAACTGCTGTTCAATCGTCCGGTGCCGGGCTATGCGCAGTATCGTTCGCCGGTGCGCGGCGTGTACATGTGCGGATCCAGCACGCACCCCGGCGGCGGAGTGATGGGCGCGCCGGGCGCCAACGCGGCTCGCGCGGTGCTGCGCGATCTGGGTCGGCGTCCATCATGAGCCAGTCACGATATGACTGCATAGTCATCGGCGGCGGTCACAATGGCCTGGTCTGCGCGGCCACCTTGGCGCGCGATGGCCGCTCGGTGTTGGTGCTCGAGGCGGCGACCCAAGTGGGCGGCGCTGCCGTCACTCGAGAGTTCTCGGCGGGATTTCGAGTATCGGCCGGCGCGCATTTGCTGCACCTGATGCCGGCGGAGCTGATTCGCGACCTCAAGTTGGAGTCGCATGGCCTCACATGGGCCGCGCAGCGCATGCCGACCACGGCCTTGGTTCCTGGCGGCACTCCGTTGGCGGTGACTCCTTCCGCTACCGGCTCTGACAGTGGTGCGCATACGGCTTACACGGCGCGCATGCGGCGCTTCGCGCAGGCGCTGGTGCCGCTCTTGGGCAAGGTGCCCCCGCGGTTGGGTACCACCGACTGGTCGGATCGACTGGCGCTGCTCCGTATGGGTTGGCAGATTCGCAAGTTGGGCCGGCGAGATATGCGGGAACTTCTCCGCATTGGCGGCATGAATGTGTACGACCTGCTCCAGGATGAGTTCGAATCGGATGCGCTCAAGGGCGCGTTGGGATTCGATGCCGTGTTGGGGACGAACTTCGGTCCGCGCTCGCCGGGCACGGTATTGACGCTTCTCTATCGCCTGGCCGCGGAGTTCGCCGGCGGAGAACGGGCGTTGTCCCAGCCGCAGGGCGGCATGGGTGCGTTGTGCGAGGCGTTGGCCAAGTCCGCGACCTCGCTGGGCGTGACCCTGCGCACGGCGTCGCCGGTGGCCAAGATTCTGGTGGAGGGTGATAAGGCGGCAGGCGTTGCGCTGGAATCCGGCGAGCGCATCGCCGCGAGCACCGTCATCTCGAGCGCCGATCCGAAGACCACGTTTTTGAAGCTGCTCGGTGCGCCGCACTTGGATACCGGCTTCGTACGGCGTGTGCATCATGTGCGCAGCCGCGGACTGGCGGCAAAATTACACCTGGCGTTGGATCGGGCCCCGACCTTCGCGGGAGTCGATGCCGCGGCTTTGCGCGGCCGCCTGCTCTTGGCGCCCTCGCTGCAGTACCTGGAGCGTGCCTACAATCACTCCAAATATGGAGAATTTTCCGCGGCTCCGGCCATGGAAATCACCGTGCCCACGGCGAATGATGCGACGCTGGCACCCGCGGGTCGGCATGTGCTGTCCGCCATCGTGCAGTACGCGCCCTATGCCCTCAAGGGGGGATGGGAGTCGCAGAGGGCGAGCTTCACGGATCTCTGTCTCGACACCTTGGAAGGTGTCGCGCCCGGGCTGCGCGGCAGCGTGGTTGCGGCGGAGCTCCTGACACCCATCGACATGGAGCGGGAATTTCGCATGGAGGGCGGCCATTGGCACCACGGCGATCTGGCTTTCGATCAATTCTTTTTCGTGCGTCCCGTTCCAGGCGCCGCACAGCATCGCACGCCGATGCCGGGCTTATTTCTCTGCGGCGCGGGCTGTCACCCCGGCGGCGGCGTGATGGGCGTCGCCGGCCGGAATGCCGCTCAGCAAGTACTCAAGTCGGGTAGCACCCCATGAACACCCCCACCATCCCCGTGCCGCATTTCAAACAACCGCTGCTGCAGACGCCATTTCACGCGCGCGCGCGCGAGCTGAGCCAGGTCGATAGCTTCATCCCGTGGGCGGGCTACACCACGGTGGATGTGTTCACCACCATGGAGCAAGAGTACTTCGCCATACGCAATGCGACGACGCTGTACGATTTGACGCCCATGGTGAAGTACCGGATCGCGGGACCCGACGCGTTGGGCTACTTGAATCGGTTGGTGAGCCGCGATCTGGCCAAGTTGAAGCCGGACCGCGTGGCCTACTGTGTTTGGTGCAATGACGCCGGCCATCTGGTCGACGATGGCACGGTGTTTCGCCTGGGGGCCGATGAGTATCGGTTGTGCACGGCGGACCGACAAATCGATTGGCTGCTCGACTCGGCCATCGGCTTCGACGTCAAGATCGAAGAAATCACCGAGCAGATTGCGGCGCTCTCCATGCAGGGGCCGACATCCTGCGCCGTGCTCAAGAATGCAGGACTCTTGGGGCTAGACCTGTTGAAGCCCTTCGACATCGGGCGCTTCACTTTGGCGGGATGCCCCATTGTCGTCTCGCGTACCGGCTTTACGGGTGACTTGGGCTACGAGCTCTGGATGGCTCCCGAGGCGGCCGAGGCGATTTGGGACGCCTTAATGGCGGCGGGGCGCTCGCGCGGCATCCGAGCCATCGGCTCGCAGGCGCTCAATATCGCGCGCCTCGAGGCGGGCTTCTTGAGCCCCCACGTGGACTTCGTTTCAGCGGAACACACCATTCGCACCGGCCGCGATCGCTCGCCGCTGGAGCTGGGCTTAAGCTGGCTGGTGGATTTCGAGAAGGGGCATTTCAACGGTCGCCGCGCCTTGTTGGCGGAGCGCGAGCGCGGTCCGCGCCGGCAACTGGTGGGGCTGGACATCGAAGGCAACAAGCCGGCGCACAATTCGCTGCTCTACACGGGGCCAAAAGGCAATCGCGAAATCGGTAGTATCAGTTCGGCGGCGTGGTCGCCCACTTGCAAGCGTAACATCGCGCTTGCTATGGTCGATGCCCCGCACTTCCAAATCGGGTCGATCGTCTGGGCGGAGATTTACATGAACCGGGAACTGGTGTGGGAGCGCCGAATGTCGCGAGCCGAGGTGGTTGAGCGTCCGTTTTTCGCACCGAGCCGCCGTCGCGCGACGCCGCCCGGCGAGTTTTAGCGCGCGTGCAGTCGACGCAGCAGAAAACCTTCGCCGACCGTCCCTGGCTCGATCCGGACGCCAAACCGCAAATCGTCATCGAGAGCATCCATAAAACCTTCGGCGGCTTCACGGCCGTCGACGGTGTGTCCTTGAAGATTTATAAGGGCGAGATGTTCGCCTTGGTCGGCGCCTCGGGCTGCGGCAAGACAACCCTGCTGCGCATGTTGGCGGGTTTTGCCATTCCCAGCGGCGGACGCATACTCATCGACGATGTGGACATGACCACGGTCCCGCCGTACGAGCGCCCCGTCAACATGATGTTCCAGTCCTATGCGCTATTTCCGCACATGACGGTGGAACAAAACGTGGGCTACGGCCTGCGGCGCATGGCGCTGGAGGGCCCGGTCAGGACCAAGCGCATCAGCGAGGCGCTCGATATGGTGCAGTTAGGCGCCATGGCCAAGCGCAAACCGCACCAGCTGTCCGGCGGCCAGCGGCAACGAGTGGCGCTAGCCCGGGCGCTCATTCGCCGGCCCAAGGTGCTGCTGCTGGACGAGCCGTTGAGCGCCCTGGATAAAAAGCTCCGGGAACAGACTCAGTTCGAGCTGATGAATATCCAATACCAGGTGGGCACCACCTTCGTGTTCGTGACCCACGATCAGGATGAGGCCATGGCCTTGTCCACGCGCATTGCGGTCATGAACCGCGGCCAGGTGATGCAGGTGGGCACACCCGCGGAGATTTACGAGTTTCCGCAGAGCCGCTTCGTCGCCGATTTCATCGGGACCACCAACTTATTCGAGGGCACGGTGAGCGGCAACCGGCCGGGGCATCTATTGGTAAACAGTCCGGAGGCGGGCTGCGAGTTGATTGTCGACGAAACGGGGCGTTTCGGCAGCGGCCAGCGGGTATGGGTGGCACTGCGGCCCGAGAAAATCCGGCTGAGCAAGGAGCCCATCGGCGGCGACCGCGTCAACCAGGTGAAGGGCACCGTATGGGAACTCGGATACCTTGGCAATCGCTCGACTTATCGCATCAAAACCGAGAGCGGCAAGTTAGTTACCGTGTTTGCGCAGAACGAACGCCGTAGCTCGGAGTGGTCCATCGATTGGAGCGACGAGGTCTACCTCAGTTGGACCGCCAATTGCGCGGTGATATTGCAACAGTGATGCGGTCAACCCGGTTACGGCCATAAGGGCTGTCACAATTAGTCTGCAGAGTGGGCACATATGATTAAAGCGACAAGATCGACCCTATGCCTGCTTTTGTTGAGTGCCTTGATCGTGCTGCCCGGCGGCGCGAGTGCCACCGGTGGGGCGATCTCCGCTACGCCCGCCGCCGCATCGCCCGATGGCGCTGCGTTGCCGCCGCACAAGACCCAAACCGTGGTTCTCATCGTCAGCGATGGCCTGCGCTGGCAGGAGATCTTTACCGGCGCCGAAGAGGATTTGCTGAACGACAAGGAGGGCGGGTCGTGGGTTTCAAACGAGGATCTGCGAAAGCGCTATTGGCGCACGAATGCTGCCGAGCGTCGTGCGCTGCTGTTCCCCTTCCTCTGGGGCACGGTGGCCCAGCGTGGACAAATTTTCGGCAATCAGGCCTTGGGGAGCGTGGCGCATGTCACCAACGGCAAGGCGTTCTCCTATCCTGGTTACAACGAGATGACCACGGGCTTCCCGAACGATGCCATCGACAGTAATGAATACGGTCCCAATCCCAATGCCACGGTGTTCGAGTGGCTGAACAACACGGATGAGTTTCGCGGCAAGGTGGCGGTGTACGGCACATGGAACGTTTACGACAATATTTTCAACAAACAGCGCAGCGGTCTGCTGATGCAAACCGGGTGGACGCTGCCGGAGTCGGGGCGCGATTCGCCTCGCATGGCGTTACTGCGCGAGTTGTTCGCCACCACGACACAGTTCGATGAGGAAGACTGCCCGAATTCCTTCCTTCAAATCCCGCTGCTCGATTACGTAAAATCCGCCAAGGCGCGAGTGTTGTTCGTGGGGTATGGCGAGACCGACAACTGGGCGCATCAGGGTCGTTACGACTTGGTCTTGGACAGTGCCCATCGCATGGATCATTTCGTCGCGCAGCTGTGGAATACCATGCAGGCCATGCCTGAATACCGCGGGACCACCACCTTCCTGATTACGGCCGATCACGGGCGGGGCAGCGGCCTCACCGAGTGGAAAGAGCACGGCGTGGAGGAGAAGGGCTCGGAGAATATCTGGCTGGCCGTCATGGGCCCCGACACGGCGCCGCTGGGAGAGCGCCGGCAGGTGGCCCCGGTGGCGCAGGCCCAAATTGCAGCGACCTTGGCGGCCTTCGTCGGCAGGGATTATCGGGCCGCCCAGCCGAAGGCTGCGGCGCGCCTCGATGCGGTGTTGGCGCACCCATAACTGGTTTGGCATACCCGTAACCGGTATTGACCGCGGGCCCGGACAACCCGGCTCGCTAGAACTCCCCTGAGTCGGCCAAGTAGCGCGTTACGTTTCGTAACGCCGTCCCGCCGCGGTCGTTTTTTATATTATACTCGTAACATTACAACGTTAGTGTGCCTACGAGGATCGATCTCATGCGGATTGTGAAAACACTGGGGCTTTTGGGTACTGGCGTCATCGGCGGCGGCTGGGCGGCCCGTGCACTGCATTTTGGCATCGACGTGATCGCTGCCGACGTAAAGCCTGAAATGGAGTCGTGGATCCGCGGCGCCATCGAGAATGCCGAGCCGGCGCTGGCACGTCTGACCTTCGCGCCTCTGCCTCCCAAGGGCAAGCTGTCCTTCACCACGGACATGCGCGTGATGGCGGAGAAGGCGGATTTCATTCAAGAAAACATTCCGGAACAGCTGCCTCTGAAACAGCGCATGTTGGCCGAAGTCAGCCGCTATACGGGCAAAGATGTACTCATCGCCTCCAGCACCTCGGGGCTCACGCCCACGGATTTGCAGCGCGATATGGTGGCGCCGGAGCGCTTTCTGGTGGGACACCCGTTCAATCCCGTGTACCTCTTGCCGCTGGTGGAGCTGGTGGGCGGCGAGCGCACCGCACCGGCCACGCTCGATGCGGCCGCCGTCTTCTACAAGTACATCGGCATGCATGCACTGAAGGTGCGGCGCGAGGTGCCGGGCCATTTGACCGACCGTCTGCAGGAAGCCATTTGGCGCGAAATTCTGCACATGGTGAACGATGGCGTGGCGACCACAGGCGAGTTGGACGAGTCCATCATCTACGGACCGGGTCTGCGCTGGGCGGCCATGGGCACCAACATGATTTACCACCTCGCGGGCGGCGAGTCCGGCATGCGCCACATGCTGGCGCAGTTCGGGCCGGCATTGAAATGGCCGTGGACCAAACTCGAGGCGCCGGAGCTGACCGAGAGCTTGATCGACAGCATGGTGGAGGGGACGCAGGCTCAGGCGGCGGGACGTTCCATACGCGAGTTGGAGCGGCTGCGCGACGACTACCTGGTTGCCATCCAACAGGTGCTGCGGCAGTACGACATCGGGGCGGGGTCGACCCTGCGCCTGCTGGAGGAGCGCCTCTACAAGGACGCTGCGGCCAAAGAGGCGGTCCAAGACTCCAAGGGAACCGCGGGCGCCGCGGTGCGGCTGCCGAGGATGGATACGGTGGTGCGGCCTGAATGGGCCGACTACAACAATCACATGACGGACTTCCGCTACGGACATCTCTTCGGCGATGCCATGGATGTGCTGTATCGCCAGGTCGGCATCGACGAGGCTTTCCGCAAGAAGCACGGCCGCATGTTTTACACGGTGGAAAGCCATGTGCGGCATCTGGGCGAGGCGAAAGTCGGGCAGCCTTTGTACGTCACGGTTCAGGTGCTGTCGGTGGACGACAAGCGCTTGCACGTGTTCCATCGTTTGCATCGGGCCGATGATGATGTGCTGATCGCCACCGGGGAGCAGATGCACCTGTTCGTGGATACGGGCGCCGCCAAGGCCGCGACCTTGGATGCGGCGCTGCGCGCCAGGTTCGACACCCTGGCGAAGGCGCACGCGACGCTTCCCACACCTTCCGAAGCCGGCAAGCCTGTGGGCAGCCGGGCAGCGCGCTGAGGACCTCATGCCTAAAATAGTCGATCACGCGAAACGCCGCGAAGAGATTGCCCTAGTCGCCTGTAAAGTGGTGGCCGACCATGGTTTCGAGCAGGCCACGGTGGCGCGTATCGCCCGCGCCGCCGGCTACACCACGGGCATGGTGGCACATTACTACGACTCGAAGCAGGACATTATTCTCGCCGCCCTGCGCATTATTCTGCTGCGTATCGAGGAGCGCCTGACTCGGGAACGGCAGAGCAGCGAGTCCAATCTGGTGAACGTGTTGTCGGAGGCTCTGCCGCTGGATTCGCAGCGCTACACGGAGTGCGCTTTCTGGATGGCCTTTTGGGGACAGGTGGCCACCGACAAGAAATTGAAGCAGCTGAATGCCTGGGTGCATCGCGAGTACTGGCGCTTGTACGTGCGCTGCCTGGAGAAGTATTGGCCGCACTGGTCGTCGTTGTCGGGGGACGCGCGCGACCAGGTGCTGCGTTCGGTCGCGGTCATTATCAATGGATTGACGGCCAGCGCGGTCACCAGCCCGCGGGACTGGCCTGCCGCCGTTCAAGTGGCCCAGCTGGAATTGCATCTCGACTTGGTGCGGCGTTTCGCCAAGCCGCCGAGCGCCAAGCCGGTAAGCGTCAAGTCTAAGGGGAAATAGTCATGGACTTTTCTTTGAGCGAAGAGCAGCAGCTCATCATCAAGACCACCCGGGATTTCGTCCACAAAGAGCTGTACCCGTACGAGCGGGAAGTGGAAGACACCGGGGTGCTACGCGACGATCTGTATCACGAGCTCAAAGCCAAAGCCATCGATGCTGGGTTATACGCAGCGAATATGCCGGTGGAAGTCGGCGGGGCCGGGCTCGATACGGTCTCTTGGGTGCTGTACGAGAAGGAACTGGGCCACACCAACTACGCGCTGCATTATTCTTGCGTCGGCCGGCCGTCGAACATTCTCTTGGCCTGCACCGGCGAACAGCGCGAGCGCTACTTGCTGCCCACGGTGCGCGGTGATCGTACCGAATGTCTGGCCATGACGGAGCCGGGCGCGGGATCCGATTTGCGCGGCATGAAGACCTCGGCCGTGGCCTCGGGCGATGACTTCGTCATCAACGGCACCAAGCACTTCATCAGCCACGCCGATCACTCGGACTACGTCATTCTATTCGCAGCCACCGGCGAGGAAGCCTCTGCTTCGGGTACGAAGAAGAAGATGACGGCTTTCCTCATCGACATGGGCCATCCGGGTTTCGAAGTTCGCGCCGGCTACAAGAACGTATCCCATCGCGGCTATACCAACAGCATTCTCGAATTCAACGATTGCCGGGTGCCGAAGTCCACCATTTTGGGCGAGCTGCATCGCGGCTTCGACGTCGCCAATACCTGGTTGGGCGGCACACGCCTGCAGGTGGCGGCAACCTGCCTGGGCCGTGCGGAGCGCGCCATCGAGTTATCGAAGCAGTGGTGCGTGGATCGCTCGCAATTCGGCCAGCAGATCGGCAAGTTTCAAGGCGTGAGCTTCAAGCTCGCCGACATGGCCATCGAATTGCGTGCAGCGGAGCTATTGACGTTGGAAGCTGCGTGGAAGCATGACCAGAAAATCAGCACCGACATGGATATGGCCATCGCCAAGGTGAAGGCCACGGAAATGCTGGCCATGGTGGCCGATGAGGCATTGCAGATTCATGGCGGCATGGGGTTGATGAGCGACTTGCCCTTGGAGCGCATTTGGCGCGACGCCCGTATCGAACGCATCTGGGACGGTACCAGCGAAATTCAGCGCCATATCATCTCGAGGAGCCTGCTCCGGCCACTGGGGGGATAGGGATTTTGTCCTACAGGCAGCAGGGGACATAAGCCGACCGCATTTCGGTGCGCCGCTCGGCATAGTCACTCCACTGACTTGGAGGAGTGATGTTATGAATGAGAGGGTGCAGCAACTGGTCGGAGCCGCCCGCGGCACTGACCGCTTCGTACGGTCTAGTCCCTGGCGCGCAGTAGGGACCATGGCATTGGCCGGATTAGCCGCGGGCTTTCTGGTGTCCCAGGGAGCTCAATGGCGTCAGCGGCGGTCTGCTGCGGGACGCAATAATCGAGCCGACTCCGAGGTGGCAGGCGGATGAGCGCCCTGAACGAAGGCGTGCCGTCGCCGACGAGCCCCGAGCAGCCTCCCAACGCGCCCTACGACCCACCGCAGCCGGCACCCCAGGCGGCTGCATGGCGCCGGGCCCTGAAAGTGATTGCCCACGCCGAACTCGAGCGTCATGTGTCGGTGAGCGGCGCGCGCACGGGGCGGACTTGGACCCGCCGCGGGGCGCACTGAGCAATGGGAGGCGGAGATAAAGTGAATCAAAAACAAAGTGTTGCCGTTGAAATCGCATTACAGACTCATGTCCTGCGGACCTGCCCTGAGCACCGGGAATTATTCTTCGATGACGAATCCGATCCTGCAAGCGCGTTTGCTCTGGCGGTGGAGTTGGTGCGTCAGCGCCGACCCTATGTAGGTGAATTTCATGGTAATTCTCACGCGCTGACAGACCTGCTGAGCGAAACTCTTGCGGCGGCTCCTGTTTTTTGCCCGCAATGTGCCCGCGAAAGCGGCGGTCGGGAGACTGGAGAACATCACGCCAGAGCCTAAGGATGGCGTCTCAGTGTCCATGATGCGTGACTATTGAAGCCCTTGGCCCCCCGTTGGGTGCTGCGCTACATCGCGATCGCTAGCTTGCTGATAGGGGCGGGCTGGTCGGTGCCTGCATTGAGTCAGACCCCCTCGCCGCTGCAGGAATGGCAGTACTCCAGCGGCATCGTGCTGTACAAGCTCTTTACCACCGACGTTCCGGACTGGCAGATAGAAACCGGTTTGGCGGAGAATTCTCGGCCGCTCTACACCGGTTCGAACGACTATCGCCAGTTGACGGGTCCCGTCATCGATGTACGTTACAAAGACATCGCATTCGCCTCCATTGGAGAGGGTTTGGGCGTGAATTTGTTACGCGGGGATAATTATCGGGCCGGAGTTGCACTTGGCTACGATTTGGGCCGCGAAGCTCATGATGATTTGATGCAGCTGAAAGGCTTGGGAAATATCTCCTCGGCACCGGTATTCAAAATATTTGGTTCTTATGCCATTTCCAAGGCGTTTCCCCTGGTATTCAACATGGACGTTCGGCAATACATCGGCGGAGCGGATGGGGTTGTCGGGGATTTCTCGATTTACGCGCCCTTGCCGGGCAGCTCAGAGAAGCTGGTCATGTTTGCGGGACCTTCGATTACCCTCGCGACCCGTCTGCACATGCAAACCGAATTTGGGGTGAGCGTGACCCAGGCCGCCGCATCAGGCTATGAGCAATATATGGCCCACGGCGGTCTCGAGCAGGCGGGCTTCGGCTTCAGTGCGACACGTTTCTTCGGCAAGCACTGGTTCCTGAATATGGATTTGGCGGCGAGCCGCCTATTTGGTAGTGCCGATGAAAGCCCGATCACGAAAACGGGCGTGCAGGGCGTATTGAGCGTCGCGGTCGCTTACAAATGGTAAGACCTAAAACTGCCTAGGGCGGGGGACGCCTAGGTCTTGGACTCCTCTAAGCCGCGGAAAAAGCTGCGGCCTTCTGCAGAGTCTTTTCCAGCATGTCCATGTCGTAGGGCTTGGGCAGCACCAGAACATTGACCTTGGGGTGGCCTAGGCCATCCAGATTGAGAACGCCGTAACCCGAGGCAATGACCACGGGCAATTTGGGATAGCGCTTGAGGAGCTCTCTGGCGAGATCGATGCCGGACATGCCGGGCAGGCTGACGTCTGTCATAACGGCGTCGAAGGACTTGAGCGCCACTTGTTCCACGGCCAATTCCGCATCGGCGACGGCGACAACTTGGTGGCCCAATTCCGTCAGGTACTCGACGGTAATGAGGCTGACCTCGGGACTGTCTTCAACTAAAAGTACTTCCATAGGGCGAAGCTTGGACGGAAATTCGTTTTCTGGCTACCTCTAAATTTCTATTACCCCTTAAGGTTGGTTAAGGTCATCGGCCCGTCCATTGGGGTTTGCGCTTCTCGGTGAAGGCCCGGGTTCCTTCCTTGAGGTCTTCAGACCGGATTACCTGCTGCACCAGATCCAGGGAATCATGCAGTTCGAAAGCCTCGTGCTCGGGCACCATCTCTGTATGCCGCAGCAGCTGCTTAATGGCGGGAAACAGCAGTGGCGGCCCATCTGCCAGCTGCCGGGCGATTTCTCGTGCCTTGGCCATCGCCTGGCCCTTAGGCACCACATGATTGGCCAGACCCCAGTGCTTGGCTTCGGCGGCGTCCATCCAACGTCCTGTCAAGAGAAACTCGACAGCGACGTGGTAGGGAATACGGCGACGTAACTTAATCGTGCCGGCGTCAGCCAAGACGCCCACGTTGATTTCCGGCAAAGCGAATTGGGCGTGCTCTTCCATGACAATAATATCGGTGCCCAAAACGAGCTCGAATCCTCCGCCGCAGGCTATTCCGTTGACGGCAGCAATAATGGGCTTGTTCAAGTTGCGAGGATAATTGAGGCCCGCGAAGCCGCCGACACCCCAGTCTGAGTCCGAGGCTTCGCCGCCGGCCGCGGCCTTCAAGTCCCATCCGGGTGAGAAGAAGCGTTCGCCGGCGCCGGTGATAATGGCAATTTTCAGCGATTTGTCGTCGCGGAAGTCGGTGAAGACGTCGTTGAGCCGACGGCTGACGGCCAGGCTAATGGCATTGGCCTTGGGGCGGTCGAGGGTGACTTCCAAGATACCGTCTGCTTTGACGATGTTGACTCCGTCCGTCATGGTGTTCCCCTTGAGCTTGAGTTCGATGAGTTAATTGGATTTGCGAAGACGAATCAGGGTGTCGACGGCGACAACGCCCTTGCCGGAGGGCCGCACGATCACGGGGTTGACGTCGATTTCGATGAGGCTCGAGCGGTTCGCGGAGGCATACTCTGCAATCCCGACAATCGAGTCGATCAGCTTGGGCACATCACCCGGCGACTTGCCGCGGTAGCCGTCCAGCAATTTGGCGATCTTGAGGCGGGCGAGGCCCGCACCGATGGACTCGCGGGTCCACGGCGGCAATAGGCTGACGCTATCCGCCAGGAGCTCGGTCAAGACGCCGCCGGCGCCCAACACCAGTATCTGGCCAAATTGCGGGTCGACAATGACGCCTACCAAAATCTCGGCGACACCATCGATGGTCATTTCCTCGACGAGCAGAGTGTTCGAGAGCTTGGCCAATCGCTTGGCTGCTTCGCTTGCTTCGGCGGCGGTGCGGATGTTGAGGACGACTCCCCCCACTTCGGTCTTGTGTTCGAGATCGGCGCCTACTGCTTTGATCACGACCGGGAAGCCGATGGCCGTGGCTGTGGCGGCCACCTCTTCGGGGGCGACTACTTGGCCTTGCGGAACCCGGACACCGTAGGCGGCCAGGGCATGCTTGCCTTCGGCTTCGGTCAGTGTGTAGGCGGCGGCGGTTACGGTTGCGCCGCCCGGGATTTGTGGCTGCGACGGCAGGTAGCGCTCTACGGCGGGCTCGGTGCGCCAGGCGATGCCCACGCCGCCGGCCAAGGATAAGCCTTCGAGCGCTTCGCGTTGCCCTTGCAGGGGGATCACGTTCTTGGCATAGCAGCGCGCGCGAATTTGGGAGCTCACGGTTTCGGGCAGCGAGCTGATGAGTGCTGCGCGCGAGGGTTTGTCGGTATCCGACTTGGGCTGCGCGGCGGCGATGAATTCGTCGATGACCACATGGTAGGACGAGCCGTCGGCTTGGTCTTCGGGCGGGCAGTCGAGCATGAAGCCCACCGCGTCGTAGCCCGAGCGTAATGCCGTGCTGAATACTCGTCCCATGGCCGGCGGATCGAACCAGAGATAGGTGTGAACGTCCAAGGGATTGGCCACGGTGACTCGGTCAGTGAGCAACTCGCGCAAGGTCGCCGCCTGATTGCTCGGGATGGCGGCGAAGTCCAGATCGAGGTTTCGGGAGACGTCGGCAGTCATGGCCATGTCGCCGCCGGAGGCTCCCATGATGAGGACCTTGCGGCCCGGCAGTGCGCCGCCGGAATGAAACACCTTCAACGTCTCGCTCAAGGTGGCGAGGGTGTCGCAGCGGGCCATGCCGCTTTGTTTGCAGAAGGACTCGAATACGGAGTCTTCGCCGGCGAGGGCGCCGGTATGACTGTGAGCCGTGCGCGCCGCCGCGGCCGTGCGGCCGGATTTGATGACGGCGATCGGCTTGCCCTTGGAGCGAGCCTTCTCGGCCGCCTTGGCCAAGGCGCCGGCATCCTTGACGCCTTCGAGGTATAGGCCGAAGGCGGTGACGCGCGGATCGTCGCTCAAGATTTCAATGAGATCTTCCACCGCCACGCGGGTTTGGTTGCCGACGCTGAACAGACAGCCGATGGGCAGGGAGCGGCCGTTGAACATGAGGGTGAGCGCGATGGTGCCGCTCTGGCAAATCAAGGCGATGCCACGCTCGATCTGGGAACCCACGACCTGGTCCGGCAACATGGCGGCTCGGTCGAAGAAGTTGACGAAGCCATAGCAGTTGGGTCCGAAGAAGGGCAGGTTGCCCGCTTGGGTGGCCAGGTCCTGCGTGAGGCGATGGCCCAACTCGCTGCCCGTCTCGGAAAAGCCGGCGGAGAAGCAGACGAAGCCGCCGCAGCCGCGTGCCGCCAAGGCGCCTGCCACGGCCGGGGCCTCTTGATTGGGGACGGCAATAAAGGCCGAATCCGGTGCCTCGGGAAGATCCGCGACCGTACGATAGTAGGTGGTCGTGGCGGTCGATTGTCGTGTGGGGTGCACGCGATAAATGGTGCCCCGGAACCCTAAGGCGGCATTACCGGCTGCGACCGCATCGGTCCAGGCGCTGGCGCCAATGAGCGCAATACTGCGCGGCGCGATGAGGCGTTGAATGTCGAGTGTCATTTGGCGGGGCGGCGCAGAATTTCGATTTTCCGCGAACGGGGTCCCCAGGCGGCGGCGAGGTCGGCGGATAGCTTCAATGCTTGCAGTTTCTCTTCAATCTCGGACGGAAAGGCCGCACTCGCGGGCTTATCCCCTTGGTGCACGTGCAGCAGCATGACGTCGCTGGTGGCTACGGGCTCGTTCAAACGGGGGCAGGTGAAGCGGCAGCCGGCGTGAAACCGCTTGCGGTCGGCATCGAGGATGGAGGTGTGCACCTCGAGCGCGTCCGATTCCTTGACCTCGTGCAGGTAGTGAATGTGCATCTCGAGCGTGTACAGCGTGCACTGGGTGCCGGCGCGGTAGGCCGCGTCCAGCCCCAGATGGTCCATGACATCGTCGATGGCATAGCTGACGATGAGACCATAATAGGCATCGCGCAGGTGTCCGTTGTAGTCGATCCAATCGGGTTTGAGAGTTGCGCGATATGCCGGCAGCGAGAGCAGGGCGAGAGTCAACGCCCCGACTCAACGCAGCTGGAGCTTTTCGCGGGCCTGCGCCGGGTTGAGTATGCGCGCACCCATGGCTTCGATAATGGTTCGGGCCTTTTCGACGAGCTGCGCGTTGCTGGCGTAAACACCCTTGCTCAAGTAGAGGTTGTCCTCGAGGCCGACGCGCACGTTGCCGCCCAACAGTACGGACTGCGCCACCCAGGGCATTTGCATGCGGCTGATGGCGAAGCTACCCCAATTACAATTCTCGGGCAGCGAATTGACCATGGCGAGCAAGTGGCCGACATCGGCGGGGACGCCCCAGGGGATGCCCATGCACAGCTGAATGAGCGACGGGCCGGTGAGAAGGCCTTCCTTGACCATTTGCTTCACGAACCAGAGGTTGCCGGTATCGAACACTTCGAGCTCGGGTTTGACTCCCAAGTCCTTGGCGATTTGGGCGCCTTGGCGCAGGTAGTTGGGCGTGGAGACATAGGCGCGGTTGCCGTCGCCGAAATTCAACGAGCCGCAATCCAGCGTGGCGATGTCGGGGCGGTACAATCCCTCCTGGCACAGGTCGATGACATGGCGCATGCGATCTTCCTGGGTGACGAAGTCGCTGCCAGGGGCGGGGGTATCCTTCAAACCCTGTTCGCCGACGACGATGTAGCCGCCCATGCCGCAGGTCAAATTGATAATGACGTCGACCTTGCTTTCGCGGATGCGCTTGACGACTTCGCGGTAGTGTTTGGTCTCCATGCTGAACGCGCCTGTTTCGGGGTTTCGCACATGGATGTGGACAATGGCGGCGCCGGCTTGGGCGGCGGCGATCGCGGTGTTGGCGATTTGTTCGGGAGTGACGGCGCAATGCGGGCTCTTGGTGACCTTGGTGTCATCACCGGTTACCGCGCAGGAAATGATGACGTCATGGTTCATGGAATGCCCCTAGGAAGAGTGGATGCGAAGGAGGTTATATTATCGACATGATAATATTTAAATGATAAGGGGGCAATGGGGGCTTAAGGGGGGCGAACTAGCCGGCTGCGGTCTGCACTATGGTCATGTCGCCCCAGAAGACCACTCGGGCGCCGGCGTCGCGCTTTGCCTGATAGAGCGCCGCATCCGCCCGGCTGACGATTTGGTCCAATTCCTTGCCGTCGCGCGGTGCGACGGCAATGCCGATGCTCACGCCTATTTGAATTTCCTGCTCATGCAGCGAATAGGGCAGGCTGACGGCCTTGATGATCCTCTGCGCGAGGAAGCGCGCCTCCCCGGGCTGGCGAATGCCGGTTTGTATGACCACGAACTCATCGCCGCCGGTGCGTGCCACGGTGTCGGAAGCGGCTATGGTTCGGCTCAGGCGCCCTGCCACGGCCTGCAGCAGCGCATCTCCCATGGGATGTCCGTAGTTGTCGTTCACGGACTTGAAGCGGTTGAGGTCCAGGCAATGCACGGCGAACAGGCGATCGGAGCGGTTGATGGCTGTTAACGCGTCGTCGAATCGCGTTCGCAGCATGAGCCGATTGGGCAAATGGGTGAGGGGGTCGTGACCGGCCAAGGCGGCGAGGTCCTTCTTCGTGAGCAGTTGCTGCAGGATGGTTTTGTAGCCGTGCACCATGGTTTCCAAGCCGGCCAGGGTGAATCCCGCCAGTAGCAGGGTTTGCGTCACGTAGATCTCGATATCCGACACGCTGTGCGAGCGCGCGGCATCGGTGCCGAAGAGAATCACGATCGGAACGACCACCAGCAGCATGCTCACCAAGCAGATGACGGGGCGTACGGCGACGCGGGTGACCAGGCCGGCGGCGTAGCCGAACACCAGGCAGGTGGTCAGCATGGACACCACGGGATCATGCAGAAGCAAGAATCTAGTGCAGAGCGCGCCCAAAAGAACGGCGAAGACAATGCTGCCGGCGGCGTAATGACGCTCCCACTTGCGGACCTCTGGCGCCAGCAATCGGATGGTGCGTCGGCGGTTACGATAGGCCTGCATGGTGATGCCCCGAACCAACGTCATTAACAGACTGGCGCCGGCGAGTTCGGCAATGACAAGGTCGTGTTGTCGGGCCGCAACGAGTGCGCTGACGGCGCCCGTGGCGATACCCATGAATATAATGGGCGCAAGGGCGGTGAACAGGCTGTCGACCAGCTCAACGTAAATATCGTCGGGCAGCTGGGTGGAGGAGAGCGACAATCGGCGAAGTAAACGTTCCATGCGGCTTATTGCCATGCGCAACGCATGTTCCCCCCGCGAAATGATGGCACATCATATTTGCACCGGCCGGTGGGAAATCGGACGTGGGTATCATTTGGCGCATCTTGCTGCAGCAAGTGCGCCTCAATATGGAAAGCCGGTCAGATATTATTGCCGGCTGCCGGCCAGGGCTTTGATGATTTCCGTCTGACAGGCCACGCCGATGATCTTGCCGCCTTCCGACAGGAGTACGGGGTGTCCGGTGGTCTGGCGCAGTCGAATAATGGATTGCAGGGAGAAGGAGGCGGGGGCGACGGCGAGGCCCGGTTCGACGCTGCCAAGGCCAGCATCGTCATTCACGTAGCGCAAGTCGTGCGCGACTCCATCGAGATGGAGGCTCAGGGCTTCGTCGGCAGGGTTCACCGACAAGCGATAACGGCGTAGGTCATCGAGCCACAACGCATCGCCCTCGCGGGCGAGGTCAGCGCGCTCGCGCATGATCATCGAGCCGGTGAGCACATCCAGGGGATTCATGTGGCGCACGAATTCCGCGACATAGTCGTCGGCCGGCGCGAGGACGATGTCCTCGGCGGTGCCGGTCTGGATGATGCGGCCGTTCTGCAGGATGGAAATCTTGTCGCCGAGACGCAGTGCTTCGTCGAGGTCGTGGCTCACGAACAGAATGGTCTTCTTGACGCGTTCCTGCAGCGCCAAAAGCTCGTCCTGCAGTTTACCCCGGATCAACGGATCGAGCGCCGAGAAGGGTTCGTCCATGAGCAGAATATCGGCGTCGGTGGCGAAGGCGCGGGCCAAGCCCACGCGCTGCTGCATGCCGCCCGACAATTCGCTGACGTAGCGGCTGGCCCATTGAGTCAGGCCGACGAGTTCCAGTTTCTCATCGACCACGGACTTGCGCGTCGCTGCGGTCTCGCCGCGCAGCTCCAAGCCGAAGCCGACGTTCTCGCGTACCGTGCGCCAGGGCAAGAGGCCGAATTGTTGAAAGACCATGGCGACGCGCAGGCGCCGCACCTCGCGCAGTTGTTCGGTGCTGCAGCTGGCCACGTCGATGGCCGCCCCCGCGTCGGCTGCATCGGCGGCCCCGCCGCCGCGGATCAGGACGCGGCCGCGGGTCACGGGGTTCAACCCATTGGCGGCCCGAAGGAGAGTGGACTTGCCCGAGCCCGACAAGCCCATGAGCACCGAGATTTCGCCGCGTGCCACGCTCAACGAGGCGCCGGCCACGCCTACGATGACGCCGTACTTGTTTTGGATATCGCTGCGGGTGCCGCCGGCATCGAGCGCGACCAGGGCTTCCTTGATGGCCTTGTTGCCCTCACGTCCTTGTTGCTGCGCGAACAGGATGTCGACGTTCTGAAACTCAACTGCTGCGGTCATCGCGTCGCTCCGCGTTCTTTGGGTCGGCTAATACGGTCCAAGATGATGGCCAGTAGCACGATGGTGAAACCGGCTTCGAAGCCCATGCCCACCTGCACCGAGTTCAAGGCGCGCACCACCGGCACGCCCAGGCCGCCGGCGCCGACCAATGCGGCAATCACGACCATGGAGAGGCTCAACATGATGCACTGGGTCACGCCGGCAATAATGGTGGTCGCCGCGCTGGGCAGCTCGATTTTCCAAAGCAGCTGCATGGGCGTCGCGCCGAACGACTGACCGGCTTCGATCAGAGGGCGGGGCACCGAGGATATGCCGAGGTGGGTCAGGCGTATCGGCGCGGGCAGTGCAAATATCACCGTGGATATCAGGCCGGGGACCACTCCCAGGCCGAACAGTACCAACGTGGGAATCAAGTACACGAACGTGGGCAGCGTCTGCATCAAATCGAGCACGGGTCTGAGCGTCGCGAACAGCCGCGGCCGATGCGCGGAGGCGATGCCGACGGGGACGCCGATGGCGGCCGAGGCGAAAGTGGCGACCAGAACCAGGCTCAAGGTCTCGAGAGTGGCGCTCCAGTAACCCTGGTTGAGGATGAACAAGAGTGCCAGCGCCACAAAGGCCGTCAGCGTCCAGGATCGGCGCAATACATAGGCCAGCACCGCAATGGCGATAATGAGCAGCGGTGCAGGGAGTATGCGAAGTCCCGCGGTGACCCCATTGACCATGCCGCGAATCACGGTGGAAATCCCCTCGAAAACGAAAGTACCGTGAGTCTTGATGGTCTCGATGGCCACCGCCATGGCGTCGCCCACGGGAATTTTGTGACTAATGACCCACTGCTCGAATCCGTCGGGCCGTGGCGGAGGCGCCGCGTGGGCTAGGGCCGCGTTGGCCGGCTTGCCGTCAAAGGTGAAAACCCCTTCGAGCCAAGCCTTGGTGACGGTGGGATTGGCCTTGAGCCATTCGGCCGCCGCGATGTCCGGCTGCTCGTGGCGATCCAAGATACCCGCCATCATTTCGCTTTCGCCGCGCAATGTGAATTTGACGTTGGTCAGCAAGCGGCCGACATTGGGACATTCTGCGCTGTAGCCCTTGCGGCTGACGGTGTAGATCGTGGCGCCGCCATAATTGGGGCCAAACACCGCATCGCCGCCGTTCAGGTACTTGAGATCGAAGCGCATGTTCATGGGGTGCGGTTCCCAGGCCAAGAACACGATGGGCTGTTTGTTGCGCACGGCACGCTCGACTTGGGCCAGCTCGCCTTGTTCGCTGGATTCGATGAGCTTGAAATTGCCCAACCCAAAGGCGTCGTCTTTGAGCATTTTCAACAACACACGATTGCCGTCATTGCCGGGCTCGATGCCGTAAACGGAATTATTGAGTGCCGCGGCGAAGTTATGAATATCGTTGAAATCTTTGAGGCCCGCATCGTAGGCATAAGCGGGCACGGCCAGGGTGTACTTTGCCCCCAACAGATTTGGACCGATGACGACAACCGAGCCGTTGTCGAGGTAGGGCTTGATGTCCGCTTCTTGGGTGGGCATCCAATCACCCAGAAAGACGTCGATGTCTTTGTGTTGCATCGATGCGTAGGTCACCGGAACGGAGAGCACCGTGGTGGTGGGTGTATAGCCGATGGTTCGCAGCAGTTGGGTGATGAGAGCCGTGGTCGAGGTGACGTCAGTCCAACCCACGTCCGAGAATCGGACATTCTGGCAACTGGAGGGTTCGTGCACGTTGCCCGGGGCAGCGGACTCCGTCTGCGCCGGCGCGGGCCGCGCGGCGGCGAGGAATAGAAAAAGCAGGGGGAGAAGGAGCTGTAGGCCCCGGGCCCGCGTCCCAGATGGCTTGACCCCATAGCCGCCCGGGCTGCATGATTGAAGTTGATACTCGAACTTTGAATGACCGTTTAACGAGATCTGGTTGGCGCTCACCCAAGCTTCCCTAAGTGCTGAAATTATAAGTATTAATCATGCAGACCCATCTTAGACGGTACTCGGACCGGACGTCCATAGCAGCCTAACGGAAGTTGCAGAGGCTTTACAATTGAACACCCAATCAGTGCCCGTCTCGGAGCCGACTTCGGAGCCA
>Ga0302311_10001026_pt1 | contig 33573 bp, 31 predicted proteins | sample III_Palsa_N1_3_FD_200449 | JGI IMG/M metagenome (GOLD analysis project Ga0302311, IMG submission 200449) | Peat permafrost microbial communities from Stordalen Mire near Abisko, Sweden - III_Palsa_N1_3 | ecosystem: Environmental > Terrestrial > Soil > Palsa > Peat permafrost | place: Sweden... | reverse complement strand
TCTTCAACAAGCTCAAACACTTCCGAGCCGTCGCCACCCGATACGACAAGAACCCAGACAACTATCTCGCCGGCGTCAAACTCGCCTCAGCCAGAATCTGGATGCGCGCTAATGAGTCGGTGGCCTAAGGCGGTTCTTCAATATGGGTATCGACCCATAGTCCAATCCAGCGCACTCCAGCGACGACAAGGGGACAGGATGAGACGGCTGCTAAAGGTTGGAACCCTAGTGGCCGCCGTCTTCATAAGCGCCGAGGCGCGATCCGAGGCGGTCGCCGACCTTCCGCTCAGCGTCCTGCAAAAGCGAGCCGAGGCCGCAGATCGCATCGCAGAAACAGAGCTCGGAAGTAGATATTCATCCGGGCAGGGGGTTCAGAAGAACGCAGAAACTGCCGTTTGCTGGTTTCATAGGGCCGCGATGCACGGTAGCGCCATCGCTGGAGATTGGCTGGGGATGGAATATGCAACGGGAGACGGGGTAGAGAAAGACTATGTTGAAGCGTACAGCTGGTTCTACCAAACGGTGACATGGACGGCGCCAAATGCGTCGCCCGAAATCACACAGTACTTCACCAAAGACTTAGCCGACGTGTCATCGATGATGACCAACCAACAAATCGACGAAGGAAAACAGCGCGCGCTGAAAGCACATGAGGAATGGGAAAAAGAGATCAGTCATGCGCGAGGACCGGATTTTATACCGTTTGCTGATTTCAAGCCTGTGTGCTGAACTGCCTCGCAGGGGCCGGCCACCCGCCCCCTAAGCCCGCCCCGTCTGGGCAGACAACCGCTCCGCCGCGACACCAAGCTTGGCCAGGGCTCTGGACCATTTGTGTGGGTGGTCGTCGCCGAACAGCAGCATCTCGTCCGGCTCGCAGGTCAGCCAGACGCTGTCGCGGATCTCGCGCTCCAGCTGGCCCTCGCCCCAGCCGGCGTAGCCGAGCGCCATCACCGCCCGCCGGGGGTGGGGGTCGCCCGCCGACATCGCCTCTAGCACCTCGCGCGTGGCCGTCAGCACCACGCCCGGGCCGACGGCGATGCTGTTCGACTGGCCGCCATAGTCGTCGGTGTGCAGCACGAAGCCGCGCTCCTGTTCCACGGGGCCGCCCATCAGCACCAGGTCCTCCAGCGGCTTGACGGGGGTCGGCACCTTCAGGCGGGCCATGAGGCGGGAGACGGTGAGCCCCTCCACGGGTCGATTGACCGTCAGGCCCATGGCGTGGTCGGCGTCGTGCGCGCAGACATAGATCACCGCCCGCTCGAAGCGCGGGTCGTCGATTCCCGGCATCGCCACCAACAGGCGGCCGGCGAGATAGGCGCCGGTTCCAGGGGCCATGGCCCATAGTCCGACGCGCGGCGGCGGGATTCAAGTGTGCGGCGGCTTGGCGGGGGCGGCCGGGGCCGCTATCTGAACCTCACCCCAGAGATCAGGAGAGACGGATGACCATCAAGGTGGGAGACAGGATCCCGGACGCGACGTTCACGGTGTTCGGCGAACAAGGCCCCGAACCTGTCTCCACGGTCCAACTCTTCCCGGGCAAGAAAGTCGCCCTCTTCGCCGTGCCGGGCGCCTTCACGCCCACCTGCTCGGCCAAACACCTGCCGGGTTTCAAGCAGCACGCGGCCGATCTCAAGGCCAAGGGCGTTGACGCGATCGCCTGCGTCTCTGTCAACGACGTCTTCGTGATGAAGGCCTGGGGCGAGAGCCAGGGCGTTGGCGAGGACGTGATGATGCTGGCCGACGGCAATGGCGCCTTCACCCGCGCCATCGGGCTGGAGCTGGACGGCTCGCGGTTCGGCATGGGTCAGCGCTCGCAGCGCTATTCGATGATCGTCGACGACGGCGTGGTGACCGAACTGAATGTCGAGCAGGGCGGGGAGTTCAAGGTCTCCTCCGCCGAGTACATGCTGGCCCAGCTCTAGGCTGGAATCAGTCCGTCCAGCTGGCCAGCCAATCGGCCAGCGCCTGGGGCGTCATCGAGCGCGCGTCGGCAAGCGCGGCCACGTGGCCGGCGTCCCTAAGTTTGCCGTGGGCGTCCACCACCAGCAGGCTGGGCACGCCCTCGACCTTCTTGACGCCCCAGCGGGCTGGAATGTCGAGATTGCGGTCCATGCGGCCCACATCCACGGGCACAACCACGTAGTGGGCGCTGACGAAGCTGGCCACCTCCGGCAGGCGCATAATGCCGGCGAGGACCCGACAGTCGCCGCACCAGTTGCCGCCGAGGTCGATGAGCAGGAGCTTGTGCTCGGCCCGCGCCTTGGCTTGGGCGGCGGCGACGTCGGCCTTGGCGTCGGCCGTCGGGTCGTAGGGCAGCGGCAGCGGCGTTGGGAGCTGGGAGAGGCTGGCGATCGAGACTTTGGGCGCCGGGGCGGCCAGAGCGGCTCCAGCGGCGAGGGCCAGAATTCCAGCAAAGACGCCGGTCAGACGCATCCTACTTGCCCTTGGTCGCGGGCGCCGGGCTCGCCGCGGTGTTGGCAGCTCCGGAGGCCGGCGCAGGGCCGGGCGCGGCGTTGCTCGCCCCAGCCGCCGGCGCCGCCCCTGGCTTGGGGGCCGCCGCGGCGGGACTGGGGGCCGGAATCGGCAGGCTCGAGCCCAGGGTGTGCAGGTAGGCGATGATGTTGATCCGGTCCTGGCGGTCCTTCATGCCGATGAAGGTCATCTTGGTGCCGTCGACGTATTTCTGCGGGCCGGCGATGAACTCGAAGATATGCTCATAGTCCCACACCGGGGTCTTGGCGCCGAAGGCGGTCATGGCCGGCGAATAGGCGAAGCCGGGGGCCGTGCCGGGCCTGCGTCCGACGACGCCGTAGAGCGCCGGGCCGATGTTGTTCACGCCGGGGGCGAACGAGTGGCACGACTGGCAGACCTGGGTCTTGGCCTGGCCGGCGGCGACATCGGCGGTCTTGAGGGCCGTACCCCAGTCGACCGGGACCTCAACGGCGGGCGCCCCGCTGGTGTCGTCCTGCACGGCGATGGCGTAACCCGCCTTGGCCGGGGCCGCGGGCTCGAAGAACATAGGCGTGACGACGCCGAGAATCGCCAGGACGAACGCGGTGAGCAGCACCGCCCCGAAGATCATGTTGCGCTGCATCTTAGGCCTTGAGGTCTCGTCTTGAATTCTTGCTTTGACGCGCGGGCGCGAAACGCAGCTCGCCCCCCGTTCATGTTGCGTCGGCGTCTCTTACACGCTACCGCCGCGAGCGCAAACGCCCTTTGCCGATGGGCCGGAAGAGGCCCACGGGGGGCCTAGCCCGGCGCCGGCCGCCGATGGATTCATGAACCCGATCGTTCTTGTTCCTGCTCGCATGGCCGCCAGCCGCCTGCCTGGAAAGCCGCTCGCCGACATCGCCGGCGAGCCGATGATCGTGCACGTGTGGCGTCGGGCGGTGGAGGCTGACGTCGGGCCGGTGGCAGTAGCGGCCGCCGACCCCGAGATCGTCCGGGCGGTGACCGAACGGGGCGGCCAGGCCGTGCTCACCGATCCGGAGCTGCCGTCCGGCTCGGACCGAATTCTGGCGGCTTTGCGCGAGCTCGACCCGGACGGCCGCCACGACACGGTGGTGAACCTCCAAGGCGACATGCCGTTTATCGATCCGGCCGCGCCACGCGACGCCGTGGCCCTGCTGGATGCCGAGCCGGGCTGCGACATCGCCACGCTGGTCGCCGCGGCGAGTCCGGTCGACTGCACGGACCCGGACGTCTGCAAGGCGATCCTGGCCATGCGCACCGACGGCAGGGCGGGCCGCGCCCTCTATTTCACCCGCGCGACCCCGTTCGGCGAGGGGCCTACGTGGCACCACCTGGGAATCTACGCCTATCGTCGCGCCGCGCTCGAGCGTTTCTGCGCCGCCCCGCCGTCGCCTCTGGAGCGACGCGAGAAGCTGGAGCAGCTCCGCGCCCTGGAAATCGGACTTCAGATCTGGGCCTGGGTGGCTGCAAGGGCGCCGATATCAGTGGACAATCCGGCCGATCTCGCCACGGCGCGGGCCCAGGCCGAAGCGGGGAGGGCGGCATGACCGACCGCACGCGAATCGCCTTTCAGGGCGACCCAGGCGCCAACAGCGACGAGGCTTGCCGCGCCTGTTTCCCCGACTACGAGCCGGTTCCCCACGCCACCTTCGATGAGGCCTTCGAGGCGGTGAAGAGCGGCGACTGCGCCCTCGGCATGATCCCGGTGGAAAACTCGATCGCCGGGCGCGTCGCCGACGTCCATCACCTGCTGCCCTCGTCGGGCCTGCGCATCATCGGCGAGTACTTCAAACCGATCCACTTCCAGCTGATGGTCAATCGGGGGACGCGGCTGGAGGAAGTTCGCGCCGTCATCAGTATGCCGTTCGCCGCTAGCCAGTGCCGGCGCACTGTGCGGCGTCTGGGGGCGCGGGTCGAACCCGCCGGCGATACGGCCGGATCGGCCAAGGCGCTCGCCGAGCATCCGGACGGGACCCGCGCCGCCATCGCCCCAGCGCTCGCCGCCGAGCTCTACGGACTCGACATCCTGTTGCACGACATCGAGGACGAGGATCATAACACCACCCGGTTCCTGATCCTGACGGCCGAAGTCGATCCGCCGCTGCCCCCGCCCGGGACGCCGACAGTAACCAGTTTCACCTTCCGGGTGAGGAACCTTCCGGCCGCGCTCTACAAGGCGCTGGGCGGCTTCGCCACCAACGGCGTCAACATGACCAAGCTGGAAAGCTACATGGAGAATGGCGCTTTCACGGCCACGTTCTTCTACGCCGAGGTCGATGGCCGCCCCGACGATCCGCCGCTTGGCCGCGCGCTCGAGGAACTCGGCTTCTTCAGCGACCACCTGGAGATCCTTGGCGTCTACCCGGCCGATCCATTTCGGCTGGGCGCCTAGGGCAAAAAAAGCGGGCCGTTTCCGGCCCGCTTCGAATTCTAGATTCCAGGCTAAGGCTAGCCGGCGCCAAGGTCCTCGGCGATCAGGCCGATCTTGTAATAGCCGTCCAGCTGTAGCTGGTTGATGACGTCCATGAACGTCCGATAGCGGACGTGACGGTCGGCGCGGATGAAGACGCGCTCATTGGTCGGGTTGGCCACAGCCAAGGAGGCGGCCAAGTCAGCGCCCAGCCGGTCCATGGACGAAGGGCGAATCTCAGTCTTGCCGAAGGAGACGAAAATCTGGCCGCTGTCCTGGATGGAAATGAACGTCGGCGGCTTGTCGTCCGATTTCGGCGGCGGCGCCTTGGCCGGCGGCAGGTCGAGGGAGATCGAGACGGTCGCCAGCGGCGCGACGACCATGAAGATGATGAGCAGCACCAGCATCACGTCCACGAACGGCGTCACGTTCATGTCCGAGTTCTGACCGAGGTCGAACTTGCCTTTCGATTCGCCTGCCAGTTTGGCCGCCATAGATCGCTCCCTGAGGCCGGCATCCCACCGGCGGGGCAACCCTTGGCGCGGAAGCGCGCGCTTGTAAAGACGCATGTGGAAGCGCGCGATGTGGATCGCGCGATGGAGACCGACATGAGACAATCCCTGGGCGCCTTCGTCACCGAAGTCGTGTTCGACGGCGGCAAGGCGGCCTTCGCCCTGGGTGACGGGCGGGTCGTCTGGGAGGACGGCGGCGAGGCGGCGGCCCACGAGGGGGCGGTGTTGAGCGCCGCCGCTCACCCGGCCGGCGAGGGCTTGCTAACCGGCGGCGACGACGGACGGCTCGCCTGGTCCCGACCCGGACGCAGCGAGAAGGTGGCCGAGGTTCCGGGCGCCTGGATCGACGCGCTGGCGGCGAGCGCCGGCTCGGGCCTCTTCGCCTTCGCCGCTGGCCGCAGCCTTGTGGTGCGCGACGCTGCGGACGCGAAGTTCGAGCGGCGTTTTGCCCATGACAAGACCGTGGCGGGCCTCGCCTTCGACGCCCGCGGACGGCGGCTAGCCGCGGCGACTTACGGCGGCGTCGCTCTGTGGTGGGCGCGGATCGCCGATCAAAAACCGGTGGTCATGCGCTGGGCAGGTTCGCACGTGGCCGCCGCTTTCAGCCCCGATGGCCGCTTCCTGATCTCCTCGATGCAGGAGAGCGCCTTGCACGGCTGGCGCCTCTCCGACGGCCGCGACATGCGCATGGGCGGTTACCCCTCGAAGGTGAAGAGCTTGGCCTTCGTGGATGGCGGCAATTTCCTGGCCACGGCCGGGGCCAACGGCGTCGTGCTCTGGCCTTTCTCCGGCGGCGACGGACCCATGGGCAAGCAGGCCGTGGAGGTTGGCTTCGACGATTCGGCGCTCATCGCTCGCGTGGCCGGCAGCGGAACGATGCTGGCGGCCGGGCTCGATGATGGCCGTGTCTGGGTCTGCGACCTCAAGACCCAGGCGCTTGAGCCGCTCAAGGCGGAGAAGGGCGCGGCGATCACGGCGCTGGCCGCGCAGGGCGGCCGGATCGCCTGGGGCGACGAGGCCGGCGAAGTGGGCGTCGCCTCAGCCTGAGCCGAAGCCGCGCATCTCGCACCAGGCGTCGAACGGATCGCGCCGCGTGCGCCATCCATTGATCGGCGCAGTCTCGTCGCGGAAGCCGAGCGCCATACCGGAGAACAGCATGTGGTCGTCGGGCAAACCCACGAACCCGCCGACTGTCCTGGGATAGCGAGCCCAGAACTCCTGGGCGCAGGTGTCCAGGCCCCGCTCCACGGCCAGCAACATGAGGCTCTGCATGAACATACCCACGTCCGCCCATTGCGGCGGCCCGAGCTTGCGGTCGAGGCAGATGAACAGGCCTACCGGCGCGCCGAAGAAGTCGAGGTTGCGGGCCAGTTGGCGGAATCGCGCTGGCCGGTCCCCGCGCGGAATGTTGATCGAGGCGTAGAGGTCTTCGCCACACTGGTAGCGGCGGGTGCGGAACGGCTCCCAGAGATCATGTGGATAGACGTCGTATTCCGGCGTTTCCGGTCCGTTGGCGGCGGCCTGAGCCTTCAGTTGGGCCAGGGGTTCGCCGGCCAGGGCGTAGACTCGCCAGGGCTGCAGATTGCCGCCAGATGGAGCGCCGTGGGCCAACTCCAGAATCTCGCGCACCACAGTCGCCGGCGGCGTTTCGGAGCGGAACGCCCGCACCGACATTCGCCGCCTGATCGCTTCGCTGACGTCCATGAGCGCTCCTTAGGCCAGCCTTATCTCGCGCAGGCGCTGATCGAGGAAGTCGCCGGCCGTGATCGGTTCGGGATAGCGGTCGGGCCGCAGCGGCGAGACGCATTCCGACCGGGTTTGGATCAGGAAGTCGCTGCGGAAATGCAGGAAGAACGGCATGGAGTAGCGCGCCACGCCGCGACGCTCGGGCGCGGGGTTGACCACCCGATGGGTGGTAGAAGGCAGAACATCGTTGGTGAGTCTGGCCAGCATGTCGCCGATGTTGACCACCACCGCGCCAGGCGGCGGGTTGATCGGCAGCCACGCGCCGTCGCGGTCCAGGATCTCGAGGCCCGCCTCCTCGGCGCCGAGCAGCAGGGTGATGGCGTTGATGTCCTCGTGCGGGCCGGCGCGGATGGCCGGGCCGTCGAAGTCCGACGGCGGATAGCGCAGCAGGCGCAGGACGCTGTTGCCGCCGCGCACGGCGTCCCCGAGCAGGTCGGCCGGAAGCTTCAGGTGGTCGCCGATCGCCGCCAGAACCGCGCCGCCGAACGTCTCAAAGGCGGCGAAGAGCGCCAGGGAGTCCGGGCGGAAGACGGCGACTTCCGCCGGCCAGACATTATCGAGCGGGGGCCCCTGCCGCCCGTCGGTCTCGCGGCCGACGTGCCAGAACTCCTTGAGATCCGCATGAACTGCGCCCTTGGCGGTCTCGACGGCGAACGGTGTGTAACCGCGCTGCCCGGCGCCTGCGGCGACTTGGTAGGCGAGCTTGGCCGCTTCCGGCAGGGCGAAGACGGCCTTGGCGTCGGCCATCACAGCGCCGGACAGGGTCGCGTCGATTCCATGACCTTCGACCACCGCGAAGCCATGGCGCTCGAAGCTCGCCCCAAGGCTGGCGGCGAAGTCGCGCGGCGGCAGACGGAACGATACGGGCTCGATGGCGGGCGGACTCATCGAGACCGGAGTTGAGCCATGCCGGGCCCGAAATCAATTGGTCACGCCCTTGGCGGAGGCGCCCCGCGCCGGTTAGCTTGAAGAATGACCGGTCCTGTCCCCGCCGAATGGTCCCCACACAGGGCGATGTGGATCGGCTTTCCCAGCCACGCTGACCTCTGGGAGGAGGATCTGGCGCCGGCCCAGGCCGAGGTTGCCGCCCTGGCCAAGGCTTTGGCCGGCCCGGGCGCCGAGCAGGTCAAGCTGCTCGTTGGCGATGAAGCGGCTCTGCCTCAGGCGCGCGCGCTACTCGCCGGCGTCGCCGGCTTGGACATCGTTCCTGGCCGCTTCGGCGATGTCTGGCTGCGCGACACCGGCCCGATCTTCACGGCGCCCAGTGAAGCGGTCGCGTTCCGATTCAACGGTTGGGGTGAGAAATACGTCCTGGAGGGCGACGAGAGCGTGGCCGGCCAGATCGGCGCCGGCGCCAAGCTGACGCGCCACGACTTCGTGCTCGAGGGTGGAGCGATCGACCACGACGGGCAGGGCACGGTGCTCACCACCCGTCAGTGCCTGCTCAATCCAAATCGCAATCTGGGCTGGCGCGAAGGTGACGCCGAGCGCGCCCTGGCCGAGGCGCTCGGGGCCCGCAAGGTGTTGTGGCTCGATCAGGGCCTGATGAACGACCACACCGACGGCCACGTGGACAATCTCGCTCGCTTCGTTGGGCCGGGAATCGTCGCCTGCCCGGCGGCGTTCGGCGAGGACGATCCCAACGCTGCGATTTATGGGAAGACGGCCCAGGCCCTGGCCGCCATGACCGACGCCGACGGCCGGCCGTTGGAGGTGGTGCGCATCCCCTCGCCCGGCCGGGTCATGGACACCGATCACCGGGTCTCGCCGGCCTCGCACATGAACTTCGTCGTCGCCAATAGGGCGGTGATCGTACCGATCTATGGCTGCCGCGCCGGCGCCTGGGCCGTGGAGGCCCTGGAGGTGCTGTTTCCCCGCCACGAGGTCGTGGGCCTTACCTCGCGTGCGCTGATCAGCGGCGGCGGCTCGTTCCACTGCGTCAGCCAGCAGGAGCCGGCGTGATGGCCCGCACCCTCACCCTCGGCGTCGTCCAGGCGGCTTTCGGCGAGGATCTCTCGGCCAACATCGCCACGGCCGAGGCGTTGGTGCGCGAGGCCGCAGCGGCCGGCGCGGAAGTTATCCTCGTGCCGGAGCTGTTCCAGGGCCCCTATTTCTGCGTCCGCCAGGAAGAGCGCTGGTTCGGTTCGGCGTGGCCCTGGCGCGACCATCCCTGCGTCAGGGCCCTGGCCCCCCTGGCGGGCGAGCTCGGCGTCGTGCTGCCGATCTCGATCTTCGAGCGTGAGGGGCCGCACTACTTCAACAGTGTGGTCATGGCCGACGCCGACGGCGCCCTGCTGGGCGTCTACCGCAAGAGCCACATCCCCGACGGTCCGGGCTATCAGGAGAAGTATTACTTCCGCCCTGGCGACACGGGCTTTCGCGTCTGGGCGACGCGCTTCGGTCGCATCGGCGTCGGCATCTGCTGGGACCAATGGTACCCCGAGGCGGCGCGCGCCATGGCGCTCCTGGGGGGCGAGGCGCTGCTCTACCCGACCGCCATCGGCAGCGAACCGCACGATCCCAGCCTCGACACCGCCGCACCCTGGCGGCGGGTGATGCAGGGCCACGCCGTGGCCAACGTCATCCCGGTGGTCGGCGCCAACCGCACCGGCTTCGAACCCTGGCCGGACTATCCGGGCGGCGGCCAGCGCTTCTACGGCTCCAGTTTCATCAGCGACCACCGCGGCGAACTCGTCGCCGACCTCTCCCGCGACGAGCAGGGGGTCGGCCTGGCGAGCTTTGACCTCGACTACCTCGACCGTCATCGCGCCGCCTGGGGCTTCTTCCGCGACCGTCGCCCCGATCTCTACGGCGCCTTGGCCGCGCCGCGGCCGGCATGATCGAGACCGAGCGGCTGATCCTTCGCCGCTGGCGCCAGGGCGATCTCGACGCTTACGCGGCCATGATGGCCGATCCGGAGGTGACGGATTGGCTGGGCGGTGGTCAGACACGCGCCGAGGCGGAAACCGCGATCGTTGGATTCGAAGCTCAGATCGAGCGCGAGGACATGGGAACCTTGGTTTGTGAGCGGAAAGCCGACCGCTTGTTTGTCGGATCTGGCGGCCTGCGGCCAGTTCGTGAGGACGCCCCGCTCGCACCTGCGGTCGAGATTGTCTGGCGCCTCGCGAGGACCGCTTGGGGGAACGGATACGCCACTGAGGCGGCTCGCGCTTTGCTCGCCGACGGCTTTGAGCGCGTGGGGCTGGCCGAGATTGTGGCGTTCACCGCCGGGACCAACCAGCGCTCGAGGGCGGTGATAGAGCGGCTCGGCATGGCGCGCGATCCCGCGCGCGACTTCGACCACCCGAAAATGCCGCCTGGTCATCCCCTGCGGCCGCACGTGGTCTACGCTGTGCGAAATCCGCGCTAGCGGGGAAGCCCGGCCGCTTCGGCCGCCCGGTCGCGAACCGCCTCGACGTCCGGCGGTCCGGCCGGGACGATCCAGCTGCCGCCGACGCACAGCACCGAGGGCATCCCCAGCCATTCCGGGGCGTTCGCGAGGCTGACCCCGCCTGTGGGGCAGAAGCGGGCGCGATGGAATGGCGCGGCGAGCGCCGCCAGCGCCTTGCGGCCGCCGGCCGACTCGGCCGGGAAAAACTTGAAGAACGTCAGGCCCAGGTCGAAGCCGCGCATCAGGTCGCCGGCCGTGGCGACGCCCGGCAGGAAGGGAACTTCGGCCGCGATCGCCGCCCTGGAGAGCGGCTCGGTGAGGCCGGGGCTGACGATGAACTGGGCGCCGGCGCTGAGCGCCTGCTCCAGCTCGACCGGATTGAGCACCGTGCCGGCGCCGACGACAGCTCCCTCGACCTTGGCCATCTCGGCGATGACCTCCAGGGCCGCGGGCGTGCGCAGGGTCACCTCCAGGGCCTTGAGGCCGCCGGCCACGAGGGCTTCGGCGATCGGCCGGGCCCAGGCGGCGTCCTCGATCGTCAGCACCGGAATGACCGGCGCCAGGCGCATGACGGCTTCGGGACTGGTCATCGGTCAGGTCCTCAAAGCCTGGCGGCGTTCAGCATGGCCGAAGCGCCGTGTTCGGCCCCGTCGGCCCCGGCGCGCATCAGGGCGAAGAGCTCCCGGCCGTAACCAGGGACGACAGTGGGCGCCGCCGCCGCGACGCGCGCCGCCCACTCGGCTGGATCGACCAGAACGGTCAACTCGCCACGGTGCGCGCACAGCCGGACGGGGTCACCGTCTTTCAGGCGCCCGATGGCCCCGCCTGCCGCCGCCTCAGGCGTCACGTGAATGGCGGCCGGCACCTTGCCTGAGGCGCCGGACATCCGCCCGTCGGTGATCAGCGCCACCTTGTGGCCGCGGTCCTGCAGGACGCCGAGCGCCGGCGTCAGCTTGTGCAGCTCGGGCATGCCGTTGGCGCGTGGGCCCTGGAAGCGGACCACCACCACCACGTCGCGGTCGAGCTCGCCGGCCTTGAAGGCCGTCTGGACCTCGTCCTGGTCGGCGAACACGCGGGCCGGCGCCTCGATCGTCCAGCGGGCCTCGTCGACGGCGCTGGTCTTGAAGATCGCCCGGCCGAGTTCGCCGACGACCAGGCGCATACCGCCCTCAGGCCGAAAGGGATCGCTGGTCGGACGCAGCATGTCGCGATCGGCTGGCTCGGCCGGGGCATCGGTCCACACGAGCGTATCGCCCTCCAGCTTCGGACGGCGAGCAAAGTCGGTGAGGGCCGCCGCGCCGGCGGTAAGGACGTCGGCGTGCAGTAGACCGCCCTCGAGCAGGGCCGAGATCACGAAGCCCGGTCCACCGGCCGCCTCGAACTCGTTCACGTCGCCGGGGCCGTTCGGATAGACGCGCGCGATTAAGGGGACGGCGGCCGAAAGCTCGTCCAGATCGCGCCAGTCGATGATCACGCCGGCGGCGCGGGCGATGGCCGGCAGGTGGATGGCGTGGTTGGTCGACCCGCCGGTGGCCAGCAGCGCCACGGCAGCATTGACGATCGCCTTCTCGTCGACCACGCGGCCGATCGGGCGGTAGTCGTTGCCGGCCCAGCCGATCTCGGTCAGCCGACGCACCGCCGCCCGGGTGAGCGCCTGGCGCAACTTCGTGCCTGGATTGACGAAGGCGGCGCCGGGAACATGCAGCCCCATGGCCTCCAGCATCACCTGGTTGGTGTTGGCCGTGCCATAGAAGGTGCAGGTGCCGGCGTCGTGATAGGCGGCCGATTCCGCTTGCAGCAGCTCCTCCCGGCTCGCCTTGCCCTCGGCGTAGAGCTGACGCACCTGCTGCTTCTCGCGGTTGGCGATTCCCGACGGCATCGGCCCAGCCGGCACGAACAGCATCGGGAGGTGGCCGAAGCGCAGGGCGCCGATCAGCAGGCCCGGCACGATCTTGTCGCAGACACCGAGCAGCAGGGCGCCTTCGAACATGGCGTGAGTCAGGGCCACGGCGGCGGAGAGGGCGATGATGTCGCGGCTGAACAGCGACAGCTCCATGCCTTTCTGGCCCTGGGTGACGCCATCGCACATGGCCGGGACGCCGCCGGCGACCTGGGCGGTGGCGCCGACCTCGCGGGCGAAGAGCTTGATCTGTTCCGGATAGCGTCCGTAGGGCTGATGGGCCGACAACATGTCGTTGTAGGCGGTGACGATCCCGAGGTTCATCGATCGCCCGGCCACGATCGCCGGCTTGTCCTCGCCTGACGCGGCGAAGGCGTGGGCGAGGTTGCCGCAGGAGAGCCTCGGCCGGTCGCCGCCGCGGGCGTGCTCGGCGGCGATGAATTCGAGATAGGCGCGCCGGCCGGCCGCCGAACGCTCGATGATCCGGTCGGTGACCCGCGCGATCTCGGGATATAGGCCGCTCACGTCTATCTGCTCCCTATTCGCGCCGAAGAAGCTTCTCGGTCAGGTTCGTACCCCACCAGCCGGCCTTGAAGTCGGCTTTGATGGCCACGGGGTCGTAGGCCGGACTCTCGACCCACTCCACGAAACTGAGACCGGCGGGTTCGGCTTCGGCGAGATAGCGTTCGAAAACGTAGTCCAAAACCCCGGTGAGTCCCGCCTTGACGTGCAGGTAGCGCGGATGGAGCTGTTCCATCGCCTCGCGGATCGGCCGACCCTCGCGGAAGTGCTTGTAGAAGACGCCCATCACGCCGGCCCGGTCGGCGCCCGATTTACAGTGCATCAGGGCCGGATAGCGCACCGTCTCGAAGAGCGTGCGCGCGCCCAGAACCTGCTGTTTCGTCGGCACATCGCGGGAGGCGACCACGAAATCCACCAGTTCGAGGCCCAGGCGGTTGCAGGCGTCGACTTCCATGGCGCGAAAACTGGTTTGGAAGCCGCCGCGCAGATTGATGACCGAGCGGATGCCGCGCGCCTTCCAGGCCTTGAGCTGGAAGGGCCAAGGCTGGTTGGTGCGGACCAGCTCGTCGCTGATCCAGTGGGCGTTGGAAAACGCCAGGCGCAGGTAGGCGTGGTCATGCCAGAGATGATCGACAGTCGTGCGCAGACGCCCGCCGGGGGTGGTGAGGTCGAACTTCGACAACGGTGGGCTTCTAGTCCTTACGCTTGAAAAAGGCGTCGGCGGCCGCCCGGGAGGCGTTCTTGCGGTCGAGCTGGGCGCGGACGCGGGCGATCTCGGCCTCCAGCAGGGCGATGCGATCGCTGAGTTCGTCGGTTCCGAAGAGCTCGAGATCTTCCTTGAGCAACTCTTCCAGGGCCTGGCCCCGGCGGCGGCGCGGCTCGACCGGTTCTTCGGACATGGCGGCTCCTTTCGCCTCGACAGGCACGGCGCTATCTGAGGCCGCGCGGCGCATCGCGCAAGGGAAGGGGACCGGATGAGCAGCGAGACCATGACCGCGGTGGCTATCGAAGGCGGCAAGGGCCCGGCCTCGGCCCTGCACACGACGCAGATCGCTCGTCCGGTTCCGGCCGATGGCCAGATCCTGATCCAAGTGAAGGCTGCCGGCGTCAACCGTCCCGACCTTCTCCAGCGGATGGGCTTCTATCCGCCGCCGCCCGGCGCGCCGGAGACGCTCGGGCTCGAAGTGGCCGGCGAGGTGGTCCGCGGTGCTGGTCGTTGTCGCGAGGGCGACCTCGTCTGCGCTCTGCTGGGCGGCGGGGGTTACGCCGAATACGCCGCCTGCGATGCTCGCCACGCCTTATCTGTCCCGGCCGGTCTCACGCTGGTCGAAGCCGCTTGCCTGCCGGAGACCGTCTTCACTGTCTATGCCAACCTCTTCGAGCACGGCGGCCTGAAAGCCGGTGAGACGGCGATGATCCACGGCGCCACCTCCGGCATTGGCGTCACCGCCATCCAGATGGCCAAGGCGGCCGGCGCGCGGGTCATCGCTACGGCCCGGGGCGCGACCAAGGCCGGGCAGGCTCGCGCGCTCGGGGCCGATATCGCCATCGACGCGATGGCCGAGGACTTCGCCGTTATCGCTGCGGACCTCGGCGGCGTCGACGTGATCCTCGACATGGTCGCTGGCCCCTATTTCCCCAAGAACATCGAGGCCTTGAAGACCGGCGGGCGGCTGGTTCACATCGCTTTCCAGGCCGGTGGCGTTGTTGAACTTGAGATCCAGAAGTTGATGCAGAAGCGGCTGGTGATCACCGGCTCCACGCTGCGCCCGCGCAGCGCCGATGAGAAAGCGCGCCTGGCCGCGGAGGTCGAACGCGTGGTCTGGCCATGGGTGGGTGAAGGCAAGGTGAAGGCAGTGGTCGACCGCGCCTTTCCGCTCGCCGAGGCCGCCGCCGCGCATGCTTTCCTCGAATCCGGCGGGCATCTCGGCAAGGTCGTCCTGACGGTTTGATCGGGCGAAATTTCCGCGACGTCGGCGATTCCGGCTTGCGCGCCCGGCCAAACGCAGGCTCTTGGCGCGCGGGCCACGCCCTCCCAACGGGGCGCTGCTCATCTGCAAGGATGGGAGACATTGCTATGACGAACCTCGCCAAGCCGGCCATGCGGCCGGCCCGGCCGCACTTCTCCTCCGGCCCCTGCGCCAAGCGCCCTGGCTGGAATCCGGAAAACCTTAGCTCCGCGATCCTCGGACGCTCGCACCGTTCGAGCCCCGGCAAGGCGCGCCTGAAGGCCGCCATCGACCAGACCCGCGACGTTCTCAAGGTCCCGGCGGACTATCTCATCGGCATCACGCCGGGCTCGGACACCGGCGCCGTCGAGATGGCGCTGTGGTCGTTGCTAGGCCCGCGGCCCGTGCAGATCCTGGCCTTCGAGTCCTTCGGCAAGGACTGGGTGACAGATGTCGTCAAGCAGCTGAAGCTGCCGGCCGAGGCGCTCGAGGCGCCCTACGGCCAGCTGCCGGACCTCGCCAAGGTGCGCGCCGACGCCGACCTGGTCTTCACCTGGAACGGCACCACTTCAGGCGTGCGCGTGCCGGGCGCCGACTTCATCGCCGCCGACCGCCAAGGCCTAACGATCTGTGACGCCACCAGCGCCTGCTTCGCCCAGGCGCTCGACTGGCCAAAGCTCGATGTGGTCACCTTCTCCTGGCAAAAGGCGCTCGGGGGCGAGGCGGCCCACGGCGTGCTGATCCTCTCGCCGCGCGCTGTGGCGAGGCTGGAGAGCCATACGCCAGCCTGGCCGATGCCCAAACTCTTCCGGATGACCAAGGGCGGCAAGCTGAACGCCGAGATCTTTGAAGGCTCGACGATCAACACCCCCTCGATGCTGTGCGTGGAGGACTATCTCGACGCCCTGCGCTGGGCGGCCTCGATCGGCGGCCTGGCGGAGCTCATGGCCCGCGCCGACGCCAATCTCGGTGTCCTCGACGCCTGGGTCGCCAAGACGCCCTGGGTCGCCTTCCTGGCTGAGGATCAGGCCATCCGCTCCAACACCTCGGTGTGCTTGAAGGTCATCGATCCGGCCGTGGAAACCTTGCCGGAAGACGGTCAGGCGGCCTTCGCCAAACGCCTCGCGCAGGTGCTGGAGAAGGAGGGCGTGGCCCTCGACATCGGCGGCTACCGCGACGCACCGCCTGGGTTGCGCATCTGGTGCGGCGCCACCGTCGAGCAGGAGGACCTCGAGGCCCTCACGCCCTGGCTCGACTGGGCTTTCACGCAGACCGCCGCCGAGCTTCTGCCGGCCTGAACCCTCCGCCCCCTCGATGGGGGAGGTGGCCCCGCGCAGCGGGGTCGGAGGGGGTGGAGCGACCACCCCATCCGTCCCGCGCTGACGCGCGGTCCACCCTCCCCATCGAGGGGAGGGAGCAAGAACCAAGAAAGGATTCCCCATGACCCCCCGTGTGCTTATCGCCGACTCTCTCTCCCCGGCCGCCCTGGAGATCTTTCGCCATCGCGGCGTCGAAGCCGACGTCAAGGTCGGGCTCACCAAAGACGAGCTGATCTCGATCATCGGCGACTACGACGGCCTCGCAGTCCGGTCCGCCACCAAGGCGACCAAGGATGTCCTCGCCGCCGCCAAGCGCTTGAAGGTGATCGGCCGCGCCGGCATCGGCGTCGACAACATCGACGTGCCGGCCGCCACCGCCGCCGGCGTGGTGGTGATGAACACCCCGTTCGGCAATTCGATCACCACCGCCGAGCACGCCATCGCGATGATGTTCGCCCTGGCGCGCCAGCTTCCGGCCGCCGACGCCTCCACCCAGGCCGGCAAGTGGGAGAAGAACCGCTTCATGGGCGTGGAGCTCTACGCCAAGACCCTCGGTCTCATCGGCGCCGGCAATATCGGCTCGATCGTCGCCGATCGGGCCAACGGCCTGAAGATGAAGGTCATCGCCTACGATCCGTTCCTGGCCCCGGAGCGGGCCGTGGAAATGGGGGTCGAAAAGGTCGAGCTGCCGGAACTGCTGGCGCGCGCCGACGTCATCACCCTCCACACCCCGCTTACCGACAAGACCCGCAACATTCTTTCGGCCGAGGCCCTGGCGGCGGCCAAGAAAGGTGTGCTGATCGTCAATTGCGCCCGCGGCGGCCTGGTGGACGAGGCGGCGCTGCGCGCTGGTCTCGAGGGCGGTCACATCGGCGGCGCGGCCTTCGATGTCTTCGTCGAAGAGCCGGCGAAACAGAATGTGCTGTTCGGCGCCCCGAACTTCATCGCCACGCCGCACCTGGGGGCCTCGACCAGTGAGGCGCAGGAAAACGTCGCCCTGCAGGTGGCTGAGCAGATGAGCGACTATCTGTTGACCGGGGCGGTGACCAACGCGCTCAACAGTCCCTCGGTCACCGCCGACGAGGCGCCGAAACTGAAGCCCTACGTCGCCCTGGCCGAAAAGCTCGGCGCCTTCGCGGGCCAGATGGTCGATGTGGGTCTCAAGGGCGTGGACGTGGCCTTCGAGGGCGAGGTGGCGAGCCTCAACGTCCGGCCCCTGGCCGCCGCGGCCCTGGCCGGGGTGATGCGGCCCATGCTGGCGGAGATCAACATGGTCTCTGCCCCGGCCGTGGCGCGAGAGCGGGGCGTCACCGTTTCCGAGTCCCGCCAGGACCATTCGCCGATTTACGAGAACCTGATCCGCATCACGGTGCAGACCGAGATGGGCCGCCGCGCCTTCGCCGGCACGGTGGTCGCCGGCGCGCCGCGCATCGTCGAGGTCAAGGGCATGGACCTCGAGAGCGCCTTCGCCCCGGCGATGCTCTACGTGAACAACCTCGATAAGGCCGGCTTCATCGGCGCGCTGGGGGCGCTGCTCGGCGAGACGGGCGTCAATATCGCCACCTTCAACCTCGGCCGCGTGGCCGCTGGCGACGACGCCATCGCCCTGGTCGGCGTGGACGAGGCGCCCGACGACGCCCTGATCGCCAAGATCCGCGCCCTACCGCACGTCAAGGAGGCGCGGGCTCTGAGGTTCTAGCCGTCGTAGAAGAAGATCGGGTGCAGGCCGATCAGGCGGCGCTCGCGTTCGGTCTCGGCGCGGGCGGCGGCTTCCGGCCCCACTTGGCTCACCTCGTCGGTGGGATAGATGCGCTGGGCGATGTCGCGACGGGCGTAGTGGCACTGCAGGAAGAAGCGGCCGAAGCCGGTTTCCGCCGGCGTACCGCGGTGCCAGACGTCCGAGACGAAGGCGATGGCGTCGCCCGCCTTGGCGGCGAGGCTCACTGGGCTGCGGCCCTCATAGCTGAGCGCCATCCCCTGTTCGTCGGCGTCGCGCGGCGGCGTGCGCCCCGACCGGTGCGAGCCGGGTATGACCGCCGTCGGTCCGGCTTCCGGCGGGCAGTCGATCAGGAACAGGTGCAGGCCCACGGCGAAGATCGGATAGGGAATCTGGTCGGGCCACGCCACGTCTACTGGTCTCGGCACGTGCGGCCCAGCGTCGATGTGCCAGCGGCCGCCCTGGTGTCCGGCCGGATTGCGCCAGGCGGTGTTGGCGATGATGTGGCAATCTTCGCCCAGCAGCGGCTCGAGTGCGTCGAGGATGGCGCGGCTGGCCACGGCTTTCTGGGCCAGCGGTGAGCGGTTGAACATCGCGTAGCGCCACTCGCCGCGTACGTCGCGCTCGCGGTCAGGGGGCGAAGTCTCGAAGATCGCGGCGATCTCGTCATGCAGCGCGACGGTCGCCGCCGGATCCAGGACGCCTGGGATATGGACGTACCCCTCCCGTTCCAGCTGAGCCGCCGCATCGGACGCCGGCTCGCTGCGCAGGACGAGGTTGCCATGCTTGCGCGAGATCATCGAGGCACTATGGACCGCCGCCCGGGTGGATCAAGCGGGCTCACCATCCGTCCACGAACCTGCGACGTGGGCCGTGGCGCGGCTTGCATGCCTTGAGACCGTCGAGAATCCACCGGCGGGTGTCGGCTGGGTCGATGACCGCGTCGATCTCCAACGAGGCGGCGACGTTGATCGCCTTGCCGCGCGTGTAGAGCGAGCCCACCAGCTTGTCGAACAGCGCTTGGCGGGCGACCGAGTCGGTCTCGGCTTCCAGCTCGCGCCGGTAGCCCAGGCGCACCGAGCCCTCCAGGCCCATGCCGCCGAACTCGCCGGTCGGCCAGGCGGCGCAGAAGACGCCGGCCAGGGTCGAGCCGCCGGCCATGGCCTGGGCGCCCAGCCCATAGGCTTTGCGTAGGACCACGGCGAACATCGGCGTCCCCAGCCGGGCGGCGTTGATGAACAGGCGTGAGGTCTTGCGCACGGCCGCCTCGGCCTCGCTGTCGGGGCCGACCATGAAACCGGGGGTGTCCACCAGCGAGACCACCGGCAGGTCGAAAGCGTCGGCCAGTTGGAAGAGTCGCGAGCCCTTGTCGGCCCCGTCGCAATCCACCGCCCCACCCAGGTGCCGCGGGTCGTTGGCGATCACCGCCAGCGGCCGGCCCTCCAGGCGCGCGAAGCCGGTGATCACGCCCGGCGCGAAGATGGGACGCAACTCCAGGAAGGAGCCCTCATCGAACAGGGTCTCGATCACGGCGCGCACGTCGTAGACGCGCAGGCGGTTTTCCGGCACGGCGCGGCGCAGGAGACGCTGGTCGGCGGCGGCCCAGCCGGTCGTCGGGCCCTGGAAGTAGGCGAGCGCCTGCTTGGCGATACGGGTCGCGTCCGCTTCGTCTTCGGCCAGAATATCGACCACGCCGTTGGCCGTCTGGACGTCCATGGGCCCGATCTCCTCGGGCGCGAAGACGCCCAGGCCGCCGCCTTCGATCATGGCCGGGCCACCCATGCCGAGGTTCGCGCCCTTGGTGCAGATCAGGATCTCTGAAAGGCCGGCGAACGAGGCGTTGCCGGCGAAGCAACGGCCCGAGACCACCGCGATCTTCGGAACAATGCCGCCGAGCTTGGCGAACGACTTGAAGCTGGGCGTCGCCAGGCCCGAGGCGCCGATGCCGTCGGTGTCGCCTGGCCGCCCGCCGCCGCCCTCGGCGAACCAGACCACCGGCAGCTCCTCCTGCTCGACGATCTCCAGCAGGCGATCGGTCTTGAGGTGGTTCATGTGGCCCTGAGTGCCGGCGAAGACGGTGAAGTCGTAGGCCAGGGCCGCGCAGCGGGCCTGCGCCTCACCCACCAGAGCGCCATTGACGCGCGCCAGGCCGCAGACCAGGCCATCGGCCGGACTCATCCGCCGCAGCTCCTCGTCCGATCGCCGCCGGCGTTGGGCGGCCAGGGCGAAAGCGCCGAACTCCAGGAACGAACCTGGATCGACCAGGTCATCGATGTTCTCCCGCACCGTGCGCTGGCCGCGCGCGCGCCGGCGCTCCACGGCCTCAGGTCGTGCGGCGTCCTGCAGCGAGCCCCAGCGCGCCAAGGTCTCGGCCAGGTCGGGACGGATGGTGTCGAGATCGATCTCGCCGGCCTCGTCCTCCCCGGCATGTTCCACGTCCTCCGGCGCGATGAAGGCCAGGGCCTGGCCTTTGGCGACAATCTCACCCTGTTCCGCCGCCAGCCGGGCGATCCGGCCGGCAATCGGCGCCGCCAGGACGTGCTCCATCTTCATGGCTTCGAGGATGCACACTGTCTGGCCAGCGCGTACGAGATCGCCCTCGGCCACTTCGATGGCCCCGACCGTCGCCGCCAGGCCGGCGCGGACAGCCTCCGTTCCGGGCGGGGACTCGACCTCCGCCAGCGTCTTGGCGGCCGGCGCGGCGGCTGGCGTCAAGGTCCAGGCGGGCAAGTCGAGGGCAGCGGCGACGAGCGCGGCGGCATGCTCGTCGATGAACCGCGTGGTCGCCTCGCCGGCCAGGACCTCGGGTCGGGTCAGCAGGGCGCGCAGCAGGCCGATGTTGGTCTCGGCGCCCTCGATGCGGAACTCGGCCAGCGCGCGCGAGGTTCGCGCCGCAGCCAGCGCGTAGCTCGGCGCGACCCCGATCACCTTGGCGAGCAGTGGGTCGTAGGCGGGGCTTGTCTGATAGCCGGCCCAGCCGTAGCCGTCGACACGCACGCCAGGGCCCGTTGGCGGCTCGTAGACGGTGAGAATTCCGCCGGATGGGGTCACCGTCCCATCGGCCTCGAGAGTCTCGAGGTTGACGCGCGCCTGCACCGCCGCTGCGCGCGGCGCGGGTGTCGCATCGAGGCCGATCTTCGCCAGCGTCTCGCCGGCCGCCAGCCGGATCTGAATCTGCACCAGATCGAGGCCAGTGGCTTCCTCGGTCACGGTGTGTTCGACCTGCAGGCGCGCGTTGGCTTCGATGAAGAAGAAATTTCCGGTGGTTTGGTCGAGCAGGAACTCAATGGTGCCAAGGTTGCGGTAGCGGACGGCGGCGGCCAGGGTTGCGGCCGCGTCGTAGAGCCGCTCGCGCGTCACCGCATCGAGGTTGGGGGCGGGCGCGATCTCAATGATCTTCTGGTGGCGGCGCTGCAGGGAGCAGTCGCGTTCGCCGACCGCCAGCACGCCGGTGCGATCGCCGGCGATCTGCACCTCGATATGCCGGGCCCGATCGATCAGCCGCTCGGCGTAAAGTCCGCCGTCGCCGAAGGCGGCCAGGGCCTCGCGTCCGGCCGAGGCGAAGGCGGCCGAGATCTCGGAGGCTTCGCGCACGACGCGCATGCCGCGCCCGCCGCCGCCGGCCACGGCCTTGATGATCATCGCCCCGTTATCGGGCAGGCTTTCAAAGAACGCGGCGATCTCCGCCTCGTCCGCCGGCCCGGCCACGCCCTCGATCACCGGCAGGCCCTTGCGGGCGGCGAGCGTGCGGGCCCGCGCCTTGTCGCCCAGCGCCTCCAGGGCCTCGGGGGACGGGCCGATGAAGATGAGGCCGGCGGTCTGGCAGGCCCCTGCGAAGGCCGCGCTTTCCGAGAGGAAACCGTAGCCTGGGTGGACCGCGTCGCAACCGGCCGTCTTGGCCGCGGCGATGAGGGCCTCGATGTCCAGATAGCCGGCCGCCCCGGCGCCCGGCAGGGCCTGGGTCATGTCGGCGCACCTGACGTGCAGCGAGGCGCCGTCACCGGCTGCGAAGACGGCCGTGGTCTTGAGATCCAGGTCGCGGGCGGCCCGGGCGATGCGGATGGCGATCTCGCCGCGGTTGGCGATCAGGATGTGCTTTATGGGCATTGGACTCCCTCGCCGCGGCGTCCCAGCCACGATTCCAGCAGGTCCGCAGGGCTGTCCACCAGGCGCGGAAAGAGACTCGCCACGAGCATCATGGCCACACCCGCAATGGCGAGGACGAGGCCGGCGGTAAGGCCGGCCGGCCAGAAGCTCACCTTCAGCTCGCCGGCGCTGTGGGGCGGCAGGTCGACGGTGAGGAGCAGGCCGGCGCGTTCCCGTGCGCTGGCTGGCCGGCCTGCCAGCGTCGCGGTCCAGCCGGGGTACCAGGCCCGGGCGATGACGAGGGTTCCGGGCTCGGACGCGGCGTTTCGGGCGTCGAGGACGATCTTGGACGGTGCGCTTGAACGGACGACGGCCGAAGCGCCTGGGGAGACCCAGGTGACAAGGCCAGACGACCGATTGCGCAAGAACTGCCAGCCGCCGGCCGGATTGCGGCTCCCACTCCAGGTCGGCCCGGCGCCGGCTGCGAAGGCGCGGGCGTCGGGCTCGTGCTGAACGTCGACCTGATCGACTCCCGCCAGGTCGAGGATGCTGCGCCCGGTGGGACTGACCGGCGCGTTCGCCCGCGCCGCCGCATCCGGACAGAGCGTCCCGAAGTGGGCCGGGCAGAACCATGGCCGGAACCTCTGGATGTCCTGTGGACTGTATCCAACGACGCTGCCGCCGCCGGCCAGAGACAGAGCCGTATTGCCTGGCTCGTAGGTCCGCCAAAACGCCGCGCCGGGCTCTTCGGAGTCGAGTTGGTAGATCGCGTACCGCGTCGGTCCGACTGCTGACGATCCTGTTCCTACGGCGGCGATCGCCGGCGGCGCCCAGCGGTTTGGGAATTGAGGGTAGGGGGTCTTGGCCACGGTCCAGGCCGACGCCTCGAAGACCGCCAGCCCGAGCAGAAGCGCGAAGACGGTCCAGGCGCGGCCGTCGCGCCTCATCAGTCGGGTGCTGATCCAGACGGCCGCGGCAATGCCGAAGCCGACGAGGAGGAAGACCTGCCGCGACTCGGGCGACTGGCAGACGGCGAGGTAGGTCTCGGCCAAGACCACGTAGATTGACCTCGAAAGGTTCCAGCCGCGCTCGGCCGTATCCGAGAGCGCGCGGGCGGCGAGGAGAAGGATTCCCAGCTGATAGTAGGGAAGCAGGCGAACCATGTACTGGAACTGCCAGACCTCCGGCGCCATCGACAACAGGCCGAACGCAAGCGTTGCGCCGATCAACAGCCGGTCGGTCGGGCGTTTCCAGAACCGTCGCCAATCGGCGTTGACCAAGGCCAGGGGCGCAAACCAGGCGACGTAGACGATCGGTTGATGGACGGTGTGGTGGAGATCGTCGAACCCGCGCCAGGCGGTGCTGAAGAGCGGCGTCCCAAAGCCGAGCAGGGCGGGGAGGCCCGCGCTCCACTGAGCCGGACTGGCGCCGCGCGGCGCGAACGCGGTGTAGGCTATCAGGGGCAGGACGGCGGGCGCGGCCAGGAGTCCCCCAGCCGCCAGGGCGATTCCAACCCAGGCGACCCTTCGAAACGACCGCGGGGCGTCGAGGGCGATGATCCCGGCCGCCGCCGCCGAGATGACCAGCGCCAGGTCGGCGAATGGCCAACCGGAGAGGATGGTCAAGGCGACGGCGCTCGCCGCGAGCGGGGCGAGGGCGGGACGCCGGGCGGTCTGTAGGAGCAGACCCCAGGCCCACACCAGCCAGGCCATACTGACCAAGGCCGGAATCCAGTTGATGGCGCCCCACCAGAAGATCCAGCCTGACAAAGGCGCGCCGACGGCGGCAAGGAGGGCGTATCGTGGTCGGCAGCCCAGAGCTCTCGCCAGGTTGTAGGCGCCGGCGGCCAGGATCGCGATGTGCGCGAGGGCGTAGATCGCGGCGCCGAGCGCCATGTCGCTGGTCTGGGCGATGATCAGATAGAGGACCAGCGAGACCGGGTTGAAGACCGCGTACTGGTACTCCTGCAGCAGGGCGCCGCCTTCCCACAGCCGGCCGGTCAGGAGCGGGAACTGGCCATGCGAGAGCAGTCGGGCGATCTCGCGGAAGGCTGGCATGAACTGGGTGGCGTAATCGTCGGTCAGGAACAGGCCGGGGTGGGCAAGCAGCGGCGCGGCGGCCGCCGCCACGGATACGACGGCCGCGAGGGCGCCCGCCGCGGCCTCGGCCCGGAAGCCTGTCTGACCGTTGATCGGGTCCGGCGACGTTGCGCCCATCAAATTTCCCCGCCTTAGCTGCGAAGCGCTAGTCGCGTTCGCCAGGGCCGTCCATTCGCTTAACATGCAACAAATTGTCGTCGATAAGGATCGGGCGGACGGGGTGTCATGAACGACAAATTGGCGGCGCAAGCCGGGCGTGACGAGATCGCCGTTGTGACGCCGGTGCTGAACGACTGGGTCTCGCTGGGCCGCCTGATCGCCGAGATCGACGGCCTGCCCGCCTTGGACGGCCGCCGGCTCACCATCCTCGCGGTCGACGACGGTTCGTTTCCGCCGCCGCCGGCCGACGCGCTCGCCGCCGCCGTCTCGGGCCGCGGCGCCATTGTCGCCGTGACAGTCGTGCAACTGGCCGCCAACCTCGGCCATCAACGCGCCATCGCCGCCGGTCTGGTGGAGGCGCGGCGACTGGGCGGGTTCGAGCGAGTCATGGTCATGGACGCCGACGGCGAGGATCGGCCGCAGGACGTCGCCGCCCTGATCGACGCCAGCGACAGCCATCGATCGGCGATCATCCTGGCCCTGCGCGGCCGTCGTTCCGAGGGGCTGGGCTTCCGCGTCGGCTATTTTGTCTACCGGTTACTGTTCCGTGTGCTGACCGGGCATCGAATCCAGTTCGGCAATTTCTGCATCCTGCCAGGGGCGTTCCTGACCGCGCTGACCCATTCGCCGGCGGTCTGGAACAGCCTCGTGGCCGGGATCATGCGCTCGCGCCTGCCTATGCTGAGCATCCCGACGATGCGCGGGGAGCGCTACGCTGGCCGCTCGAGGATGAACTTCGTCTCCCTGACAACGCACGGCCTGTCGATCATCTCGGTCTACATGGATGTCGTGCTGATCCGGATCATCTGCGCTGCTTTGGCGGTCAGCGTGGTGATCGTCATCGCCGGTTTAGTGGTCGTCGGGCTGAAGCTGTTTACCGGCTTCGCGATTCCCGGCTGGGCCTCGACGATCGGCGTCTCGCTGTTGGTGCTACTCATCCAGGCCCTGATGTTCGCCAGCGTGGCGCTTTTCCAGTTCCTCAGTCTCAGGTCCATGCCTACGGTCGCGCCTGCTACGTTTGCGCCTCAGCTGATCGAGCGGGTAGTCGAAGTCATGCCGCCGGCACAGCGTCCCTGAGTAGAGCGTCGAAATAGGCGATGGTGCGGGTGAGGCCGTCCTTCAGGGGCGTGCTCGGCGTCCAGCCGAGGGCCGCCCCGGCCCGCGAGATGTCCGGCTGGCGCTGGCGTGGGTCGTCCTGCGGCAGAGGGCGGTGCTCGATCCTGGAGGCGCTGCCGGTCAGCTCCAGGACCAGCTCGGCAAGCTGAAGCATGGTCGACTCGTGCGGATTGCCGAGGTTGATCGGGCCGGTGACCTCGTCGGGCGTCGCCATCAGCCGGACCAGGGCGTCGACGAGGTCGTCCACATAGCAGAACGAGCGGGTCTGGACGCCATCGCCATAAATGGTAATCGGCGCGCCCTTGAGCGCCTGGACGATGAAGTTGGACACCACGCGGCCGTCGTTGGGATGCATGTGGGGGCCGTAGGTGTTGAATATCCGCGCCACTTTGATTCCCAGGCGGTGCTGGCGGCGGTAGTCGAAGAACAGGGTCTCGGCGCAGCGCTTGCCCTCATCATAGCAGGAGCGGGGCCCGATCGGATTGACGTGGCCCCAGTAGTCCTCCGTCTGTGGATGAACGTTGGGGTCACCGTAGACCTCCGACGTAGAGGCCTGGAGGATTTTGGCCTTCACTCGCTTGGCCAGGCCCAGCATGTTGATCGCGCCGTGGATGCTGGTCTTGGTCGTCTGCACCGGATCGTGCTGGTAGTGGATCGGGCTGGCCGGGCAGGCGAGGTTGTAGATCTCGTCGACCTCCACGTAGAGCGGGAAGGTCACGTCGTGGCGAAGGACCTCGAAGGCCTTGTCGTCCATCAGCGGCAGGATGTTGTTCTTCGAGCCGGTGAAAAAATTGTCCACGCATAGGACGAAATAGCCATCGGCGAGCAGCCGTCTGCATAGGTGCGAGCCGATGAAGCCGGCCCCGCCGGTCACCATCGCGGTCTTGTTGGTCGGCATGGTCCCCCGCCGTCTCATTGTCAGCCTGACAGGATAATCATGTTTCGCCGGCTCGCCGTTGACTCTTTGTGTCGCAGGTCTAGAACAAAAAGAGAACATAAGGGTTCCGGATGTCGCGCCAGGCGCAACTCATGGCGGTGCGGGCGAGGCTCTCCGGTCTGGAGAGCGCGCCTGCAGCACGGCAGGTTCGGGTGGACTCGCCCGAACCGTCCGCCGTGCTGCAGATTCAAAAACTCAAGCGCGATCTGATGACAGAATCGGTTCCCACTTTTGTCGATCGCGCTCCACGCGCCGTCCTGCCCTTCGGCGATTCGCGGGTGGACGCCTGCCTTCCCGGCGCCGGCCTGCCGCTCGGCCGCTGGCACGAGCTGACGGGGGAGGGGATGGAGATCGAGACGGCCGCCGTTGCCGCGGCCTTCGCCGCCGTCCTCGCAGCGCCGCTCGGCCAGCGAGGCGAGGTGGTATGGATCCTGCGCCGCGACGACCTCTACGCCCCCGGGCTCGCCGGCCTGGGTTTTCCTGCCGAGCGCCTGATCCAGGTCTGCGTGCGGGACGAAGCGGAGGCGCTCGCCGCTCTCGAGGACGCGCTCAGCGCCGCCGGCGTCGCCGCCGCCATCGGTGAGGCTGAGAGCCCCGATCTCACAGCCGGGCGGCGCCTGCAGCTGGCCTGTGAGCGGCATGGCGCCACCGGCTTCCTTGTCCGCCGGCGCCTCTACGGGGAAGCGGTGACGCCGAGAGGCTCGGCGGCCGCCACGCGCTGGCGGATCGCCCCGGCGCCCAGCGAGCCGAGGCCGGGAGAGCCGGGCCTGGGCGCGGCCCGCTGGCGGACCGTCCTGGAGCGCTGCCGGGGCGGCCGTACGGGGGCCTGGATCATGGAGAAGAGCGATGGTGCGCATCCTCTGCGCGTGGTCGCCGGACTGGGCGATCGCGAACTGGATTCGACGCAACCCGTCCGCCTCGCGGGGTGAAGCCTTCGCCCTGGCGACGAGCGAGCGCGGCGTGCGCCGGCTCGCCACGGTCGACGCGCGGGCCGCAGCCTTAGGCCTCTTCGCCGGCCAGAAGGCGACCGACGCCGTCGCCCTGGTCCCTGAGTTGATGATCGCCGAGGCCGACCCGACCGCCGACGCGCGCGCGCTCGCCCGTCTCGCCGATTGGTGCGCCAGGTTCTCGCCGGCCGTGGCCGCCGATCGCCCGGACGGCCTCTTCCTCGACATCACCGGCGTCGATCACCTGTGGGGCGGAGAGGCGGCGATGATGGCCGATTTCGCCGCCCGCCTCGCCAGGAACGGCCTTCCCATCCGCGCCGCCGTCGCCGGTTCGCCGGGCGCGGCCTGGGCCCTGGCCCATTTCGGACCCGATCGGGCGCTCGCCGGCGAAGCCATGGAGGCGCTCGCCACCTTGCCCGTGGAAGCCTTGCGGGCGCCAGACACCGACGCCGCCCAGCTCCGCCGCCTCGGCCTGCGCACCATCGGGACGCTCGCCGGCCTGCCCCGCGACCAGGCCGGCCGCCGGTTCGGCCCGGAGGTGATGCGCCGCCTCGATCAGGCGCTCGGCGTTGCGCCAGAGGCGCTCGCGTTCGCCCGTCCGCCCAACCCATGGTTCGCGCGCCTGGCTTTCGCCGAACCGATCAGCGCGCCGGAAGACCTGGCCCGCGTCGCCGGCGACATCGTCGAGCGGCTCTGTATCCGATTGGAGGCCGAAGGCCGCGGGGCGCGGCGGTTCGATCTCGCCTTCCACCGTCTCGACGGCGTCGCCGAGGCGGTGAGCGTCGGCCTGGCGCTGCCGGGGCGCGATGCGGCGGCCGTGACCCGGCTCTTCCTCCCGCTCCTGGAGCGCGTCGATCCCGGCTTCGGGATCGAAGTGGTCACGCTCGGAGCGCGCGAGACGGCGCCCTGCCTGGCGCGACAGCCGGGCCTATCGCCGCTGCCCGGCGACAGCCATGACCGGGAGGCGCTCGCGCCCCTCGTCGACCGGCTGGCCAACCGCCTGGGTGAAGCGGCCGTGTGGCGCGCCGAGGCTTTTCCCAGTCATGCGCCGGAACGGGCGGCCGCCCGCCGTCCGCCGCTGTCGGCCCCGACGACCGGGGGCTGGGATCGCGAGCGGCCCAGACCCGTGCGCCTCTTCCGCCGACCTGAGCTCGTGGAGGCGCTGGCCCCCGTTCCCGACGATCCCCCGCTGATGTTCCACTGGCGCGGCCGCGCCCATCGGGTGCGCCGCGCCGAGGGGCCCGAGCGGCTTGGCGAGGAGTGGTGGCGTCGTCCCTGGAGCGAGGCCGATCCGGCCAGCGCGCGCGATTATTACCAGGTGGAGGACGAGACCGGCGCGCGCTTCTGGCTGTTCCGCGACGGACCCTACGGCGGCCCTGAACCACCCCGCTGGTGGCTGCACGGTCTGTTTGGGTGAGGGATTCAAGAATTTTATCTACAGATGACACAGATAACACAGATAAGTGATCCGCAGATTCCGCAGATTATGCAGATGAAACGAACTCAGAGTGATCCTCAGACCTATGCGATTATTGGCGCAGCCATAGCTGTTCACGGAGAACTGGGCGGAGGTTTTCTCGAGGCCGTTTATGGCGAGGCGCTGGCGATCGAACTCGAGGAACGGGCCATCCCGTTCCGGCGCGAAGCACCCTTCAAAATCTCATACAGAGGTCGAATTCTCCCGGCGACATACCGAGCTGACTTCTTGTGCTTCGACGTGATCGTGGAAGTGAAGGCCCTGGCGCGTCTATCCTCGATCGAGGAAGCTCAAATCATCAATTATCTCAAAGCCTCACGGATCGAGCGCGGTCTTCTGTTGAATTTCGGCGCTTCGCGCCTGGAATACCGGCGCTTCCTCTTCTCTCCGGCGCATCTGTGTTCATCTGTGTCATCTGTGGATAAATATTCTGCGGATGATCGGCGGTGACCTACGCCGAGTTGCAGGCCGTCAGCAATTTCAGCTTCCTGCGCGGGGCTTCGCATCCGGGCGAGCTGGTGACGGCGGCCAAGGCGCTCGGCCTCGCCGCCATCGGCGTCGCCGACCACAATACTCTGTCGGGAGTCGTCCGCGCCTGGGCGAAGGGCCGGGAGATCGGCCAGCGGGTGTTGACCGGCGCGCGCCTCAACTTCGCCGATTCTACCCCGAGCGTCCTCTGCTATCCCGTCGATCGGGAGGCGTGGGGCCGTCTCACCCGCTTGCTGACCCTCGGCCAGCGCCGCGCGCCCAAGGGCGAATGCTGGCTGACGCGCGATGATCTCCTGGCCTATGGCGAGGGCCAACTCATCCTGATTGTTCCGCCGGCGCAGTTGGACGAGGCGTTCGAAGCTGAACTGGCTGGTCTCGGCGACGCCTTCGCCGGGCGCGCGTGGCTGCTGGCTTCGCGGCCCTATGGCGGCCGCGACCTCAAGCGTTTGTGGCGGCTGGACGCCCTTGGCGAGCGCTGCGGCGCGCCGATGATCGCCGCGGGCGACGTACTCTACCACGGCCCCGAACGCCGGGCTCTGCAGGACGTGGTCACCTGCGTGCGTGAGAAATGCGCCATCGCCGAAGCGGGCCTGCGGCTCGAGGCCAACGCCGAACGGCATCTGAAGCCTCCCGCTGAAATGGCGCGCCTTTTCGCCCAGTGGCCGGCGGCCGTGGCGCGCACCCACAAGGTGGCCGACCGCATCGACTTCGACCTCGGCCAGCTCCGCTACGAATATCCCGACGAACCCGTGCCGCCCGGCAAGACGGCCATCGCACATCTGACCGACCTAGCCTGGAAGGGCGCGGCATGGCGCTATCCGGCCGCGGTCCCCGACAAGGTGAGCCGGCTGCTCGATCATGAGCTCGCCCTGATCGCCGAACTCGACTACCCCAACTACTTCCTCACCGTGCACGACATCGTCGCCTGGGCGCGTAGCAAGGGCATCCTCTGCCAGGGACGCGGCTCGGCGGCCAATTCCGTGGTCTGTTTCTGTCTGGGCGTGACGGCGGTGGATCCGACCGAGCCCGACCATGACATGCTTTTCGCCCGCTTCATCTCCAAGGAACGCGACGAGCCGCCGGACATCGACGTCGACTTCGAGCACGAGCGACGCGAAGAGGTGATCCAGTACGTCTACGACCGTTACAGCCGCGAGCGGGCGGCGATCTGCGCCACGGTGATTCACTATCGCCCTCGCAGCGCCATCCGTGACGTGGGTAAGGCGCTCGGCCTCACCGAGGATGTCACCGCCGCGCTCGCCAATACGGTCTGGGGAAGCTTCGGCGACGGTTTGCCCGACGACCACATTCGCCAAGCCGGCCTCGACCCCGAAAGCCCCGAGATCCGCCGCGCCGTGACGCTCGCCGAGACCCTCCTCGGCTTCCCGCGCCACCTCTCGCAGCATGTGGGAGGATTCGTGCTCACCAAGCGCCGGCTGGACGAAACCGTTCCCATCGGCAACGCCGCGATGAAGGACCGCACTTTCATCGAATGGGACAAGGACGACATCGATGCGCTCGGCCTGATGAAGGTCGACGTCCTGGCGCTCGGCATGCTCTCGGCCATCCGCAAGGCCATGAACATGATCGGCATCGCCGAGCTGGCCGACATCCCGCGCGAAGTTCCGGCCGTCTACGAGATGCTGTCCAGGGCCGACTCGGTGGGCGTGTTCCAGGTCGAGAGCCGCGCCCAGATGTCGATGTTGCCGCGCATGAAGCCCAAGCGCTTCTATGATCTCGTCATCGAGGTGGCGATCGTGCGCCCCGGCCCCATCCAGGGCGACATGGTCCATCCCTACCTCCGCCGCCGTGACGGGCTGGAGAAGGTCGATTTTCCGACCCCGTCGCCGGAACACGGTCCGGCCAATGAGCTCGATGCTGTGCTCGGCAAGACCATGGGCGTGCCGCTGTTCCAGGAGCAGGCCATGCGACTGGCCATCGAGGCGGCGAAGTTCACGCCCGAGGAGGCCAACGGCCTGCGCCGCTCCATGGCCACCTTCCGCAGCGATGGAAACCTGGGCTCCTATCGCGCCAAGTTCGTCGGCGGCATGACCGTCCGCGGCTATGATCCCGACTTCGCCGCCCGCTGCTTCCGCCAAATCGAGGGGTTCGGCTCCTATGGTTTTCCCGAGAGCCACGCCATCAGCTTTGCCAAACTGGTCTGGGTGTCGGCCTGGATCAAATACGTGCGCCCGGACGCCTTCTGCGCCGCCCTGCTCAACAGCCAGCCCATGGGTTTCTACCAGCCGGCCCAACTGGTTCGCGACGCGCGCGAGCATGGCGTCGAGGTGCGCCCCGTCGACATCCTGGCCAGCACTTGGAATTGCACGCTGGAGCCTTTGAATGGTTCCTCCCTCCCCTTGATAGGGAGGGTGGACCGACCGCAGGTCGGGACGGGTGGGGTGGCCGCACCATCCCCTCCGGCGCTTCGCGCCACCTCCCCCATCAAGGGGGAGGAGGAGCATAAGCTCCACGCCGTCCGCCTCGGCTTCCGCGAGATCATCGGGCTGAACGAGAAGGAGGTCGAACGATTGGTCGCTGCGCGCGAAGCTGGCGCTGGAACCCTGCGCGACCTCGCCGCCCGCGCCGGACTCTCGCGCCGGAGCCTGGAACTGCTGGCCGAGGCCGACGCCCTGCGCTCCCTGGGCTTGGACCGGCGCCAGGGCCTGTGGGCGGTCAAGGGGCTCGCCCCGGAGGCCAAGGCCGAGAGCCTCGCGCCCCTGCTGGCCCTGATGGGACCGCCGGCCGAGCCGCCGCCGGCCCTGCCGGTCATGTCCCTGGCGGCCCATGTGGCCGAGGACTACCGCACCGCCGGCCTGTCGTTGAAAGCCCACCCCTGCGCTTTCTTCCGCACCCTGCTCACCGACCTTGGGGCGGTCACCGCGGCTCGGCTGAAAACCCTGCGCGACGGCTCACGCGTCTCCATCGGCGGCCTGGTGTTGACCCGTCAGCGGCCGGGGACGGCCAAGGGCGTGGTCTTCGCCACCCTGGAGGACGAGACCGGCGCGGCCAACGCCGTGGTCTGGCCTGACGTGTTCCTCGCCAACCGCCGCACGGTCATGGGCTCACGTTTCCTGGTCGTACACGGCCGCCTGCAACGGGTCGGCGATGTCATCCACGTGGTCGCCGAGCGATTCACCGACCTGACGGCGCGCCTCGCCGACCTGCGTGAGACCGAAGGCGTTCCCGTCGGGCGGCTGCAACGCAGCCGCGACTTCCATTGAGACTCAGTGCGTGTCCAGCAGAGTCGAATTCACCCAGCCGCGGTTGCCGTTCGAATCGTCGACCTCCATCCACACGCCGCTGCGCTGACCGGTCGGAAACACCTGAGCGCCGGCTTGCAGGTTGAAGACCACCTTCGAGCTCGCCGCCGGGCCGGAATGGACGCCCATAGGCTGGGTGGTGCGCTGACTGGCGGCCGGGGCGTTGGCCGCCTGGCCGCCCGGCTGCTGGGTCTGCATGTAGTGCACGAGGTCGACGAAGGCGTTGAAATAGGCGGCCATCACCACCTTGCCGATGTCGGTGTTGGTGTAGCTGCTGCCTTCCAAGCCCCCGAACCCGGTCATGCCACCCAGAAAGCCGCCGCCGCCGAAGCCCCAGTCGGTCTTCTTGGCCACCCCCTCGGCGATATAGAGTTGTTCGGTGGTGCGCGCGTCCTCGAGCGTGATCAGGGTGTGGGCTTCGGAACGCTTGTTGTTGAGGCCGCCCGCCAGCGCCCCAAAGCCGCCGGGCAGGAAACCGCCGACGGCGCTTCCGACGTTCATGCCGCCAGCGTTGTTATTGGAATCGGCGATGTCGGGAATGATGAAATAGTCCGCCGCGGCGATCTGGCCGTGGCCGAGGTTGGAACCTCGCTGCAGGTCGCCGCTCGAGTTGAGGCCCGATTCCTGGTTGCGCATGGCAAGGCCGGCGTTGCGATCGACGATCCGCAGGCACCCGGATCGCAAGGCGAAGAGCTTCAGGATCGCCTCGGGGTTGGAAAGACCCAGGCCGGTCCACCAGTCATGCTGCGGCTCCTGGATGGCGGCTCGGCCGAGCGGCTGAGCGCAGTGCGGCAGTTCCGGCGTCGAAGCGTTCTTGGGCGGATTCTTGTCCATCCCGTATTGCGCCAGCGCCGGCGCCGCCGGCGCGGCCAGCGCCACGGCCGCCAAGACCATCATAATCCTGCGCATGAAAGAGCCTCCCCTTGATGGGGGAAGCTTAGGCTCCAGACTCATTCATAGCCAGTATGTGAGTGCCGAAGCGAGTGCGACTGCGGAGAGGAAGTTGTCGGCGAGCTTGTCGTAGCGGGTGGCGACGCGCCGGAAGTCCTTGATTCGGCAGAA